>WLWD01003002.1_pt1:52500-54341 | contig 54341 bp, 57 predicted proteins | sample 6712731 | NCBI WGS metagenome assembly WLWD01 (sample SAMN12718690, study PRJNA576275) | sponge metagenome | isolation source: marine sponge | host: Mycale hentscheli | place: New Zealand: South Island, Marlborough, Capsize Point | collected 2014-11-01 | reverse complement strand
CAATTTGAAGTGGTCCAGCCAGGAAGTGGGTGTGACCAGGAAGTGGGTGTGAACTTAATTGAAGGTGTTGACTATTGTTTATTAATTGATTAAAATAATTATTGTATAGTCACTAACAAGGTATAGCTACTTATTATAGGGGGGAAATATCAAATAATTTTTCCAAAACTAATCAAACACTCCAAAAATTGATTGCCTGTAATCACTGTTAATAAAAGCCTTTGCCACATCTGGTAAACATATTTTGTCTGTCCTGTCTTTGTGTACATGTAGAATCATCATAGCATTGAGGCGACTTTGTGACATAGAGGATCTCAAATATGTTTTTATTCTTCACATGGCAGAGAAAGACCGTTCACTTGTAGAATTGGTGGATGGATTCACCAAAACTATCTTCAGGAGAGTTACGACTTCAGAATATAGTTCACGTTGCGAGGAAATTAGTTGCTTCATGTAATTTATCACTCCCATTAAGTTCGCCTCTTCCATAGTAATTTGAGCTGCCAGTGTCTCCAATTGGATTTTCTCCACTATAAAATGATGTAACAAACTCAAATTCCTCTGTGAAGTCTTCATCAATACTTACACACTTTATCAATAAACTTTCAACTTTCTTGTACGATGCATACCCAGGCTGATCAAATCTTGAAATGCTGTTAATGGCGTGGTCCAAAATTTCAAAGTAATGCTTACAAAAAAGCTCTTGTACAGTAATAGGGCAATATTGTTCACTCCCTGAATCATATCGTTTAGGTCTTTTCCTGTTTCGGGGCAAGCTAGGTTCGTCAATATCCAATGTAGAAGCTTTTTTTGTGATGGAGGCCCAGAAAAGTTCGAATTGCACAATACTTCGTATCTTGGAAAACACTTTTATAGTCATTTCTGCCAATTTTTGTCCCTCAGCTGCCGATATTGTTTGCTCTGAAGCGATTTTGATAGATTATCTGCATGATTGAGAACAAGTTCTCCAACACATACACCAAAATAATATTGAAAAGATTCCATCTGTGCCTTTACTCCTATGATTCTGGCTCTCATTTCAGATTCCAAACTACTCTCTAGCGAACTGATCCAGAGCTCCTGTAAAACAGAGTAATTCAGTAACACACTCTGTAAACTTTGTGCCCTCACTGTCCAACGTGTAGGACAAAACACATGAATACCAGGGCAATCAGGAGCCAGGTCATGTTTTAACTGTTTGAAAATGCCTTCTCGCTTTGGGGATTTGATCAGCTTACTGATTTCAAACGTTGTATCCAAAGCATCTCTAGCAATCTTGGAATTTTTCATTGTATCACACATTGATAAACTAAGTGAATGCCCATAGCAATGGGTAGACAGTGCTTTGGGTTCAAAACTTAAAACTCTTGTAGCAACTCCATTCCTGACTCCTGACATATTAGCAGCTCCATCATAATACTGACCTCGACATCTGTTCCACTGCAAGTTCATCCTCATCAAGCAATCATTAATGACGGAAAAAATGGTGCTTGCTGATATATCAGGAATACTATAGAGTCCAATAAAATCTTCATGAACGTCAAGTTTATGGTCCATCCACCGAAAACAAATCACGAGTTGTTCGTTATTTGCACTATCAGTGCACTCATCAGCCATAATCGTAAAATGAGTGGCAGCATGAATGTCACTTGAGATTTCTCGCTGAATGGTAACTGACATTAATTGCAGCATTTCATTTTGTATGGTTGGACTTAAATATCGATCACCTTTATGCTGAAACCACACATTAAGCTTAGGATCGTCTTTTCCTAGAAGCTTAAACAATTGTATAAAATTACTTTCCAATTCATCATGCCCACGAAAAGCAATTCCTTGTCTTC
>WLWD01003002.1_pt1:0-47500 | contig 54341 bp, 57 predicted proteins | sample 6712731 | NCBI WGS metagenome assembly WLWD01 (sample SAMN12718690, study PRJNA576275) | sponge metagenome | isolation source: marine sponge | host: Mycale hentscheli | place: New Zealand: South Island, Marlborough, Capsize Point | collected 2014-11-01 | reverse complement strand
TAAGACACAAGAATGATGCCATGAGTGTCCACTTATGGGTACAGGAATGTATAGTGGAAAGAAACAATCCCATATTACTGTACAAGCCACAAGGACAACGTAGCTGAGGTAGGAGTCAACCAAGGCTTAGGAGAGCATGATTTTGTTCTTGCTCTCCAAACACCTCTACAAAAAGAGTTATTGCAAAAATGTGGACATAAAAGAATAGTTTGTGTTGATGCTACGCATGGCACTAATAACTATGACTTTTTAATACTAACGGTGTTAGTGGTTGACAAGTTAGGAGGAGGTTTTCCTGTAGCATGGTGCTACTCAAATAAGGAAGATTCAACAGCAATAACTATATTTTTCCAGCATTTGAGGGACAGAGTAGGAAATATTGAGCCGGAGTGGTTTATGTCAGATGATACAAGCCAATATTATAGTGGCTGGTGCACGGTGTTTGGAGGAAGTCCAAATAAACTGCTACAAATTGAGGTGTATCGTACTCTAAGAGTGTTATTTGAAGAAAGAAACTGTGAGTAATTTCAAGTGTTATTAATTAGTGCATTGCAGCAATGGCAACAAGATCCAGAGAGCTTGAATATTTTCATCAGTATTTTGACAATGAATATACCGAAAAATGTCTCTATCATACCGGAAAAAAGCAGGTGTTAACACAAATATGTATTTAGAGTCATTCCACCAAGTTTTGAAACAGTTATCAAAAATCAAAAGTAGACAAAACTATTGACCTACTTTAAAAATACACTAACGAAAATATTTTTGATAGCATTTTGAATCTGAAAAGGGAAAAAAACACCTCTCGAATTCAATCAATTTTCCAGCGGCACACAAAGAGTTTGACACTGTCAGCTGATTTAGTGTCCTCAGATGAAAATGAGCTAAATATTTGGCATGTGAAATAAAAAATGGTGGAAATATTTATGAAATACAGCTTGAACAACAACATTGTCAACACATCTGCTCTATAAGATGCCGAGCTTGCAACATTTATATTCATTAATACTCATGTTCTTATACTCAATTTTTTCACTAGTGGCACAGTCCTGACTGTCTTTCTGACTTGAATTTACTTCAAAGGACACTGCATAAATTTTGTTTGATTTAGTATACCACTTTTTCATTAACTCCGGAAGAATTGAGGTCTTGAAAAAATGTTTGGATTTTGAAACACAACCCTCCCACAGTTCAGCATTTTTTCGTACACGTTCTTGAAAAAAATCATTCTCTCCATCTTCAGAGAATGTACAGACACAAAAGTCACAATAATCTACATCACAAACAAACAACTGTGTTTGTATCTGGTAATAATATCCATGGGAGCGGTCTAATTCTAGAATACCATCAGAATTTTTTTTAATACAAAAGTTCTTGTCTTGAATGCAATCTTCTATATTCTGGCCTTTATGACAGTATGGACACTTGATTTCCATGACTCCCTTGCCACAGCAAGCACAAGATACTACTCCATCAGGGGTTGCTCCTATAAATGGCCACTCTGAGTTAATGACAAACCCACTGTTGGTGATGCTAAAGGCGGTATGTCATTTTTTCATTCTTCTCTCATAGTAATCTCTATAGCAGCCTTTTCATGTGTACATCCCCATTTAGTCTGCTTGCTAGTAAAAGTATGCATTTGAGGATAGCACACTTGTTTAATTAAGCTTTGAGCAGGATTTGCAGGATTAGTATGACATACACTTTTCATTTTGGAAGCAGTAATCCTTCCTGCACGATAATTAAACCACACTCTTGATTTATATTGTTCCTAGATTCTTTCTCTACTGCTACAGCCATTTGCTGAGATACATCAACACATATCGACTCACACTTCTTCAATAGTTCATGGTAATCTAATTTCAAATTATTAGGGTCATAAAGTAAAGAAAGTGGACGAGAAAATTCAGGAAGTGAATATATTGGGACATACTGGTCAGAAAATTCAGGTATAATTGAAAGTATACCAGGCTTGGATCTACTCTTGCTAATACTACTGTACAAACTAAAATACCTTATTATTCTAGAATTATTCCACTATGCTATTTCATGCATATTATTAAAATGCTAGCAGAATCAGGAAGGGCCTACTGCCTAGTTAGGTTACAAAATTTTTAGCTTATTTTTTTGCAAAACAGTATATTATAGCAGTTTACAAATAATTTTAGCAAAAAAAATAAAAAATAAAAAATTACTTCTTACCTTAATTGCCTGAGTAATGGTAACTTTTCTGTAGTATCAAATTTCAGCCATTCTGACTACCTCATTTATCAGTAACTCTTGAACAAGCTCACAGCTACAAAAAAAAAGTCCAACAAGCAAACAAATACAAAATTACTTCCTTGTCTCATTTTCTTGAGTAGTGATAACTCATGTAATATTAAATTTAAGCCACTCAGACTAGCTCAATTGTAACTCTTGAAACAAGCTCTCACCTACAATTAAAAAAAGTCAAGAGTTATTTTTGCAATTTTAACAAGCAATATGGAATTACTACTTACATCAGCTTCCCCCAAGGAGTGGTGGCTTTTAGTATTAAAATTAAGGGTGTAGTACCACCAGAACCTGTGGTAATTAAGTGATTCAGTAGAATATCACAAAACCCGCCCCTACTCGATCCAATTTACTCTCTGGTACTGACTATTGTATGCAACTCGCGCACAATTTGAACACGTAAAAACTAGTGATGTGCTTGAGCACAAATGGCGAGCGAGCCTAAAGACTATATTATTTTATATGAACATTTTTAACTTACTCGCTGCAACTGTTTGAATTGAAGAAAAAAAACAAAAAACAATACACGCTATTTAAACGTTTTCTTTAGCTAAGTAGTGGCTGTAAAGCACTGTCTGGGATCACCCAGACATAGAAGATAGAACATTTTAAGAACACAATCTCGTGATTGTCAACACCTCATCAACACCTAGTTAAACACTTCACCCTTTTCTCATACTGTACACAAGTCGTCGGACTTAATGATATTCATGATATGTAAACCCACACTAACCTTCACTTAGTTATTTCTTTATATACCGCATATATTTTTGATAATTGTTGTTCACCTCTGAGACCTCTAGCAAGTACCATCGTTAGAGAGTGCGCTCTTTACAGCTACCGAGCAAGACTGTGCAAGCTCACGCCAGCGGTTGCGCTCAGCCTTAGACGTCACATCAAGTGAACGCCTTGTCCTTCGACTTTGTAAGTAAGGAGGCCATTTGGAACGTTGACCCTCATTTCCCTTGCAAAGTCTATCCACAGACGCACCAGAGGCTTCCTATACAGCCTCAAATTATCACCCTCATACAAGGGCTAGGGGGTCACGTTCAAGCACTGTGCTTTGACACAACTGGACATACACTTACATGAGACTTACATTCCTGGTTAGTCTAGTGGACAATGCATTTTCAAGTAACTACTGTTGCTACAGCTTATAATCATGAATAGAACGCATCGACTTACCACCGCCACTAACTCGAATAGAAATGGAAGTGCCTCAAGTTTTCAAGTTGTAACTGCACCGCAAAAGAATTCAGAACGGTAAACAATTCAATTTCTAGGGTGATACGGGTACTGACCGCTAAACCAGAGAATTCTGTTTAGTGAAGTTCGGGATGGGATCGACCACTGAAGTAAAACAATGACGCGAGGGTCAAAGTACAAAAATGTGACCGGATTTGGGAAAATCCGCCTAAACGCGGCAAACAATTTTTTTCAGTATCACCGGGTAAAGCCTTATGGGTCGATTTTTTCCAAAAAAATTTTAATGGCAGAAATGGATAGACACCAGTTAGCTCTAGCTTATGACGCAGTTGTAAGCTCTGGCGTGCTCTAGAACTCACACTAGGAGGCTAGAAACACTAGCCAGTTGGACTTGTGTACGGAGAGTTGCTAAGAAATTATTGGCGGGCTTTTCACTAACAGCCGGGAAAAAACTGTAGCTAACTAATTCACTTGCTATTCTACATAATTCACGTACTCACGCAATTCTCGTCATCATAGTTTCTTAAGGAGCCCTGCATTAAGCCTTTTAAACTTCTTTCAATACGCCTGTAACCGATTTATTCCATAGTGTCCCGGAGACACGCAGTAATAGTATACGGACACAAGGCACGCCCCCTGCTACGCCTTTACCGGGCGTTTTTTCGAAATCAGCAATAATAAGTTTAGCAAAAATACTGAAGTGTTGTAGTGCGTAGGGCGAAGACGGCTTGTGCTACAGCTTCCAAATTAGGAGGAAGGCATCCCAAGGCCCCGTGCAGCCTACTGGTAGAATAAATTAGAAAACTTTAGATGCCGCGTTTAGCCGAGTTTTCACAAATCCGGTCACAAATGCCTTACGTACGTCCAAACATATATAAAAACTAGTGGTGTGCTTGAGCACAAATGGGGAGCGAGCCTGATAGTTAGGTAGCATAAAACTACAGTATTGTTACTATGTTTTAGCTTAGTTCATGCAATCACAATATAACCTTTTATTTCAGCAAACAAATACAAAATCACAGTTACCTTATTATCGGTTAACGACTATTTGAAAATATTTTTGCATATTTATTTGTATTTGCTAAATTTCATCATGTACAGACACCAAATTTTTTCAAGCACTTTATATTGTTAGTATGAAGACATTCTACAAAGGAAATGTTTTTGCAAGTGTGGACACAGATTTGGTTAGCCAGAGGATAAACTTGTACATAACGAGACCCAACTATGAAGCCAAACTCAAGATAACTTCTGTAGTATCAAACATCTGCCATTCTGATACCAGTAACAAGTATGGAATTGGTACTTACTCAGCTTCACTGGAGCAGTAGTAGCTTCCTTAGCATTAAGGTGGCGGTATAATGTTTGCTCATAAATATTAATAAGTTTTCCATATGCATAATAACTTGGACAAAACAAAAATAACAGAATTCTGCAATGCTGGACAATTGAATGTACTAAAGAGTACTCAAATAAGCTTTAGTGTAAATGTTATACTGGCTTTGCCTAACAAATACTCTTCTAGAAAAACTACTGGCTGTTAACAATAATTGTCGGCAAACTGTGACTGCTGCTACAGTTCCAAAAGCCTGCTTTGCAAATTTTCTTACCTGTTAGGACAAATACTAGGGCGACACGAAGACTGTTTAAGCCTGCAAAGCTTACAGGCCTAGAAATTCTCGATACAGTCATCTCTACAATCCTCGGGATACACTCAGTCAGCCACGCAAAGAACTGTAACTTCAAAATAGACGCACACTTTGTGAAAAACTTTCCGATAGGCCCCCCCACAGATTCACAAAATTAGAGAAGGCTGTTGTCCAGACATCTAGAGCAACTATGAGTCCAAAAAATGCCGACAAAATTGTATAAACTTGCAATCCACCATTTTGTCCACTGCTGCTTGTGCGGCGCGGGAAACCAGCTAACGCGACGGCGGGAAGTACACCGCAAGAGCGGTAAAAATTCATTGAAACGCCCACGCATCAGCTGTAGAGCGCGCTTAGCCATGCTTAGCATCAGCTGAAGAGAAGCCAACTATCTGCAGGAGAGAAATGGGAAATAAGAAGAACAAAAATAATAGCAGTAACTCGCCGCAGTGTGGGGTCAGATGGCTACAGGTGGTGGTCACAGCAAGCTGGAAGAAGTAATGAGTGTAGTCGGAGTTCCAGTAATGACTAAGAGAAGTTTTATTCAGACGGTCGGTGAAGTTTGGAAGAAAGAGTTATTGGAGTCAATGACAAAGGCAGGAATGGAAGAGAAACGACTAGCAGAGGAAAATGGAGAGTACTATCAAGAAATTCCAGCTATTACAGTCATTGTGGATGGTGGGTGGAGCAAGCGTTCTCACAAACATTCCTATAATGCGAATTCTGGCGTTGGTATTATCATAGGGAAAAGAACGAGAAAGCTACTATATGTTGGAGTTCGTAACAAATATTGTCATGCCTGTGCCACCAACATACCCAAGGACAAGCATGTCTGCTTCAAAAATTGGAATAGGTCATCTTCAGAAATGGAAGCAGACATTATATTGGAAGGTTTTTTAGAGGCAGAGAAAGTGCATGGAGTTAGGTATATGAGTTTTGTGGGAGACGGGGATAGTTCAGTATACCCAACTCTTGTTCAGAATGTGCCAGTTTGGGGACAAGCCATTAAGAAGCTGGAATGCGCTAATCACACATGCAAATGCTATCGTGGTGCCCTAGAGCGTCTTGTTCAGGAGAACTCATCCTATGAGGGTAGCGGTGGACTCACTCAGAAAATGAGGAAGCGTCTAGTTTCAGCTGCAAGATCGGCAACTAGGATGAGAAGCATGCAGGAAAACAAGAAGGAAGCTCTGAAGAAGCTGAAGCATGATCTCCAAAATGGACCCCTGCACTGCTTTGGGTTCCATGAAAAGTGTAGCTCCGATTTCTGTAAGTCAGCGAAAGAAAAAATTCAGCAGCAAACAACCATATCTTCATTGGCTTCATCTCCAGCTACCTCCACGGAAGTATGTTCACCTACATCATCATCTTCATCAGCTGATTCTTTTCCAAGTTCTCCTGACAGATCATTACCAGAAAATGACGACACGGGTTTCCTGGGTAAATATTGTGTGATTGAAATCTACAGTACACTGTATTATAGAATGGGCATCAGAGTATGGAGCATGTCCTGATACTAATTTACCTTGCATGCCGCTAGTCGCACTGGCTACTCATATGCAGCCAATAAAGTAGATCAAGTTCCATCATCCCAATTTGTCACTACTTGCATGGCATTAAATAGTTTTAAAATTGTGTAAGAAAAATAATTACATAGTTATTCATTTTTCCCCCTAGATTTACTGGAGGACCAAAAAAGACTGTGGCAAGAAACTTTGAGTTTGATGCCAGGCAAGGTGCACTAACTCCAGTCAATGTAAATCCAAAATTGCTGCATGATATTCAAGTGTTGGTTAGTAGACTGATCTGCAAAGCTGGGCAATTGCTGGGTAACGTCACTACGAACTTGGCTGAGAGCTGGATGAATGTGAGGACAAAGTTTGATGGAGGAAAGGTGATCAATAGGTCACAGAGTGGATCCTGGGAACATCACTGTATGGGAGCAGGACTGAGACAGAATACGGGTAGAGATTGGGGTCCACAGGCCTGGAAACAAATGACTAACCATTCTCCCAATAAAATATTTTCAAACACAGCATCACAATCTGCAAAAGTATCCAGCAAAGACAGAAAACGGAAGGCAACAACTGAGTATAAAGACAAGCGACGAAAAAGCAAATATGCTCGTACTGAGGAATCAATTGCTGCTCGAAAAGCTTATGATAGACATGATGGAGGTATTGGTCCTGATGAAGTAATTGATGATATTTCCCCTGAAAGCCTCGAACAGCTCAAAATGAGCTACTTCGAAACAAAAGTATCTGTCACCCCAGAAGAAGCAAAGGAAATTGAACGATGTACAAGAGACCAAGCAGAAGACGAGTACTGGAGGAGCGAGAGAAGAAAGAGAATAACTGCATCATCAGCTGGTGGAGTGGCCAAAATGAAAGAATCCACAAAAAGAGGGAAAAAAGTGCAAGCTCTTCTGTACAGCAAATTCCATGGAAATGCAGCTACCTGCTATGGTTCAAGAATGGAAAGTACTGCTATAGATGAATACATCGAACATCAAAAAAATGGGCACCCTAATTTAACAGTAGAGGCATGTGGACTTTTTATTTCTCGACTAAACAACTGGCTTGCAGCTACCCCAGATGGCATTATTAATGACCCTAGTTGTACTTCAGAAAGTACTGGCCTGGTAGAGATTAAATGTCCTTTTTCTTTTCGAGACATGACCTTGAGTGAAGCATGCAAAAAGCCTTCCTTCTGTCTGACAGTCAATAAGGAAAATCAGTTGAAACTGAAGAATAGGCATGATTACTGGTTTCAGATACAGTGTCAGCTGTATTGCGTTGACAAAACCTGGTGTGACTTTGTTGTAAGAATGAACAAACAGCTACATGTGGAGCGTATTTACAGAGACTCTAAATGGTGGGGACTTCAGCTTGCAAAGCTAAGACAATTTTACTTTTCCTCCTTACTTCCAGAGCTGGCGTGTCCTCGATTTAGAAGTGGAGGAATACGAGAACCTACAAAGCAAGTTGAAAGCACAAATTTATCCTAATTATTTTTTTGTATATTATCTGTGATGATTAAGATTGTTATTGTTTTCTGTATATGTATAATTTTTATGATTGTTTAGCTGCACTGAACCCATATTATTGAACCATCCTACAATTCATTTACACTTTCTTCATCCTCTAGGAGGTGCAAAACCACCTAGTAACTGGTCTTAAGTGGATGTGGTTTTCTGGTGAGGGAAATATAATTACAAACTGAATGAGTGGGCGAAACAGTACACAGCCACCTTAACATTGCGGCATTCTGACTACCATTGCTTTTGGCAACAAACATGTGGCACTCCCCCCCTAAAACGGCAAAGTTTTTAAATTACGTTTGGAAAAGGGTCTTCAATGCCGTAGTAACCGGTCTCAGCAACTTTTTGTGTCTTGAAAAACAAGGGATTTCGCCGGAATTTTGTCATAATTCAGAGCTTAACTTCAGAATAAACTGTGGTCAAGCCTATAAAGCCGAGTTTTTAGAAGAAATAAGTTCTCCGGGCGCGTTTAAGGGGCATACGTACCATCCATACACACATATTAAGGTATACCCGATTTTGCATTATCCACCCCTAACACTGTCGCTCGCGCTTTTTCATCTCTAGGACCCTCCAGTACATTCCAGAAGTCTTGTAATCTTCACAGCGGGGCTCACTCCCACAGTAACTCTACTTCAGTGTTTGCTTACCAGCTAATTAGAGCTGCCACCACCCTTAAATTTTCCCACAATAAATTGCGCACTCAGAGTTGGGGGGCGGAGTTGAAGAATCACATAAATACGAATCAATAGTTAGCTTCGTACCTAAAAATCGAAATTCAGTAGTACTGGATGATCTATTTTGAACAGGGGTACACGCCACATTAAAAAAACAACAATAGAACGAGTTTTTTCTTTTAAATGAGATACAAAATAATAATATAAAAATATTAAAAAATGGAAAACAAATACTAATATAAAAAATACCGCGTTGTAATGTTGTGGGGAAGCCCCTAGGCTACCGCTAGAGGAAAAAAAATCGACTTCGTAACTGCAACGGTCACCCCTGAATTTCGTTGAATAGCGGTAAGGTTTGTACCGTTGTTTCTCCGTTCAAGGTCGGTCTTTTTTCTTGAAACTTGGTTTACAAGAGCTGTCTGTTGGTGTCTGTTTCAACTGCAACAACAAAATAAGCGTACATTGAACAGATAACGAGAAATAAATACATAGCATAACTCCTCCGTCTGCGGTTTAGCGCTGCGGTTTAAAGTGGTACTGCACCCTTAAGCCTTCTGACACTCAATTACCAGTAACTGGTGAACAAGCTCCCAGCTCTAATAAAAAAATAATAGCCACGAGTTATTTTTGTAATTTTAGCTAACAAACTATGGAACTACGTATTTACCTCGGCTTCTCCCAAGTAATGGTGGCTTCCTTAGTATTAATATTTAGCCATTCTTGCTACCAGTGACATTTTACAACCAATAATCGGCATTTAGCAGCCCCAAAAAAAAACGAAGTTTTGAAATTACTTCTAGTAAAGGGTTTCAATGTCATAGTAACCAGTTGCAGTAATACTTGGGGACTTGATAAACATGTTTTTCGCCGGATTTATCTCATAATTTGGAGCCATAGTCTGAAGTAAGACTTGCTTAATGCTGTTTTATCATAAGAAAGTGGGATCAAGCCTAAAAAGCTGTGTTTTTTAGGTGCAAAAATAAAAAGGAACCTGCGCGTGCGTTTAAGGGGCACACGTATCAAATATACAATATACCCGATTTTGCACTATCCACCCCTAATACTGTCTCGCTCGCTTCGCTCGCTGCCAATAACATATACTTGATTTTCAGTCGTTCACCCCTAACAGCATCCAATGGGTGAATAGAGTTCATGTAGCTAAAACCTAACAAAATCCGAAAGCTGTCTTGGTAGCTATTTTGAGTTAACAAATAATATATACTAGAAAATGCTCGTGTAGCATTGGTGGTTGGGCGAGCGAGCGAAGTTCTGGAATGCGCGCCCTAGCCCCTAGCCCTAGCCCTAGCCCCCTAGCCCTAACCCCCCTAGCCGTAGCCCTAGCCCCTAGCCCCCCTAGCCCTAGCCCCCCTAGTCCTAGCCCCCCCCTAGCCCTAGCCCCCCCCCCCCTAGAAAATGCTCGTGTAGCATTGGTTGGGCGAGCGAGCGAAGTTCTGGAATGCGCGCGCGTTTAAACGACGACGACGTACGTATTCAAAACGACGTTGTATGCGCGGGACGACGTATACAGGATTTCCATAGACTACATCTTAGAGTTGCTCGCTTGCTTCGCTCGCTCGCCAATTATCAACACATTATAAGCTAATTTACGATTTTGTTTTGGTTGTCAATGGACACTTTTCGTGGGACGATCTCACTCGCTCCAGCTCGCTCAGTAATAAAATATACCCCATTAGCTTCTATAATAATAAACATATATCTGTAGGCTCTTCAAACCAGAGATTAAAATGGTACCTGGTTTTACATATTGTTAAATTGTGGGAAGCAATATTACTGCCCAATGGTTGAAAACCTCTACCATGAATATCTGTACTTTCCAACAAAATTAAGGACATTTATGGTTGAAGTTTGCATCTGAATATGTAATTCTTATTTGTGTCCTAGGCGGTTTCTCAAAGCAACTAGCTCTAGTTCTGTCAGCGGTGGCGAATTTGAAATATTTGTATTTTTATTGAATTCAGTAGCAATCAGGTTGTTTCTAACATTTCTGTATTAAGTAAAAAACTTTTTGCCATTGGACAGATGGCTAAAGCGGAATTAGGTGGTAATTTCTAGAGGCAAAAAAAGACAAGTTTGATTTATAAGGGTAGGACTAAGGTAGACAGTTTAGTTTGATAAGGGCAGGACTAAGGTAGACAAGTTAGTTTGATAAGGTTAGGACTAAGGTAGACTTGAGCATACTGAGTGACCCAATCTGGCAAGCAGCAATAGTACAATAGTGGCATAGAAGTCATACCAAACACTTTCGTGGGAGTTATTGAGACAGAAGTGAGTAAACGCTGGAAGGCACTTTGGTGGGCGTTTTTGAGACAGAAGTGAGTAAACGCAGGAAGGCACTTTGCCATGTCTTCCTTGTGACCTCACTATTTCTTGTCCATAAAGGATCTTCCATCTCACTTCCATTTGTCGATATTTTCACCCCTTTATAGTTCATTTATTTCCCTCTCTTCCTTCATGCCCTCATTTTCCCTCATACTTTTCTCTGGTCTCATCCCCTCTTCACTCAAATTGTCATCTTTCGACACATCTTCTATAATTCCTTCTCTTCCTTTTCATCCTTCTCATTCCTCTCACTATTCTCTTACTTCTGTTCATCTCATCTTTCGGCAAATCTTCTCTAATTCTTTCTCTTCCTTTTCATCCATCTCATATCTCTCACTATACTCTTTATTCTCTTCCTCCTCTTTTTTCTCTTTCCATACCTTCTTATCTTCTTCAACATATTCCTCATCATTCACATTATTCTCGTCCCTCTCATTCATCAATTTCATATCCTCATTCTCATCCGTAATATTCTTTAAGGGTGCCGGTGTCGTAGGATTTGGTGACCCCACCCTACAGTGACCCCCGTCACTGAATCCTTAGTTTTTGGTGACCGGGGTCACTCTATACTAGGACACCGTGACTCCCTGGGGTCACCTAATCCTAGATTTCAGTGACCCCCTCCAGGATATGGTGACACCCCCTCCTAGGACATAATCATAAGCTCTGTAGCTGTGGCTTATATCGCCTAATCCTTTTTTCTTTTTCTTTTCATTACATATTACTGTAGAGCAGTTCATCTCTTGTTTGACCTTAAAAAGTAATCTGTACAGTATACAGTAGGACTTAAGCTATCTGAATAATGTTAGTAGGGGATGTTCAGAAAGCTGAAGTATTTGAATAATTGAGCATCATAGAAAATGGATTAGTCTGCATGGGCTATGGAATTTTAAGTGTTCTTATAGCTACACAACTGAAGTGTTGGGATAGTTGTTGTTGTTTTAATTTATGAGTGACTACATATGCAATTTATGAATTGATCAAAATAAATAAAACAAGAAAAAACAAGAAATTCAACATCTTCCCTAAAATAGTGAACTCATATACTATTATGCAGTGAAATAGTATCAATAGCTATGTACTTTTATCAATTATGTCTTGAAAAGAGCAAATCAGATGTTAGGCACATGATAATTTTAGTTAGCAAACAGCTAAGCTTGGTAAAGCTAACAAGATTGAAATTGAACAAAGGCACACAGGTTGTATTGGTGATTATGCACACACTAACAAACCCACATACAAAATCCCATGTAAGAGCTGGTACTTAAAGGAAAAGAATTATATAATACTCCAATTGTAATGACCATGATATCAGTGTTCAAAATACATTCATGTACTTAGTAGTGGCAAAATATTAGCCAGAAGAAAAAATTTAGAAATGAATGAAATATAATAAAATGTTATGAATTGTTTCCATTTTCCATGCAATATTTACATATCCAATTCCCAGAAAAGTCATTATTAATTCCTTCAATACATCTTTTGTGATACCATTCTTCACAGTCAACACACTCCACCATGTCCCCATATGTTTCAGGCATCTTGCAGGAACAGTATATCAATGTGAAAGTATGGTAATTGGGTTGTCTTTCGATATCCTTTCTTGGATAGAGTAGGAAAGGCGAACAATTTTTTTTTTCAAAAACAATAATTCAAGTGAGAACGCATTTTCTTTTGATCGAATTCTATCTCTTCAATATTATTGCCTTGAAGTAAGTGAACAGCAAAAGCTATAGCAAACAAGCCGCAGTCACTTCCACCTGACTGTTGCTGAACTCGTAAAACGCGAACTGGAAGATATGTCTCTCGTCCATCATCAACTTGATTATCAATATATTTTCTATAGACTTGTGCTAGCTGGTGAGTAAGACAAGAAGAAAAGTCACCCGAGCATTTGCTGTCTGCAATAGTGACTTCTCCCCCAATAGTTGTTGATACCATCCAGTGATTAGCATTGATATGATGAATTTGAAGCGATTCACACCTACATTCAATCGGAGTAAATCGATCAACTTGTGAAAGAAGAGTAGATTGGAAGCCAGCAATGTCAGGATAATCTCTTCGAAGTAGCTCTTGTGCAAAATGAATATGTTCATCATTTAGCCAATCTCCAGATTTCAGTGTTTGCCTCATTGCTGCTGTGTACCTTGAACCCTGCAAACATAATATCATACAAAAAAAATCAATCAATCAAAGCATAGCAAAGTCATAACAATAATTACATTATGAGCTATAAAAGCAAAGTAACCAAATTTATTGTTTCAACATGTACATGAACATAATAATGATCAACTCTAAATTTCATCGGCTGCTGGCTTTTTTCTAAAAATATATATATATAGCTAAAAAGCAAAACCTTCTTTATTAGTTCTACCAAAATTCTTTATAATTTGCCATATGTAATTTACCACAATTCTGGCAGATTTCTTTGTACATGACCTTTGACCCTTATAGACTTTCAACTCCTTCTGTATATGAAGTGATTCCTGGGAATTTACTTCCATCTTAATTTTTTCAGTTTTTTCCATCTTAATTTTTCCAGTTTTTTTAATCTCATCATCAAAGGAAACTTTGCAAAGTGGTTTATTTTCTTCTTGTGGTAGAGCACCATTTACCTGACATACTGGATTGTAATCATTATCGCACATTCTTTTATTGACTGGAGTTAAAGCTTCTTTGTACAATTTGAGTCTATCAACATTAATAAGGCTTGCCATAATGGAATTTGTTTTCAGGTTTCGTAGTTGAGCAAGTTTATCTTTTAAAGTGACTATTTCATACGGACCCATCCACTTTGGTATCATTTTGTCTCCCTTCCTACAGTCACGTCTCGAATTTCTTAAAAGAACACAAGATCCAATTTCACATTCCTAGGTTATAAAAAGCATAAAATTACTTCGCAATAAAGAACAACAAGCACATACCTTATCCAACTTTCTCTTCTTATCATAATCTTTCTTGTATCTTTCTTGGGCCAACTGAATATTACTTCCAGCTTTACTAAACATTTCATTTTGTACTTCCAACATTAGTTTCATTTTTTCTCCTAGCCCCTCAAACTCCTCTATTTCCTGATCTTGAACTATTGGATTTTTTACCTCTGGTCCCCTTTCCAATTCTACAGGTAATGTTGCTTTTCTAGTAATATAAAGGAGCATTGCATTGTCATTTACTAAGAGCATGCTCAAAGCTCAGTGTGACAAGTGAGCTAGCCCAGCTATTAAAAATTGTCAAATATTTATGGTACAGGATACAGGGTTTATTTCAGGGGGGCAAGGGGGCTTTCGCCCCCCCCCCTTGGAGTAGGAGTGTATAGTTATGAAATCAAAATTGGAGAAATCACTAAATCAGTATTGATTTGTGAGAAAGACAAAACAGGTTAATTAATTATACTGATATTCTTCAATGTTTTCTGTTCCAAACAATTGCCCCCCCCCCCTTCAAGTCAAAGCCACGCAGTTCACTGCATGCTTTGGCAGCTTCTGCACTTGTCACTTGTTGGCTTCCATGAACCACCTTCCTTCTTCAAGCCCCATTATCGTGATGATGATGGTATGCTTGTACCAATGAAAGCTATATTATGGAAATTTGCTTTGATCTTACCCAAGAGTGTCTCACTCACTCACCAACTAAAAACCAATTCTTTACCTCTTAAACATCAATTCAAAGGGAGTGAAGCCAGTTGATTTGTGCTTTGAGGTGCGAATTGAAAACAAAATTGGGTCCAATAAAGTATCCCAGTTATTTTGATTCTCATTTACTACTTTCAATAGGCAACTTTGAATTGTATGGTTGAACTTTTCCACTAGGCCATTGCTCTGTGGGTGATATGGAGATGTCATTCGATGATCTGTTCCCAGCAGTGTTTGTAATTCGCCATTAAGCTTATTAATGAATTCTCTGCCCTGATCTGATATTATTGTCTTTGGACAGCCAAATCTGTTAAAATATAACTTTGATAAAACTATTTTGTTACAATTATGTATTATGTATAACCATACCTGCAAGTAGTTTTATAGATAAAACAGGCAACCCCTTGAGCACATTTGTTTGGTAAAGCTTGAGCTTCAGGCCATTTACTAAAATAATCAATCATTGTAATAATGTATTTATTGCCATCTTTAGTCAGTGGCAGGGGTCCGATAAGATCAATACCAATTAAACTATAACAGCATGTAATTTTTTACTTGACTCCATACCTGGTGCCAGATTTCTGATTCTATTGGAATTGGACGCAGCTTTGTAGGCGGCTTAGAAAACTTATCATTCACCTTCTGACATACATCACAGGTTTCTACAAACCTTTTAATGTCTCCTGTCATATCTGGTTTCCAATAAAACCTTGAGCAAATTTTGTGAATTGTCTTGTCCCGACCTAAATGGCCTCCTATTATTATACAGTATAACAGAATATTAACAAGAATTTTACAACCAATCATTTCAAAATAGACTTCAAACCAAATTACCTGTATTGGATGAATGACATGCTTTCATTATTTTGTCTTTCTCTTCATTATTTTGAACAACAATTCTCCATTGATTACTGCTGCTGTCAGATTTCCTTGAGAGGCTCCTGAAATACAATAAACCACCTTCACATTTGTAATTATCCCTGATCTAAAGCAGATAAATTTAAGTTTTACTGAGTAACTAAGTGCTAAACAACAACAAAAAAATTTTATTCATTATTATATATAATATATCAGTTTATAATTATATAGAATTATTGCACTCATTTTATAATATATAGAATTATTGCACTCATTGCTATTCAAGCTTTGTATACTGTACCATTGTTATTGAAAAAAAACTTGATATTTTCTATAGGCAGGGGCGGATTTAGGGGGGGCTCGACAGGTGTCGCTAGAGCCCCCCTTTTTCAGAAACAGCCGAGGAATTTCCGGCAGCTAAATTGAATGAAGACGAGCAAAATTATCAGCCCTCCAATTTTTTATATTTTTATTCCCGTCGTAATGATGCGCATGCGCCTGCTGTGCGGAGTCAGGAATTACTAATCTCGAATGTCTACACAGGAGAGAAGAGAAGTAGCCTTGTAGCTACTGACTACTCAATATTCAGGGAAGTTTTGATGCTTTTTCAAAGCCTCCTAATAAGTTTAAAGTTAATATATGCTAGAATGAATAGTAACAAGCTTGCTTCATTTCAGTGAATTCCTATGTTTAAAAATATAGCTAGCTACAGTAGTTAAGCTATCAAACCATAGCAGAATGGTTGGCTGTTGACTTTGAGATAAATAGTAATATGGAATTGCTAGAAATAGCTATAGCCAGCAAAAGCTACAATTCAGTTGGTGTTTCACATATCTGTACGTATTTGTTATTTTATTTTTCATTATAGAATAGGAATACATAACATTGGAGTTACAGTGCTTTGTATCCTTCCTCCCCCCCTCCCCTCCACCACCACCATGCATTATATAAAGAGCCCCCCTTTTGAGAATCCTACATCCGCCCCTGTATAGGTATTGGCAGTTATTTAGTTGGTTGATGAATAGCAAAGCAGCTGACTTAGGCTGGGACAGATATATCTTAAGAAAGAATGTTGCTACATAATCTAAGTAGTACCTATGGCTAAACACAAAGCAAGAATTCGTACAAAATTAGCCCAAATTCAAAAGCCTAACCAATCTTGTTACTTACTAACCTTACGGCGGAAATTTCGTTTTTTATCATCATGTCTGGGGGATAAGTACCACTTGTCAAGAAGCCATAAATGTATTCAAACTCGTTCTCCATACTTTTGAGTAGCACCAGGTGCCCCGGGTCACGAGATCCTAACGGGGTCACCAATTCCTAGTTCTGAGTGACCCCCAGGTCACCGTTTACTGGAATACGGTGACACCCGATCACCAAATTCTGGGGGTCACCAAATCCTCCGACACCGGCACACCGCCTACGCAATTTTTTGTTGATGGTTGCTATGCACGATTACTACTATTGTATACTTACAGGGGCTTCTCCACTACAACACAAGGACAAAGTACCTGCCGAAGGAGCCGCTCACTAATTTTAGAGCGAATCTGGAGGAAATATCGGGGCCTGGTTATAAAACTTTGAGGCACTTTTTTGGAGCGGTGCGTAAGTTTGACTCCGCAATTTGGTGCACTACTAGCCGAGCCGATACTCTACTGCAAGACAGCGAGTTCTGATCCATTTCAATATTACTTTAGGATATATTCGCAATTTTTTCTATTTATAAGATATTGAAAAATTCTCGTTGTAGTGCAGTTCATTTTTTTAGGGTTTACCCTTGTATAAAATTTTTGTGTCGTTCTCATTACTAGATTCCAAGAAAAACTGACCCAAAATTTGGAACTTAAATTCCACTCGCAATTCTTAAGAAATAGCCCCACCCCCATAACTCGTACTGCGAGTACGCGAGCAATTTTTTTTTCAATTAGTTTGTATTGGTTCTAAAAAGAGCACGCCTATATCAAGAGTAAACAAACATCAATACAACAATAACAAGAGAGTCCGAAGAGAGAGCATGGAGACAGCTAAAGGTGAAGTTATTAGATTTGGGCAGCTTGGGAAGTCTTCGCTCCTCAGAAATCGAGCCTGGTGGATCCGTCCACTTGAGTTCAGGTGCGCATAGTCCAGAGAACGGTTACTGGTGGAGAGGCAGCCTGGTGCAACTTGCTGCGTGAGCTCAGACGACGTACGGAGAGTTGCTGTAAACGAATGTAGGACAACAAGAAACTAAACTAAAACACCACAACTTCGCAAAGTATACTTCTGTTACTACTGCGCGATTGTTTCTGCTCGCGTGTTATCGAATGGTGGGGTATTGGCGGGGAATAAATTAATGTCCGGATCTACAGACGGTGCCGTTACTATGTGCGGTCACCCTTAATATCATAGTATTCTTTTCTTCCTCCACACTTTCATATTCCCTCAAGTCTGCTCCATCCTTAATCATGTCTACTCTTCCCTCATGTCCTCCATATCCTCACATCTTGTTTAAGTGCCTCCTGCATAGTAGACTGATCTTAGGTGTCTGTAAGATATAGTGAGTAGTTTGGCTCTTATGAAGTCTGTTAGTTTTCTCTGACCTTGTAACTTCTATTTCCTCCTGTACAGATTGTTGTACAGCAGCCGCGATGTGTGGCGTCATTAAATAGAACTATTTGCCAAAGGAAATGTTATTACATTTTTTATTTGCTATAGTTACAAATTTCATTATAGCTGAGTCAGTAGTGTTAAGTCTGGACTATAGTCAAATTCAAATATGTTCTGGGGAATTAATACCTCGCTTTGTGTATGTATTTGGAGAAAATCCAGTAAAAAGCGCTTGTGGAAGTCTTTCCCCAGTGACATGGACTTATAAACGCGAATTTTCTTTACACTGGGAATACAACACTACTAGTGAAGGCAATTATATATATATTGGAAATAATGAGCCACTGCCTACTACTCATATACAACAAAATAATACTATTATTTTGACCAACTTACGTGAATCAGACTCTGGTTATTACTATTGTTTCGGAACGCACACGAACAATATTGGGCAAATTGCTCCTTTTCTAAGGGCATTTCGGTTGAATGTATTGAATGTGGCTCCTATTGGATATGTATTACCAAGCTTGACTTATGTTTCTACAGGAGACAACGCAACTTTTGTTTGTGGCAGTTCCTTGAGGGTTGAATGGTTTTTCAGAAGTATTAGAGGTCAAGAAGTCCACGTAGCAAATAAAACACTTTATTTATACTACGTGAGAAAGGAACACAGTGGTTTATATATTTGCAGGGGTTTTCGCAGGGATGGAAATGTTTTTCACTTCCCAGCTACCTTGTTTGTTGATACTAGTATAGTACACAATGAAAACTTATACTCGCATTAAATGTTGTTAATATTAATTTTATAACCTACCTGAAGGTCCCCGCACGAAGAGTTTTGTGTGGGGGGAGGGGAGTGGGGAGCCTTTGTAAAATTCACTCAGTTGGACTAAACGTTGTTGTTATACAAGGTCTGTCCCACCAACGCCCCGCCCCCCACCTTATTAGTTTATGTTGGAGAGATGGATGAAGAACGGGTTGAGAATTTTTGACTACCAAGAGCCTGTCACTACTAGACCACTGTCGAATACCTTCCTAATACTACTAAAATTTTGAATAGGATGATCAACGGAAAAGCCATTAGGGTATAGGTCCTCAACTATCCACCGAAGTTTGCTCCTTGAAGCTTAAGTTGTTATTTATAAACTTTCTCAAGATCTAGTATGAAGCACATTTTAGAAAATTTTATAATGCATGGATAATAACTATTTTGTCGGACCTCATTACCTAACTGCACTTCCTGTGTCGACCTCCTGTCGCTGGGCAAATACTTGATTTTCCTGTGGTCACATTTAGGAAAATTTATGTTTCTCCACTTTTTTTTACAGAGGATAGATCTAAATGTCTTACAGTGCAGGGAATTTAGCCCTATCCTGTACTTGAAAGGTGGTGAAATTATGAAATTTCCTAAATACAATACTGCAAGAAATTTTAGTTTTTTCCCTTTGTATTCATTTTGGAACTACACGATTATCAGTCGCTGGGTAATAATCACCTCATAACTCATTTGTAATAAGTATTCATTCAAATTGGACCGTACCACAGAACCACAGTTTTTTTGTAGTAATCTTTTTAAAATAATAAATACATGCAAACATAAGGGCATTATTACCAATTTTAAAGACACTGTATCATCACTCTTTTAGTTTCCTAACTTTTATAGATTCAAAAGATACATATAGTGTAGATATTATCTATTGAGTTTAGCTGCAAGAATCAGCAGGTGTTTTGATTGATATTCGTAAGATACTCACAACTGGCCCACTAGTACTAGTGTAGCACAGGGGTAAGCTACTTTTCAGAGGTTCAACTGTTAATGTTGTAGTTAGTTACTACATTGCTTCTTCTATTGAAGGGCAGGTATTAGTAGCTTAGGTGTTGCATTAACTTGTACTTAAGTTTGTTTTAGGATTATTTTCTACAATTCAATTATATGTATATATTTTTAATAATATTTAGCTACAAATACATTTCTATATGTTGTGGTTGTCCATTTTTTACACTATGCAAATGAGGCAATATAAGCTGTATTATAACTATCTTATAACTTTCTTATACCAATAATATAAGTATAGTATAAGAATTGCTTATATTTAGTATATGTCAAGCTTATATGTAGCTGATTGGTACGTTATAATCTTTCAGTATAAGCTTGTTATAAGATTAGAATAGGATAGAGTATACAAGTGAGAAAGTTTTAATTTAGTTTCATTATGTATTGTTACTTCTCATCATTCCTTTAATTTGTGACCAGGTGTACACCACATTTGAATGATATACAAAGTTTATGGAATGATTAATTGTCTCATGTTGCATTCAGATGCTGTTAACTGACTGTAGGCTCTCCATTCACCAGAGATTAAAATGGTACCTGGCCTTCATATTGTTCAATTGTGGGAAGCAATATTACTGCCCAATCGTTGAAAACCTCTAACATGAATAATCTGTACTTTCATGTTCACACCTCCTCCCAAAACCAACAACTCATAATTAGTCCAACAAAATAAAGGTCATTTACGATTGAAGTTTGCATCTGAATATGTAATTATTATTTGTGTCCTAAAATGATCTTCATATAGTCAGCTTCTCAAAAACACTAGCCCTCGTCAGTCTCTGTGGTGGAGAATTTGAAATATTTTTAATTTTATTTTTATTGAATTCAGTAGCAAGAGTAATACTTTGCAATCAGGTTGTTTCTAGCAATTCTGTATTAAGTACAAAACTTTTTGCCATTGATTAACAGATGGCTAAAACGGAATTAGGTGGTAATTTCTAGGGGCAAATAAAGACAAGTTGGATTGATAAGAGTAGGACTAAGCCACTGCATATTATAGGTATTATACTCTTTGTATGATTGATGTATCACACTAAATTTGGTAGGAATAAAATACTTCATTATTGTCTGTGACATACTTCATTATTGTCTGTGAATGGCAACATGATGCACCTGTAAACTTCTGGGAAATTAAAAGAGTATCTGTATTAATACCCTGTGAAACTGAGGAGGCAGAAATAATTATTGTAACTAGGGGATACTAGTTTTTTTGCCAGCCTAGGGAATACCTAAGAGACTTAAACCTGAGTAAACTGTAGATGAAATTGAAATGTTGTAGACATTCCTGCATTCTGATTAGCTATCATGAAATTAAGATCTATATTATACTAGAATAAGTGTACGATAGGTATAGGTACTTTTCTTTAAGTGTACGATAGGTATAGGTACATTTCTTGTGGTGCTGTATGATGTGTATATAAATCACTTGCTGGCAATCGTAGTTTCGGTTGTATCATCAAATTTGATGTATGCCTGCAAAGGGTGCTTTTATCAATAAAAATGCCCCCAAACTGCATTAAAAATAATGGTACATTTATTTACTGACAGGTACTGGTATTGGTGCTCACTTACTAGACATTTGCTATCTCCATAATTGCTCAGACTTATTTGGACACATTTTAATTGACAACTCCAATGTAACCAGCTAAGGTGTGTATTTTCTAATAACATTCTCTCCCAGCGCTAGTTCAGTTTGTTCACCATTAAGTGAAAATTGTTTTTTTTCCTCCTGAGGGAAAACAGCAGCAGCCCCGATGTGTGGCGTCATTAAATAGAACTATTTGCCAAAGGAAATGTTAGTACATTTTTTATTTGCTGTAGTTACAAATTTCATTATAGCTGAGTCAGTAGTGTTAAGTCTGGACTATAGTCAAATTCAAATATGTTCTGGGGAATTAATACCTCACTTAGTGTATGTATTTGGAGAAAATCCAGTAAAAAGCGTTTGTGGAAGTCTTTCCCCAGTGACATGGACTTATAAACGCGAATTTTCTTTACACTGGGAATACAACACTACTAGTGAAGGCAATTATATATATATTGGAAATAATGAGCCACTGCCTACTACTCATATACAACAAAATAATAGTATTATTTTGACCAACTTACGTGAATCAGACTCTGGTTATTACTATTGTTTCGGAACGCACACGAACAATATTGGGCAAATTGCTCCTTTTCTAAGGGCATTTCGGTTGAATGTATTGAATGTGGCTCCTATTGGATATGTATTACCAAGCTTGACTTATGTTTCTACAGGAGACAACGCAACTTTTGTTTGTGGCAGTTCCTTGAGGGTTGAATGGTTTTTCAGAAGTATTAGAGGTCAAGAAGTCCACGTAGCAAATAAAACACTTTATTTATACTACGTGAGAAAGGAACATAGTGGTTTATATATTTGCAGGGGTTTTCGGGCGGATGGAAAAGTTTTTCACTTCCCAGCTGCCTTGTTTGTTGATACTAGTATAGTATACAACGAAAACTTATACTCGCATTAAATGTTATTAATATTAATTTTGTAACCTCAGGTAAATCGTCCCCGCACGAAGAGTTTTGTGTGGGGGGAGGGGAGTGGGGAGCCTTTGTAAAATTCACTCCGTTGGACTAAACATTGTTGTTATACGAGGTCTGTCCCACCAACGCCCCCACCTTATTAGTATGCTGGAAAGATGGATGAAGAACGGGTTGAGAATTTTTGACTACCAAGAGAGCCTGTCACTACTAGACCACTGTGAATACCTTCCAAATACTACTAAAATTTTGAAAAGGACGATCAACGGAAAAGCCATTAGGGTAGGTCCTCAACTATCCACGAAGTTTGACCCTTGAAGCTTGCCCCTTGAAGCGTAAGTTGGTATTTATAATCTTTCTCAAGATCTAGTAAGAAGCACCTTTTAGACTATTTTATGCTGCATGGATAATAACTATTTTGTCGGACCTCATTACCTAACTGCACTTCAGGAGGTCGCTGGGCAAATACTTGAATTTCCTGTGGTCACATTTAGGAAAATTTATGTTTTTCCACTTTTTTTTTACAGAGGATAGGGCTAAATGTCCTACATTGCAGGGAATTTAGCCCTATCCTGTACTGGAAAGGTGGTGAAAATATGAAATTTCCTAAACAAGACTGCAAGAAATTTTAAGTTTTTTCCATGTGCATAGATTTTGGAACTACACGATTATCAGTCGCTGGGTAATAATCACCTCATAACTCATTTGTAATAAGTATTCATTCAAATTGGACCGTACCACAGAACCACAGTTTTTTTTGTAGTAATCTTTTTAAAATAATAAGTACATGCCATAAGGGCGTTATTACCAATTTTAAAGACACTGTAGCAACACTCTTTTAGTTTCCTAACTTTTATAGATTCAAAAGATACATATAGTGTAGATATTATCTATTGAGTTTAGCTCTCTTGCCTTAGCACTGAGTTCTTAAAATCATAACAGAACTGGCGGTAAAGATGTGGAATAGAAAAGAGTTTTGGGAGCCAGCTGAAGATGGATGCAGCAGTAAGCCTACTTGAGATGAAGGTACCTGTGACACTGACTACTGTGAGCCTACATTAAGATGTAGATTTTTAGGTATTACATTCATTTCTAAAGGGCTCGTTTTGTAGCTAACTAGCGAATTTGCTGTATTGCAAGAGCTAGTTACTAATTAGTGAATTAACCAAGTGAGACAATATCTGGGGTTAGTCTCTTTAAACAGCCTTTCTGGAAGAACTTTCAGTAAATTTGGCCAGGTTTCCAGGAAATGCTGGAATGCAATTAATTTCTTTTTTGAGATGTTATAATTGTGAGCAATGTCTAGCTAGAGTAACAAAGCATAATAAAGCGCAGTAAGTGTAGAGCTGAGTAAATGTGGTCCATGGGTAAGAGTGGCGAAAGCGTAACTGGCATCACTTCACCGGTTGTCCACCAAACATAATTTTAGCTAACAAAATATGGAATTACGTGATTAATTCAGCTTCACCTAGTGGTGGTAGAGCTTCCTTAGCAGCATTAATATTAAGCCATTCTGACTACCAGTGGTTCCTGACCAAGGCCGTCGGAACCGCTGAGGCTGGTGAGGTCTCGGCCTCACCACTTTTATTTCGAAGTGGGCGTGGTTTTGTTTGCGCGAGCGCTTATTATCACGTTGCTTTTTAGCTTAGGTAAATGTGGCATCGACGTTGGAGTCCGAAGGTGAACTATGATTACTTAATTTTCCACACCATTGACTTTGTTTACCAAACTCAAATTAGTATTCTATTCAATTTATTCACACTTTCAACTTATATAAACTTATGGAGTCTACCTCCATACAATGTTTTTTCTTTTTTCTTGTGTACTTTACTGAGTCCAGTAGATGCCATAAGGATGCAGTACTGAAGACCATTACTCTACCTGCAACTACCAAGGATATAGGAGAAAGTCTGTAATCTCAACTTGCTAAAGATAGATTGGAGCGTCGACAGTGTTTTTTTAATTACTATCAAATGTCCGGTTCTTAGCTAGGCAAGCATTACCTCTTCGAGGAGGTAGGGATAAAAGTAATTCCAATTACATGCAATTGCTTAAACTCCTTCGGGAAGATGACTCTAGGGTAAGAAAACAGATAGTATACATCTGGTGATATGCAAAATGAATAATGATTAAAGTAACAACACTTCAAGTCCTTCAAGAGGTTGCCAGTTCAATAACTGATGCTTCAAATCGTGAGCAAGTTGTATTGTGTATTCGTTGGGTTAATGCTAACTTTGAAGTCCATGAAAACTTCATTGGCTTTTCATGGTGGATGCAATTGATGCTGATACGATTACTGCAGTAATATTTGATATTCTTAGGCGTTTAAATCTTTCTATTGCCTAAGAGGGCAGTGTTACGATGGTGCTGCTACAGTGTAAAGTATTAAAAGAAGAGCCTAAAGCTTTGTACACACACTGCTATGGCCATTCACTCAGCCTTGCATGTGGAGATGCAATCAAACATTCTAAAATTATGAAAGATTCACTTGATACAACTCATGAAATCACAAAACTTATAAAGAAGTCCCCACGTAGAGATACATTGTTTGAGAAACTGAAAAGTGAGTTGGCCCCTGACACACCTGGTGTTAGAGTTCTTTGTTCAACAAGATGGACAGTAAGGGCAGACTCCTTAAAGAGTATCTTGGACAATTTTGAAGTTCTTCAAGAATTGTGGGAAGAAGACTTTTGATTATTATTTTGGAATTTGTTTAGGGCATTTGATTCTGAAACACGGTGATAACTTGAGCAGAGCATTGCAAAAGAGTGACATTATCAGCCTCAGAAGGTCAGGAAGTGGCCTCCATGATTTTGAAAGTTCTTAAACCTATACGTTCTGATGACATGTTTAAGTTATTTTGGGAAAATATTTGTAAAGAGGTTGAACATTTTAGTATTTCACCACCAGGTTTACCACGTCGTCGTAAAGCTCCTCGAAGATTCGAAGAAGGAGATGCAGAGAGTGTGTTTCCTGAAACACCAGAGGACTACTACAGACCTATCTACTTTGAAGCATTGGATCTCATCACCACTTCTATTACTGATCGATTTAATTGGCCTGGTTATAATGTTTTTCATAATGTTCAAAATCTTATTCTAAAAGCAGTTCAAGGACTGGATTATGAAGCTGAATTAAAGTGTGTGGCTAATTTCTATTCGACTGATCTTAATTATGAATTATTAAGAACTCAGCTGGAGATACTGAGAGCTAATTTCACTCCAAATCAAACCTCTGTTAAAATCACTGATGTTACTGAATTCTTCAAAGCAATGACTCCAGTTCAGCGAGAACTATCTGAAGTGTGTCAATTGTTTCAACTCCTACTTGTAATACCAGCAACTAATGCTGTCAGTGAAAGGTCCTTTAGTGCTTTACGAAGAGTGAAAACGTATTTTCGTTTGACAATGGCTCAAGACAGGCTGAATCACATCATGACTTTGCATATTCATCGAGGTCTTACTGATGATCTAAGCTTGATTGAAAGTGCTAACCGATTTATTCACGGAAGTGATCATAGAGAACAGATTTTTGGGAAATTTGTGGCAACTGATATTAAAAAATGTGATTGAAACTTTTTATTTGTAAACATAAATAAATTTTCTTGAACAAAATGTTAGAAACTTTTTAAAAAAATATAAATTAAATTTTCTTGGCTAATAATTGGCTGTGAATTTTTTTAAATATCAATTAAATTTTCTAATATTGGCCTCACCACTTTGTATTTGCTTCCGACCCCCCTGCTGACAACCAACAAGCGGCACTTCGCAGCTCAACCGAAAAAGGCGAAGTTTTGAAATTAAAACTGGTAAAGGGTCTTCAATTCCATAGTAACTGGTCGCAGCAACTTTTTGTGACTTGAAAAACAAGCGTTTTGGGAGGAATTCTCTAACAATTTTGAGCCTAAGTTTAAAGTAATACTTGCTTAATGCAGTATTATCAAAAGAAACTGGGATCAAGCCAGAGAAAAGGGAATCTGCGCGCGTTTAAGGTGCATACGTACCATCCATACACACATATAATACTAGTGGGTGTGCTTGAGCACAAATGGCGAGCGAACCGACCTTGTTAGGATGCATAAAACTACAGTTATATGATGTATTTTAACAGGAGATGCTTTTATTTCATGGCGACAAAAATGGATTCTAAGGGGCTAGGGACTATCTTTTCGAGCTCTCTCAGTGGGAACAATCACCACCTTAATCCTTATTTTATTTAGCTACTTGTTATGTTTGACTATTTTATTATTGTTGATGTTATTATTATTGACGTTATTATTTATTTATTTAATTTGCTATCTATTATTGTTTGTTTGTCCCCCATAAACAAATATCCCCCGATTTTCAATTGAGTAGCCCCTGATAGTGTCTCTCAGGCTTTGCTCCCACGCCAATATCAAGATTATAAGCTATGATAATGAGCTACTCATCTTGTTTTTCTTTTAATCAGAATTTTTATAGATATTATTATTGTAATTCTATAATGCTATGCAAACTCAGCCAGAAGGTGACCTAAAAATGAATTCTTTTTTAACATACCATGATTTAATTTGAACTATGGCTCTCTTCTTTAGTCATTGAACCCATTGATTAAATGTTTTATGAGTTTGTGAGATCCTGCATTAAAGACTCTATTAATTGATACACAATACATAATTTGATATAAATCCTTCAGTAGAAATCTCTCAATATTGTGTTCACACAATGAAATGTTCCTAAAATGTCACTTAGATATCCCTATACATATTCTGTTGTACTGGCACCCAGACTTTTAATAAATGTGTCCTCACAGTTTTGCTAATATCAGTAGTATTACCCTGTTGAAAAAACCATGACATTCACCAAGCAGCTACACTACAGGTGGTAGGAGCTGTGTAAGCATTGTGACTGCTTTCAATTTTTGTGTTTTGTTGGCTTGAAAATGAGCAAAATCCTTTGTATACTTTCATACCTTGCAAGTGGAAAAATAAAGAGAAATATTTAATATCTTTAGTGCAGTGAAACTACCCAGTAATGTTCCACTATGCAAACATCTTTTCCACTCATAGCATTTATTTATCCCTGGGATGCTAACAAAGACAGCAAGGCTTACCTTCAGCCATTAAACCTGCAACTGCTCCACAAGAAGTTCAGTGAAAGCTTACCTTCATATTTTCTATAAATGTGACCGTCTACCCGAAAATCAAAATGGAAAATCAAAATCGGGCACAACGATTTTTTCGTCGGGGCCACGTTGTGCCCGATTTTCCTGTAGACGGTCACAATAATATACTTCCCATTTTTGTCATAACAGTTATGGTTATAGCTATAGTAATTAATTATTAAACCCACTTGATCCAAATCGTTGTATTTTTTTAATTGCTTCATCCAAAACCTGTCTTTTTACTGAACTGATTGACATGAAGACTGTAATGGCTAAATAAAAAAATTAAGCTATGGTAATGAGCTACACATCTTGTGTTTCTTTAATCACAATTATTCTAGCTTTTTTAATTCTATTCAGCTAATTTTTGCTTTAATCTAATAACGAAGTCGTTTAGTTAATAAAGATAAAAAATAAACAGATTTTTTGTTGTTACAATAAATACACTGAAATGGCTTCAAGCTTTTTAGTAATATCAATAGAATTATATAGATTCACACCAACATTAGTCTCTAGCAACAAACAATGTGCTGATTAATACATACTTTAGTTTTATTTTAGTTATACAAAACAAAACTGATGTACAGAATAACAGTTTTCACTCATATCAATTGGTAGGTATTAATATAAGTACAAGCAGTATTGACATCCTGCACTTTTCTCAGCTGGTAGAGATGCAGAACTACCAGCAGCACATTCTAACTCCTCACTGCTAGCTTGATGTTGGGCCACATCATCAAGTCTCCTGTACTTCAAGCTAGGAGACTCATCCTCACTACTAAGAGATTTCCTCTTCCTATTTCCTTCCATGAGATCTACATTGATAGTTAGACAAATAACTAAGTAAGTATTACTCTGCAGGAAAATTGATATTATGAGCATGTGCCAAGAAGTATAAAGTTTGTTCATAAAAATAATGTTGTTAATCTTATGCACAATAATAGGATCAAAAGGAAAGACTGTAATCCTTGAGGCCATAATTATAATTTTTTGTCATAAGCAGTGACTCAGAAGATGTAAGACTTCAATGTTTTAATATCTTAACAAAAAGTTATTAGCTAATGTAAATTATAAAACAATTAATTTTAGTAGTATTACAATTTTGCTTTCTGTTAACTTGTACTTGCAGGATGAAGTCATCATCACTGGCTTTACCTACCCTGATGGCAGGTATATAACTTGCAGGAGAGAAGGAGGAGAAGGAGGATGAGGAGAATGAGGGAAAGAAGGTGGATCTCTACAAGTGCAACCTTGACCTCCATCTCTGCTAGTGTGGACATGGATGGTGAAGTTGCATATGTAAGGGAGCCTGCTCTTAGTGAGAGTAATGAAGATGGAGCGAGTGAAATACCAGATGAACTCATGAATATGGATGATGAACAAGTCGAGTCAAATGATGGTGAACGAGAAAAGTATGTTTTTATTAGTTATAAAGACGCTAGTATTGTAGCTATATGCAAGTTTTTCTTAATATGAGAGCATATTTAACTTGTTATTATACATACATGTGTATGCATATGCACTATTGTGGCATTTTAGTGATAGTTATGTAGAAGAGGAATACATTCGTCCTCTCCCAGAAACACTTGTAGTCAGGTGGATTTGTGCTAAAATATGTCAAAGTCATGCACTGTTACTTAAAAGCAGGAAATTTTGCATGGTTATACCTCATGGTCTAAAAAGTCATTTTAGAAGTGGAGCCACCACCAAATTTTGATACGTCAGCAATGGCAGCCATAATAAATTTTGCTAATTAATGTTACAAAAATTTCCCCGCTAAACCCTATGCTTGACTTTCTTTTTTATTTTTATTAATAGTCCAACAAAAAAAATTGTCTTAGCTAAAACAAGTGTCACTTAGTACTATCTGAAGGTGTGAACACATGTGATGGGCTTATCTTAGAGTTGCGATACCAACCTGTAGTCAATGTGAATCAACATGATGTCTAAGCTAGCTGATTCACAGCTACCTGGTTCTAGTCAGATTGTGATGAGGATTGATTGGAGCAAGTGTATTCTGTGTCAGAAAGAAATATTGAGATGCTCAGCTGACTCCAAGCGACGTGATGTTGGTACTGGTAAGGGATATTGTGTAAGTACCCAGAAGGGTAGGAAACCATGCAGGTGCGCAAATAATATAAGTCAAGAGATAGTTCAATTCAAATTCATAAATTCTCGGTCTTGTGGACCTTCTAGTGAAATGAATTACAAGGGCCAGAGAAGGCTATTGTTATATGAACACAGAATACATGAGGTGGTCAGTGAGCATGCCCCAATGATGAGGTGATAATGAGTTAGGTGGACATGAATTGGAGTAGTTCAAGTGAATGACTTAGGAGTTCGTAGAGCAGCCGTGTTGCTAATGAGTAGGTGATACGAATGAAGTGAATGGAAATACCATGAGACTTTACTATAATCTTACCCACGAAAACAATTTTAATTACATGGAGTGGGTCCTCTCCCGCCTCCGAGTCCCCGCTCCATGTAATTAAAGTTGTTTTTGAATTTATTCAATTTGTTGAAGAATTTATGAATTTGAATTGAACTATCTCTGGACTTATATTTGAGCACTTGCGTGGTTTCCTACCCTTCTGGGTACTTACAGAAATGGCATAGAAGCTACTTTAATAGATCACAAATCAAAGTGGCACAAATCCTGCCATTCCAAATTCAATGCCACAAAGTTAGTACGGGCTGAAAAGAAGAAATCTTCCATAGACGGTAGTGACTTAGATGACACCCCTAGAAAGTAAATCCGGAAGAGAGACTCGACTCTCCTTCTGCAGAAAAAAAGCAACACCTGTTTTTTCTGTGAGACTTCATCAGCATCAGAAGCACTGCATGAAGCATCAACCTTCCACCTGGACAATCGTGTAAGGAAGTGTGCACTCGTTCTGCAAGATAAAAAACTTCTTGTAAAACTTAGTGCTGGGAATATGATAGCACAGGATGCCAAATACCACCTTAAATGTTTGGTTTCTCTCTATAACAAAACTGAAGCAGTTCATGACAAGAATAAAAATAATCAGGAAAGTATGGAAAACATCAGCTATTCCATTACTCTGGCAGAATTACTTGCATACATTGATGAAGCCAGAAAGGACGATGATATAAGAGTATTTAAGTTTACAGATCTTTGTAAACTCTATTCCACTCGGCTTCAACAGCTCGGTGTGGAACAGCATGATAGTGTACACAGTACTCGCCTTAAGAATCGTATTCTTGCTCATTTCCCGGACCTTGCAGCTCACAAAGAAGGATATGATGTACTTTTGGCTTTTAACAAAGACCTTGGGGCAGCTTTACATGTGTCTTTGGATCAGGACTATGATGATGAAGCTATTTGTCTAGCAAGGGCAGCCAACATAGTATGGAAAGACATGCTCAAATGGTAAACACCATTTCAGGGTCTTTTGATATGGACTGTCAGGCGAAAGCTGTACATCACTCACTTTCAGCATTAGTTGCGATGATCTTGAATGGCACTAACATCAAGTCTCAAGGATGTAATGGTATATACGAGACATGGTAAATCTGAGCAAGGCTCACCCAAACATTCCTGGAGAGTTCAATAATGGCAACTTCACAGTTCGCAAGACAAGATGAATGTTTTCATCTATGGCCATAGATCAGGCTCATGAACAACACAATGCTATTGTGAAGGGAGATGGTGGAGCTGTTGGCCTCACTCAAAACCCTGAGGCACTCAAGCGCTGGATGGTGGCAGGGCCAGAAATGGCTAGAGTTACAGCTCAGTTTGAAGCATCCATTCACGGTGTGCGCAAGAAAATGTTCTTGGAGACACGCCATCATCAGCAGACCAACGGCAACCAGGTAACATTTGCAAAGCATGTCAAAGGGCTCGTTGAAGTGATGTAGGAAATGGGCAATTCATTTGTGGAGGAGAGCAAAGATTTACTGCGACTTGACTCCAGAGACATAATTGACCCAGTTGTTGCGTGTAGCATACACCAGGCTAAAGAAGTTGGGCACGAACAGTATGATGCTTTTGTTACTGGCCGGCTACTGGAACAATCGGTACTATTTTCAGAGCCTATCAAGAAGAACAAGTTATTGTTATTCAGCCGACCACCCCCAAGGAAAAAATCCAAGACAGCCATGCAGGTGTCCTCCCTCAAGAGTGATGTTTCTCTATTCTCACGACTATTTATTGCCGGCCAGTCACGAGATGGAACTCTTGAGGAGTTCTTTCATCATGAGAACCAAGTGTGTCCACCATTATTGTCACAGTTTGGCAAGCAAAGACTGGGAGCAAAGTCTGAGCTCCTTCATTGTCTGGAGAGTATTGTAGAACTGGACCCTACTTAATCCGGACCAGATACATACATCACTATTCTGGATGGAGCAGCAGTAGTCAACTTTCTCAAACCATTGGATGTGAAGACTTTTGAAGAATATGCACTGAAGGTCTTCTTGCCCTATGTTGAACATCAGCTACAACGTGCCAGTCGAGTTGACATAGTCTGGGACCAATACCTGGAGAACAGCCAGAAGTGCCAAGCCGGAAAGATGCTGCAAGCTACTATTAATATGCCGTCAGCTGGGGACTAGGGATGGGTTGACCCCCACAACTGGAGGCCAATGTACTCTCCCTGAGGCTAGTGCTACTACTAGAGAATTAATTCGATGTGGCTGCAAGAAGGGGTGCACTGGGCGCTGCAAATGCAAGAAGGCAGCATTTAAATATGCCTGTGTGGTGGCAAACATTGCAGTGTTGAACAATACAATTAGTTAGTTCACTGACTGTGTAACTTGGTATAAACCTATTCTGATAGTTCACAATGATTATCATACTTGTATTGTGGAATTTCTCATAAAATTGACCGTAACTATTGATAAAAATGAAATAAGAAATTGATAAAAGTTTTACCATATTCCAGAGAGTGAGACCTTTACATTTGAAAGCACTAGATATGTGGTTAAATTTAAATTATTATGATAATGATTAATTAACACCTTGAAGTCACCACAGGTGAAATCTGACGTGGCTCCACTTCTAAAATAGATCTTAGGATGATTATCTACAACTATGCTAAGTTTCATGCTTCTATGTATTTGTGCATAACTTTTTCACGAATCTGCCGGACTATTGAAGACAACGACATGGAAGATAATCAAGATGAACATAATTCGTAAGTGTTGTTTTTTGTTGTTGTTTGTGTATTTTACCTTTAAATGAACTATAAGGCTCTAATTAGTTATAGGTACTTTGAATACTTTGATTACAGAATCATTATAGAGTAACTTTAGAAGTGGCAGAATCTAATCATTACATAACATTTGAGTGAAAATTTTTATTTTGTATAATTATAGCTATAGTGAAGAATTTCGTATCCTTGAAATGTTGCAGCGTATCCTTGAAATGTTGCAGCGAGCAGTAGATTTGCTGGAGGTTGGTAATGGTATTACATGTAAATGTATTACATATGATATTCATGTTTTTATTCTATTTCAATTATTTGCACCTATTACAACAATTTATTTAGTGAAATTGCTAACTTGTCAGAGTCAGATATCTTCAGTGGACTCACTCAAGAAGGTTCGCTTGATTAATACGTTAATGAATAACACAAGTTGAATGAATCTCTGAAACTTTCACGTAAATATTTTGTAGAAATTTGACAAACTTTCAACTAAATCATTTAATGAGGATGATTGTCATTCAGATTCCTAAAACAGGTAACACTATAAATCAACTAGTTGCACATGTTTATATCAATTAAGTGTACTTTACACATTAATATAGGTGCACTATCTATCTGACTGATTATCAATCTAAAGATTTATTAAGAATGTTACTATCTTGTGGACAATAGATGAGTGGTTTATGGTAAGCATTACACATTATGTCAGTTCAAATGATAAACTTTTATTTCTAACTAATGTGCAGCATCATACAACATGTCCACTTTGCAGAGTTGAAGTTGACATTCGATAGTAGTGAACTGATTTGAATGGGGAGTCAGATGGGTGTAATTTGAAGATTGGGATATTATAAAAAATAATGTAGTTAGCCTACAAAAATCAAAACAAAAAACAAACAAAAAAACTAATCAATGAAAAGAAAAAGACATCTCAAAATTAACTACCTGTTGTCAGGGAGATGGAATCTCAGGTTTATTGACTAATTTCTGTACTAAAGTGAGTTTTATTATAGTTTAAAGTGTAAATGTTGCTAAGAATATAAAATTGAAGTTGATAACAACTGTGAATACTAAACTAGATTTATAGTTTTTATCTAATTATATAGCAAGTAGCTAATAATTAAAATACATGTTGTGAATTATGCATTGATTTACTCTCAACTATTCTGTTGTTGACTGTTTGATTCAATTATTTTTGCAGAATTTACCTTTGCAAAACCTTGGAAAAGGGTGAAAAGCACTAAAAAGATAAAGGGTCATCAGATCTGTTTTTCTACCAACCACATGGTGCTATCAAGGTTTTGCTACAAACCACAGGTAAGTCTCTTTGATTTCTTTGGGTTATAGGGTTTAGCTACATCTATACTAGCTTGGGGTTTATGGTTTCAAGCTACATATCTGCATGCTTGAGCATCCATAGCTGTCTTATCATGCTTATTGACTGGTGAACCTTTCCAGGCAAGATGAATGAAGTGGAAATCTTTGTAATTTGTAAAGAAAGCCTTTCTAATGGTTTACCAACTGTAAAGACAGAAAGGTAGTGATGGTATTAATAGAGCAAGCCAAGCCTGTGGAAGCGACGTAACAGCCGAAGTTGGCCAATTAGTACATAGCTATTGAGTGTCGGAAACTATTTACTTGTGAGAGGCGATTGTCATTTGATAAAAAAAGAGAAACCTGTACCTTGCGTTCAGAAACCCCAGTATTTAAATTCAAAGAACATTGCCTTTTCTGTGGGGGTGTAGCAAAGTGTGTGAACAATAAGCATGGTATTAATGTATTTCCTGTGAGAACAAGTGATTCCCAAAGTAATATTGCCAGAATATGTGGAGAGAGAAATGATGACTGGGGAAGATTAGTAGCCAGCAGGTTCGAGCTTGTTATTGATCTGCATGCTGCTGATGCAGTTTATCATCAGCAATGTAGTGTGAATTTCCCTACCCTGAAAAATGTTCCAAGACAACATTCATCTTATTCTACGGCAAAACAAACTAAACGTATCTACCCTTAGTACAATGCTGACAACCAATGCCTACAACATGAAACTTACTACCAAGGGAGAATGTCGTGATGACCTTCACCTAAGTCTTGTGAATGCTAGAGAGCTGTATGACAACATTACAGATAGTCTGGTACTGCTTCTGTTCTGTCCCCTGAAGATATGTTTGGTGAGATCCTCATCAAACTGAAGGATGTGTTGGGTGATATTACTGCCAAAGTGAATGCTGAGAAAGAGACCATGAAATAACGTAGAACTGCTAAGCTATGGTTTCAGTATATCAAGATGATAAGAATTCTACGTATGTTCATCAAGGCAGGGAGGACTGGAGATTGGATGTTGCACCTCCAGGCTGTTCAAGATATGCTTCCTTATTTTGCAGCAGCTGGTCATAATTTATATGCCAAATCTGCCTATATCTATTTACAGAAGATGCAGCAATTACCACAAAGTCATCCTGATATTCATGCCAGTTTCCTCAATGGTTATCACTTCATTCGTCGAAGTGATCGATATTGGGCAGGGCTCTCTACTGACTTGGTCATCGAGCAGGTCCTTATGACGAGCATTAAAACTGTAGGAGGTTTAACGAGCAGGTCCTTATGAGGAGCATTAAAACTGTAGGAGGTTTAACAAGAGGTCGTGGGATGACAGAAATCCAACGTCTTGTTTGGTTATTGTCTATGCCTGCCTGTGCGGAAGTCAGTCATTCCATGCAAGAGTTCACTGGGGTCCGTTGTGATACTAGTGAACAGCACAAAGATTCTACGCAGTCCCAGATCAAACGAGATACTGAAGATACATACAAGATTCTTAACACTCTTAGCGCTCTAAATCCTATTGGTCCTGATCCCTCCCTTTGAGGTCTTGTTAGTGGTTTGGTTGCTTATGAATCGGTCAACGTTGATGATGCTAAGGAAGTGGGAGAATTAATTCTCAAGTCAATGGTTGGACAAGGTGTAACTAGCATCTCCTTTGAAAGAAAGAAACAAGCAGTCACTTTGGCGTCGAAAGCAGCAGTCAAAATTGATGGAGAGAGTGTGCAAGTTGATCCACAACTCCTCTTCCAGAGACTCAGCTTGATGGCTATGAATGGATCGTGTAAAGATCCTGCATCTCTCTTTAAGTATGAGTTATGCACTCATCCAGCAGCACTCTTTGATCGGTCATCACTTCCATGGGAGGCAAACAAGCCAGCACTTGCAGATGTACTTTGGAAATTGGTCAAGAATGATTCAGAAGCAGAAACATTTCCTGATTCCGTCCACTATGTATTAGATGGAGGCTCTCTGCTGCACCGTCTATCATGGAAACAAGGAGAGACATTTCAAAGTGTCTGTGCACGATATGTTACTTATGTCACAAAGTATGGGGAAGCTACTATCGTTTTTGATGGGTATGAGAGTGATCCAGACATCAAAGATGCAAGACATCAAAGATGCAACACATCAGAGGCGTAGCCATGGATCTGGACCAATTGTTGCACTAACCAACCAAACCATTATCACTTTGAAGAAGAAAGACTTTCTCAGTAACAAAGTCAAGAAACAAAACTTCCTCTCTTCTTAGTTCCCATCTTGAAGAAGCTGGTTGCTTAACAGCTCATGCAAGAAGTGATACTGATGTGATGATCATGCAAACAGCTATTCAATCACCAAAGACAGTGGACACAGTTGTTGTTGGAGAAGACACAGAATTACTGATTCTACTCCTGTATCATGCAGACATGGATGGTAACGAGCTGTACTTCAGACCAGAGCTAAAGCAAAATGCAAAATCAATTCGAGTGTGGAATATCAAAACATCAAATGAAAAGCTTGGATCGCGTATTCATTCCCAACTGTTGTTTATCCATGCAATTGCTGGTTGCGACACTACTTCTAGGTTGTATGGGATTGGCAAGCCTGCTTCACTTTCTAAAATCCAATGCAGTGATGACTTTGCTACAATTGGTAACGTTTTTATGCAGGAAAACGCCAAGAAGGATGATATCATCAATGCTGGAGAAAATGCACTTGTCCTTCTCTACAATGGTGATTCAGAGGATGATCTAGATGCTTTACGCAACAAACGATTCCAAGAAAAGGTGATGAAAAGTTTCAAATATGTTGATGAGATTTGCCACCAACTTCAGTATCAGCCAAGTTTCATAGTCTAAGGGTACACTACCAGGTCCAAGAATGGAGGGGAGAAACTGGACGTTTAGATCCTGAAAAGTGGGGTTGGGAAATTACCACTCAGCAACTAATGCCTGTGAAAACAGATATGCCACCTGCACCAGCAGACTTACTACGCATTTTCAGATGCAACTGCAAGACCGGTTGTGATAAAAGAAGGTGTACTTGCAAGAAGTACTGGTTAGAATGCACTTATGCATGTGGCGAATGCAAAGGATTCAGTTATTCGAACTCCCCAAAGCCTTCTGGTGACAGTGATGATGACCTAGATGATTGAAATTCACTTTTACATACTTTTGTCTTCAAATGTACTATTTGCTATTGTTTAGGAAGTTTATGCTTTGTTTTTACATTATGTCTATGGGATAACCAACCATAAATTTCCCTTGCATTTTAAATTAGGAATTCTCCCTTTTCCCTTAATGGATTTTGGTGGATTTTGGATATGTTATACTAGAGGGTCCCCCAAACCTTCTACAAATGAGAAAAATTATGTTGCAATTTGTTGGGGGTCCATCCACAATTTGACTGGACTATAAAGTATTCTTTTTTTGTTAACACAACTAGCTGTGAGTAATATTCTATTCTTGTATTCTTAGAATATTTACCTATTGTTTTGTTATAGACAACCTATTATTCTTTAAAAACTTATAGTCCAGTCAATTTATGAAGAAAAATAACCCTAACCCCCCAAAAATTGCTACAAAAGGTTTTTTGATGGTTTTTAGTCCTATTCAATATCACGTGCAACATACTAAAAATCTAATAAAATCTGAGTACTGGAAAGGTGTTATTAAGGGTGTATGTGTTCATAAGCTCATTAATATTCATGAGATATACATATATGGCCATAACTTTGGTTTCTTGCATTAATGACAAGATATATTGATAACATTAGATTCTTCAGCATATAAGCTCTCCAATGATATATAAAAACTACAGGTTTTAGGAGTCATAAGTAGAAATTAATAATTTCATAACTATAACCATTTCAAAATTCCTCTCTCTCCCTATAGTTAGGTCTCCAATGTAGCCCACACATGTTCAAATGTGACCACTGGAAGGCTATGCTACCAATGCACTAAAGTAATGGAAGTTTAATGCCCTTTAGCTGTCAAATACCATTCAAGAATAATCAAACAACAAGAATAATCAAGCAACAACAAAAACAAAAATCCAATCAATAATATTTCTTCAGTTAATCATCGTCATCTTCGCTGTCATGTTGGTTATATGGATTACTGCATAGTTCCACTTGGCATTGTCCACAGACTTGTATGACACGGTAGGCCATATCGCCTACAGCTACAACGAAGTGTTGTGCAACCTGTTGTACAGTTGCAGTGAATCATTTTTAATAGGTTATCCGGGGCAACATTTGTTTCTGACATTATTGGCACTAATACATTTTCTTCCACTCTCCATCCCCAATTTGCCGCATCCATGTTACCTCCCTGTTCAGTCCAGACCCTGATCTGGTAGTGCACTCTCTGACAGTGAAATTTGGTTGAGGATGCAGTAGGGGGCAGACGTTCTGGTGTCACAAATGATTTTGCTGAAGATAGTTTCTTTACAAACACTTTGTAGCGTAAAGATGGTAATGGTTCTGTGCACTTTGCCCCAAACAAAACAGCCATTGCTTTGGTACCAAGCAAAGCAATGGAGTAATAAACTCATTTGAACAGGACTGTTAGATGGAACATTTATCTTGATGTCACTTTTTATGAGCCTAGCTGCGGTTTCAAGGATTGCCCTTTTCTGTGATTCTTCATCACCATCTTTATTGGTGCATTTGAAGTACGACTGAAGTATCTGAGATGTATTTTCTCTCATTGTCACTATATCATCAAGACCTTCACCTTCTGCTATATAAATAGATTCTCCGTATTGTTCCTTAAGCTTCACTTTGAGGTAACAATTGCCATATGGATGAGAATCTTTTCAGTTAAAAACTCATTCATTTTACCTCTGAGGTCTGAAATGGTAAGCTTTTCTTCATCATGATTTTCCAAGAAATGACACATTTAAAAAATGCTTGATTTTGATCATGATTTCTGGGTCGTCCAAGTTTCCTACGCTTTTCTTCTGGACCATCTCGAAATTGGAGGGGTATATCAAGGCCAGACCTAAAATTCCCACTACAGGAATGGTGATACAGGCAGTCTGCAGCATGCAGATCACCACGGTAGTACTCAATGCGACCTTTCACAACAAGAGACCAATTGTCAAAACGACTGTCACAGCATCCCAATATTGTTTTTACAAAAGTATCAGTTCTTACACAACTGTAATCTGAACATCCTGGTACTACAGTAATCCCACAAAACAAGCAATCAGTCTTGCTGTTGAAAGGAGCTACAGATGTTCTGGAACTTCTTTTAAGTGGTGGTATGGAGGGTTGCTTTGTTTTACTCTGTTGAGTCTTTATTTCAATTGGGTTTGTGGAATGTTTACGACAGTTCAAGTGCACTTTACTACCAGCCTTAACGACAATGGTGTTACCTCTCTGAAGACTTGCAGACCATCTGCACTTTTTTGACGAATTTGACATACAGCTGCTCCATCTTCCAATTTCTCCTTACACAAGGGACAAATTTCACAGTCAGCACTTCCACTCATTGTGTAATGTCTTGTAGCCTATTCAAGTTCAAATAGTCAACCATGTGCTTGTACAAAAAAGAAGCAACTGTCTTGTGTGTCAGCTCATGTGATGCTAAAAAAAAGCTAGGTGGTAAAAAAAAAGCTAGGTGATCAAAAAAAAGGTTGTAAAAAGGTATAAATTAGCTAGGCCAATCAACTAAAATTGACTTCTTTGTCTAGCTATTTTGGAAATGTTTGCCAAAAAGTTCAAAAGTTTGATATCATTGGAAAGCTTATAAGCTAGGTAATCTAATGCTACCAATTGCCTTCATTAGAAATGAAATAAACAAAAGATATGGCTATCTAAGTATATCTCATGAATATTAATGAGCTTGTAGAGAGCTACACCCTCAAAAACACCATTCCATAGGTTAGATTTTATTAGATTTTAAGTATGTTGTCCCTCATATCAAATAGTACTAAAAACTAACAAAAAACCTTTTGTAGCAATTTTTTGGGGGTCAAGCCATATATTGACTAGACTATTAAGGGTGCTGCGACATAGCAACGTGCGCGCACCCGCACGCACCACAAATAACCACAAAAATCCGCCATGCTCCCAATAGTAAAAACAACCGCTAACTTAGCTCGCGCGGGTAATTCAAAGCTTCCCCCTACCAATTGATAAAACTAACCGAGGCCCCGCCCCCGCTATTAATTGTAAAGAGCGCAGCTGTTGATATTGTATTTCTTGGCTTTATTGTTTCTCCCTAGAGCCCACACTGGCTCCCAGATTGTCACTAAGCTTTGACAGGTAAATAATACCTCACTAATGACTCCATTATTTTAATTCTTTATTCTTGTGCAAAACTTCTTCCTGATATATCACTCATGATTTTTTTATTTTACAGTATTGTGATGACCAGTGATAATTTTTATGAATGTATATAATAATAATACTTATTTTATATAAAAATATTTTGAAATAGCCAGCTAAATATAGATGAATATTTTGTGATGTAGCTAGCTAAGTAAGGATGAATAAACAAATGAAGTGAATAGCTAAGTACAGAAAACTGTACACAAACTGAAACTGTAGAGTTTTCCAGCAGCAAAAATGGTTCACTAATTTATTATAGGTGCATACACTCACTGAATATGCATGTAGCTAGCTTGATAAAAGGCTTCCCTTACCTGATCATGCCAAAAACACTATTAACAAGACTACAATAATCTCCTCACACTCGTTTCAGTAGGGTTTATCATCGAGAAGGAAAGGCGGCCAGATAACTGGTTTGCTAACCGGTAGGCGCGAAAGTTAGAGAGCACCTGGAACTCACTTTCCCGCGGGAATTAATTGAATCTGTTGTGGGTGTGGTTTGAAAGTAATCAAGTCTCTGCCAAAAGATAGCGTGGACTAATTTTTAGTCCTGGAGTCTATTTTGTGTTTCTTCTCAGAAACTACGAGTAGAAATGACTCCAAATTTCGTACACAGGCTGACTATGACCTTAGCTACAAAATGTTCGTTGCAATTTTTTTTGAAAGAAAAAAATTCGGGCGCGCTGCCGCAAGGATCAAATCAGCACAGTCAACTAGACAAAACAAAGCAGAATTGAGAAAAAGTACAACGAAGGTTTTGAAGACAATCAACAAATGTAGCAGTAGACGAAGGATGGGCTCGTCAGCGACGGCACCCGCGGAGGAGTTGTGGATTATTATACTTGAGGATGAGGAGCTCGTAACTTGAACGAAACAGGCTCCCAAGGCCCGTTCTTTTTATTTAGTTAGTCCATTAGCAGTACTCTTTAGGATCCACCCTTAGTTGGAGCTCTACAAACACCAAGAAAAAAGTTAGTAATCCCTAGCAAACAAAATCCAATTATTGTGAATATGTGCGTGTGCGTTGTCGCAGCACCCTTAAGTACACAAAAGATATTCTAGATGGGACCTGCACTTCTCAACTTGGGCCTTTATGAAGTTAGACTGTATTCTAAAGTTTAAAGTAGTTTGGTTAACTAGCGTAATGTCACGATAGTCAACCGATTCTTTTTGTCGACTCGCAACATACTTATTCTCGACCACACCCATTATTGTCGACCACGCAGCTCGTTTCTGTTCACACTTGTTCACACTTGTTCACACTTGTTCTGCTATTTATCGCTACAATGAGAGCTAAAAGGAAGCAAAAAGGAAGTGCCAACAAGGAGAATCAACCTCCAAAGAGCCTAACAGACCTACCAAGCTCAGACCTGGTCCAATGAATCGATGATTGCTGCTATGGATGCGGTAAAGAACGGTTTGCTAGGAGTTAATAGAGCTGCCATGGAATTTGGCATCCCTAAAACTACACTTAAAGACAGAATAGCTGGTCGTGTAATTCATGGAACAAATATTGGAAGAGACCCCTTTTTGAGTAAGCAGGAGGAAGAAAAATTAGTGAAGTTTTTTGTCAAATGTTCCAAGATGGGTTTCGGCAAGACTAGAGCTGAAGTTCTAAAAATAGTAGAAGCAACATTAACAAAGAAAAATGGTAATCATGTACAGTGCATCCATCAGTTGCGACCTCAGAAATCTTGTAGTAGAGAAGGGATACATGAAGGGGCGTCCTAACCTTACGCTACAGGAGGATGTCATAACATGGCTCAAGGAGAAATATGAGGTGGATATTTGCAAAACCACTGTCACACAAAAGGAGTGTACTTTGATGGTCATGAGAGGGATGATATGGTTGCTAGTAGAAGGAGCTACCTCAACACACTGCAGTCATATGAGAACCGCATGTGGGTGTACACTTCTCCATGTCTGGACCCTGCCATTCATCCAATTCTTCTCGTCTATCATGACGAATCGACCTACTACTCCAATTCAGATCAGTCCTTTCATTGGACAGATAGGACATAGCAAATCCTAAAACAGAAATCTTTAGGACAGGCGATAATGGTGTCCCACTTCATTGAAGAAGTTGGGGGACTACTGTAGTGTGATGGGGAGACGGCTGCACTTCTTATGGAGCACCAGACTGAGGGATACTTCACCAACGATCATCTCATCTCTCAGGTCTTAATTATAACAAATAATGGTGATAATTAATAATAATAATTAAAATAATAGTAATAGTAATAATAAAATACATGTAATAGTAATAATAAAATACATGCAATAGTAATAATTACAATAACCGAAACCACCTTTTTAGTGAGACCACATTTTAGAAATAAACTTGTTTTATGTTTGCACAGACTCACAAGGCGATTTCTGTTTTTGAGAAGAAGTACCCCCAGTGCCAAGGTCTCTTCATTTTCGATCACGCTCTATCTCATATGAAGAGGCCTGATGATGCATTGAATGCCGATCGAATGAATGTGAGGGATGGAGGGAAGCAGCCATTTATGCGGGACACAAAAAGCCTTCGGGACTGTATTGAGGAGAGATAGAGTACGCTTTGGGCTATCTGAAGGCCATAAGATCAACGCTAAAATACGTATCTGTTAAGCGTTGCGATGTTGGAGAAAAAATACAGAACTAACCTCAGGTAACAAACTTTTAGTGGCGTCGCATAGTGGCTTTTAGTAAGCATTTCAGTAATTATGCAACTGTATTTTCAGATCTTAGGTAGCTACTACTAGATTAGTAGGTAAAGAAACGTATTTTAAGAAAACACATATTGACCTGTTTCTTCTTTTTGGTTAGGGTGTGCTTTAATTTGTTTCAGGAGATGTAGACAGACAACTATAAAGACAGATGCAGATAAACATAAACAAGGTAAGAGAAATGATAAATAAGGTGATAGTTATAGTCTGCAATGCCATTTCATGAAAGTCTTCAGAAGTAAGGTGATAGTTATAGTCTGCAATGCCATTTCATGAAACAGTCTTCAGAAGTACCCTGATGGCATAGCCAAACCAAGCAATTCTAAAACTTCCACAGCACTGTAACTGGTAGACGCCATCTTTCCAAACTGACTTCGAAAAAAAATTTTTTTTGCATAGTTACCTGGATCACACAACACGCTCACTTTTTTCCTATGATGTAATAAGCATTACCTAAGACTGTACGTAATGGGGAGGCCCCCAGTTGAACTGGCGATTTTATAAAAAAAAGGAGAAGACAGTAAGTCAAACCGCAAAGTCTTGGTCGGCAAAGAAGCGGTAGTTTCAATGTGTTATGGAAGGCTACTGGGCTCAAGCAATTTTTCGCTGCTTCTAAAAAGCTCTGGAGATGACTGGATCCATAAAAATGAAGCTGCTGTGAAGAAGGTAACTTTTTTTAAATTTGACGGAGAACCAATGTTTGTTTGTTTTTGCCGAGAAATAAATAAACGCGACTGCTGTGAGGTACTGTCAGAGCAGCCCTGGCTGAAAGCTATTTTAGATGCTTCTACAATGCATTGGGCACCTGTGTATGCAATCTGAAGGTTCTAGCTATAAAGTAACTATTTGTTTAAATTCGGAGAAGCCAACTGGTCTTCACCCGATTTAAAGCGGGATTGGGAACGAAAGGGTTAAACATTTCTTTTACTAACTTGAAAAAAGTCGCCACAACTACTTGTGGTATACTATCCCAAGGTCCAAATTGGCTTGGCTGAGTCTCCACGGCAAAGGAGAACTTTTCCTACCCAGCCTATCAAAACTGACCAAGAAGACCACGCTAGATTTTTGAGTGAAGGAAAAAGGAAGTTAGAATGTGGCGAACCATAATGTCATAGGAGTGGAACATTCCTCTTTATTATGTAAGTTAGCATTTAGGTACCTTTAATCTTTTTTATTTACATCCCATCTAACGTTAGGTATGTATACCTGGACTACATCTTTCCTTAGGGATATTTAACAGGTTGTGGAATTCTTTGGAAGATGCTCGCAAAGAATTAGACGTTAGGTGTGCTGTTGAAGGAAATGATGCAGGCTTGACTGACTAAGTTTTCCAGCATGTGTTAAAGGGTTTTCCTAAAACTAAACTATTGAACACAAGTAGCTACACTTCTGGGGTTTGTACCGTTCAAAAACTTATGCCGAAGCGGTCGAGAAAATTCCCTTTAAAAACTTTAAAGCAGGCGGGAAAGTGCAGTTTCAAAACTCAACAGAAAAGTCTATGAGAATAAATAAAATCACATGTTTCCTGCGCTACACATGGCGGAATTTAGTCACATTTAACAGAATCTGTTGAACTACTACTAAGTAGGACAGCTATGCTGCAAAAGTGGGATCCTGTATTCATCAATCCTCTGACTTTAGACAGCATTATGAATCCCCTCCCATCTAAAATATCACTTAAGACATTCACTATTTTCTACTATTATTTTTACTATAATCATAAACACCTTTTCTTTGATTAGGACAAAAGCTGTGAACAAGTAGGAATTTCAATGATTGGGGCTAACCACAGCGCTATCAAGTAATTGGCGAGTGTGCAAATAGCTCTGCTAACTACCAACCATCCCACATTTCTATTAGCAGTTGGCACAGTTATGTACAACCTGATCCTTTCCACTACATTTCCTAAATGCCACAGTCACCTAGTCACCCCATTTTACTTTTTATTTTCGAACAATATCAATGCAAAGATGATTGAAGACATGATTGTCTCAATGCATGGTACCCACACTGGACCTCCATGATTTAGCACTCCTCCTTTGTTGCTATCTCAGCTTGAACACGACCTCTCTTGTACTCAAACCTCGCACTTTCATTCTTTCTTCCTTCGTCCTCGATAAACATCATGGTCTATTTCGCAGTAAATGACTTTCTTCCGGTCTTTTTCATCACAGCTCAGTGCCCGCCTGAGAGGAGGGTTTGAAAGACATAGCTCTGCATGAATCCCTGCTGTAGTAGTCTTTGAGGAGCAGCCCATGTTCCTCCTCCCTTGACTCCTTTGGAAGAACAAGATATGGTACACTGTATGAACCCCTGGTATGAATACTCCACACTGTCCATGAGAGAAACAATCGTTGTATTGAGAAAGTGTAATTTGAAAATGAAAAGCAGTACAGTGCTTCCAGCTTAACCCTTTCGTTCCGGATCCCGCTTCGAAGCGGGTGAAGACCGATTGACTTCTCCGAATTTTTAAAAATAGTTACTTTATAGCTAGAACCTTCAGATTGCATACACAGGTGCCCAATGCATTGGAGAAGCATCTAAAATAGCTTTCAGCCAGGACTGCTTCGACAGTACCTCACAGCAGTTGCGTTTATTTCTTCCTTGGCAAAAAAAAACAAACATCGGTTCTCCGTCGAATTAAAAAAAAGTTACCTTCTTCACAGCAGCTTCATTTATGGATCCAGTCATCTCCAGAGCTTTGTAGAAGCAGCAAAAATATTGCTTGAGCTCAGTAGCCTTCCATAACACATTGAAACAACCGCTTCTTTGCCGACCAAGACTTTGCGGTTGGACTTACTGTCTTCTCCATTTTTTATAAAATCGCCAGTTCAACTGGGGACCTCCCTATTACGTACAGTCTTAGGTAATGCTTATTACATCATAGGAAAAAAGTGAGCGTGTCATTTTTTGGAAGATGGCGTCTAGAAGTTACAATGCGGTGCAAGTGTTAAACTTGCTTGATGCTGACTCTAGCGACTCAGGATCAAGCGGAGAGAAGGGAGACGACATCTAGGGCTATAGGAGGCCCTGTATCAGGGTTGGTGGACCAGACCCCGTCAACTCTGATACTGAAAATGGGAGTCAAGAAGATGATCGAGGTAGCTTGTCTTTCTCTTGTCTTTCTCTTGAAAAATAGCAAGCTTCTGTTGTGGAAAGGACTTATTTATAGCTATATTGAGATAGAGTAAGCTGTTTAGCTATAATATATATATATATATATTTTATTGAGTTTTGAGATTTGAAAGTGGCTTGTGGTTTTTTGAACAAATTCAAATTTTCAAAAAAATTAAAAAAAATTTTTTACCACATACTACTAGGACCAGATGTGAATGCAGTCACCGACCCGATTACGCAGATGAGTCGACAGGAGCAGAGTCTTCCAGTGATGAAGGAGAGGATACCGGACCTGAGTCTTCCAATGATGAAACACGAATAGGCAGCAGGTTCCAGTGATGAAGAATAGGAAGTGGCTCCTCCTGCTCCGAGTTCTGGACGTCCTCGCGGTCGGAGAAGGCGGGAATCGAAGAACAAGAGTCGGGTGGATGAGGTAGGGGGAGAGAAGATGACAACACACCCATTGATATTCCATAATCTTTTGTGTGAAGGACCACAGACTTTGATATTTGTGGCTGCTCCTCCCCCCCCCCTGAACATCCCAAAAGGTGTAATATGTATTGTTATTGTCGTTGTCGTTGTCTGTGTTTTTGTGGTGTTGTAGTGGAGCTTCACACTCGATGTATATGTGTGTGCGTGGAGTTGAAATGTTATTCTGGCGCTTCCAGGGGGGGGAGGGGGGTCTTTTCCAATCGGGGCTACTATACCCATGTAAGTTGAATTTCATGTATGTGTGTGTGTACACCAGTCAATTTATATTGTACATTTATTTTTATGATCTGTATTCACCTGTATCTTCTTTTTTCTAGTGTGTGTGTGTGTGTATGTGTGTGTGTGCATTTGAGAGAGCAACCGTGGACAAACAGTATGTGGCACTTCCGTATGCAACCTGGGAGGGAACTCTGGATCTTTTTGGATCGTGACTACTATGCCCATGTAAGTTGAATTTCATGTGTGTGTGTGTGTACACCAGTCAATTTATGTATAATAAATTATACATTTATTTTTATGATCTGTATTCACCTGTAGCTTCTTTTTTCTTGTGTGTGTGTGTATGTGTGTATGTGTGTGCGTGCATTTGTGGAAAGAGAGAGAGAGCAACCATGAACAAACAGTATG
>WLWD01004305.1_pt1 | contig 54400 bp, 35 predicted proteins | sample 6712731 | NCBI WGS metagenome assembly WLWD01 (sample SAMN12718690, study PRJNA576275) | sponge metagenome | isolation source: marine sponge | host: Mycale hentscheli | place: New Zealand: South Island, Marlborough, Capsize Point | collected 2014-11-01 | reverse complement strand
GGACTGCCACGGACAGTCCCAGTCCTTTAAATTTCTTAGGACTTCCTCAGAATTATTAAGATATCCTGAAACGGTAAGGATAAATCTCCAAATTCTTAGGACTATTAGGGAAATTCAAGATATTCCATTGATCTCAAAGTCTAGGGTCTCAGAAGTCCCAGGAAGTCCCAAGAAGCTTGAGACTATTAGGGACATCCCAGGATGTCCCACAAGGTAAGAGCTAAAAATCCCAGTCCCAAAAGTCCCAAGAAGTCCTGGGACTACTAGGGATGTCCCAGGATATCCCACAAGGTGACAGCTAAAAATCCCAGTCCTGAAAGTCCCAAGAAGTCCTGGGACTACTAGGGATCTACTAGGGATGTCCCTGGATGTCCCACAAGGTAAGAGCTAAAAATCCCAGTCCCAAGAAGTCCTGGGACTACTAGGGACATCCCTGGATGTCCCACATAAGTCCCAAAGTCCCAAGAAGTCCTGGGACTACTAGGGACATTCCGGGATGTCCCACAAGATGAGAGCTAAAAATCCCAGTCCCAAAAGTCCCAAGAAGTCCTGGGACTACTAGGGACATCCCGGGATGTCCCACATAAGTCCCAAAAGTCCCAAGAAGTCCTGGGACTACTAGGGATGTCCCTGGATCTACTAGGGACGTCCCTGGACGTCCCACAAGGTAAGAGCTAAAAATCCCAGTCCCAAGAAGTCCTGGGGCTACTAGGGACATCCCTGGATGTCCCACATAAGTCCCAAAAGTCCCAAGAAATCCTGGGACTGCTAGGGTCATCCCGGGATGTCCCACAAGGTGAGAGCTAAAAATCTCAGTCTCAAAAATCCCAAGAAGTCCTGGGACTACTAGGGTCATCCCGGGATGTCCCACAAGGTGAGAGCTAAAAATCCCAGTTAGGGTCATCCCGGGATGTCCCACAAGGTGAGAGCTAAAAATCCCAGTCTCAAAAGTCCCATGCAGTCCTGGGACTACTTGGGATGTCCCTGGATGTCCCACAAGATGAGAGCTAAAAATCCCAGTCCCAAGAAGTCCTGGGACTACTAGGGACTTCCCGGGATATCCCACATGATGAGAGATATGATACTGAGTTTTTTGTCTGACTTGAGTTAACATGCTTCTTCACCGAACTACAATATGATTTTTATATCTGTATTTACTTTCAATTTAATTTTTGATAGATGTTATTTTCGTAAATAGAATGTAAATACAGATATTAAAAAAAAAAATCATGTTGTAATTTCATTTATAGCCCGTTACCCGAGTGACCGCGCTTGTCGTTAAGAACTATAAATCAGATACAGTTTGGTATGCTCGTAAGAAAATGTATTAGCAGGGAGAAGTCTGATATAGTTCTTAGCAACCATAATTATGGTGGAAGGCAGATCAAAGCAAAATTGAATAATGAAGAGTTTGGGTACTTTATTACAATTACTAAGATAGCTAACGCTATACTTTGCTCGTTGTTTATGTTTGGGCTATAAAATAGTTATAAACCAAAATCATTAGGTTTGTATTTCGATTAATAAATCCTCGCCACTCGGGCTGCGCCCTCGTGTCTTGGAGTTTATAAATCACATACAAACCTCAATTTTGGTTTATAACTATAACGTAGAAACGCTTGCAGTAGAAAAGAATTTGGCTTTGTATCTTCAACAATTGATTCTAAATTACGCAGAACAAAGTGTGGGAGTACTAAGAACATTCCTGGATATTTAATTAGGCTAGAGCTAAATTTATTCCAGTCCTGACAACTTTTGAAAAGATTTAGGGACAACATATAATACATATGCATCCCATAATGTTAGACATCATATTGAATTTTCTAAAGTTTGATGAAGAGGCAAAATTCAAGATCTAATTGCATTATTGCAAGAGCTTTATCTGCTAAACACATCTTTCATGCACATGTTAAAACTGACTAGAGTAGTGTTGATGTAGCTTATGATGTTTTAACCAAAAACAAATAGAAGTTCGCCTCATACAAATTAAAAAAAATTACAATTGGACTTAAAAATTATTTTATAACGTTGCTGCTTAGTTAATTATATTATTTTTCATTAACTAACTGTGATTCACCATTTATTTTGTCACAAAATAGAATATTTATTATTAATATTCAAATTTATATGTATCTGACATACGAAATAACAATGTTATTGAAATGATTTATTTAAGTCACGAGGGGAAAATTAGTTGTAGAGTGTTTTCTCTGAGATTTTCTAGTTGGGGTTGCGATTGCTTGTCCTGCTCTCTTTCCAAGAACTCTGGAAATAAATATTAAAAATAAAATTTAGGATATTATTCACCTAAAGGGATTTTTATAAATTTAGAAGTCACAATAATTTTAAAGTAACGTGACATTAAGCTGAGAGTGAGGTTGCTAAACAAAATTAATATTAAATTGATTTTATTAAACTTACGGCTTCAGTTCTTTTTGCATTAAAATGTCGCGATACCTTGACAGGGACAGGTTAAACTTAGATAATTTTTTGGCAAAAGCCGTTTTTTCTTTCTTTGTTTCTGGAATTGCTTCCTTGATAAATTCAAAATGCTGAGTAATAATAAAAAATCAAGTACTTGTTGTGTGGCAACAGTAGTACTGTAGAACTTACACTGTGACTGCCTTTACTACTGCCCACTTGGACTAATTTTCCCAAGATTTCTTTATCCAAACTTTGGAAAGCCCTAAGAGCTCCATCTTTATTGCCCCTTTTCCTACACTTCTTTAGAGCTAAAAGATGAGTCAAATAAAGGGTTTTTCCAGGTAGATTTAGGCAATATTCTGCTGTGGTTTCTTCACTGGATTCAGAGGGACCAGGTTCACTCAAAGTAACTCCTAGTTTATTAACAGTTAGCAATGTAGTGATATTATATTTTGAATGAAAAATTCTCACCTAGATGATTATTGGCTATTTCTTCTTCTAAATTCTGCCTCCCAGCTATAAAAGCTGTTTGCTGGCAAGAATGCTTCACAAATTAATTGCACAGCATTTTCGGAAATTTCCATGGGTACACTATCTGGTGATTCAATAAACCCCAGGATGTGAATAACTGCAGCTATCCATAGTACATGACCTCTGCTTTACTTAGTAGGCCTATACACATTATTATTGTGATCAGAAATCAATTAAAAAAGTACAATAACAAAGATGTAATTTTAGAAAGTTATACAGTGCAATTGGTTATACAGCACTTGCCTTGCAAGTATTCATCCAACCCAGCCATAGACTTTAGTCCCTGCTGTATTTTATTGTAATAACTTTCGAAAGTGGGAGACCTATTCATAATATGAAAGACTCTCGGCTGTATTTCTGTTCTACTGCTGGACGGTGGCAGCCATTGTCTTGCTAATAGCTCAGCTGAAAATTAAAGCAATTAACACCAGCTATAACATTGCAAGTGCTTATCAGAAAAGCTGAAAGCAGTCAATCTAGGTTACTTATGTTTGCTTAAAGAACTTACTTAACTTTTCAACAAAGTCTTGATTTACTTCAGTGAGGGTATCAAACTCCTTAAATACAGGAACTGGAAACAACCAGATAAAGCAATGTGAAAGCCCTTTCTCAGAATTGGAAGGAATGTCAATAAGTGACCTTGCCACACTGGGTTGCGTAAAAACCCCAATAGTCAGATTAGTTGACTTCATTGCAAAATTAGCTTCACCACTTACTACAATAGAACAAGTACACAAAACAATGCCATTCAGCCAGGAACTAATGAACCTGAGTGGCTAACCTGTATCTCGTCTCCATGGATGCCCATTATACAATTGCAAGAAGAGAGCCAGTTCATGGGAGTCGGAAAGACCCTTACCTCTATATAGATTTATTTGAGACAAGAAGGCAGACATCTCATCATAAAATCCAAGTAGTCTGGCTGAATTGGAATAAGTGCACCCATCTCCTCAAAGGAGCCATCATCAAATACCCAGGAAGGATCTTCTTCATCATTTTGCACGCATTTAGCACGTAGAGCACCCAAAATCTTATAAATGTGCCTGAAGAGCGTTGACTTTCCACTTCCTGTAGGCATAGCTATCGTCATCCAAACTAGAACTGGTTCTACCCAATCTGTGCCAGGAACTTCCACAACTGCTGGTGACAACATAAAACTGCCAAGAAGGATGTAACTTCCAAAAACTGCAGTGGGAGGCAGATTTAGAGCATCTGCAACTTGATAACAGCCCTAAACCACTAAAAAGTGTCTCACTGTTACATGCATATAGATTCGAAATATTAATTTCCCCTTTACATCAATACTCACCTCCTTAATGCAGTCTGGGAGTAGTGACCAATCTAAATCAATTTCCCAACATTTTTGTAGCCTTGCTCTTGTGTTGCGTACTTTCTCCCAACTTTGCGGAGTAGCCATGTTTTAACTGTACAAGTCAGTAGCAAATGTGTATGCAGCTGACCTTGTTTATATATGCTGGGTTTACTTGCCAGAGCTGGCAGCTTGTGAAAGCGCTGTTGGAGAACATCGATTTTATTGACCAGCAAGCCTTTGATACAGATAAAGTTCTTTTACATGAACTTAATCATTTTGAAGGATTTCAAGGAAATCCTCTTTTGGAATAGTTCTCGTGTCCCCAAAGAAGATATGTGGCCTATGCGGAGAGCATTTGCTGGTCAGAGAAGATCGACCAAGCTTTCCCATGATTTATTCTACAGATGGGACTACTAGTGGTACTCATTTCAGAAAGTATTGTAGTCAGAATTGGAAGGGATGTCCATTCACTCAACACTATGGATTTCATCAAAAGGGAAATAGCACTGAAATTTTTTATGATGATGATTACGTCGATCTACCTTTTTATGTCAACTAATATGACTGTTTTTGAAACTAAAATGTTGCAGTCCTTGAATGCCGAAATTCTATTGGGACAGTTAACGTACCGGCAGAAGTCAGATATCTATAACTACTGCCATGGTTATGACTCCAGCACTAAACAAGGCCCAATTCAAACTTCACACTATGAAGATTACAGGTAACTTTATTACTAGAGACCACAGTAGAATCTCTCTTATCTGGGTGCCCGGGGACAACAGAGAGGGCCCAATGCAAGTGCCTGTAACTTACAAATAACATTATCCAGCTTGTTGTGTCCTTAATGTCAATAAAGGCTGATCCACATTCATTTATTTAATTTAGTCCCGTTTTTGCTGCTCCTGTGATTGATTAATTGAGGTGGTCATAACTAAGGGGCCTGGATAAGAGAGTTTCTACTGTTGCTATATTTCATCGTACTGGACATATTGAGGTTAATATCAGTTTGACGGCTAGTAGATAGCCCTAATTTGGTAAAATGTATTTGATACGATATTAGTTGTGTTTTCTGTAGCTACATTAATTTTATCTTTAATGAACCAGTAATGTGTTTGTTGTTTGTTTTACGAGGATTTTTTCATTTTAATTCTATTCGTATTAATGCGGCATGAGCATTATAGTTGTAAAACATTTTGTTATATTTTGAAATTCAGTCAAGAAGAAACAACTATGTACTGGTAACCGCATGTCACTAGATCGGAGAAGACTTGAAGAAGCACATTTAATCTTCTCTATATTAGATGTTTTCTGGCATTATCCGAGCAAGTTTAAAGAGAAGAAGGTCTATACTAGTATACAGCAAACATTGGACGTGGTCACACCAATATTCTATGATGCTTTCACCTCAGATATGCTTGTAAGTAGTGCCACAAACAAATATCTTTAATTAAATGTTCATGTCTATTTGCCTCAGGCCATTCCTGCTCCTACCCAGGGTGTCGTCAAGTGTTGGTAATTGACGGAAATATGAAAAACCATCGAGACATATGTGCTGCTACAGAAGCAGGATACATTGAGTACAGCGAGCTATTAAGACTGGCTGTCCTGAAACTCCTGCTTTTATGTCGAAGTTCTGCTATAATCATTCAGCTAGAGTAGGCAAGAAATCAGACGAGAATATTGACTCAAGTGTGGAAGATGTTGTTGCTTTCATTGTGAACAAGAAACAAACGAGAAATGAGACATACTATCAGGTAGTTTTTGCTGTGTGAGAGTATAAGATAATGTGTGTATGTATATGTGTATAGAGAATGTGTGTATGTGTATGCGTGTGTGATACGTGTGATGTGCATGTGTGTAATAGGTGTGTGTGATATGTGTGTGTATGTGTGTGTGTGATATGTGTGTATGCATGTGTGGTATGTGTGTGGGTGAGTGGTATTTGTATTTGTGAGGGGTGAGTGTGAGGTGATGTGTAGATTGTGTTACTGTGAATATTGTTCAGGGATTCAAACAAGATTCACACTAAATCATATTTTTAGAGAGAGACTATAATATTTACTTGTAATAGAACTGATATTGGTGTGTTGCTGTGATGCAATCAACAAGAAAGTGTTTTATTTATGTAATTTAAATCCTGTGAAACTAATTCTTGTATAATATATAAATTTCACTCCTTATCGGTGTGTGCGTGTATTCATGTGTGTGATGAGTGCAAAATTCCAAGTCATGCCTCCTCGTGGCACCTGGGTGTAATGCTAACATGACTGGTAGGCATAGTTTTAGTGATCAGTGAAGTATTCTTACTGGCTTAGTCAGATGTTTGGTGAAAGGCTGTGTTTAAGACACTGCAGTGGTTATGCTCGCTCTCAGTGTTAAGATCATTAGTTAATTGAGCACAAGAAGTTATATGGTTGGTTCTTGTTATAGACGTAAGAATAAAGAAACTGAATGTTGGAGGTATTTATTCTTGCATTCTGGACATCCAGTGCCAGCATTGAGAGGAAGGAGTGTTGTTCGGTGTATATTTGGTCAGATGAATTCAAGTAGTGAGTTGTTAATTGACTCAACACTAGCTGAATGGACTTTGTGGTGCCGAATACTATGTTGAAAAAGAAGATACATGTGTGTGTGTGTGTGTGTGTGTGTGTATGTGTGTGTGTGTTAGGTCGCATGGCTTTCAACACAAGAAAAGCTTTCGTGGGAGCCGGAATCAGCTTCGCCGCCCTCACTTATCGGTGAATTTGAAGATCAACAAAGTAGAGAGATTTCTGTTCACACTGCTCAAGAGTACAAGTTGATCAGTCATACATTGGTTGTGAATGCAAATGATTGTATAGAGCCACCCCCTCCAAAATCTCCCAAGATAACTCTTGATTCTGGGTAATTACTGTCAGGGTTTTTCAGATATGTTGTTTAGAATATTTGAGGCAAAGAAGAATGTTTTCTGTAATAATAACACCAAAACAATCAGTAGTAAAACTGACTTAAAATTTTTTAATTATTGATAAGAGAATGCTCATGGCACCCCTGCTTGACTCTTGTTACTGGATTTTTTTCCTGACTATAGTGTATTTTCAGAAACCAGTTTGGAATTAGTGTGCAACACAGAAAAAGACAAGGGCAGACTTCGCCATAGAACATCAGGTCAAGGGCAATGTTTAATAAAGAGCTTTATCAGTGCTGGTTCTATGTGTACATTGTAGGTATACTGGCTGGAATACGCCCGTGTGGAATAATCGTACTGTTATCGGAATTGTTCACGTCAGAGTCAAAAGCACAAGTATATGCCAGTCTTCATCAATTTCTCAAAGAACATCCTCAAGTTTCAGAGACTATTGGTATATTAGAAGAACTTGACATAAATACTACAATTAGAATTTGATTTGATTTTCTTTATTTTGCCAGAATACATATGTTATGATGATGGCTGCCATGGCCAGATGTACAATTCTGAATCCACTAAATTGCAAAATATGCTACTCCTGCATTTTTCACGTAACTTACATATCTCACCTAAACTTGTCACCCAACAATACAAACAATGGTAAAATACCAATTATTTACATATTTGCCTTAAGTTTTAGAAAATATTCTTATACGTGAGTCCACTTCGGACTTTTGGGACTGAAATTTTTAGCTCTCACCTTGTGGGATATCTTGGGATGTCCCTAGTAGTCCCAGGACTTCTTGGGACTTTTGGGACTGGGATTTTTAGCTCTCACCTTGTGGGACATCCCGGGACGTCCCTAGTAGTCCCAGGACTTGTTGGGACTTTTGGGACTAGGAATTTTAGCTCTCACCTTGTGGGACATCCCAGGATGTCCCTAGTAGTCTCAGGGCTTCTTGGGACTTTTGGGACTGGGATTTTTAGCTCTCACCTTGTGGGATATCCCGGGACGTCCCTAGTAGTCCCAGGACTTCTTGGGACTTTTGGGACTGGGATTTTTAGCTCTCACCTTGTGGGATATCCTGGGATGTCCCTAGTAGTCCCAGGACTTCTTGGGACTTTTGGGACTAGTAGTCCCAGGACTTCTTGGGACTTTTGGGACTGGGATTTTTAGCTCTCACCTTGTGGGACATCCCGGGACGTCCCTAGTAGTCCCAGGACTTCTTGGGACTTTTGAGAGTGGGAATTTTAGCTCACCTTGTGGACTCCCGGGATTTCCCTAGTAGTCCCAGGACTTGTTGGGACTTTTGGGACTAGGAATTTTAGCTCTCACCTTGTGGGACATCCCAGGATGTCCCTAGTAGTCTCAGGGCTTCTTGGGACTTTTGGGACTGGGATTTTTAGCTCTCACCTTGTGGGATATCCCGGGACGTCCCTAGTAGTCCCAGGACTTCTTGGGACCTTTGGGACTGGGATTTTTAGCTCTTACCTTGTGGGACATCCCGGGATGTCCCTAGTAGTCCCAAGACTTCTTGGGACTTTTGAGACTGGATTTTTAGCTCTCATCTTGTGGGATATCCTGGGATGTCCCTAGTAGTCCCAGGACTTCTTGGACTGGGATTTTTAGCTCTCACCTTGTGGGATATCCCGGGATGTCCCTAGTAGTCCCAGGACTTTTTGGGACTTTTGGGACTGGGATTTTTAGCTCTCACCTTGTGGGGTATCCCGGGATGTCCCTAGTAGTCCCAGGACTTCTTGGGACTTTTGGGACTGGGATTTTTAGCTCTCACCTTGTGGGGTATCCCGGGATGTCCCTAGTAGTCCCAGGACTTCTTGGGACTTTTGGGACTGGGATTTTTAACTCTTAACTATACCTAGTAATTTTTGGAATCTTCAAGATAGGATTCCTATTAGGACATCTTGAGACGTCCTAATGTGTCCTAAAATATTCTCAGGACTGGGACAGTCCGTGGTAGTCCTAGACCACCCTGCTGAGACAGGGACCGCATGGAGGGCGACCTTGACCTGTGGCGCCTCTCCGTGTCTTCCACTACCTTGCCTCAGGGAATCGAATTTTGACGACAGCTCCCTGAGCTGAGACAACTTCGTTGTTTTCGGCAGTCATCAAGCAAGAGACGATATCCATGTTGTTCGAGCTAAGAAAAAGGACGACGAGAGCATGTGCATGCTTGGTCTTATACCGTTGATGGCCACGCCCACAGGGCAGGGCGGACGTTATGTAAAGTTAAATTATTCCAATTAAGCGACAAATAATTAGCTGTTCGAGTAGGAACTGGCCAAACACGTTGATATGTGAGACTGAGCCTTCTGAAATATAATTTTTGCATGAAGGTTAGAATAAGAAGAGTGGGAGCCGGCCATGCACCCCACACCAGAACAAAGGCCTTACTGCCTTGCCAAAATGGCTGATTCACCCGGCACTATTAGCTCTCTAAGGATGGCTGCTCATCAGTGGTGGTATTATTTAAATAGTAAGGGGCAGGAGATATGCTGTACTCTAAATAATTAGCTTTCTGTAGGTCAGATTGATATATAGGATCTACATCATCAATCAGTGGTGAATGGCCTTCATTGATACTTACAGATGTAAACAGATATATAGCTGCTAGGCTTAGGCTACAAGCACTGAGAACAGTGGCTATAGGACTAATGTACTTGTGCCATTGCTCCACATGTGACACACCACATGTGACCACTTAGCCGCATGGTCGCAGTATTTGCAGGTCCTCTGCCGACCTTTACCTAGCTCGGGTGATGTGATGGTGGGATTCATCTCCGTTAACTTGCTCACTCATCATGTAGCTAATTATGGCTTAATTAGTGTGGGTAAAACCACTAAAATATGTAATAGCGAATTTTTCTCGTTCTAACAGCCAATAATTATTTCAGCCGAAAATGACTGAATAACCACTAAGATATTTCATGGCACATGAATTATTCAACTCAGTCAGCCATATAGAAATACAACACACACAAAAAGTTAGAGCAGTCTTACGTCACACGATATACCACCTTATTATGTCATCTATTGTTTGTGGTATTCCCAATTAGTGAGGGGAACTGAGCAAACTACTTAATGTCAGCCTACCTGCCGTATAGCAGTAGGTAAAGGGTCTAGTAAAGCGAAATTAAATATGACGTGATCAAAATAGATCCTAAAGCCTTTCAGGAATAAATAATGTGCTTATAAACTACAAGCCAGAGACACAGATGGATAAAATTTGAAAAATTGTTCAGATGCAATAATGATACTTATAGTATGGTCAAAAATGGCAATTCCATGACCACTCTTCGGCTAACATGTTTTGATGATTGATTTCATTTCTTCGGGTCATTTATTGAAAATTTAGCTCCCAGGTCCCTCTCCAAAGTCCCGGCATTTTTTGCTATGGCACGAAATTAAACATTGCCGGTAGCGCAACCTAAAATCAGGGTATGCTGCATACAATAGTGCACAGAGACACTTTTAGGGTAAATAAGCCTCAAGGATTCCAATTCTGACATTAGTTTCATGCTATGACCTTTATTAGACCCAATAATCAATAATAGTTGCAATGGGAAGAGCGAAAAAAAAGCATAAAATTGAGGTAAAATTGCTTAGCACTAGTACAATACATGTAGAAACTTGCATAAGGCAAGATGAAACTTGCACATTTGATGAGCTAGCAGTATGTGCATGATCATGCAGGAATATTGAGATTTAGTATAAATACAGAGACCTACAAGTACAGGGTAGGGCTCATGTCCCCAATATCTACATGAAATTCAATGACCCATTCCCATCTGCTAGAGCATTCAAAACCTTGCTCTGTAGCACCAGCAACAAAGGGAGGCTACAAAAGCTAATATGCAGACACCTGACTGACATCACACAAAGTGTACATGCAGAAATTGTCTACTCTGTTGGCTCTGACTGCACTAACTTGCAGGGGTATAAATAAGCTTTTTCACTTGTTCTGACAAATGACCTAACAAAATGGATTTTGACTGGTCATTTTTGTGGATTGGTAGGTCATCTACTACTTCATTTAAATACATTTTAGGAAGTATATTACGTGATATTTTATTCATTTTTATGTTTTAGGTAGACAATGTGAAACCAAGCAATGAAATTTTTTTATTAGTGTGCAAATATTGTTGTAATGATAAAGGAATGTTAATAATAGTCAATATTTTGTTGATTAATCACTGTCCATCCAGGTATCCCAGTCTTCCAAAATGTCAGCTAACTCTGATGATGAATGCTCACTCTCTCCTGCTATGTCAGCACTCAGTGTCCTTGCATGCTGGTTAGGACGTCGAGATTTAGCTTTCCACCACAGTTCAATGCTGCTGTCAGCATTAAAATCCTTGACCATCACATTATCCACATTAATTGCTAGGAGGTCATCAAGAAGTTCATTGCTTAATGAAGATCGTTTGGATTGTTTGATATTTTTGAGTGTTGAAAAAATCCTCTCAAGTTTCCCATTGGAGACTGGAAGGGTAAACAATAGTTGGGCAAGTTTTAAAGCGTTTGTCCAGCTAGCAGCATTAGGAGAAGAAAAATCTTCCACCAAACTGTTTGGTAATTTGTACTAGACAGAGAAATGAATTCAGTAGCATAAAGAATGATATCTTGGAACTCTTGAAGAATTGATGCCACAACCACTCCAGAAGCTTCAAGAGGAATCTTGAACTTCAAACCCAAGCGATTGATTGCAGAAACATAATTTGGAACAGGTTGCTCCACATGATCTTGCTCTTCTATTAATTTCTCCCAGCCTTGGGTTGCTAAAATTATGACGACATCTCGTATAAACTCTAAATCAGTCCATTCTAATCGATTCTTCAAACAGCTGGTGACTGCAGTGCAATACTTTTCATAGTGTGTTGAAAAATGAGTCTTCGCTCTATCTACATTTCTTATAACCTGTTGCTGGAATGACGTAGTGCCATTCTCCTCAGTAATCCTCTGCAAGGTGGACGAATAGGTGGACCATTGCAACAAAGGCTTGGAACCAAGCTTCTTCAATTCCTGAACTGTACGTAAGAGGCTGCTGAATGCCCCCAGTATATCTAAGCTATCTTGTTGCAGCACTTTACTAATTATAGCACATGGAGTAAGGAGATCACTAAAAAATGCACAACCTAGGATGTATTTGGCATCTGACCATTTAGTGATATACCCTCGAAGTTTAGCTTGATCCAAAGATTTGACAGAAGAATCTTCAGATAAAGCTATTAAGTGGCTGGAGTATGCACCAAATTTAGACAACACTCGTTTCATAGCTGATAGCTTGTGTGATATCCAGCGAGATCCACTTGCTCTAATTGGCTTAATTCCACCATCATTAAAAGTAATGAATTGCCTGAGGTCAGTAATTATTTCCTCCAACTCTCTACATTTTTTAGGTGATTTTTCATATATATAGTAGAGACGAAGAAGCATGTCATCAATTAACTGAAAACAAGTGTCTTTCAGAGCATCCTTGACAGCCAACTCAACACGGTGCGCTAAACACCAACTCCAATACAACCAAGGCACTTCTCTTTCCACAAGACCTTTAAGCCCAGCAGCAGCAACATTAGCAGATGCACCATCTGTACCAATTCCTACCAGAAATTTACATTGCTCAGAACTAATACAAGACATACCAAGCCTACTAAGACTAGTCTGAAGACATTCAAAAAGACCTTTCCCATCCACCTTTTTAGGTCTAGCGACACAGAGATAACTCATATTAGTACGAACAAGCTGATCATCACTATCAGTATCACACCATGTTACTAAAAACATTTCATCATCAATGTTAGCAGAATCGGTAGAACCATCCATAAGAACAGACAAAAATATTGATTTTGAAAGTTTTTTTCTTAATTCTACTCGTTTAGACTCAGCAATAAAATGGCAAAAGGTTTTCCCGGCATTTTGGTTAAGGTAGGACACTCCAACATTAACTCCATGCTTCTTTTCAAGTTCACACAGAGCAGGGTAATTAGTAAATGCTAACTGCTGAGTAGCAATGAAGTGAACTATGTCAAACTTGATCCTAAGCATCTCCTTGTCTTTTTCAGACATTTGATTAAGTATTTTAAGTATTGGAGCAAAAGAACTAGTATCCAAGCCACTTTCTCGAGCCTGATCTCTTTTTAGAAGCAAAGTTGCATGCTTATGCTGATCAGAGTTAGAATGATCTCGTATGTTACTGGTACGAACAGAATCAGCTCCAGAAATCCACTTCTCACTATAATTTCTCATGCCCATTATTCTAGGTTCATATTGTGTACAAACCTTGCATTTCAATTTCTCCACAATTTTTCTAGAACTTTGTCCACTGCATTCACAATCAAGCCATGATAGGGTGTTACATTCCCGGTCCAGATCTGTTCTCCATTTCTGAAAAGTAGCGAAACTCACTCGCCGTTTCTTCAACGCTGGACACTCGCTAAATTGCCCGCTACTTCCACTATCAGAAAAAACTCGCTTCGACATACCCTAAACAAAAAGCGGACAATGAGGAAAGTATCGTAAGCTACTGAAGTATGAGCAGTAATGGGGAAAAACTTACCAAAAACACCACACGACTCGATAAATGTTCACTCTGCTTAGCACTTCTTTTAGTACATATACAAAAAAAAAAAGAGCAGCGGTACCAACTAAATAAAGCGCACCTACTTGCAGACACGCATGCGCACGCGTCACGTAAGTTTTGGCAGTAGATAGATTGAGCTGCGGTACTCAACTGGTGGCAAACGCACTCGGCCCAGAGGGCCGCTCAATCAACTCTATAGTCGGTCTAGTAGACATTTTGCACGGAAATTGGCCGATGGCCGCCTGCTATTTACACCTCTGAACTTGTCAACCCAAGAATTAATGCCAGATTACAGTTTCAGTCAGTCTGAGGCGGACACCATTCTCTTTTCTGCATAAGGTGTATTGCGAGATTCTGGCTACAGTGGGCCTGTTGTCATTGACTCAGCTGACACAGATACATATGTGGCAGCAGCAGCTATTTCACAGGAACTCCCTGGCTTGCTCTGCATAAAGAGAAAGCAGGAGACAATCTTATGACGTAACCTTGTGCCTGAGGAAATGGCAGACTGCATTGTACCACTACATTGCTTCACTGGATGTGATGCCAACTCAGGGTTTTATGGCAAAAGGGTAAACTCTCGGTGTATGACAAGGTAGTTAAGAGTGCTGAGGCACGAGAACAGCTCTCAAAGTGTGGAAATTCCCTTGACATTGAAGAGGAAGCAATTGAGGAGCTGTTTGAGTTCACTCGCCTTGTTATCTATGGGGACAAGATGAGTAGGACCATGGGAACAGCTCGAGCTGCGAAGTGGAAGGCATTGAAGAAGAAATCATTTATTCACCTCCCACCAGATGTGGATAGCCTGCGTCAACATTGCCTTCTGGTGCATCACCCCGCCTTGAAAGACCACCCACCACCACTGGCTGGGAGCTAGCTAGTGGTCGCTGTAGTCCTGTCCGCCACACACGTCCCGCTCTCCCAACACATCTTCCTGAACCTGAGCTATCAGAAGACAGTGAGGAAGATGAAAGTGATGAAGATAACGATAATGAGGAAGACAATTGTGTACCACGGCAGTGTGATGACTCATCAGAATCTAGTGAATATACAGATTCCATAGACTCTACTAGTGATGTAGAATGCTACAGTAGAATACTGAGTTTACATCAAATAAAATAGGTTTGTGCAGTCTTTCACCACAAATATCTATTATTACTGTTATTTTCGCTCTTCCCATTGCAACTATTATTGATTATTGGGTCTAATAAAGGTCATAGCATGAAACTAATGTCAGAATTGGAATCCTTGAGGTTTATTTACCCTAAAAGTGTCTCTGTGCACTATTGTATGCAACATACCCTGATTTTAGGTTGCGCTACCGGCAATTTTTAATTTCGTGCCATAGCAAAAAATGCCGGGACTTTTGGGAGGGACCTGGGAGCTAAATTTTCAATAAATGACCCCAAGAAATGAAATCAATCATCAAAACATGTTAGCCGTGGTCATGGAATTGCCATTTTTGACCATACTATTATATTGGGTAAGCGAGCAAAGCAAGGGGTGAATGAATAATGGAAAATCAGGTATGCATTATATAATACTTACATATTTAGTACATATTTTTATTTATTTCACCGATCAATTAGAGTGCGTGAAATGAAATAACCAGAGTACAAGAGTCTTGCTCTCCTAACACAGCCATCTGAAGTGCCCACACTTGACTGCCATTGCAGAGCTCCTCTAAAAGGTTCTAAAAGAACTAAAAAGTTCTGCAGACTGGAATTTTTTAGAGACGTTCCAACTGAGGGAAACCAAGCGTTCTACTTGGTACAGCTGATATTTTACTAGTGATATGAAACTCATAACAACTAAATGACGAAACTGACTAACATAACAGAACTTGTTATCCTACATAGTAGACTCATTGCTATGTAGAATACATGGAGGCATAACCTCCTAACTAGAACTGAACTAGACACAGCTGATGCCAATGCCACTGAAGGTCATAGATTACACAAAATAAAGTTAGCTGAAATAATAGATATCTTCCAACAGAACAGTCACAGGATCATGTGTTAATGTTACTGCATTAGTCACTCCTTGTTACTGCAATAGTGTTCCCCAGGAATTAAATCGGCAATTTTTTGGGCGGCACAAATTCACTTAGGGGGAAATCACAGGCTATATTGCGTAAGATCGGCCTTCAAAAAAATTGCCAGAGATTGCCAGAGTATGACTACTCACTAAGATTGTCAACATCTTGTGATAGTACTCAAATACAGTGACCTGATTACATAACTTGACGTACACATTTACATGTATATATTTATTGTCACACAAACACTTCTGTCCTAGGTGACCACAACAAGCTAGCCAGAGCCACTAATTGCTCTGAATGTTGGTGATACATTCTAGCAATGTAGACCTACGTACATGTATTGGAACCAATACTTCCTTATACAGTATTACAAACACACTCTAGAGAACACTCACCTTGCCATCACTTCACCAATGTCAGGTAATACATGATCTAATGTTGACACTTCTTGAGCCATTATCACAGCTGGTCTAAGTCAGAGACATCGAAAGCAGCTTCACCCACTCCATCCCACTAAAAGAAAAGCAATAGAAAAAGAAAACACATTGAAGTGAATAAATGCAATCATGAAATTTCAACTTATACTCTGCAAGCTGATCCCACCAAGAAATTGTTAGAAACAGTTCGAGAAGTATAGTCTCTTAAAAATATTCACTAACACAGTGGTTGGTTCTGGATCTCTAGATTGGTCATTTGTAACACAACAAGAGGTAGGGCCATCCATGAACACATAGTATAATGCAGAAATAGAACGGTCAAGACAGTGTGGTAAAATATAAAACAACAACAACATTAATTTGAGAGGTTAGCCACAGGGAAGATATCTCAGCTCTATCTAAATGATAGACCTTATAATTAAAAAAATTCATTATCCTAAATTAGATAAACTTAGCGGAAGATATAGAGAATGCAACAGTTGCAAATCCCCATGTGTGGACAGTGTATATTTCACATGGGCCTCAATTTGGTGGACCAGCATAAAGAAAAAAAATTGCATTCATTGAAAATATCATATAAGAAATTGAACAATTGAAATTATCCAATTATAGAAGGGAAAAAAACATTCCTACACAGGAAACTAGTTGCACACACACACACACAAACACACACACACAGGCATACACTACTAATGAATGACAGGATTCAGTTTTGATCACTGATTAGTATCATAAGTTATGACTAAGGATGAAGTGATAGTAAAATAAATTAAGTATTACATAAAGATTCATTATTACTACATACATAGAAATATACAGCTTCATACTAAAGTATATTTATTTGTAATTTCCGTAATATCTATAATAATAGTTCAAACGTTACGGCTCTGTGGAGCCTTCATCAGTGACTTTTTAACCCTTTCGACACCATAACCGCATATATGTGGGCGAGCACAGGTCCGCGTTCTCTGAATTTAAAAAAAAAAATCTATTTTAGATTAAACCGTCATTTCATTTTTTATACATAAAGTAGGCGTTATACTTCCTTTTTAAAAATATTGAACCTACAGGCAGGTTAAGTATTTTTTTAATTGTCTGAAAATGGAAAATCGAGAAATATTTTTACCAAGAATTTTCAGGATGCCGAGCACCCAATTTTTTTGTTGCCTACGGACTTCAAACACTCAGAATAGAAAGTATGAAGCCTATAGAGAGTCCCTTAGCATTTTGGAAGAATATGAATAAAGTTTTTCCTACCAGACATCGAGAGCAATTGATTGGGTTAGGTTAGTTCCTCAGAGTCTCCTCGAAACCTCCTGTAAGATGGACAGGTTCTGGTTCACTTTCAGGCTTTTAGAAGCTTATTTTGCTTTTTATATGCCTGGCTGTTTATGAATTATTGCGCTTGCTTTGTGGTAGAAATTCAAAAATTAAATTTGAATTCTAAAAGACGCTTGAAGGGTTGAAGAAAGTCGGCATCGAAAGGGTTAAAAGTGATAAAATAAAATAATAAGGCTATAGAAAAATATCCAACTTTATACAGGTAAATAAAGTGGTTTCAACACAGAATAGTATGACATTCACTTCTAATATTCCAATAAACTGAACCAAACCTTCCTTGCTTGCTGTTCTCACACTCCTAGCACTTTCAATTGCTACAAATACCTGTAATAGGTAGACTTCAATTCCTACTGGACTTAAGTACTGCTTAATTATGCAGGCTTCCCTGAGGCTCCATTATTACTTCCTACAGCAATAACCTTAAGGAAAATGGCTGCACAGGTAGCTAACTACCTTACTTTCTTCTTCTCTAACATGGCTAAATTTGCTATTATTGTAATTATTTCAGCTGAGAATGACTGAAGCTTTAATATTGTATTTTTTTATGATTCTTTAAAGTGATCGACTTCCGTGGCTGCATATTCATACTTGATTATTAAAGTTCAAACCACTAGTCATAAATGTTTTTATTAATCAAACATTTCAGCTACTATTAAAAAAAATATTGAACTTTGATATCAAGTATGTTTATACCTATGTCCAAGTTGAATTGGCACGACCGCAAGCATGGTAAATGTGGAATGCATTTATTACTTAACCGGAAGTAATTTAGTCAAGTGAATCCAAGTCAATTAAGTACGCAAACGTCAACGTAGCACGTGAAAAAGGGGCAGTAACGCAGGTGCGCATTAATACTGTAACTATTGTGAGAAAGAAATTTAGTGAAGTTTATGGAGTTTTTCGGGTGCTGTACAGCTCATCTCGTCTGTTTTCAACTATATTTATGTTTCTTATGCACAGATAATGTATAGCAGATGGAAAACGCAAACTGGTGGGGCGTTCTTCTAAAGATACAAGATTAAAAGCAGTCAATTCTACCTACTGTGTCCCAAGAAATATTCTGATATTCACAGGATTCAGCAGTACAGCACTGTTAACTTGTAGCTAAAGTTTTAGACTTTCTTGTTGAATAAAATTATCAATTGTTTCATTTATTTATAATATATATATTATATATATATGAAAATTGATGAGATGATAGAATTTAAGTAGTACACATATACAAAATATAGTTGTGATCCGAGTTGAAGGTGGAGTGCAGCGTGAGTTGGTCCAAATCCTTACAATAAACGGCATCTAGTAATGAAGAAAAAGGAATTGGCATAAACACAGCTTTTTGACAAGCACAAGTTGCTAGCTAAATGATAGCTATATCACTCTGAAATGTATTGACTATACGGCATTTGTTATTGAACAGGTAGACAAAGAATCTTACCTACATCCTGTCAGGTGGTCCTGTACCCTCTGCGACAACAGGACACTCCGACTATCCTGTTTCCACACTAGCAACCTAAGCTAATCGCGATACAAAGCTAGAAACGCAACAATCCGAGAAGAAGCCACTCATTGTTTACAAATTCTTAATGAAGACAGTCCACGTGATTAATTGAGCCATACCGCGTGACTAAAAGCGGGCGCGTTTTGAGTGGGAAACCTGTGGGTTTTTTCTATTCCCATAGACTTTTGTATTGAGTTTTGGAATAGCACTTTTTCTCCGGTTTTGGAGTATACTGAGGAAATATTTTTAACCGCTTCGGTGTGAGCTTTCTAATGGTGCAAACCCTGGATGCGTAGCTGCTTCCGTTCAAAAGTTATTCAATTTTTTCTGGCCAAGTCAACTTGAACATACTACTATAGTCTAACAAATATTATCCAGGAAATCCCATCATATTGAACTACTGCACACTAACCACTGTCACTACGATAAATTTATCTCTGGCCAACTCTCAATACACTTCTAAGGATCTCATGACCCATACTGATTGTAGACATGTTCAATACACCCTATTATCCCTACTATCATTAGGGCTCTTCTGGCTTTTCACCCAAGGGCAGGGCTTCATACAGAGGGGGGGGGGCCTGAAATCCCCCCCCCCCCCCCCCCGTAAGAAATCTGAATTGTTAACTATAATTATTCAGAGCAAAATTCTTTTTTTATTATTAAAAATGTAAACCAAAGCACAATTCTTCTACTTTTTTGCTTGAAAATCTCTAGAACTTCATCAAAGTTTACAGCCGAAAGTTCAGGGCCTCAATGGCAATTCTTACGAGCTGACGAAAGTTTTAGTCAGTGATACTGCTGCATATACGGGTCTTAATGAGCTTCATATGTAGCTGGAAGAGCTTTCAACTGATGCTGTTCCAAGGAAGGACGAGGAATGTGTTCAAAAGTTCAAATGTTTCTGAAAAAATCCCCGTATACCTCTGAAGTTGAGTTGAACAGTGGAGCAGCTCATATTAGGATTACCCCCCCCCCCCCCCCCCCCACAACTTGAGGACCCGCACCCTCCCTTCTCTGTGGCCTATTTACCCACACTATCCTAATCAAAAGTTTCCCCCCCCCCCCCCCCCCCCAGAAAAAAACCTGTATGAAGCCCTGAAGGGGGAGCTAAGTTAGACAATGTGAATGGGGGGAGGGAGGGGGCAATCGACATTAAAGTTAATCATGCAATACACCTTATAAGATGTAATTCTGTACCAAGACTTACAATAAAAATATTCCCCCCATTCTTTTTTTTTGTTTTGTATTATTTATTTTTCCTACTTAGCCTTACACCTTAGCCATTTTCATCATGTATACCACTGTTAATTAAAAATTACCAGTACATTAAAGGAAAAACAACTACACAATCTCACTAAAGTACTAGGGAGGTGGGGGAAGGGGGGGGGGGGGGGGGGGGGGGGGGGATTTTATTAGTTACTGCCATGCTTGTAATCACAAAAAATCTTACCTGCCGATGACATGGAAGATGTAATTGGATAAGAAAACCAAAAAGGAACATGTTTTGACTTGGTTCACGTTAAGTTATTGAATGTGCTTCATTATTACCTTTCATAATATTTCAGTAGGTAACAAATTAACAATTTCTAAATTGAATAGTACGGCGCGTAAATTTCCCATTAAAAAATGTATGGGGAAAATAGCTGTTCAATTGAAATCACACGGGGAAAGTGAAATACTGCATAACTGAGTGAAATAGCAGAGAAACTAAGTGAAATGCCACAGCAGCTAAGTGAAACAGTATGGATAAGTGTGCATGCATGCAGCATTAACCTTGAAAACGTACAGTTCGAGAGATTCTAGTTGGAGACAATGTCATTCTGTACCACAGAAGCTCTACCTGTATTAGACGGAATTTTTTCAACATTTTAGGAGTTGTAGGCTGAAAACGAAATTCCAGAGGAAATTAATCCTGAAATACGAAGATAGTGAGTGACTGATACAGTGTAGCTACAAGTGCAAATGACTATAAAAAAAAAAAGATGGCCTACTATTAGCGAGTGATAGCACGTGTAACCTGTGCTATTAGGGATCAATAGCACTCGCCAAGTACAATTTCAATTGCTTTACAAGTGCTTGATCCCTAATAGCACGAGTCCGTGCTATTACTCATACTAATATAAAATGGTATTCGATAGCCCACACTTTCAGCAATGAATTGGCAGCAGAAATGATTAGTTCAGACAGTTACATGCTTTACAAGAGGGGGAGGGGAGAGGTGCTTAAAGAAAACTCTGTTTTTTGGTCATGGCAAATAATCTGTCATTCACCATAACCCTAAACGCAATCCATTAGCTATCTATTTGGCGAGCGAGACACTATCAGGGATAACTCAATTGAAAATCGGGGATATTTTTTTATATATATGTTTTGGACGTACGTAAGGCATTTTTGTACTTTGACCCTCGCATTTTTGTGCTAGTTCGGTGGTCGACCCCGTCCCAAACTTCACTAAACGGAATCCTCTGGTTTATCGATCAGTACCCGTATCACCCTAGAAATTGAATTGTTTACCTTTTTGAATTATTTTGCGGTTAAAACGTGAAAACTTACGGGACTTCCATTTCTATTCGAGTTAGTGGCGATGGTAAGTCAATGCGCTCTTTGTCATGGTTATAAGCCGTATGCAACAGTATTTACTTGAAAATGCATTGTCCACTAGACTAACCGCGAAGGTAAGTCTCGTGTAGGTATATGTCCAGTTGTGTCAAAGCATTGTGCTTTACAGCCACTATACTTAGCTAAAGAAAACATTTAAATAGCGTGTATTGTTTTGTTGTTGTTTTTTTCTTCAATTCAAACAGTTGCAGCGAGTTGTTACTATGGTACTGAAATCCCTTTACTGTGTATGCGTAATTTAAAAACTCGACCTTATTTTCAGTAGCTTCAGTGTTAGAAGTCAAAATTATAAAAAATAGTATAGTCTCGCTCGCCATTTGTGCTCAAGCACATCACTAGTCTACACTACACGTCACAGTATTTAGTACACTTACTTGTTATCACACAGCATAAGTGAATTCCTGAGTTATAGTCCTCTTCTCCATCACCATCACCCACAAGTAGCACAAATGCAGCCTAAGCCTACCAACTAGCAACCAACCACCTCCTACTTCAATCTTGCAGGGTAGTCACCAAGGACTAAAGGTGGGCTTCCACATTCCGCCCAACTAACCAAGGACAACTTCCACAAAGGTCGAAGGTGAAAGCTGGCACGAAGGTGCAAGAGCTCGCGCGAAGACATTGCGTGAGGTCAAAGGTGAAGGTCAGCCTTTCTGCACATATGTCTTTCGAACCCTTTACCCAACTGCTCCTAACTTAAAGTTCAGTAGTCATGGTTACCAAGGGTCATCGCGTGAGCATCATCTGGCCGCCACACACACGTACACGTACGTTTAAACGCAGCCTCAGCTACCGGAAATTGACTTTTCCTCCTCTCTCCTGAACTTTCCAGTGCTAGTAGATAGGCTAAGATGAACTGCCTCCTGATAATGGTACTCTTATTCTGCACACTTTGCGCAACCTCTTCAACTCCTGTACGGCTGAAGTTTCTTAGAGCAGTTAGCCGACTGAATATTGATATGTACACCGACTACTACTTCTCCTGTAGAGCAGTCGGACGCTTTCTCCAGTGGGAGTACAATGGCGAACCTCTTACAGGCTTTCAAAATAGTGATGAAGTGGGTCGCTCATTGTTCAGGTTGAGGTCTACATTTGAATATACTACTACTCTCTTGTCCGTTAAACCAAATGAAGAAAATAGATTAGCCATGAACTCTATTATTTTGGTGTCTTTTGTGGGTACTATGAATTCCAATTTCAATATTACCTGCAGCAATGGTTCATATCCCGAAACAGTACAAGCTGGTGAAGTTTCTAATGTTACAGATTCCTCAGTCGCAAATGAGACTAGTGCTGAAATTATACTCAATTATGTTACAAGTGAAATAGTAGAGGGTACAAATACTCACATCTTCATCTGTGGAGTAAGCCAATCTTCGCAGCTTTTACAAGCTAATGGCCCACCCCTTTCCTTTGAATCAAGTGATGAACTGGGAGACCATAGAGTTGGTTCTATTGATACTTACTCTGTTTATGAACAAGGAATATTTATTGCTAGGAATCCTTTAACAACTACATCTATTTTTATAGTTACAGCGGATTCAGAAGTGGAAGTGACTTGTTTGTACCGGAATGTGCGAACTAGCTTATATTCTAATATGTCGCTTTTGAACAACCAAACAGCCAGTATAAAGAATGAACCCACTACCCGTACACCTACCCCAGTTAGTGAAAAAATAATGTCTGATGACAAAAATGTTGAATCTACCTCTCAGGCATACTTGAGTGGCAGTACAGAAACACTGTCTTCTGACATCATCATTGTCAACAGAGTTAATACTATCGTAATTCTAGCTTCCGTAATGTCGATAATAATAATAATTATTGTGACTATGTTCATTATTGCTGCAACATTATTGCTCAAGTACTTCAGTGGAATAAAACATGTGTAGGTCCACTTATGATAAGTTTTCTCTTTTTTTTTTTGTTTTTTTTGTTTTTTGTAGTTCTGTATTTTTTAAGTTAAGTCATTTATACATTCAGAATATAATTTTGATGCATTGTCTTTATTATTTTTATTGCATGACTCTTTTAGGGCTAAAACTATGCCTGAAGTTGATTTACTACATGGAAAAAAATCACCTCAGTAAGTGTAAATTTGTCTCTTTTTGTGAATTAATTTCAGCTCTATTAATTTATTTCAGTAAACTTTAATATATGGTATCTCTAGTCAATAGTATGGTACTATAAGCAGAATATTACTCTGATTCAAAACATTTTTATAGAGTGAAAATGACAAAAATAAAATTTTTACTTATTATAAAAGATATATACAGTAAGTTATACTCATAAATTGACATGTTATTTGAAGTATATAATAGTTTTCTTCCAAATAATGAACTTGTTTTCTAAATGGTTCTACCATTTTTTTACTTTATTGATTGATTTTATTTTCAAGCTCTAACATTCTTTAGGTTTCCTATTAATCAAGAGGGTGGTCCTACTGGTAAAGAAGAAAATAAAGCAGGATCAAGGGATTCTTTGAGGTAACTTAAGAGTGCAAGCTTTGACCACATTATTATTTTATTTTTTGTAGATCGCGGAAAAAGCCTGGGGACAACAAAAAGATGTAAATGTTTTTGTTGTTTTTTGTTTTTTGTTTTATCTTATGAATTTTGTATCCATAGGAGGCCAAGTATAACACCATTTCAGTCTATCAAAAACAGGTACATTAAGGGTGGAGACCCATCCGGCCCACACATTTTAAAATTTTATGCTGAAAAAAAAAACAACTTCAAGCAATGGTGGCAATTCTTTAATATGCTGAAATTATTTAGGGTTATAAGGTCTCTCTGCACACCAAAATTCAGACCATTTGCATCTTGGTAAGCCCAGTTAGGAGCGATTTACTTCTGCGGACATTTCGTGTTGTTTCTGTGCAACGTCCAAGCTTTTCTGCCTTCAAGACTCTTAGCTATAGCAACTTTACTTTTCTACCACTACAACTTTGCTTCCTCCTGGCACGCTATCAAGAAAATCTGAACGTGTAGGCCTGTTCACCTTACGTCACCGAATTACTGTTCCAAGTTTAGACTGCATCCCGTGACCCCTTATAGCTCAAAAATACTTGTCGCAAATTCACGCACTGTGTGCAGGCGGCCGCGAATATAGTAGTCATGTAAAATTTATATTGTAGAATTGAGTATTTTGAAGCATACTACACAGTGGATGTTTATTTCAATGGATGAAAGTCATGGAAGACGAGACTTGGTGCTACTATCATCTTACCTTGCTACATATAAATGGACGCTAGAGGTTTTACTGTGGCGGCTCTGGGTCAAAACGAAGTGCGCGTGAAACTATAACGCCCCCGACTCGGCCCGGATGTTGCATTTTGCGCCCCGCCCACCAAAGGTGCGCTTCAGCTGCTTTTTAGTGAGAAGAATCACCTACGGCTACGGTGCAGCTTGTTAGATTTCGATACTAAGCTGGGAGGGGTCCTGCAGTGGATTTATAACGACGCACAGGTATAGTAGTGTAAGGATTTGAAGAAATAGCCCACTGATTATGTGTGCGAACATTTTAGGTGAAACCTTCTGTGAGGTAGTGGCTCTGAAAAGAGCCCGGTTGGAAAAAAAAAGGACTTATTTTCTTTGGCTGTATTTGAAGTGCTTGGACAGCTTCTCCTGGAGGGGTTTGCTGTTAATTCCTCTATCCTTCAGAATTCGTACAAATTCTTCTCGGTCCTTGCATTCAGATTTGAGCAGTTCCAAGTCTCCATAGCTCCAAACGGTCAATGATTCTCTGCCATTGCGACTTGCCACAAGGCGGAAGCCCCAGCCATCCACTCAGTTTCACATAGTCTGCATGCAATTGTCCATTCAACAAAAATGGTCATGGACACGAAGGGTTGGTCCAGAAGTCTGGAGTTGTATGGCTGAATTCTTCACAAACTGAGAGCGACTGGACACATCAAACACCAAACCATTCTGTTGAGCGATAGCTGAAAGCTTCTCAACTAACTCTTGAACTGCTTCCTGCGGAGCTGGGGAAACTTCAGTGAAACTCACAACTGGATGAGAAGAGACAGGAGGAGAAGTGTGGTCATCATGTGACTCGGTAGTGAGATCATTTAGAACTTGATGGACTAAAAAATGCTGGAGGGTGTGATTCACATGGTGGAGCAGTAAGAGTGGACACTAAATCTTGAGAAGGTGAATCAGGGAGCACTTCTAATGATGACTCCTGCCGAAGAGAGGGCATGACATCATGACCAGTAAAGGAAGGATCATCAAGAGTATCAGTGGAAGCCCCACCTATTGCTGGGACTTGCTCCAATCTTATGTCTATACACGATTATTTTATTTATATATATATGTATATATATTTTTAATATTATATTTAATTACTTATTTCTTGCTTCTTCTCAAAGCACATTTCATTTTCCTCATTTCTGTGGCTGGACTAATAGTCCTTTTCCTGTAAGGCATGATTATAGTTTGCTGTTGAAGCTGGTTGTAACAACAACGTGGTCAAAGCTACGAGTAGGCTACTGAGGTTAGGGACTCTCACGATTTTTGCCGCTACGCGGTATGTTTGCGAGATGCGTGCGGAGCCAGGTGAGGGTGGTAGATTTTTGTGGTTGATAGCACTTAACACTTCCCACTGCCTTACCAACGGTTGCTATGGGTCTCCTCCCTTAACTGTCATTATATTTATATTTCTTGGTTAAATTCCATCAGCAACCACTACATTTTTATAAGAGTGATGTCCTAATGTTAAATTCTTATATTTTAATCTTAGTTTCAAGGCATTCGATCCACATCCAGTTCAAGTGGATCAGTAAGTGTTATACATCAAGTCACTGTTCCTTATATCTGTTGCATCAGTAGCTATAAACACTACCTGCCTCACCCCCTACCCCTCCCACTCCTTCCCTCTCCTCTTTTTTTTTTTTTGCAGATACTTGGAAGTTGAGACATCCTGGAAAGTTATGCAGCAGGTGGTTAAAGGTGGTTCTGGATTTGCAGAAATTGCAGCAGGAAAAATATCGAAGAAAGTGTACATAAGGAGTGATGGAGGAATATTAGAAAATGCTAAGAAGTAAATATTAGTCAGTTCTTTAGTTCATGGTAGTATAACAACATACATGTGCGATTTATTAACTTTCTTTGTTTTAATAGATCAGATGCCGTAAAACAGGACAGACCAAACTCATTTTGGGGAATTGTTAGGTAAAATAGAGTTTGGTTATAAGATTTTATCTGTTGACAATTAGAAAACTTGTGCTTAATTTGTAAAACTGTCGTAATTGTTTTAATTTAAATTTATAGGACATTGCTGAATGGATTATTTATCAAGTATAGGTATGTTGGTTGGTGGAATGATCAAATCAAGCCAAGTATGTGCCATTGTGCATTTATTTTTGTAGTGAGTTAATTAAGTTTAACCCACTGAGACGCCAAAGAAAAGGGTAAGTCACAGAAAGGGAGGGAGGAAGGAAAATTCGGTAAAATTAAAGTCCTGGTTTCATCATGTATTCATTAGTGTTAAACAAGTATACCAAGTCCAAGATGGCTCAGCCCAGTTAGCAACAATAACATCTGGACATGAACAGAAGTCAGTGTACGTCAACGGTGATGGAGAAACTTTTACACCTACTGAGAACAATACTGGATTACGTCGACGACTGTAAGTTGAATCACATATCCTGTAACCACTGTAAATTTTTGTGAAAATATAATTAGCATCACTGACAAAAGCAACTTCCAGTTATTTGAGCCTGCTGAGGAGGCAACTGAAGTATCTGCACAACCTGATGATGATACTCAGCACTATTTTCGTCAGTCGGCGCAAATCTCCCTCTCTCGTGGAGGGCACAGATAGTGCCTCATGCTGGCCCTCATTGATTAACTCAATTAATTGGAGTGATTTGGATGAATCTCTATGGCCTACTCAATCAGGGTTTCTCAGTATATATTCGAAAATACCTCATACCCTTGTTGTGGTTTATTTATGAGTTTAATTATCTTCCAAAGAATTTTTTACTCCTGGTTTATAGGCCCTCAGAGTTATGGTATATGTGATCGTCTTTTAAGCATGGGATTGAGTAGGGGAATGAATCCAGATCACTGCAATTTGAGTTAACAATGGGGGCCAGCATGTTTCATCAATGCTACTTTACTGACGAGATATTACCTTAGTACTATTATAAACAAAGATCTCTGTATTTAATTATGCTTTTATTTTTTGTTCATTAGTTTGTAGCTCATTTTGGTTATTAAAAATAATTTTATCCGCCATAAATATGATCATTTACTACCCTGCAGGTGGTCTTGGTCCCTATATTGCATCAGACATGGTTATTTATGGGTGCTGATGCTTTTAAGTCTAACACTGACCTAATTCATTGGCCATCACTATAAATAACTAAATATGAGCGGGTCTGCTCTGCGAAAAGGATACTTACGGCTGCAAAAAAATTGAGATATAGGATCCAGAAGCAATTTATATTGGAAGGAAGAGTGCTTACACAATTCTTAGCTTTTGCCTATAGCAAAAACAGACATGTGTTTACTTTAGAGCGAACCGGCTATCGTCATAATTCTACTAAAGCTCAATGCCTAAATGCCTGTTGTAATTTGAATAATGACACACCTACAGTCCCACAGACTTCACTATATTCCTTTAAATGGTGGTAGATGGCTTGGGTAATCTTCACAATGATCACTTGTTCTCCTAAAAGGTAATCACTATTGGCACTTTGTTCAAGACAGATGTCCGAATATTTTTAACGTATCCGATCTGTGGGGGGAACAACTGCATACACATGTTGCTACGAAGTGGTTGGGGTAACTGAGGCAGCTTTTACTTACACACTTGATTTGAGTAACTAGAGAGAGTGTTGTGGTGTGTATATTGGCTATCAATATCTAAAAAATTGATCTGATATGGACAGTCATAATGATCTGAAGCATTTGTTTTCAGTGTATTGCATGGATAACTGGACATAAGGGGGAGATAATTATCATATTTTGTCACTAAAAGAATTTCAAAGTATTTATCATGACATCTACATCCTCTTCAGTGCCAAAAAAAAATTGTTTTCAAGGTTCAAAGATTGTGTATTTTCAAGACCCGTTACTTCCTTGCCATATGCGGAAATCAACTAAGTTTCTTTTTTTTAAATCGTCCGAGTCATATTTAAGCTGTCTATGCTATCATCTGCTTCCACAATCCATACATCCAGATAAACTCTATATATCTTAGTACGTGTACAATCCATTTAGCAAGCTACATCAATGGTTTAGTTAGGTATGGTGGTCAGGGTGTGCAAACACTTTTCAGTTGGACAGGACGTCCATGAGTATACATATTCATCCTGTGATATAATAATTTGTATCATATTAGTGCAAGTCGATGGATGAATAGTACCTTTGTTGAATAGGTTTACAATACTTGAATCAAGTGAAGTATTTCCATTGTATCTATTACAAAAATTTGAATAAAATTGATTTCAATCGACTATTATGTACACATACTCAACAGACAGTGTATTCCACATGGGTTATTTATAAATTTGTTGCTTACTGGATTGCTTGACTTTATATGTTACACACTTGGCTGTATCATCGTCACCAAATATTACGTGATCACACACTGCCAATAGGTAGCATGTTCATGATGTGACTTGTATCACACACACATAGATTTACTGATTTAATTAACCCTTGTGTTTAAGGAAAATCTAAAAGCGCTAATCAGATTTAGTCCTAACAGTTTGAGAGTGTTTATGAGCATTTTATCTGTGTGGCTTAATGTGAAAGGTGAGTGTTGGGTTGACAGTTATTGCTGAGGACGATGTTAAGGGAAAAGGAAACAGTTCTTTTTTTAAGAGTATTGTGATGAAAAGGAATCACGGAGTTACAGAGGCTATAATTAACATGGTACCTCCACCCAGACATCCCATGTTGTTTTAGTGCATAGTGAAAATAAAGTTGTTCTTATTTTTACATTTATTGTAGAGCTTATGTTACATTTTGAGTCTTGTTTGCTATAGCAGTTCATAAGCACCAGAAAACCGCAACAGAAATAAACTAAGAAACTCTATACAGATATTACTGGGTACCATTTTAGTTTTGTTTTGTTCTTTTCTTTTTTTTCCTTACTTGCTCACCAGTTATAATTTTTTATTCCTGTTCATGAATTTTAATAATTAGTAGGGAGATTATATATGTTACCAGATATTGTAAAGCTACATGAATATATTTGTCATTAAACTTGAGACAGGTATGCAAATTGGGCATGTACTATTATTACTATTATTATTGCTTTAAGGGTTAGATAATGAGCTGGCTCCAGCTGGTGCAAATTAATAGATAAAGGAAAAGGAAATTTTGTCAGGGTGTTACCAACCTTTCAGTTTCATACCAAAAAAATGTTAGCCTGGTACACACATGGGTTTTCTTTTAAACACATGGATGGATATAGTTATATTAGCAGTGGGGGGTGGTCTTGTCAAGGATGACTCCTTTTATAAACTTGAAGCCACACGGTCATGATAGATTGAATAGTACTACACTAGGTTAACTCAAATATGACAATCCCTGACTCAATTTTGATTGCGGATTAATACTAAGCTAAGCAATACAGGGTTCAGCATTAGCATACTGCACATGGCATGCAAATAATAATAGCTGACAAGGTAGAGTTTGGAGGAATTTCAGTTGCCTTTTAGTTGAAAATGGAATGACTGTTTGCATAAAAGCTTTGTAGTTTCCTTCACAGCTTGCCCATCACTTTATCCTGCATTCATTTTAGCATCTCACTTTTAAAAAATTCTTAACGTGTTAAGTATTTTCAAACTCTCTGCAGCAGAACTATTTCATCTATAAGCAACTTCAGAGGTTTATTTATATCCTGTTTATCAGATGGCACTTACTGAACAACTATTGTATAAATGTATGTTATCTGAAGATATCACAAATCGTTTAGGTTTGACTTTGTTGACTTGTACCCTTTAATTCATCTTTTTTTCAATCTCTGACCTTTTGGCCATATCATTGGATAAATCATATTCGTGACAATATTCATAGAGCAATAATAACCTTTGTAAACGTTTATGGCATCATTTACCACACTCTGAACTCTTTCTGGAGATCCCCTATGTGTGCCCTCCCTCTGCTGACCAAAAAGCAGCTGCTCAGATAAAAACCCTCCAAAACCTCGGTCCTTCAATTTGATTCATGTTACAAAACTAAACAATATTTTTTACAACTGTTATAGTAAAATCAAGTCTTAGTTTCTATCAGTGTTATTGTGTGTGCCAGACTACTGGAGCTATATAAAATGATGGGTACTGGCTAGCAGTTACTATATAATATGCTGTACATTGGAATTTAGCTGCATCAATGGCAAACCTCCCTTCAATCAGTCTGCCATTTGCCATAAGGTTGTTGTTTTTCTTTTTATTAATGACTTATTTGTTAATTGTTTATTTGCAAACCAAATTCATTTCATGAACTTTGTATAGTAGAGTTCAAATATTGAACTTAACAAGAAATGAAATGAATTTGCACTAGATTCCGTAACTCTTGGAATGTGTTTACATTTCTTACTTAATTTAATATAGTGCAAAATATTGATTAAAATTAGAAGTTTATCTATAATATTTTCCCCAAAGTTAGAAATAGGGAGAGAAAAAAAGAAAAATGACAGGTCTTTTGATTTTTTATAGTCATCTAGAAGGCCCACAGAGCTGAAAATTTATGACCTAAAAATCTTGTCAAGGAAAAACACCTGGCTAGCTCTGTAGCCTAGCTACATTTTAAACCAATCACACTAAAATTGTACTGTTTCACTTCCTTTCATCCACATGTCTTATATAACTAACAGCAATACAGTTTATGAAAGACAAATCTTGAAATATACCCATGTGTTGCTGTTGAAAGGCATCAATATAACAGGCTGATCACTACATCATTTACAATGAAATGCATCATACAACACAATCTGACTGACAAAATGTATTCATGAGAGTAATTTCTCATTGGGTTATTCATAAGTATTACTGTAAAAGCAACAGGTGTTTTTGTTTTCAACAATTAAGGTGTTAGTATGATTTCGTTGTCTCTATGGCGATGGTTTAAGCCGGTCACATGATTGACATTTTCGTTACAGACACACTAGCATTATGATTAGATTGTAAGTTTGATGTGCGTGAGCTGGACAATAGGTATTAATTGGTGTGGTGTCTGCAACTGTCACGTATGAGGGTGTGGTTATTTGCTTTGACTAAATTTTTTGTCACGTATGAGGGTGTGGTTATTTGCTTTGACTAAATTTTTAGATGCCAACATCGAAATTTTGTATGGCAAAGAATTGACATAAAGTGCTGACAATTTGTCTAATTAAGGTCATTCAAAGGGTTTCTTGTGCCCTAGAGCTATAATATCTGTATTACAATAATCCAGCGTCTAGTATTCATAATTAATACCCAGATCTATGAAGTGATGATTGTTAAAAGCAATTTGAAATCAGAGTCATGTGCACAATGTGTTATTCATACTGATGTATAGAAGAAACATACCATCACTGACTGTTTGGATCGTTCTTTCATCTCCATCTCTGTCAACTGTAAGCAGCATTCTCCTGTCATTTCATTACTTGAAAACTTTCCCACAACACTTTCAGGAATTCCATTATCTGACAAATTGTGTACTGATAGTGAATGTACTCGAGAGAAATTTGACTTTCATATCCACAACCAAATCAATCACTGAAAACACTAGTAAGCGTTCTTTCTCAAGTATGTGTAAAGCCAGCGCCATATTGTTGGATTGTTAGGTATCAATAGTTCATTACGACACATTTGTGTTTCATGTTTGCAATGGCTTCAGATTGCCTTTATTGATCTTCATCTCCTTTAACTCACAGAGTTTCCTCAATTAATTTCCGAAGTCACTACTACCACAAATATAAGGTGCTACATCACGAATCTATATATGCGCAAGTGCGTGTGTGTGTGTGTGTGTTTGTATGTGTGTGTGTGTTTTTCATTCATGGTATATTTATGGAGTGGAGCCATCTGTTTTTATCACATTCATATGCATCCGCCCCCTTTCCCTACCAGATGTACACTGCATGAATATGTGAATAGGTGTGGCACTCATGGTATGTATGTATGTAAGTAAGTATGTACGTACGTACGTACGTATGTATGTATGTATGAATGACGTATGTTTGTTTGTATTTATGTATTTATGTGTGTATGTATGTATGCATGTTGTTGTTGTTGTTTTAATTGTTATTTTGTCACCAGACTTATCTGACATGTTAGGTGTCATTCAGCGACACAGACTTCAATGTCGTATGGAACTAATATGGGATTACCCGCTTCACTATTAGAGGAGTATCAGGTAGCAATGTTATCTCTACGCATTCCATGAGTCTCACAAGTAAACTTACAATGTATGCTAGTGATTGTTTGTGACATTCTCACAATTCTGTGTTTTCAGTGTGTCAGATAAATAGACAACTTCGCCAAGACATATACAATAACATTCAAATGTATGTTATTGTACATGCGAATGATTCAGATATTTATACATAATTTTTTGGTTATTGAAACTTTAGAACTATGAGTAGGTCTCATGTAAGAAGTGATTTATATTATTCAAATACTCACATTAATAACCCTGATCCCTCTGTGTCTTTTGGCTGGCTTCGAAGCATTTGAAGTGGAGGTGACTTGATCAGGGGTTGTCAACAGGTAAATCAGGATTGGCACAGCTAGATAAAAGTGTGGCTGATTGTCTCTTTTTTATTTATTTATTTATATAAAGTACATTGTGGTTATTTATTTGTGTTGTTATTATAATGTTGTTACTATATCCTATCCTCCATATAGTAATTAATTGCAGCTGCAAGTAGATCTGCCAGCCATAAAGCAGCTGCAAATAAAATATAATCTGCAGGTCACAAATGGCCAGAGTGAATGCATGCAGCATGTGTGCAATATAGTGTATATTCGATTCAAGGCAGGCCTGTAGCCAGGAGTTAGCACAGGGGGATTCGGATTCCATAGAAATGCAAGAAAGACACACCTACTTTTGTTTTCTGGAAAAATATGCCAAAACTAATAATTTGTCTGAAGCTCATGTGTTCTATTAATAAATTCATTGAACACTGCTGACTATCAGCAATAAGCAGTAAACGCTAATGCTATACCGTTCTCGTGTAACCAGGCTTCTAACCACTATCGTGAGCCTGCAACACAAACAGTGTGAACCATGATAGGCCTTTCGTACTATAAATCTAAATATAAGTACATTACGGCACACCATAAAGAGAATAGTTGTAGCGTAGCTTGCTTTATCAGTGCCATAACAAGAGCGATGTTTTGTAGTCAAGGAGCTCAATGTTTATTTGAAAGCTTGGAATCAGATTAGGCCGTCCACATATAGATTATGAAGTATATTCGGGGATATATAATATATAGATAAATAGCAGAATATTCTATTGCGATTTAGACACGATCGACCAGAAGTCGACATACCATAAGTTAAATGTGAGGTGTGGCTAAATAATTTACTTCCGGTCACTCACGGAGGAAAGAAACAGCTTGTAGTTTAGCATTGTGTTGTCAAGCAAGATTTTTGTAAAGCTACACAGGCCACCTAGCAGTCACCATTGACGATAAGCTGTATAATAACCATTATAGGTATGTCATAACCATTATAGGAATGGCTGTTATGCATGCTAAGCTCGCATTATCATTTTAGTATAAAAGCTCAGCAAGAGAAAAATTTAGGGGAAAGACCAAAAATGCTTGACTGACCACTGGTAATTAATTTACATGACATGTGCAGTATGGAATCTATAATAGCAATTTAGACGTGACAATTGAATGATAACTGCATGAGCTTATTCAAGCTATTCAAAAATTGTTTTGCTTATTTGTGTGCTGCATGTGTGCGTGTGTTTTTTTGCTCCCGATCTTCTTTTTATTTTTGACACCAGATAGCACTGAATTGATTTATATGTGATCTCATGACAATTTTTTGTGACTCAAATTACTGTCATAAACACATTACTAGCTGACTTGATAGTATATAGTCATACATGGACGGAAGCTGCTTAGCTTGCACTTTTAAGACCAAAATTATTGGTTAATTGGTATATCTTATAATTCAAAATGTGAATTATATGATATGCAAATATACAAGGCATATGTGCTTGTTGTAAACAAATTGATAAAACCCTAGCAATTATAATTAGGTTTTGGTAGTGGAACTATATGATACCCACCATAAAAATATCATCAAAGAGTCATTTTTATTTCAAATTTAATTATATGATTCGTAATTATGCCTTTGTTATCCAAAGAAACCTATAGCATTCATAAGCACAGAGTACATTGAGATGTATCATGAATTGTAAGTACTCACTACTATAAATGTGAAGCCTAGTCCAGCTTTAGTTGCATGTAACTTTTTTTGTCTTCCTTATATTGTTTATGGGGCTGCAATTTTTAATATAAAAAAATAAAATTCAAAACAACAACAACACCAACAACAGTGCATGAGAAGTTCATGACGTGGTTGCTATGGTCAAACCAAGCTGCTGTTATGGGTGGGAATGTGTCTATTAGTGTGTGTGTGTGTGTGTGTGTTTATTTTTGTGTTCTTTATTAATAATTTTAGAATCATCACTGTGATTGATCTCTTGCTTATTGCAGATGTTTATGTTTATTGGATGTGTGTATCTGGGTGGGTGGTATGGGGGAGGGTTGGGAATATTGTGTATTATGCAATAGTTGCTTAGTAACTGCCATATGAAGTGATCACTAAAAAAAAGTGATATCACAATCCCAAATCGCCGGTGAAGAAAACAAAGTACACAAAGAGAAAAGAGAGTGTTTCTACAAATGATTTTTTCTGACAAAAAGCAAATATTATTTTATAAAGCTATTTGAAGGTCATCTTTTCAGCTACGGGAGAAACCCTCTGTTTTGTTTACTGAAAGCTTTGTGAACTGAATCCCATCTGAAGTCAAGTCTTGGGACACTCTGGATGGCTACAAAGTATAGGACACTTCTTGTAGTTGGTTTTGTGGGAGTTACCATAGTTGCAATAAAAATTACCTTTGGAGATATTCCCCATCTCAAAATCGCAATAGTGGTATTCTGGTTTTGTAACTTACTTGCAATCAATCTATCTTTAATTATGGTCAATTATGTAATCATGTTATTGAACACACACACACACACACACATACACATGTTTACTTATTGATTGATAATTGCATGACCTCACTGTCTGGAATTTATAGTTTGATTAAATGTCAACAACAATTGTAACATGAAGTTGTGTAAGCATTGATCGATTACATTATTTTATGTACATAATATGCACGTGTGTCGAGACTGCTTGCATGTGCATGAATGTTCACATGATATGTTGTGCGTATCAACAGAAGTACACTGAACCACGCAAGTAAACAAAACCCCGCCATCTCACAAACACACCATACGTAGTGAGCGTATAATTAATGCAAGTGAATATGTTGTTCAACAAAACATTACAGATGATACAGATGTTATGATTTTATAAATTTCAACTGATAAAATCAGGCGTGACACTCATTTTAATGATAAAATTTGGTAATATAATTGGGAATCCACTTCACTCGTCAGAGCCATTAGTAGTGGGGAAAAACACAAATCCACGACAGTGAATTAATATGAAGGGTCATGTGATCACGCAAGTATATACTTCTGAATCTATAAGTGGCTGTAGGCACATGCCTACATGTAAATAACTTTAGTCATTGGTTGTCATTGTCATAGTAAAATATACAAGTAATTAGTGTTAATTTTTTTTTTAAATACTAGTCGCTCACATCTTTTTTCCAAATCAGATATTTTAAGTACGTGCGCTTTTTATTTTCCTTTGTTCTCATTTGCATGTACAAATGATGTTATTTTTATGTATTGGGGTCTGTGCATATGCAATTCTTTCAATTAAAATCAAACTCAATGGGAAAATGCTTAATTGTGACTAAGGAGAATCAGCCTGGTGGCAGCAACTCTACTCACCTTGTGTTCAATCTAGTACTGCTTAACCTAATGCTTGATAAATTTTGTATAAAATAGTTTGGAAATTCACTGTGGGAGACTATCACAATAGCTGCCACCTACACAGTATTTAACTGTCACATAAGATTGTGTAACTTTTTTTTGTTTTTATAGCAAAGATGGTTGGGAGAGCTGTCATCAACTCAGCTTTAATTACAGTACTTAATGGGATCGAAAAACAACACCTCATTATGTACTGAACAGGGCCTAATACCTGTCCACACTGGAAATGCATTATAAAGTAAACGGGAAGCATGGTTTAAGGCAATATTTCCCCATATTATGATGATATTAGATTCACACCTTTGGTGATTCATTGAAAATGATATTTCTGTGCTCTACATAATTATCCATGGGTGAACTTCATCATTTTAATAAAAAAAACACTTGTATTTCATGCATGTTGTGTGGACATAGGCTGTAATTGTTTGTAACAGGCCAGTTACAGGCACCTGACACAAGCAGTGTTGTATCTTACTGTATAATTCTGAGGTGTGGGTTCAAACTTGCCATGGATATAACCATGACATGTTTGTTCATGGGAAAAAAACCACCTCAAGATTTTAGTTCAAAAGCCATAGAAACATGCATAGTCCCACCTCAGCTGATGTCTGTCAAGTGTCAGTACTAAGGTTTACCAGAACCACATGAGTGCAAGGCAGCACTTACTTCTGATCTTATCTCACCTTATCAAGTTGTATAATGCTTACTCATCTGTCCAACCACAGATGATATGGGGCTTCTTTTCATGGAGACTTCAAAAAAGCAACATTGTTTAGTTAAACTAGGAGCCAATTAGCTACATGTACATCTAATTGCAGAGAATTAAAATAATTTAAGAGTGCATATTGGAATTGAGACATATAATTTTATAAACATGTTGCCACCTGCAGATCTGTTTGGCTGGTTAGTGACAAGTCATTGTGATAGTAACATGAATATTTTACATTTCAATGTCGAGTGTATAGGTTATTTATTTATTATGTATTTATTTATGTATTTATTTAGTATTATGTATTTTATTTATGTAGCTATTTATGTATTATTTAGTATTTTATCTGTTTATTATTTATTTAGTTCTTTTTTTATTTACTTGTATTAACTTATTTATTTTAAATATTGTCACCATCATGAATTAAGAATTAAATTTGATGATTTTGTCTTGTGTATTACCAATAAATGTGGGCCCTAGCTATAGCTTCAAACGCCCCCACCCATGGTAAACACACTCACCCACACCCCACCTACCTACATCCCATATGTGTCATGCACACACACTATGCCAAAAAAAATAGACTCGCAGAACATCTGTCAAGATAAACAACACCTATATTTTAAGCAGCAGTTCAATACGTGCTACGAGTTAACTCTCTTGCGAATTACGGCCAGGAATATGTCATTGTAGTCTTCTTCTCCAAATGGCGAATGCTTAGTTATGCTAACCTTATAGGACAATAACACACAAGACACATAAAAATGATCCTATTTTAGAAAACAAGACAAACTGTTGTTTTACTGCATACTACTCAGCCCAAGGTGGATAGCCTAGCTGTGGTATATGTTCATCAATAATACTCACCACACCCCTACATGTCCCCATCACCAGACACTTCACCACAGGTACTTATGAATACACTTTGAAAACTTAATCAGTAAATTATACCACTGGAAATCTATATAACACATTATGTTACATGAAAATTCCAAGCTCCTGCATGCAAACTGTTCAGTGCATGTTCCCATAGATCTGTACACGCATGTTTCATGCAAACATGCAGGGATTTGTGATGTATTCCATGCACATTGTTGCATGCATGTTACAGTATAAGCATTACAGAATCACGTGTGAAACAACATATTATGTTACTTAGTAGAAGCAGCATTAAAAATAATAAAGCAGCTATTACAACTTCAAAATTAGAGAAATTTTTACTTTTATTAATTTTGGCAAATGTTCCAAAAAAGATTTATAACTTTGCAAGGCATGTGAAGTCGTCCTATTCATAATTTGACTCCAACTGTTCCTTTTCCATAGAAATAGGGCTATTGTTTTATAAATGAAAAGAAAACTGGTAGCTATGCAGGTATTTGCTTATATTTGCTTAGGAACATATGGTCTTGATTGTTGCCACTGGAGATTTGATCATGTGAGCATGAAAAATAAAGTTGATACAGATGTGACTGTGCGTCCAGGTTAATTCAAGGGCACATGTGACATTCTTGGACAGCAACAAGATTGTTTGCTAAAATATGAATTAATGTCTTATTATTGATGTGCTGATTTTTTTCAGCAAACGAATAAGGAGCTACAAAGCTAAGAGTGTAGCTGTGTAGTGACGTAAACAGTGTATCTAGCCTTCAATATTAGTCAGAATTTGTTACAATTGTACCTAAATAGCCAATGCAATGAGAATGTCATTTTAACCAGCTATGTTGTTTTAATTCAATTATTAATGAAAATTATAAGTTTTATATACATAGCAACGTAGCCTTAGTGTGTTGTATTGGACATGGAGGGGGTTACCTATAATTAAAGAGCTTTAACAAATTTCTTCATTTGAGTTTCTGACATGTAGATTGATAATTCCTGGTACAAGAAATTATGTTTTATGTCATTGCATGATTACAAAGAAATTTAATCATGGCTATCATCTGCAGACATGTGTGGGGGATGGGGAGGGGGTTCTATGGTAAGGGATTTCAATACAAATTAACTTAAGTAAGTTTTCCCTTCATTAAGTAATGCATCCTAAATAAAGTCATCTAAGGAATGCAACATTAGGTATTGCATCATGCAGTTATAATTCTTGCCTGCAATGTATGCAAACACCTCCCCCTCCCCCACCCTGAACAGTTTGATACCAGCAAAGACTGAGAAATAACTTACTATTCCCTTCCCTCCTCCCTCCCTACTGCCCCCTCCCCTCCCTCATTTAAGCTGCATTATGATTATTATCATTATTATTATTATTAATTACTATTATTATTATTATTATTATTATTATCATTATTATTATTATTATTATTATTATTATTATTATTATTGTAATTATTATTTCATCATTATTATATATTGTTATTATTATTAAAACATCATATTTTTTAATAATTTACAAATTAATTTTTAGCTACTACTTTAATAATTTATTCATTTAACCGTGTGAAAACTTAATCAACTACAATGAGTTAATATAAATAGATTATTATCATAATTATATTTTTTGCTGGTGCTAGGAGTGTTATGGAGTAGTTGAGATGCAAGTTAATGTAGATCTTGTTGCATCTGATAATCCTAAATTACTGGCATATACTGGTTATGAATACTATTAAACCAAATGTGGACTCTTAATCATAGGTAGAACTATGAATACTATTAAACCAAATGTGGACTCTTAATCATGAATAAAACAAGGCTGGTAGCTTGATGACTACACCGCAGATAATAGGTAGAGCTATGAATACTATTAAACCAAATCATGAAATGAAAAAACAAAAACAAGGCTGGAATACCTGGTAACTTGATGACACAGCAGATAATAGGTAGAGCAATCATATAAAGGCTGGAAATCTGTCTGGGTTTTGTATTAAGTATTAAGGGGCAAGTGTCTACCACTGCACTTCTCTATTAAAGTTAGTGCCAACTAGTGATACTTATAGCTGTGCATGGACAAAAATATTTGATGTAATTAGCCATAACAATCAATCAACCCTCGCTGGAACTGAGGAGGCAGTGGAATAGAACATTGGCACTAGGTATTATTGTAGGTTATAGCAATTTTAGGGGCACTGAGGACATTAATGAACTTATACAGTAGACATGCTCAACAGCTGCATTTAGAGACAGCATTGACATTAAAAATTAATTTATGAATGAGGATTTTCTTAATTTAATTTGAAAAAGTAGCTATGGTGCATAAAAAATATTTCATAAGATACACTCAATAATAGCTTCTGGTCATAAAGTGTCCCACACCCCCCCCCCCCCCCCCTCCCCCCTTCAATTGATAAGAAATTATTCCTACACCTGGTACATTTTACTCTTAGAGTAAATTCAGGGCTCATGTGACAGATGCAGACATTCCATTGTCTTTGACAATGTATTTCATGAAGAATAATGTATAAAATATAATGCATAACCACGCATAAGCAGACATATTATTCATTGAATGGCCCCACACAATCACTCGTCTGCTGATGGCCATATTTGTGCCTGAGGCTCTCGTGAATACTTAGCTAACAGACGCATATTCTCCTGTATCAAATGAACAAAATCATTCATTGATCAAATAATAGTTGAACATCTGGATTTAAAAATACCATAGAAAAAATTTCTCATGCGCAGTACACTTTGTATAACCTGGGGGTACATAATAATCCAATGTGATAACTCTGAACACTGGTGATATCAGAAAATATTTCCTTAGCTACATCCTGCTACTTTAATGCATTTCCTATGTGGCGGTGTTAGGCCGCGTGTTCAGTAATAAAAGACTGATTTTTCTTGAAAATTCATTTCTCACTACACACGATAACTTAAGTGAAATCCTCGTATATAAATTGATGAGGGTATAATAAATAACCCAACAGAAGATTTCCACTTGTATCAACACAATTTTCTCGTAAGACCTGAAATGGCTTCAGTACTCTATTGAATTATTTTGTGAACCTTGCAATTGATTGACATTTTTAAATGTCACAATTGTTTCATCTAATCTATAACCATAAGTATAAGCAAGTATGTGTGTGTGTGTGTGTGTGTGTGTGTGTGTGTGTGTGTGTGTGCTTTTATTCACTGCATGGTAAAGGGTTAGATTTTGATGTTAATTTAGAATTTTTGCTTACGTGTATGAAAACGATGAAGATGACAATAACAACAATAATAATAATAATAATAATTATTATTATTATAATAATAATAATAATAATATTATTATTATTATATCAAAATACTCCATAAAGAAGTATGTCACATTATACCAAATCTTTTCAATTGAGCTACAACAATAAGACAGCATTCAAATGGAATCTAACAATTTGACATGGAATCAAGTCTTAAAGATATCATTGTGAAGGTATCTAGGGTGAAATATATAATACTTATTGAGTGTGATGAAATATTTAGCAGGCTAATTTATTTTCATTCAGCCAGAGGTTAGTGAAAATAAAGCCTGAGAGTGAAATGTCTAGCCATACCACTCTGAAGAGGAGTGTAATAAGTGGTTTATTCCACACTAGATATCTTCTGCATTGCTGTTGTGTCTTCTATTTTTTTTGTGGTCTTCAACTTCAGCCAATATTATGCATCAATATATGGATGAATTCTGTGTTTAGAAGAAACAACATCAATAACTGGGTGGGGGACGTATTTATATATGTATGTGTATGTGTGCATATGTCTTCATTTGTGAGTACTACAAGCCCAAAATTGCTGTAGTTTAAACCGGTCCAAGTTAGTAATTGATCTTTAATATAATATTATATCATTGCTGTACCTATTTTTAGAAGTCTAACTGTGAATTATGCAATAATGCAAGTTTTGTGCTACTCTAGCTGAAGATACATACAAACTTCACTTGCAACATCTAAGTCCAAAGGTTAACTGGAAAAGTCATGAGTGCATTATGTAATTTTTATTGGATTCTTACTATATTTGACCAATAAAGGGTTGTTTGTGTTTACTTGTTATTTTTTGTTGTTCCAAACTGAAAGGATTTAGGTTAATGTGACTACACCACTGCTTTCCCCCACTATTCCTTCATATCCCCACCAGACAATGTGCCGGCAGGCCAATCCTCCATAGATTCCACAGCCTTGGGGTGGACACAAACCACTATCCCTGCATTATTGATGTATACCTGATAAGCTCAAGGTCATGGAACTTTCAACCTGGTTATGATAACCATCACAGCTGCAGAATTTAGGGGTGTAATCTAGTACATACAGTAGCATAGCTTCCTGCTGGCTTCACACACTGGCCTCAAATTGCAATTACAATGACTGGTTCTCATGTGATCCATCCAGTATTGGTAGCACTAACTAAAGTGGTGGTATGGGAAGCTCTTCAGGGGCTAACTAAGTAAGTAATGCTAGATGTCGAGAACTTGAGTGTCTATCAATATGATTAGGCATGAAAATGTTACTTGTTCTGTTGTTGTGTCTTAATTGCTGTAGCTGCTGTTGGTGGTGGTGATTGTGGTAGTTTAGTGAGCGTTTGTTGTCGGCACTAGAACCTTATGCTCGTGTATACGTGTGATATGCAAGTGTTTATCTGAATGACTGACTTGGTTCAGCAAGAGCCACATGAACAATTATAAATGGTGTACACAGGTAGGTGTGAAGTAACTGACAATATGTTAACCCAAAGGTGAGGTATAAGAAAAGCTCAGATAGTTTAGAAAAAACAACAACAACAGGAGAGTGAAACTTGTAACTGTAATCAATGGTAGAGGATAACTGAGCAAGATAACTTGTGCTACTGCTACATACCACATTTTAGAATTATCAAATTAAATATCTATGTGGTAGGTTTAACTGGGGATGACCATAGAGCCTGGGTAGAAGGATGCTGCCACCAGAGTTCTGGCTGGCTGATTTAGTCCTATAGACTCAGGTTATTAGGCCTTCGAGGGGTTGCTGGACTCAGCATCACTTAGTGTTTCAATACTATAGCCAGAACTGAGTATAACAGAAGTGCAGACATGGCCAGATATATAGAAAACTGTCAGATGTGGCTTGAATGATTCTCAGAACATAAGGTGGTGTATAGAGGGACCACTGGAGTGAATGGAAATAACATAAATGCATCAGTTACAGTGTTCAAGTTACAATTTGTGAATTGAATGGAAATGTGTGCAACTGAATGAATGGTAGGTTTGTGTTTGAGTTTTTATGTGTAAGTTTGTTCTGAAGGTGTGGTTATTTCACCACAATCTAATTCCTTGTTTAATGAATTGATGTGATTATTATTGGAGCATGAAGATATCAACAATATTATAAAGAAATACAAAGCAAGCAAATAACCACTCCAGTTTGTGAGTATCTTTATTAAGCGATAATTATAGCAATACAAAAATAAAAAGGCCAGCCCAACAAGAAGAGAGGTAATAGTTAACTATTGAGTGTTGAATGTGCTGGTGGACATATTCATGGAGAAGTGTCAGAGATAATCTTAGAATTTCGCAATATATTCCATTTTTGAAATGGCAGTGTCCTAGATTCCTCCTTGTAACTGGAGTCTGATAAATATTTCATTTTGTTCCAAACGTGACAGTCAAAACATCAAAGTTTGACTGAAAATACTTTGAATGTCCAGTACATATTTCCCCCAACAACAAATTATCTTTGTTATGGCAATTTCTAATTATTCAGGAGTTACAAAAACATCTTAATATTATTTTATTTCTTAAATTGAATTCTGAACACGCGTGTTTATCTTTTTTTTTCTTTGTGGCAGGGGGGTGGCGCGTCTTTTTGACAGCCCAGTAGTAACTGCTTCTTACAGTTTGTTACAACACATGCTAAATTGCGCAGGAACCTTGTTATGAGAACAGAATTTTAGTTTGTGCATCAGGAAGTATAGCTCAGCAGAGTAAATGAAAACATTTTAAACACGGAACTATTTTCAGTTTACTATTGCATAAAACTTGTAGAGTTTCTCCTACAAGCACACTGAGATGACCACTTCACATTAGCACATTAGCAAAAACATATCATTCGACTGTTATTTTCAGCTTCCATAATGATACCAGTCATACTATTGCATTTAGCTGTAATAGCCATTTATAGCATTTATTAGTGATAATTTCAACAATTTGTTTTCAGCAAGTACTTCTAATTCAGTAAATCCCAACTTGTAAGTGTGTATGATACATGTAAGCTTGCTATGGTAAAGGAGTTGCTTTTATAAAAACATTACAGTGTATATTTAATAAATTTATAATTATGTACGTGTCAGTATATAATTTAATGAGATAGTTGTGATGTGTTGAAACTTCTGGAATGTGTTTGTGCAAGTGTTGCATGCATATGTTGTGCTTCTCTTGCGCACAGCTCATGTACGTGTGGGATGTCAAAATCTTGAAAAACAACAACAACAACAACAACAAATAACAACACATCAGTTCTTTCAAAATGTCAGCAATACGATAGTTGGTTTGGTGTGTAAGCTTGGTTTGTTATATTCCCGTGAGATTATTATATATATTATTGTGTGTGTTTTTGCAGTATTTTCCCTCGTCTAGACCATAGTATTTTCATTGTAGTATTACACGACACACTATTGATTCCTTTCCTCTAAAAGTTATCACTGAATTTGGTTATTTTTGTACTTAGTTTATTAATAGTATACCAAACATAGAAGTTTTCATACTACAGATTTAACTATTCTTTCGCATTCCACTGCAAAATTCATAACATTAATTTTTTTGAATGATTATTGCTACAATGTGTCTGTTATTGTGGATTATATCAGAAATCAGTCAGTTTGTAGGAACATTTAACATCTAATAATAATATAAACCCACTGTATTATACATTGTGATGTAATCAATGCTGGCTTTGTAGCTAAGTTAGTTACTTAACTAGCTTATGACCAGCCAAATACGCCAATTAATTTTTTTTTAATTTTGACTAGACAAAATCAGCTACAGTAGATTCTCTGTCTACTTAATTTCAAATAATCCCACAGTGTACATTGTCTATTTTTTCTTTGCAAAAATCTTTGAACGACTATAATAATTCATGTGTAATCTCCATGTAATTAATGCACTACAATTGGATCCTGAGATCCAGTAGTCAAGATTAACTACTATAAGTTCCAAGTCAAATACCAGTGTCAACCAGAAGCTTTTGAAGTGAGATTGCCTTGACCAATAATGGTACTTATGACTCAGATATACACTAGAGAATTACAGTTATCCCCAGTTATAATCTCACACCAACACCAGAGGACCACTGGCTTCTTATCTGATGCAGTAATATAAACTGTCACAACACAAGCTACATACTGTTGGTGAGCTGACAGGTGAGCTGACACCACATGACTGGACACAAGCCGGTACATGTCAAAGCTAGGCTGCACACACACACACACACACCCAGCTGATATTTTAGCAGCTGCTCTAACCCTGTTGAGCTGTACACCTGAGGAAGGTAACTATAGAACTGTAAAAAATTGAAAAGTTTGGCTGGTTGCTATAACTCAGGGGTAATGGGCTTGCTCAGTACAGGTGAAATATCTGTGAGTTTCAAGTCAGTACCTAAAAAAATTATCAATGTGAAGATATCTAGGGTGGAACACACACATATATATATATATATTTATTGCAGCTTTGATATTTTTACTTGAATATTTCCGCATCACGCGAGCGTTCTGTATTCTCCCATATTGTACGGTTTATATTGTACGGTACACTACGCATGCGCGTAGCGAGTAAAATCAATGAAAATTGAATTGTAACCGGTTGAGACAAAATATCAAGGCAGCAATAAATCACTTATCACACTCGTCGTACAATATGGGAATGATATTTTACTCTCACGCCACATTTTCACTCGCCTTTGGCTCGTGAAAATATTTTGCGTGCTCGTAAAATATTTTCCCATATTGTACTCTGACTCGTGCTATAAGTATTATATATATATATATATATATATTATATATATTATATATATATATTATTATATATAATATGCTCACTTATAAATTCACATGTATTACATGTGGTAATTATTTGTAATATGTAGCTACACTTATGCAATTTTTATGCAGAAATTGGAGTTGATAAAAATTTAATTGCGAGGAAAAATTCCAAGTACATCTTTGCTAGCTTATGTACCACCATTATAACAATCTAGTTTGCCAAGTTTGCATAATTTACTTGTGCTTGTGCCATGTTCGTGGAAGCTGAGAGATAAACAAAAACAAATTAAACATGCCCACTGGTAAAGATCTAATATACACTCCTCAGTATAGCTACTACGTGTTTAAATTATGGACTATTGGTGTATAGCAAATTTTTTCTCTTTCTAACAGCCAATATTGTTGATTATAAAACTTAACCCGCCGTTATTATTAGTATATGTTTGTTTACTTATTTCATTTGTAATTTTGGGAGCTTGTTGACTCTGCCCAAATAATGACAATTTCCCCTGTGAGGTTTTTCTAAAGGTTTTCAGTATCATCATTATTCAGGGAATTATTAGGAAAATTTTTTTTTTTTTTAAAGATGTTATAAAAACAGTAAGAAGTAAAAAGGATGGCAATAGTTTAGAAATAGTTTAGAAAGAATATGAACATTCTTGAAAAAGACCCACAACAAGTGCAGTGCAGTTAGACAGCTATCATATTTTCTGCAACATATTCTCCAATGGTGCCATTATCACCACATGAATTTAATTGTTAGCCTACACAGAGTTGTATCAACATCAAATTCAGAAGGAAAAAAAAAATATATATATATATTATCTATTTGACTCTCCTTACTATGAACTTTCAAGAATTGTAGCCTTTTGTACATAATTGCATCATTCCCACCTCCTCCCCCTCACCAGAAGAAATTGATCCTGGGCCTCCACAGTCTTGTGTGTGGGCAATTTATGAAACCTTTTTTTCCCCAATTTATATTGACTGCATCTTCGCTGTATTATAATCTATTTTATATAATTGAGAATTATTTGTCAAATTTTTGCTTTAACCTGGGATAGTATCTTCCTATGTGCCATTCCTTCCTCCCCATCCAAGTGAAAATGTGGTAAAACTTCAGTGGTTTGATGGCTGACCATATTGAAGAGCTTAACTGCATGCCTCAGCAAACATAGGTTCCACAATCTTTTGTTTAAAAAAAAACCACTTGCAGGTGGCTCTTTGTGTGGTTTTAACCACCCTGTGTTAAGTAACTTCTGATCTTTTCTTACACTGATCAAGTCATAAAACACTAACTTGGTAGTGGTCATCATTTTAGCTAGTCTACCTTCCTGAAACATGCAATTGGATGGTCTGAAATAATAGTTTGATATCACTTCCTGTAAATACTCCTTAAATTGTGACATAAGTAAATGTTAATTAAAATTTACTCTAATACTTTTGTAATACAGTTTGCACTGAACAGGGCATACAATACCTGTTGCATAGGAAATGCATAAGTAAATAGGATGTGCTTTATAAGGCCCATGTCGCCTGCGTTCCGAGTTATCACGTTGGGTTAATATTACGTACCCCCAGGTTAAGTATTTATTGCACAATAATTAACTATACTATGGTATTCACACGTGAGCAGTACATATTAAATTGACTATTCATTGGGCTCCTGTATCAATTATCGATAAATTTAAGATTTTAACCATAAACACACATGCATACACACACACACACACACACAAACACACACACACACACGCACACACACTCACTCACTTGCAAATGCAAATGTGAATTTTCTTGTTGCAGCCAGGGTGCCTATAATGCACCAAGCAGGCACTGTGAGCTGGTACAAGCAAAGCTCCTGGAGCCGGGCTAGAGGCCTTTCCTCACAGCAAGTGGTGTGGGCACCAACTGGACCATTGAAAAGGCTTTGAATTTGTACCCCAGCAAATGCCAGGTACCCAATCACAGCTGGGTGGACTGGTGGGGCTGGTGGGAGGCAGATGGAAAATAAGATAGAAAATTGCCAGAGTGGGTCTTGAACTCACCTCGGGCCCTGGAGCCTGAAATAAGAATAATCATTAACTTTTAATGTTCCTTGAAAAGTTCTGAAATTATTTCCAGCATAAACTTGAAATTTTCGAATGCTTTAGGTGATGAAAATACGATGCATGATCTTGAAGATATTATATTCCAAATCTTTTAAAATCCTGCATTAACTGGATCTTACAAGATTAACCTTATAGATATATTTAAAGATCTTGGATAATACCATGTACAAAAACCTTACTGTGTTAGACATCTTCCTGCATTTGAGTTCTTTCAAGATCTTGTACTTTTTGTAAAGCAAGATCATATACGAAGAATTTTCCAAAATTTGCTGGATCTAACACGATATACCTCACAAAGATCTTCCAATATCTTGGGTGATATCACATGCAAACCCTGCCTGATCTTGAGAAATCTTAGTTTTTAGGCCTTGCAAGATCTTTAAATATCTTGAGTGATAACACATGCAAAAACCTGTCTGATCTTGAAAGATCCTAGTTTTTAGAACTTACAAGATCTTGCATTCTCTTACAAGCAAGATCTTGCAAGAAAAAGGTTCCAAAAGTTTGCTGGAACTTACAAGGTTCATCTTGTAAGATCCAGCCAATTTTTTTGTGTAAGATCTTGCAAGATTTTTTACTTGGAAAAGGACACAACCACTACACTACACAGCCACTACACACACACACACACACACACACACATACACACACACACACACACCAACACACACACACACACACACACACACACACACACCAATACACACACACACACACACACACACACAGACACTGAAACTCAGCACACACTAATTTTAATTAGTTGAATTGTTCATTTGCAACATGAATAACATCAATACTATGAGTTCTGGCTGTTTAAAGCAAATCAACAATAGCTGCATGGGGGACATTATTATTATTATTATTTGTGTGTGTGTGTGTGAGTCTTCATTTGTGTGTGTTTAAGTGTATTATAAATGCTCTGTTACAGATTAGACAAGTGTTTATGTTAGGTTGCCAAGGGAAACATGTATATTATGTCTATTTGATATAGCTTACAGTATCTGTTATGATCAATTATTAGATCATGTTTACACAAACTATATATCAGTTTTATACCAGTGACCTCAACCTCATCAATTTAATCAATACCTCATTAACAAGCATTGTTATGGTAGCAATGTGCTGAGTGCAAATTTATATATCTTGATGAAATTGAGAAATACAATTTTTTTTAACAAATCAAACATGCTCATTGGTATATTGTATTGGAATCACTTACATTTGCCAAAGCCTGACAAAGTTTATTTGTATGTGAACATCGACATCATGTATGCATGAAATATCGCACTTCAGGAATTTGTCACATACGTAGTACTCGAATCCCAACCACAGCAGATAAGTCAGTGGGATGTGTACTATCTGCTAGACATTGTAAGTAGTGATTTCCAGTCTTCATTGAAAGCAATACTAGGAGAACAGGAACTAAGATACACATCAGCTATAGGAGCTAGCTATATCTTCATGGATATTCCAGTTTAGCTTAATGTATGTTTAAAATACTGTGCAAGTGAGAGAAAGTGCACAGATCTTTCTGAACAATACAGACTATGTGAGCACTTAAGCAAATATGAGTGCCACATGTGCAACATTTTGTGTAAGGCGGTACGGGGATCTCACTTTATTTTGTTGCTGTTGTAATACCATTATTGATATTCAATTTTTAGTGGCAAGCAAAACTCATCAGTAACGGAAACATTTGTATCAAATGCATGATTATTGAAATCCAAGGAATAGTTTACCAAACCTTAAAATCACATGAATTCTTATAAAATGTGTGTGGAAACATAACACATGCAGTTCGTTTGCAATAGTCAGATTAAAGAAATTTTGAATTTTAAGATCATTATAGCCCTCCGCTCATATTGCAACATGTTTTACACTTAGATATATATACCGAGGGTAAATGGATCAAATCGATTTAAGCACGTCTAGCTATATCTCGTATACATACTAATGGCCAAATAGTGCAATTTCTCTACGTAACTATCTGTCTTGCTCTGTTTTGCTATGTATGTTTATAAGACATGTCATTTTGTCTGATCCTTGCACTTTGAGTTCACTTTTGGTGGTCAACCTTGTCCTCCTATCTACTTTGTTTACCCTGCATTTGAAAGCGGATGTTTCTGACATGATTGAATATAGCAGGATGTAGTTAGGTCTAACTTATAGGAGTAGCTTGTCTATTTAACTCAGTGGCAGTGGTTAGCAACTATCATAGCTATAGTGCCCTCTGAACAGTATTGCTCTTACTTGAAAATCTATTGTCCAATCTGTTCAAATTACAAAGAGAGTACAATTTAAGTCTTGTGGTTGGTATAATAATAACTGTAATAATAATAATAATAATAATAATAATAATAATAATAATAATAATAATAATAATAATAATAATAATAATGATAATAATAATAATTTTAATACAATTAAAATAATACATTGAAACTTTAATAATAATAAATATGTTATACTTTGAATACTGCAAAATATCACGAGTCTGTCGGATGTATTGGGACGAGTGCCGCAGGCACGAGTGCCAATACCCCGATCAGATGAGTGATATTTCGCGTATTAAGTATAACATGTTTATCATGTACGCATGCGCAAACTTAATCTTAGCAACCACAATATTTCTGGAGCTAAACCAGTAAGCTAACGTTGTTATGGCTGAAGATATTTCATTACAGAATTTTTTTGATGACGAAGTTCTTGAAATTATTGAGTAACAATCTGAATATCTACAGAAACTCCCTATATAACCAACTGTGGCTAATCCAGTCTATACTAACGGGCAAACGGAGGAAACTAAGCACGTAGAAGAAGCATCTTCTCCTGTGTGTTTGGACGATGAAGAGTTGGAAATGTTTGTGGACCACCCTCAACAATATCTCTCCGCGTCCCTTACGTATTTTCTTCAAAAGCGTCCAGTTGAAATGTGCAAATCGGAATCCCCATTTATCTGGCTGTGAACTACAATTATTCCAATGATAACATTTGGTACAAAAAACAGAAGATGGGGAAGGATAGAATCAATACAATAATGAAAAGGATGGCTGCAAGTGCTGGATTGTCTGGGGGAAAAACAAATCAATCAGCTCGAAAAACAAATCATTCAGCTCGAAAAACAATGGTTACATGTCTCACCAAGAATAGTGTACCAGAAACACAGATAATCCAACTAACTGGGGCATAAAAATCTACAAAGTCTAAATAGCTATAAAAAAGCATCATTACAACAGCAAAAGGAAATGTCTCATGTCTTGAGCTCATACAAAAAGTCTGAAACTAATCCATCTTCTTCATACCCTACAACACCATCGAGTGGTACTATGAACCAAGATTTAAGTGCTTAGCCCTTCTTTGCTGGAGCAGCAATCACCAATTGTACAATAAATATCGGTTTTCCTACAGCAACACAAACACAAAGTTTCACCACAATGTCCGCTGCACCTAATGACACACAACCACAAATGAAGTGATTTACAATTCATACATACCTACATAGCAATAGACAGATATATCAAATTAATGTATTATTATTAAGATTTAACAAAAAACCTAAAAATATAAAATTACCCTAAGGGGACGCAATAACACTTGTTAGAATGCCCAAGGGGACGCAATATGGGAAAATATTGGGGTAGTTTCATTTGTATTAATCTCTATGGGAGTACTTGAGTTCAGTACATGATAAATATATATTATTCATTTGATACAGGAGAATATCACGAGTCTGTTGGCTTAGTATTTACGCGAGTGCCGCAGGCACGAGCGTAAATACCGCCAATCAGACGAATGATATTCTCGGGTATCCAATGGATAATAAATTTATTAGGTACTGCTCATGCGCGAATACCTTGGTAACAATTCTATAACCTAGGGGGACGTAATAACCCAACGTAATAACTATGAACACAGGTGATATGGAAAAATATTGCCCTAAGCCACATCCTGTTTACTTTAATGCATTTTCTATGTGGCAACAGTTATCAGGCCCTGTTCAGTACCTAATAATAATAATTATTGTTATTATTATTATTATCATTATTGTTACATTCATTTATATTTCGTAGTATTTTCAGTAGAGTACTATATTACAACTGATAATTGTTCGCTTACAGCTGCCAAGCCAGACATTCTTATTGTTGCCTTGAGAAAAACATCACTAACTTGATTAATACTTCCTTGACAAATAATTGACAAATGCATTCTACAGCTACTGGTAGCTATTATGAGAACTAACTCATTTAATCCCTTTCCAGGATCATCATTAATTCCAGCTGCCCCATGGCTTTAATTATTAAACATACATTCTAAGTCTTACATGGTTTCAAGTAATTCTTTTTTTTCTTCAAAAATCATAGAATTTGAGATAATAATCTCTGAAATCTCCATTTGGTAATACACATGAAACCTTATCTCTCAGTGTAGAGAGTAGAGTTAAGTACTTACCACGTGCTGGCCATAAGACTTGCAGTGCTCTCAATCCTAGTGCTTCATGGTCAGGTGATCTGCAGGGTCATGCTGACATAAACACCAAATATGCAATTAGAAGGACCAACAACCGAATGAAGTCAGCAAAGCTGACATGGACAAACTAAGTAAAGTTGTCTTTGACTGATGAGGAGAGAAGGGGAGATTCCATATGGCTAGTATAGCTAACTTGTTTTGACCATGTACAAATAAATTATGACCAAATAATATACAAGGATAGTCTTTCACGGATTTGTCCTATGATGCCCTAAGAGTATATTTTTGAGCACTGCCTAGTTCATAGAGGTAATGTAGAATACAAGCTTCACAAATCATAGTTGTTGGAGGCTCCTTTTTATAGCAAGAAACTTATTTGTTTATCTTGCTGCTGCTAGGTGGTCACACATACCTAAACAGGCAATGTGAGCTGTGCAAGCAAAGCTCCTGGAGCCGGGCTAGGAACTCGCAGGAGAACAGACCTTTCCTCACAGGAAGTGGTGTGGGCCCACCCAAGTCCCACCTGGACCATTGCTGTTGCATGAGAAAAAGCCTTGAATTTGCACTCCAGCAAATACCAGGTCCCCAATCACAGCTGGGTGGACTGGTTGGGGGGGGGGGGGGGGGGTTACACCCGCGGCTCCGTTTAGAGCTGATGTACGTTTTGTATAATATTATAATCGCAGAATTGTGGTGTGAATAAAGTTAAGAAAATATAGTTGTGATGAAGAACTCCCAAATCGTGAATAAGCAGCTGCTCATCGCGTGCTTCATGCTATTAGTCCCATGCTCAAGTGAGAGTATAGTGTAGTCTGTGTAGGATATATAGCGTGAGGTCTGTAGAAATCTAGTCTATTGTTACCAAGCCTCCAAAAGAGTAGAATAGATATATTATGGACCCCAATCAAGTGAGTATGAAATTCTGGTTATATCATTATAGTGTGAAATTTATTACCAACTAGGGTTGAACCAGTAGTCTGAAGTTGTCCCAAGTCTTTGTTTTATTTATATCCTTTGAGAAAGAGATTCCTATAGCCACTATACAGTAAAGTGTATATAAGGACTTTTTGTGCTACATATACAACTTGCTTCATTCCTTAGGTACTGACCAAAATGATTTAGAGCTGCTGGTGATCAGTGTGATTACTGTCTGCATATATCTGCTGCTATGCTGTATAGCAGCTGTTCATAGGTTAGTTTGTAGCAGTCACAATAATGGTGGAATATGTTTTATTAGTCCTTTAATTAATATGCATTATTATCTTAACTGTTTACAGGACGGATCAGTCCAATGATGAACTGGTTATCTTCAACGATGTTCCTGGTCAGTCTGAACAGAATACTGTTTTTCATGAATTGGATAACTCACCGGCAGTATTCTCTGCAGAGAGTCCACCTAGCGAGCTGGAAA
>WLWD01000321.1_pt1 | contig 54429 bp, 20 predicted proteins | sample 6712731 | NCBI WGS metagenome assembly WLWD01 (sample SAMN12718690, study PRJNA576275) | sponge metagenome | isolation source: marine sponge | host: Mycale hentscheli | place: New Zealand: South Island, Marlborough, Capsize Point | collected 2014-11-01 | reverse complement strand
TACAGACAGAGTACCTTCTCCAGCTATTCCAACATATTTATGTAAGCAGTAGAATGGATTTACACTTTACACATTTTAAAATCCAATTCTTGAATAAACGTTGCCTGAGTATCGAGTCTATTTTCTAATTCGGCCACATTTTATACCTTCTGAACACAATATGGTAAATGGAATATTGTGAACCTTTAGGAATATATTAAAGATCGGTTTTGATAACTAACCATAATTGATTTGAAATGATTGGAAAATACCAGTACAATACAAAAATTACAATGAATCTCAGCTTAGATTACAATTGTCATATTTTTCAATAATTTTAGTCTAATAATAATATTAAGTAATTATTGTGATTGTACAGTAGTGAATAGCTTATATAACTGTATTATGACTGGAATGGATAGCTATAAAACACTTTCATCTTCATGCATCCATGAAGTAACAAAAAGCATTACATTTTGTATCAGTGTTTTATCATTGTAATACATGGTAATAATTATAAATACTAGCATCTTTACAAGTAGAGGTGAATGGCAAAGTCCGGAAATATCTTCATCATTTGGTGACAGTTCCATATGATGCAAAGGTTGCATTGAAGTGCATTTCACCAACTGCAAAACTACTAACGTTTGTTAACACAACTTTAGACCTGGACCAAAACTTGTGGAACGGACTGTCACCATATTTGTTTGTATACTCAAATATTACTATTAATCATTTTGATGTGATAAATAGAGGATTTTACAGTTGCACCACCAATGTCACTACTAAATCAGCACAAAAGACACTAATCACAACTAGTGAGTTCAAAGTTTGTATTTAGAATTGTATATGCATGTATATTGATGTGTATTATTAATTGAAAATGTAGTTTCAGTAATGACAATTACAACACGTCAAAACCCCGATTAGAAGATTAAGATGAAGTAAGAACAAGTGCACCACCTTAAACCTTACTCAGATTTCAATGCTGTCTACTACTAGCTGTGCTATAACACTATTACTATTACTATATCATTAGTAGTGTTTTGTTATCAGGTCAAATTCTTCAGATCCATTAATTTTACATAAAGACGTGCAATTCTGAAATATGAAATCAATTGTAGAATCTGATGGTACTCTAGTGGTAATTATTCCATGTTGCTATTTAATAATAGCAATATCCAATATAATGGTGACTTTGAGGGTGTCAACGTGATAGCTAAGAAGTTGAAATGAAACATAGTCTGTGGAAATTATGTATTTGATTATCTGCAAAGACGCGAAATAATATATATTATATATTGATTTGTTAACTAATTCTCGTTAAATATACATTCTACTAACAGATAAATTTGAAGTTAACATAACAGATCTGATCCAGGAAAGATTGGGAAATTCCATTTATACAACAATACTAGCTCAGTATACTGGCTTTCCTGAGAAATTGCTTCAGTGGTACGTAAATGGGAGGCCTGTAGGCCCAACTAATACCGTATTTGACGTGAAATCTGATGGACTGAATTCATACCTGAGATTCAAACGGGATGTTAATCAAACATATGGAACCTTTATGTTGAAAGTGAACGGTACAAAATGGAAGGATTCACTGAAGTTGTCTCATCCTCAAATTTCAAGCATTTTCGAATCCACAAAAAATAATTTTAACAAAGTAGTAACCAAAATATCACATGGAAGTATTCTTTCTGATGTCAAAGTTGATTCTGATCCTCAATCTGACACATCTGTTAACCAGTTCTTATCACATAATACACATAAGCCAACTAACAGAAAGTTTAGACCTGCAGTCATTCGTTTAGGTCAAGGCAAGACACAAAAACCTAAACCAAAGAGTCATTATGTCCGTCAAAACTCAATTTTTACTTCACAAGCAAACTTGGCACCTAACAAAGACAAATATAGCGATAGGAAATTCCTAAGAGAAGTAATTCGTTTAGGACAGAACCGGAAGCAAGAAAAAGCAGTCAATGAATGGACACACCTACCTGCTCATGCTAAATCTCTAGAGAAGAATACCCACAAAAAAATTGTTCAAGGAAAAAGTATTTTACAAACTCTCTCACCAGATTTGAGTGAGTAAAAACTTAACTAACTATAACATTATTTTTATTCTATCAACAGTTACTTGAATACATATTATGTAAAGCTATTAAAACAATGAAATTTGAATACACAGTCTCATAATCAGTATCATGCTAATGTTATAATTTCGGTGCTGCATAAGATTTAGCAATTGTTAAATTTTCTTTTATAGTTATATAAGCATTACACAATGGGTATATGATCATTTCATTGTAATGTTATAAATACTAGCATCCTTACAAGTAGCAGTAAATGGCAGGGTTCAGAAATATCTCAGACATTTAGTGAAAGTTCCGTATGATGCCAAGGTCTCATTGAAGTGCATTTCACCAACTGCGAAACTACTAACGTTTGTTAACACAACTTTAGACCTGGACCAAAACTTGTGGAACGGACTGTCACCATACTTATTTGTATACTCAAATATTACAATTAATCATTTTGATGTTAAAAATAGAGGATTTTACAGTTGCACCACCAATGTCACTACTAAATCAGTAGAAAAGACACTAATCACAACTAGTGAGTTCAAAGTTTGTATTTAGAATTGTATATGCAATTACATTGATGTGTATTATTAATTGAAAATGTAGTTTAAGTAATGACAATTATAACACGTCAAAATACTATTGGAAGATTAAGTATCGAGCATGTAAGAACAAGTGCACCACCTTATTATATGATTAGTAGTGTTTTGTTATCAGGTCAAATTCTTCAGATCCATTAATTTTACATAAAGACGTGCAATTCTGAAATATGAAATCAATTGTAGAATCTGATGGTACTCTAGTGGTAATTATTCCATGTTGCTATTTAATAATAGCAATATCCAATATAATGGTGACTTTTAGGATGTCAACCTGATAGCCAAGAAGTTGAAATGAAATATGCTATGTGGAAATTATGCACTTGATTTTCTCCAATGCTGAGAAATATATATATTTATTCCAAGCTAGATATCTTCACAATGATATTTTTAGGTACTGTGAGATATCTCAGGATATCACAAAGTGTTATCTCATGGCTGTATTGAGCAAGCATATAGCAACCAGGCCTGGCGTACAAGTTTTCTGGGTTTTTATAGCCATTTTTACTCTAGTGGAGCCTACCCAGCCAGGTTAGAGTAGCTGCAATAATATCAGCTACGGTTGTGGGGAGCCCCTAGTGAGTTTTCGGTAACTTTACACCTTGAGTTAACAAAAAACTACTTCAGTGAACATATCTAGTGTGGAATAAACCACTTATTACACTCGTTGGAGTCATATGGCTAGATATTTCACTCACAGGCTTTATTTTCACTGCCTTTGACTCTTGAAAATAAATTAGCCTGCTCATGAAATATTTCACCATATCACACTCTAACTCATGTAATAAGCACAATATATATATATGTATATAATATATATTATAATATATATATTATTTTTAAAACTCATTTTCATTAATAATTATACATTCTAATAACAGATAAATTTGAAGTTAACATAACAGATTTAATCCAGGAAAGATTGGGAAATTCCATTTATACAACAATACTAGCTCAGTATACAGGCTTTCCTGAGAAATTGCTTCAGTGGTACGTAAATGGGAGGCGTGTAGGCCCCTCAAATACCATATTTAATGTTAAATCTGATGGACTGAATTCATACCTGAGATTCAAGCACGATAATAATCAAACATATGGAACCTTTATGCTGAAAGTGAACGGTACAAAATGGAAGGATACACTAAAGTTGCCTCATCCTCAACAAATTTCAAGCATTTTAGAATCCACAAAAAATAGTGTTAAGAAAGTAGTAACCAAAATATCACATGGAAGTATTCTCTCTGATGTCACAGCTTATCCTGATCCTCAATCTGACACATCTGTTAATCAGTTCTTATCACATGATACACATAAGTCAACTAACAGAAAGTTTAGACCTGAAGTCATTCGTTTAGGTCAAGACAAAACACAAAAACCTAAACCAAAGAGTCATTACATCCGTCAAAACTCAATTTTTTCTTCACAAGCAAGCATGGCACCTAACAAAGACAAAGATAGCGATAGGAAATTCCTAAGAGAAGTAATTCGTTTAGGACAGAAGAGGAAATCAGAAAATAAAGTCAATGAATGGACACGCCTACCTACTCATACTAAATCTCTAGAGAAGAATACCCACAAAAAAATTGTTCAAGGAAATAGTATTTTACAAACTCTCTCACCAGATTTGAGTGAGTTAAAACTTAACTAACCTTGAATGCATATATATGTGAAGCTATTAAAACAATGGAATTTGATTACACAGTTTCGTAAATAGTATCATGCTAATGTTACAATTTCGGTGCTGCATAAGATTAAGCAATTATTTCATTTTCTTTTAGATATATATAAAGCATTACACAATGTGTATATATATATGATCACTTCATTGTAATGTTATAAATACAAGCATCCTTACAAGTAGCAGTAAATGGCAAAGTTCAGAAATATCTCAGACATTTAGTGAAAGTTCCGTATGATGCCAAGGTCTCATTGAAGTGCATTTCACCAACTGCGAAACTACTAACGTTTGTTAACTCAACTTTAGACCTGGACCAAAACTTGTGGAACGGACTATCACCATACTTATTTGTATACTCAAATATTACCATCCATCATTTTGATGTTAAAAATAGAGTATTTTACAGTTGCACCACCAATGTCACTACTAAATCAGTAGAAAAGACACTGATCACAACTAGTGAGTTGGAAGTATGAATTTATAGTAGTATCAGCATGTGATGTGGGTATCCATTGAAAAAGTAGACTTAATTTAGACAATACAATATTACAGTTCTAAGCACGGTAAGATAAAATAACATGCCAGCTTTAATGCATGTAAAAATGATGGGGTAGACTTCAAAACTTATCCACTACTTCATGTTAAAGCAGCTTCCTATAGAATATCCCATATTGTGAGTGATAATTAGTTTTCTAGCGATATATTTCCTAAGTGATAGTTGTGCTGGAGATGTTATATTGTGAAGCAATGCACATTAGAAATATGCAAACAATGTTAGGATTTGATTATACTGCCATGAAACATTGTGTTACTAGCATTAAATCATTGACTTATTCACCCAATCATACTTACTAATTCCAGATAAATTTGAACTGAATATAACAGATCTAATTCAGGAAAGATTGGGCAGTTCCATTTATACTACAATACTAGCACAGTATGCAGGCCTTCCTGAGAAATTGCTTCAATGGTACGTAAACGGGAGGCCTGTAGGCCCCTCAAACACCATATTTAACGTGAAATCTGATGGACTGAATTCATACCTGAGATTCAAACACGATGATAATCAAACATATGGAACCTTTATGCTAAAAGTGAACGGTACTAATATGAAAGATACATTAAATATACCTAATCTCCAAGAAACTTCTAGTCTCCTTGGATCTTCAAGATGGTTTCTTAACAAAATAGTAACCAACGTAGTAAATGGAAATCTTCTTTCTGATATCAAAGCTATCCCTGACACCCAAACTGATACATCATCAAATGAATTCTTGTCACAAAATACTTATAAGCCTAGTAATAGGAAGTTTTTACCAGGAATATTTAGTTTAGGTGAAGGCGGGAAACAGAACATGGACTCTTGGAAAAAAAATAGAAATGGTATGAAATCATTTGTTCCAACTTCACCAACTACTCCACTAAACTTACGTAAGTTAAAACAATAGTCATTCCCATCCAAATTTATTAGCAAGGAGTAAAAGGAAGAAAGGTTCATATTACTTTTAAAATATTGACAATTTCCTTCACTTACATAAAAGCAAGCAAGTTTACCTTTACTTAGTTTGTACTTGATACTTAGCATGACTAATAGATAAATATAATGTCCTGACAATCAAATTGACAGAATTTACACAAGACATTCAGTAAAATTATTTGTTTCCTACAGCATCAGTACAAGTTGAGAAACGCACAAAATTATTTGCAAGTAGAAATAAGAATTATAACTACAAACTTGGAGAGAATACGTTATATTCAGGCCATGACAGGAAACAAGAAAAGAGGGTCAAGGAAAGAATGTCCCAATCACATCAAACTAAAGCACCCAGTCACTATGTTGATCAAATATCTCAACAACAGCAGATGGACTCGGGGAAGAACTATGTTACAACTCAAGAAGAGAATGCTTACCAAAAATATCATCCCAAACATTTTGCTTCATCAATGACTCCACCTGATGTGTGTGAGTTTTCAGAAGTTTTAGCTAATTGAATATTCTGAATTCGTTAAGCTGAATTGATATAAAAAATACTTAAATAAAATCACATTTTTGATTTTTATATGAATTTTGTTGAAAGTTAAAATCTATTTAAATACATAGCACACCCACAAGTTGAGGTAAAGGACAGGTTGCCACATAATAAAAACAAACAAATAAACAGCAAGTTTGAAACTGGAACACATCACTCACCTCAGTCAAAAGAAAACCAAGACAAGATGATAGAGAAATGGATGTCTAAAAGTATTCTAACTAAAGCACCAAGTGACAATGTCAATTCAGATTCAAAGACTTTCCAAAAACAGCAAATGGACTTCAGTGATAGAAACAATTATATAACTTCTCAACATGAAGACAAATACAAAACAATGGAGTCAAAAGTAACTCCTTCCACATCAAGAGTACCAGATGATTTATGTGAGTCTACATCAAATAGTTTTCTCTTAGCTGTAGCTAAGTTCAATTGAATATTATTTCTGAAAGATCTTTTGTAGCACAATTTGTTTAATTTATAATGTGTCAACTCCGATATTGTTAGCTAAATACTTAAAATGGAATAATTTATGCCTCATTTTCTTTCTTTATTTGTAGTTTTTGCGTAATTTGTGAGGAAATAATCAATTCAGATGGTATTTACATGTATAAATTTAGTATGTTTATTCTACTCTTCTGTTTGAATGATATTAAATTGTTAAGTCAGAGTGTGTGTGTATAATTGTGCTAATTATTGGTGTACTTCTTTATAACTGCTGGACTAGATAGCGAATCATGTTATTATTTGTATGTGTCATTTTTTAATAACTGTAAAGCAGTCCACCAAGATGATGTCAATGATATTTTACCACATAAGAAAGTTAGTCAATTTGACAGTAAACTAGGAACAGAAATGTTTAACTTGGGACAAAAGAATGAAAAGCAAAACAGGATCAAGGAAAGGTTGTCTCAACTGATGGGGACAAACACAAGAAGTTACAATGTCAATCAAATGAGTCAAAATTCCAATAGTTTTCCACTACAGCATGAGGTTTCAAAAGACGAAGAGACAACTGGTATGAAGACATTTAAAAATGTGAATTATACTGAGACATTTATGTGAATTTTAGTCAAATATACACCTCACCTCACAACTGAAGAAGGCTTATGAGAGAGCTGAAATGTTTTGTGAATTATATCTAATTTTAATGCTACTAAGCTAAAAATATTGAATTACCATAAATGTACTCATTTATATATGGTAGAAGTATGAGAACAGAACTGTTCCCATTCACTTTCCCTACTTGAACGCCATTGTTTAGACGTTGTGATTACTCATCAAAATACATGGCTTCAATTTGTAATTTCCCTATTCCAGGTGGCAGGGTAGCAGGAACTTCTCTAACCTTAGAGTGTAAGATAAATCACAAACAAACGCTGCTAGAGTCCTTGAGATTCAACAGTTTCACTCACAGCTAAGCATAAGCCTTAGCTCACATCGTATCAGTTCTGGGCAGCTTTTACCTTTCCCTGATTTACCATGTGTCTTTAGCTGCAGCTTTCATTCTAGCGTGGGTGTGTTTGCTCGAGTGTGTGATGTCATGTATATACATCTATTATAGTACAGAGTAGTGCTGTTTTAAAAATTTTCATTAACACTATCTCATTATAGGCCCCAAAGAGCAAAGCGTGAGAGATGGACCAATAATAACGGTAGATGGGTTTTATGTCAGAGCATTACAATATATTATACATCATGCCCCAGAGATACCTAATATGATCCAAAAAGGCTTGAACTTTTTGAGTGAAAAGTTTCTAAATGTAAGGAATAGACTTCACAGTGCACCAGATCCCACAAAGAGACAGCAAGAGAACACAGAATCAAGTCCTCTAAACAATAAAGATTTCCACGAAGATTACATTCATGAATCATTTCATCCAAGACGCAGACTTTCACCAGACTTTAGTAAGTATGAATTAATATATTAGTATAATTTAAGAGATGCTTCATAATTCTTTGTGAATATTGGTGAATTAATAATGTAGCAACAACTATTGTAACTAGAAAACTTTACTCTAAACACTAACAATAAGGAAATTATATTTTACGAGCCTGTCAGAGAAATTTATTAGGCAATATTATAAGTAATAATAATATTTTAGATTAATTTTGCTTCACCTAGTCTAGTCGATAAATACATTTCCATGAACAAATCTGAATATAAAAGTAATTCTGCACATTATTTTGTCTTTTTTTTTTCTTAGCAAAGTATTTGAACCCTGAAAATAGAAAGATAGAGGAGCGTGGCCAGGTTATTGAGGAAGGTACAGAGCCTGTGGCAGTGGATCTAAAGCCTCACATAATTATTGCAGTGTCCCTACTCGTTACTGGAATATTATTCTTTACTGCTAGCATTATCCTCATCATTGCATATTGTAAATCCAAGAAGACGAAAATATCTGAGACAGATGAAGAATCTGGTAATGGAAATTCATCAAGGAAAAGTGGAATGACCCCTAACAACATCAGGTATGTTATGAGAATGTTCATGTTGATAATTATATTATAAGTAAAATGAACTGACTTTGTGCAATACTGGTTATTGTACATTGAGCAGTCTTCTGCAGTACATGCAATATCATGAGAAAGATGAATGCAACATAAATTGGTCTGAAAAATATTTTCCTAACTTCCTATAAATATTTTTCGGCCGCTTGAACATTTAACTTGCATGAATAACTCCATATTGACTCTGAAGTGTCACTGTAACTGATACTAGTGATGTGCTTGAGCACAAATGGAAAGCGAGCCTGTGCACAAATGAAACACTGCAGAAGAATCTAGGAGTCGATTTCTAAAAGTATAAGTACGTAGCCATTGTGACCATACTTTATCTAACAAATACAGAACTAACTTTCTTACCTCAACTTCCCAGTACTTAGTATCTAATGCCGCATTCTGACTATCTAAGTTAGCAAGCACTCACAGATAACTATTGACAGCCGAGTTTTTAAAATATGTCTGTTAAAAAATCTCAATACCATAATAACCTTTGACATTTTGCAGCTTGAAAAGAAGAATAACAAAGTCTAAAGAAATACTGCATAGTGTTCAGTCTAACCGTAAGTTTTAAGACCTAAGTGCGTCTTGCTGCATTAAGAAATATTGTAATCCTAAAGGGTAAACAATAAAATTACTTGAATGATACGGAATCGCTAAACTGAAATATATATATATTATATATATAATACTATATATTATAAAAAATATCCTCGATTTTCAATTGTGTTACCCCTGATAGTCTCTTTTGCTTCACTTGCTCGCCAATAATATAGTTTCCAAAGCATAAATCAGTAGCAAAACCGATGATACATTGTCTAGTTGTATTCCATATTGTAAATAAAATGTGTTTTCAACTGCGCAGCAGCTTTCTTTGAATTTTTAAATTTTATTACATATTGTGTCACCATAAATATTGAATTTATAATTATAATTATAATTTTATTTTTTTACTGCAGGAGGAATAAAGTTGCCCCAACTGGATGTTAGATAGTTAAAGAATACTCTAATAATAGACATTTAAATTACTTATTACTGTGTATATTTTGATATTTAATTAATGGGGCAACTTTAAAATTGTTGAAAAGTTTGCTTTGCTGGGCTAATCAACATTATACAGATCTCAGTGTGTGTGAGTGCACAGGTACATGACTAACAGATTTTTTGTGAAGAGTAATGTCAAATGTTTTGTGAAGAGTAATGTCAAATGTTTTGTTGAAATGGCATCTTGTTATTATGCGGAGAGCAGCAGTATAACAGTAATGGAGAGTACTCTTGGATGGGATTCAGAAATATTACAATAGTATGTGCAGAACATCTTAAATATGAATTGAAGTTTAACACCTTTCATCCAAACAGTTAATAGAGTATGCAAGAGATCAGATGAAATGATGATGAGTTTTGATGTGTTTTCCCTGTCGACGAGGTAGTATCTGTGATCAGAGATAAGCTCCAGAATGATAAAAGTCTAGATGAGAGAACATGTCTATCTCCTGAGTGCATTACAGAATTATTAGAGGTCAGCCTTAGGTCAACAGGTACAACGGCAACTGTTATGAACAAGTAGTTGGAGGTTCTCCTGTTTCTGCAGTAGTGGTCAACTTGTACATGAAGTTATTGGAGGAAATAGCTTTAAACTCAGCTCTAGTTATGAAAACGATATGCAGATGATATCTTTTTAATGGTTAAGAAGGGAACTCATATGACATTAGTTGGACCACTTAAACTCCGTAAGACCATCTATAAAATTGACTATGGAATCAGAGGAAGATAGTAAGCTACCTTTTCTGGATTGTTTATTGAAGAGAGAGAGAGTGATGGTAGGCTTACATTTCCACTGTGTACAGAAAACCTACACACACAGATAGATACCTTCACTTTAAGTCTCATCATCCTAATCATGTAAAGAGAGGAATAGTGAGAGGCTTGCATCAGAGAGTTAGTAGGGTAACTAATATGAGTGTAAACTTAAGGAAGAAGAGAAATACCTACACAAAGTACTTCAATGCAATGATTATGACAATGCAGCCATTAGGGCAGGCTCTAAACAATTACCTCCTAGAGATCACACAGATACTGTACATGGAATGACTTGATTTTTACTATTCCATACATAGCAGAATTGAGTGAGAGTATTAAGAGAGTGTGTAGAGACTTTGACATCAAAACAGCATTTAAGTCAGGTAAGACACAATAAGGTCACACATCTCATCAAAGTCAAAGTTATACTGTATCCTTTAGTACCCAGTTATCCCTATAGTAGTATGACCTGCAGCTGTGGTAAATTATATACAATTCAGTCATTCTAGGCTGAAACAATTATAATATAACAGCAATTTTTCTCGTTCTAACAGCCAATATTGTTGATTAATGCTTAACTAAACGTTTTGAATTCGAGAGTTCGACCTCAGTTGACTGAGGACTTTGGCAGAAGCTAAACGACAGGTTAAGTTTTAATTAACATTGGCTGTTAGAACAAGAAAATTTGTTATTATACATGTATATTAAAATTACATCTAAGTGAAACCATAGAGTGAAAGAACATCAGGATGTACATCTAAGTGAAACCATAGAGTGAAAGAACATCAGGATGCTTGTAAGAGAGGTGATGAGAAGTTATCAGCCATTGCTGAACATGCTTGGCACGGAGTTCACCCTATTCAAAGGGAAGAGATAGAGTTGTAGAAGAGCTTGTAATAATCATGAGTTAAAGATCAAGGATGAATTACACATACAGATGACACCAGACAGCAACAAGTTTAACACAGATATAAGTTTAGAGCTTCCAGATTGCTGGCTGTCTATGTGCTGCATGCAAATCACCCTATTGCACCATGAGTGACCATTCGCCAATGGATTAACTTGTGATGGTAATCTACAAAAACCATACAATTGATGAAGTGTTTAAGCTTTATTCACCACTTCATCATAATTTTAGTCAGCAGTAGCTACCATACCTATTTGCCACAACTAAACAGTAGACGTACCCAACAGTAATCTTGCTTGGTTAAATGTTTACTTTATGGTGTTTTTTTTTACTAAGCCGTAGGTATAAAACACAATAATTTCACACACACTGGTTCACTAAAAATAGCAACTAAAGACTATTCTCGAGACTTGATTATAGGACAATGAATTTTAAAGCAAAATATGGTGCCATGTGCATACCTCATCGCTTTTGGTGTGAAGTACACACCAAATTGAATGCGAGTTCATTTCTCAAGGAATAGAGAGTATCTTTATTTACAATAGCTTCAAAACTTGAAGCTGCTCAGGCTTAATTAAAGACCACCCCACCTCCTGTTCAATAAATTAGTCTTGATCATTAGATTGGCCTGCGCCACATAGATACTGCGATCAGATTTGGAGCCACATAATAACTCCAGTACAATCCGATTACTCTCGCAAGCCAGACCCTTTACCTAGTAGCTACACTGGGAATGGGGGGTGCATCTATAAGGCTGGCCATGCTGCTGCACTTCATTGGCATCCTTGGAACTTTACAGAAGTAAAAGTGCTGAGTTTATAAACGTTCGAGTGTAGTGCATCCATGAATTTGATGTTTATGTAATAAGTTGATTGCAGTTATATGTGACAGGCTCTGGAAAAGGTGGTACAAATTCGATCAACACACAGTTTTGCAGTATGGCTAAAATGATGTTTAGGTTAAATAATTTAATATAATCTGCAAGCTTTCTTTCACATCTGGACAAAGCTTGAATGTTGAATTCAGTTGACAAGCGGTTCAAATAGCTTCTTATACTAAACTGAACAATTGCATCAAAACAGGAATGACTTCCAGAGCATTGTATTTAAGAGAACAAATATGTTACAACAACATGTTCAGAATCAGCTAGTATGTAATTTACATAGTTTACTGAAATAATCGTGCTTTTCCTTATATGTCGTGATTAAGTTCCACTGGAACAAATTCAGGGAATGCGTTGTCCAGACCTTCTTTCCCCGCTTGCGGTTAGGAAAAGGGTCTGGCTTAGGAGACTAGAATCCAAGTGGAGCTCTCAGCTGTCCTTCTCCCACGCCCACATAAGGATGGAAACGGATAGACTACAGCATACTAGTGTGAAAGGCAAAATGAAGCTGGGATGGCAAAAGAGTTGCGTAACAGAACCAATGCATCATGTGATGTCAGGTACTCTAGTCTCTCCCCCATCCTCACCAGAGCCTCAATCTTGTCATCCAGGGCCGCTGATATAGACTCTACTCTAGTGGGGACCCCAACAAGGTGGCATGGGCGGGATCAACCACTTTAGAACCTGGAATCTGTGTGATGATTGCCTCGTATGGAGTGGTCATGACAGATAATCTCTGACTTGCTGTTGTTTAGAAATAAACCTAGCTTCTCAGCATCCTAGATCACATCCAGGTCATGCAGGATGTCCTCACAGGAACCACCCAACGAGATGTCATGTGTGACAAAAAAGGAGAGGGCCCATAGGATCTCCCTGTTGGACTCCTTCTGCTGAGGAAATGGTTCTGTCACCCCAACGAAGCAGAGTATGCTGTGTGAACTAGCGGATAGATAGAAGGAGCATGGGAACGGATAGCTTCCAACATACTATCCCGGCGGATTGAGTTGAACGCATTGCTGAAATCCTGTTTCACTATGGCGTGCTCCGGGTCTAAGTTAGAAAGGAACTTCCTAGCAGCATGCACTGCAGCCTCTGCACCCCCACTTACACCATATCCAAGTTGGTGGGGAGCCAGCAAAGCAGCCATATCACCCACAACTGAAACCCAGCAACTTTAGCAACCAAACATCTCAGGGTGCATCCTACAGCAATTGGCCTGACGCCCCCACATTTCTTTTGAAGAGCCACTAAGGGGGCCCCAAAAAAGAAGGGTCTGCCCTCCTCAGGAGTGCGGCCATCAAGCACTAGAGTAGCGAAAGCTACCAGGGCAGAAACAAAGGGTGACTCTTCTATATCATCTACCGAGGCAAGGAGATCCTTGAGATGTTGAAGCTGTAGTTTGTCTAGATCTCCGAGCCATTTGGAAAGGATCGAATAGTCCTTGAGATAGCGCTGGCCAGGATATCAAAGGTTGCACGTGGGGTGACTGAGGAGGGGATTGTAGAGTCTGGATGCTATAGGTGGATGCTTTGATTGTAGAGCGGAAAATGTACTGTCATCATAATCAGCCAGAGTCTTATTGGAGCTTGCAATCTTCCTGGAAACCCGTCTGGCCAGGGTTTCCATAGGGTCCCGGCGCTTCTTGATCTTAGACTGCCTGGGCTTGCTTGGTCTGGAAGGGGGGTGCTCCTCCTTAAGCTGGGTCTTTAGACTGCTGGCTAAAGGCTCATTAGGACTACCTTTATCTGGGAGCCTAAGACAATTGGTAGCGAAACTGAAAAGTCTGTTCCATGATGGCACATCATACCAACTCACAACTTGTTCCAATGTGGCTGTCAGCTTGCAACAACACAGCTCCCTAGCCGCCTTGGGGATTCTTTTTACAACTGTGACATCAGGCAAACACTCCACTACTCCCTGGTGAGCTTCAATTGGAATAGGCACTGGAGATTCCGATGGCTGTGACTGGCTGAGAGGGTTATCATGGTCTTGAGGTTCACTACTGTTGCTATTGATGACTTTAGGTGGCTTCCCTGCTCTTCTGCCTGCTGGCCCATGACTTCTAATAACACCAGAACTTGTCAGACAGATCTTCCTAAGGCACACTGAACACACCGCCAGTCATGCATGGTCACTAATTTTGTTGTATAATTGACAGTTTTAAATTTGTACTACTACTAATTCTTAGTAGAGGAAAGTTAGGCAGAGCGTTAGGCAAGTGTATTTCGATAAAATGAGATATGTCAAATAAAGTGAGACTGGCCAATATATACCAAACCTGCCAAAAGGTGAGGTGAGAAATAACATGAACGTGTGTGCATAGGTATGGGTTGAATAAATTCAGGTTGTGTGAATGTAAGTACATGAATAAGATGAGTGTGAATGAATGAAAATGCATTAGGATAGGGTGACATGGACAAGTCTAGGGTAGCATGAATAAGTTTGCTTCATGTGGGAGGAAATCATTCTACCACAGAACTCCCCATCAGATTTGTCCTCACTCAGGTACTTGACGTCAACATTGAAGACCATGTAAAGCTTGCATTCCGTGAGCGTTTTTATGCCGTGACGACGTAAGCGAGCAATCGCAGCTCAACTGTGGATCACGACTTCAACGTGAGTAGCTTAGTTTTGCTTGATGTGCCACCCAGACTAATGTGTGACGAAATTGCAGAAAGAAATTATTTGAATTGAATCCCCCTAAGCAGGAAGGGAGTAATTCTTGTTAGGTGCAGAAGCAGCAGATATATCTAAGAATTGTTTTGACTCATTTGCACATTGCACAAAAGCACAAAGTTCTGCTAACACCACTCTGTAATAGTTATACACATTATCTCTTTCACAAGCACAGTCTGATCTCACCAATTTGAGCAAATTCTATTGTTACAAATACATTCCACTCCACTAAAATCCCATAGCTAGTTAATGTTATTTCAACTCCTACCTCTCCATATATTGATTGTCGCTCTATTAGTCTCATTCTCTTACTGACAATAACAGCATCAACCATTAAATTTATATAAGAAACTTTGATAAGCATGTGAAAAAACAAAACAAAACAAAAAAAACCCAAAAAAATTCAAAAAACAAACAAACAAACAAACAAACCAAAAAAACAACATCAATCCAGTTGGAAACTTGAGCTAAAGTTTTAACCCTTTCGTTCCCAAATTGTTTGGACGCGCGCGGAAAAATCTAATCTTCCACCACGGAATAGTGCATTACCGTTTTATTTTTTTAACTCGATGCTGGCTGGGAAAACCCCATAGCAACCATATATCACTAAATAGACCAAGAGTTTGGGATTCCCCTCATTTTTTGATTGAGAAAATTGAATAATATTTAAGTGATCTACTAATATTTCAAAGAAAAAATTTTTTTTTCCCCAAAAAAATCCACTTTTCCCATCAATAAAAAATAAAATAAAATAGAAATAATATTGTTTGATGCATTTTATACCAATATTATATTAGTTCAACAATAAAATATGTTGTTTGTTGTGTGTGGTGCTGATTGTGATCATGTAGGAGACATCTATGAGTGTCCACAAGGAATGTATGCCATCGGACGTCGAGCTCCACTACAAAACAATTTCATATACACAAAAACACAAACAACAAAGATATTTGTAATACAAACAACAAATTATTCATGATTCTATATAATTGCAACTTTATGATGTATTGTATGCGGTTTCATACAGGATTTTTGTTTGGGGTGGGGCTCCGAGTGTACTTCGCCACACCCATTTTTTGGAACCTACACTACTTTGATGCACATCTTTGCATACGAGTCTATACTTCACACTGATGACCAGTGTTCGGTCCTATGCACTAAATGGCTCAGTTATGATAGGAACATAATGGGATACAATATCAGACTAAAAATAAATGCTTCCTAAATGTTCATTTCTATTCAACTCCCAAAATTCTAGGGGGGAACCCAGCGCTAGCCTCCCACTGTATGAACCCTGGTATGTATACTCCACACTGTACATGAGAGAAACAATCGTTGTATTGAGAAAGTGTAATTTGAAAATGAAAAGCAGTACAAGCACACACGTGGAATTCAACTTACCCGGCATGGATGGTGGCACAGACTGAACGATCCCTCCCATAGGATCCGGAACCTCCATACAATACCAAAAAAACACAAGACAACAATGATATTTGTAACATAACAGCTGGCCTCGCTGAATTGCCCCCCCCCTCCCCCGTCATTACTTTTCACTGACATTCTTGTACCATAACCCCCCCTCCCCCGTCATTACTTTTCACTGACATTCTTGTACCATAACCCCCCCTCCCCCGTCATTACTTTTCACTGACATTCTTGTACCATAACCCCCCCTCCCCCGTCATTACTTTTCACCGACAACCCCCCCCCCAGCCCTAGCTGGACACCCAAATATCAGTAAGTTGAAAAAATGAAATTCAACTTACCAGGCATGGATGATGTCACAGACCGAAAAAGACCACCGAGTTCGTTCTCTCTCAGGTTGGATCCGGAAACGCCACATACTGTTTGTTCATGGTTGCTCTCTCTCTCTTTCCACAAATGCACGCACACACATACACACACACACACACACACACAAGAAAAAAGAAGCTACAGGTGAATACAGATCATAAAAATAAATGTATAATTTATTATACATAAATTGACTGGTGTACACACACACACACATGAAATTCAACTTACATGGGCATAGTAGTCACGATCCAAAAAGATCCAGAGTTCCCTCCCAGGTTGGATCCGGAAGTGCCACATACTGTTTGTTCATGGTTGCTCTCTCTCTCTTTCCACAAATGCACGCACACACATACACACACACACACACACACACAAGAAAAAAGAAGCTACAGGTGAATACAGATCATAAAAATAAATGTATATTTTATTATACATAAATTTACTGGTGTACACACACACACACACACACATGAAATTCAACTTACATGGGCATAGTAGTCACGATCCGAAAAGATCCAGAGTTCCCTCCCAGGTTGTATACAGAAGTGCCACATACTGTTTGTCCACGGTTGCTCTCTCTCATTCCACAAATGCACACACACACATATACACACTAGAAAAAAGAAGATACAGGTGAATACAGATCATAAAAATAAATGTATAATATAAATTGACTGGTGTACACACACACACATACATGAAATTCAACTTACATGGGCATAGTAGCCCCCCGATTGGAAAAGACCCCCCCCCCCCCGAGTTCGTTCCCTCCCCGGTTAGATCTGGAAGCACCAGAATAACATTTCAACTCCACGCACACACATATACATCGAGTGTGAAGCTCCACTACAACACCACAAAAACACAGACAACGACAACGACAATAACAATACATATTACAACTTTTGGGATGTTCAGGGGGGGGGGGGAGCAGCCACAAATATCAAAGTCTGTGGTCCTTCACACAAAAGATTATGGAATATCAATGGGTGTGTTGTCATCTTTCTTCCACTCTCCCCCTACCTCATCCACCCGACTCTTGTTCTTCGATTCCCGCCTTCTCCGACCGCGAGGACGTCCAGAACTCGGAGCAGAAGGAGCCACTTCCTCTTCTTCATCACTGGAACCTGCTGCCTATTCGTGTTTCATCATTGGAAGACTCAGGTCCGGTATCCTCTCCTTCATGACTGGAAGACTCTGCTCCTGTCGCCTCATCTGCGTAATCGGGGTCGGTGACTGCATTCACATCTGGTCCTAGTAGTATATGTGGTAAAAAAATTTTTTAATTTTTTTGAAAATTTGAATTTGTTCAAAAAACCACAAGCCACTTTCAAATCTCAAAACTCAATGAAATATATATAATATTATAGCTAACCAGCTTACTCTATCTCAATATAGCTATAAATAAGTCCTTTCCACAACAGAAGCTTGCTATTTTTCAAGAGAAAGACAAGAGAAAGACAAGCTTACCTCGATCATCTTCTTGACTCCCATTTTCAGTATCAGAGTTGACGGGGTCTGGTCCACCAACCCTGATACAGGGCCTCCTATAGCCCTAGATGTCGTCTCCCTTCTCTCCGCTTGATCCTGAGTCGCTAGAGTCAGCATCAAGCAAGTCTAAAACTTGCACAGTATTGTAATTTCTAGATGCCATCTTCCAAAAAATGACTTTGAAAAAAAATTTTTTTTGCATAGTTACCGGGGTCACACGACACGCTCACTTTTATCCTATGATGTAATAAGCATTACCTAAGACTGTATGTAATAGGGAGGTCCCCAGTTGAACTGGCGATTTTATAAAAAATGGAGAAGACAGTAAGTCAAACCGCAAAATCTTGGTCGGCAAAGAAGCGGTTGTTTCAATGTGTTATGGAATGCTACTGAGCTCAAGCAATTTTTTGCTGCTTCTACAAAGCTCTGGAGATGACTGGATCCATAAATGAAGCTGCTGTGAAGAAGGTAACTTTTTTTAAAATTCGACGAAGAACCAATGTTGTTGTTTTTTTGCCGAGGAAGAAATAAACGCAACTGCTGTGAGGTACTGTCGAAGCAGTCCTGGCTGAAAGCTATTTTAGATGCTTCTCCAATGCATTGGGCACCTGTGTATGCAATCTGAAGGTTCTAGCTATAAAGTAACTATTTTTAAAAATTCGGTGAAGTCAATCGGTCTTCACCCGCTTCAAAGCGGGATTGGGAACGAAAGGGTTAATCTACATAGAACTAGAACTAAGAAAATTTGCTAGTATTACAAAATCATTTCTCAGAACAAACACAAACTTGCTGGGAAAATTAAAATCTAGTTATGTATTAGTATAGCTTGTGCAATGAAATATCGAGTTATGTATTAGTATAGCTTGTGCAATGAAATATCTAGTTAGGTATTAATATAGCTTGTGCAATGAAATATCTAGTTAGGTATTAGTATAGCTTGTGCAATGAAATATCTAGTTATGTATTAGTATAGCTTGAGCAATGAAATATCTAGTTATGTGTTAGTATATCTTGTGCAATGAAATATCTAGTTATGTGTTAGTGTAGCTTGTGCAACGAAATGAGCAATGAAATATCTAGTTATGTGTTAGTTTAGCTTAAGCAATGAAATATCTAGTTAGGTATTAGTATAGCTTGTGCAATGAAATGGGTAAATTATACAATCAAGTAAGAGAAGCTAAATATGCAAGAGAAACTCACCCTAGTCTCAGCAGAGCCTTCAATTGCAGTACTCCCATACTACTCAGCACCAAGCAAAACTACCTACCCACAAACAGCCCGTGTAAGTGCTATAAACCTTTCCACATGCGTACTTCAACGCGCAGAAAGTTAACGTGGCCACACCCACATACACATAGACCTTGAGAGTTCGCGTGATTGGTACTAGTAGCGTCTATCTTATAAGTGAAAAGTGCCGTAACAAAATGATGATCATCTTGTTACTTATATATACTTTTACACTACACATGGTTGAGGGTAAGTAACATTAAAATAAATCACAGTATAGCTAAAATTATTTTTATTTATTTAGTATTTTGTTGGTCTGGGAATGGTTAATTGTTATTTAACTGAAAACATTAAAACTATATCTTAATTTCGCAAGATATCATAGCTAAGCATTAAAAAAAAAAGTCAGTTGAATTTAATGTAAAAAGTAAAACTAAAAGATTCAAAATAGCAAATGTATCCTAGAGAAGATATAACAAAAAGTAGTTTGGATCTGTACACTTAGCCACTGTATAGCTAATAATTAAGACATGGCAATATCAAGTAACCTTCACGGTAGTACTATTATATCTTGATTTAAACCTCGCTTTTGACTTTTTAAGTTCTTACTAAAATCTTTATGTAGATCTAGCTTTAGCTATCCTAAATGGTGTCTAAATTGGTTCATAATTTGAATAATACTGGTGGTGTTTTACCAGCTGGTGATTACAAAATTATTTCTTGGACCAAATACCAATTTTTTGGCATTACCTATAAGTTAGGTATCAGTATAGTTTGTGCAATGAAAAAGGTAGATTTAATTGTGGTCTGTATAATGGAAACTAAACATGCAAGACATACCCACTACCAGTGAGTGTGCCTTGCATGTGGTAGTCTCAGAGAATCTTCATTTGTAGCACTTGACATAGTATTCAGCACAAGCAGAACTACAGAGGGCAGCAAGAATATATTAGCTTACCTGACTACAAGTACTCTCAGGAGGCGCTATATAAAAAATGGGTCGAAATACAAAAACCAAATCTCCAATAACATAAAATTCTGAGTAGTTAATAAAACGATTAATAACTTGTAATTTTCAATAACATTGCGTGGTGGACAGGCTATCATTAAACAGACTGGACCACTACTATAAAACACTTTCCGGTGCGCTGCACAGTTAGGGTTAACAACGCGCAGAGTTAGCGTGGCCACGCCCACATAAAGGGCTTGGAGTTTGCGTCATTAGTAGTTGTAGCGTTTATCCTAAAAGTGAAAGTGCGGTAACATGATGATTTTGTTACTTATTTATACTTTTGCGCCGCATCTAGTGGTAGGTAAGTTACATTGATATGAAGGACTTTAAAGATAAGATATAGCTAAAACAGTATATATTAATTTGTAATAATTGGCAATATGAAATTCATTGGTCTCGTTAACTTTGCTATAGCTAATAAATAATGATATTTTAGATTATAATATCGAACTAGCAATTTGTCTGGGCACATAGTGTTAGTAGATAGACACTCTTGTGGCTTGTGCCTATTCTCCTAACTCACTATTAATGTGTGAGGAAGCAATTATCAGAGGACTTTATCAGCCCCAAGACTTAGCCAGTTCACCTCTACACCTTTATAAGACTTACATATATGTCTGGTACAATTTACGACTTTGCTCAATTTTTAGATTGGCATTCTCCTTTTTATACTCCGACATGGGAAAAGTTCAGAATGAGTCAACGAGGCCACAGATTCGCTTACAGGGAACTAAAATTGAATTATAGACGCGACTACTAGTTCAAATGCCAGTCCGGCGTTGGCGACCCTTTATCATACCAATTATGTGAGCGTGGGGATAAGGAAAGCGTCTTGTGGGAGCTTGTGGTATGGTGAGCTAGGTCGTGAGCCTCCTCGACAGTAGCTGCCACCAGAGAATTCACTGTCAGAATACACCACACTCCAGTCAAGGAGCTTCCTAGTCCAAGTGTCAACTTAGGTTTGGAACAAGTTGAGGCAAGCCCTTCCTATCCTTAGGTTAATCAGCCAGGGATACCTCCCAGACAGAGTTCTAATTCTTAAGAGAGGAAAGTTAGGATAACATGGATGAACGTGTGTGCATAGGTATGGGTTGAATAAATTCAGGTTTTGTGAATGTAATTACATGAATAAGATGAGTGTGAATGAATGAAAATGCATTAGGGTAGGGTTACATGGACAAGTCTAGGGTATCATGAATAAGTTAGCTTCATGTGGGAGAAAGTCATTCTACCACAGAGCTCCCCATCAGATTTGTCCTCACTCAGGTACCTGACGTCAACATTGAGGACCATGTAAAGTTTGCGTTTCGTGAGCATTTTTACGCCGTGCCGTAAGCGAGCAAACACTGTGGGTCACATCTTCAACGTGAGCAGCTTTGTTTCGCTTGATGTGCCACCCAGACTAATGAGTCGAAATTGCGTAAAGAAATTATTTGAATTGAATCCCCCAAAGCAGGAGGAAGGGAGTAATTCTTGTTAGGTGTAGAAGCAGCAGATATATCCAAGAATTGTTTTGACTCACTTGCACATTGTACAAAAGTACAAAGTTTTGCTGACTCCACTCTGTAACAGCTATACACATTATCTCTTTCACAAGCACAGTCTGATCTCACCAATTTTAGCAAATTCTGTTATGTTACAAATACATTCCACTCCACTAAAATCCCACAGCTAGCTAATGTTCTTTCAACTCCTACAGTCCAGTTTCATCTCCAGTATATTGATTGTCACTCTATTAGTCTCTTTCTATTACTGACAATAACAACATCAACCATTAAATTTCATCAGCTATTATTACTTATACTTCATATTTTCCAACCCAAAAAAAACAAAATAACAACAACAAATAAAATACAAAACAAAGGATAAAAACAACAACGACACAAATCCAGTTGGAAACTTGATCTAAAGTTTTGATCAACATAGTGGCTGTTAGAACTAAGAAAATTTGCTAGTATTACAATATGACTGCAAAGTAATCTCTCAGTAGGTGCTATCTCAATAATGAGCCCCTAACCCTTTCCGGTGCGCTGCGCAGTTAGGGTTTTTTTTTCCCCCAAAGAGGTAAAAGATCAGCTATACAACCGGTAAAAAAAAAGACAATAATAAATATATACAAAAAGTTCAGACTACACCGTCCAGGGATGGGGGTATGGTGGGGAGACGGTGGAGCCACAGGGATGCATTGCCCAACCATAAAGTCACTGTCGCCAGGGCGGGCCTGCGAAACAGGCAGTAAGCCAGGGGGTCTCCTTGGAGTGTGCCAGAGCAGCGGACTGGGAATCAGCGTGGATGGCGTCGGACATCATTGTTAAACAACGCGCACAGAGATAGCGTGGCGCGCCCACATAAAGGCTTGAGAGTTTGCGTTATTAGTAGTTGTAGCGTTAATCCTAAAAGTGCTGTAACAAAATGGTGATGATTTTGTTACTTATTTATACTTTTACGCTTCATCTAGTGGTAGGTAAGTTACATTGATATGAAGGACTTTAAAGTACAAAAATAAGATATAGTACAGTATAAGTAATAATTGGCAATATGAAATTTATTGATCTGGTTAACTTTGCTACAGCTAGCTAATAATGTTATTTTAGCTTATAAATATTGAACTAGCAATTTGTCAGGCACATAGTGTTACAGTTTGTCCAAGTAAAGTTGGCACGACCCCAAGCTCGGTAATTGAGGAATGCATTTAGTACTTTACTGGAAGCAATTTATTTATGTGAATCCAAGTCAATTAAGCGCTCAAACGTCAACGTTGCGCTGGGAAAAGGGGCGGTAGGCAGGTGCTCATTAATACTGTAACTATTGAAAGAAAGAAATTTGGTGAAGTTTACGGAGTTTTGGGGCGCTGTACAACTCATCTCATCTGTTTTCAATAATATTTATGTTTATTACGGGCAGATAATGTACAGCAAATGGAAATGCAAACTGGCGGGGCTGTCGATTGTACCTACTGTGTCCCAAGAAATATTTTGATTTTCACAGGATTCAGCAGTGCAGCACTGTTAACTTGTAGCTAAAGTTACTAGACTTTCATGTTAATAAAATTATCAATTGTTTCATTTATTTATTGTATATGAAAAATTGATGAAATGATAGAATTTAAGTAATACACATACAAAAAATAGTAGTGATCCGAGTTGAAGGTGAAATTCTGCCTGAGTTAGTCCTAATCCTTACAATAAACGGCACCTATAATAGTGAAGAAAAGAAATTGGCATAAACAGGCTTTGACAAGCACACATTTTAACGGCAACCAGCCTAAGTGTGGCTGTATTACAAGTTGCTAGCTAAATGAGAACTAAATCACTTAAATATATTGGCTATACTGTATTTGTTCTTGAACAGGTAGACAAATAATCTTACCAACATCCTATCACGTGGTCCTGTACCCTCTGTGACAACAGAACACTCCTGTTTCCACACTGCAATTTAAGCTAATCTTACATGCTACATGGAGGAATTCACTTAATCATAAGCGTGCTGTTTAGATAGAATATATTTAGACTTGGTGTGCTGCTATTAATGGTAATTTGGCTTTACTAAAACAAGAAGTATATAGGAAGTATACATTCATTCTAAGGGCTTGAGATCATAAACTCTCTATTCTTTGTCTTATTAGCTAAGAAAAGACTAAACCTAAATTATTCTCGAAGAATATAATGAAGAATCTTTTTATGTATTTTAGTATAAAATGCTAGCTTGCTCACCATTTTGTGTTGAAAAACAATACAAAAGCGATGTAAGGTAGAACTGTACTGGACAGGACAGCATGGCCACATAATAATCAGTTGTAAAAATCAGGACTACCAAAATTAAATATAATCTTTACACTGTTAAAAATGGGGTGTTTGGTGTTAAATAGGAGGCACTGCCTGGACACCCCAGTTTAAAGCCTAATATTGTCCCCAAAGTTAGTCGCAACTAAATGATATTTGAAATGAAGAAACTAATGGATATAAGCTATTATTATATAAGCTCACTTGGTAAAGTATGCGTTGGTGTAGAAGTTATAAGGGCTTAAAGTGGGGTGTCCAGACCGCGTCTCCTGGCAAACAGCTCGCGAGGTGTTATTTAAGCACGCATTTCAACAGGTATTCATTTAGTTATTAACAATAATGATCAGCTAATCCTTTAACATAGCATTATCAGATAAACTCAACTAAAACAAAAATTGCCATCAGTATTATTTAAATTACCAATTAATGGAGATTTGAAATTAAAGAGAAAGCTCTACCTGAACTCTTAGTCAGCACTTTTTTTTGAAAAAAAAACAGCAACAACACACAAAAACAACAACTAAGTCCAATTGTCATGTATTTTTCCTGCAACGTAAAACAACATCTTGAAATGAAATGCAAATAACTGCAACAGCAACATTAATTTGTAAGCCATAAAATAACAATTGATAAACTTTTAACCAAGATCTTAATTAATATTTTGTTCAAAGTTTATTTTAACATTTTTGAAACAGGCAATTTAGAAGTAGAAGTCAATGGAATCCCTCAAAAGTATCTGAATGACTTGGTCAAAGTTCCCTATAATGCTAAAGTGTCCCTAACTTGCAGGTCACAGAATGTGGAATTATTAACGTTTATCAATACAACTCTAGATCTGGATCAAAACTTTTTGAACGGACTTTCACCCTACTTATTCATATCAGCTAATGTTACAATTGACCACTTTAATGCAAGGAACAGAGGATTTTATAGATGTGCAACAAATATTCATTCAAAATCATTACAAAGGACGTTAATCACAACAAGTGAGTGTATTATCATTCTGTTACTTTATTGTGCACTAATAGAGTAAAGGTTGTTAATTGAGGTTGACATATTGGTATCACTTACAAACGTACTAATAGATTGAATATATTATAGTTAGTACGTGTGGTATAAAATATTAAGTCGACTAGTCATCAGTTATTTAACAGTCTACTTTGTATACCATGAAATTGTAGTTTGGGATGTTACTTCTGGAAGGTGAAGGATAAAGTGAGAAAAACTTGCAAATTTTGTCACTTGTAGATAATTAGCTAATTAAATTGATTAGCTCTTTAAATTATATATAATTATTGAGATTAACCTAGAATTTTTCCAAAATCGTCAAGGTTTTTTACTATGTAATCTCGGTAGTCATTTGTGCTGAAGCACTACAATCTGTTTGCATCATTAATACTAAGCTCTTTTTTGTAATGGCTGCATACTTCTCTAAATAATGTACATTATTTCAAGATTCTTCAGTTAAGGTATCATGTATTACATGATTACAGGCCAAAATGAGGTAAACATAACAGATCTAATTCAGGAAAGATTGGGCAATTCCTTATATACTACTATATTAGCTCAATACGCTGGCATTCCTGAGCGATTGCTTCAGTGGTACGTAAATGGGAAGCCTGTAGGCCCCTCAAATACTATATTTCACGTCAAACATGATGGACTGAATTCATATCTGAGATTTAAACACGATGATAATCAAACATATGGAACCTTTATGTTGAAAGTGAATGGTACAAAATGGAAGGATACACTAAAGTTGCCTCATCCTCAACAAATTTCTCATCTTTTTGGATCCTCCAAAAATATACTTAAACTAGTGACCAAGATAGTAAATGGAAATATTCTCGCTGATGTCAAAGCTACTCCTAACTCTCAATCTGATATGTCTGATCAATTTCAATCACTTAATAGACAAAACCCTACGAACAGAAAATACTTACCGGATATAATTCACTTAGGACAAGACAAGAAACAAAAAATTAAACCAAAAAGTCACCGTGTCCGTCCAGACTCAACGTTTTCTTCCCGAACCAACTTGGCACCTATCAAAAAGGATAGGGATAGAAAATTTTTGAAAGAAGTAATAGAACAAAACAGGAAAGAAGAAAGTACAGTCAATGAATGGACACGCCTACCTGCTCATGCTAAATCTCTAGAGAAGAATATCCACAAAAAGTTCGTTCAAGGAAGCAACATTTTACAACCTCTCCAATCTGATTTTAGTGAGTTAAAACAAAAAGTAATTACGACAAATTCCTTAATTCTTTGTAGCTAATTGAAGAATATTGTTGAAGTTATTGAAAATGGAACTTGATTAGCTACACTGTGTCTTAAATAGTACAATGGTAATGTTATCATTTAGGAACAGTTTAAATGTCACCATTGTTAAATTCCACTTTATGATAGTATAAGTCAACTAAATAATTCCAATAGTGCATCTATAAGCATGTCAGAAATTTAAGTAAGCGTATTTAACATTCTCTATGCTCCTATATAATATGTATACATGAATAGAGAGAGAGACAGACAAAGAGAGAAGGAACACAAACAGACAGATGGACAGATAGACAGACAAACAGACAGACAGACAAACAGACAGACAGTCAGTCAGACCGACAGACTTGCATGCTTACATCAAAAATACGCTTCCGATTATAATGCTCTGAATTTTTAGATTCAAATACAACACCTAATAAGGCTATTAAGAAGACTCCTCCAAGTAGCTTGACACTCAATAGGAACAACAATAGAGGAAGTAAAGAAGAAACTGAAGTAGTTCAATTAGGTCCAAACAGGAAACTGAAAAACCTGCTCAATGAATGGATCCGTCAGCAGATTCAAACTAAGCGAACACGTCACTATGTCAACCAAGATTCATCTGTTCATCAAGAACAATTGGATCCTAGCAACAGACAACAGAATGTGAAATCTCATGATACAGACAGAGTACCTTCTCCAGCTATTCCAACAGATTTATGTAAGCAGTAGAATGGATTTACACTTTACACATTTTAAAATCCAATTCTTGAATAAACGTTGCCTGAGTATCGAGTCTATTTTCTAATTGGGCCACATTTTATACCTTCTGAACACAATATGGTAAATGGAATATTGTGAACCTTTAGGAATATATTAAAGATCGGTTTTGATAACTAATCATAATTGATTTGAAATGATTGGAAAATATACCAGTACAATACAAAAATTACAATGAATCTCAGCTTAGATTACAATTGTCATATTTTTCAATAATTTTAGTCTAATAATAATATTAAGTAATTATTGTGATTGTACAGTAGTGAATAGCTTATATAACTGTATTATGACTGGAATGAATAGCTATAAAACACTTTCATCTTCATGCATCCATGAAGTGACAAAAAGCATTACATTTTGTATCAGTGTTTTATCATTGTAATACATGGTAATAATTATAAATACTAGCATCTTTACAAGTAGAGGTGAATGGCAAAGTCCGGAAATATCTTCATCATTTGGTGACAGTTCCATATGATGCAAAGGTTGCATTGAAGTGCATTTCACCAACTGCAAAACTACTAACGTTTGTTAACACAACTTTAGACCTGGACCAAAACTTGTGGAACGGACTGTCACCATATTTGTTTGTATACTCAAATATTACTATTAATCATTTTGATGTGATAAATAGAGGATTTTACAGTTGCACCACCAATGTCACTACTAAATCAGCACAAAAGACACTAATCACAACTAGTGAGTTCAAAGTTTGTATTTAGAATTGTATATGCATGTATATTGATGTGTATTATTAATTGAAAATGTAGTTTAAGTAGTGACAATTACAACACGTCAAAACCCCGATTAGAAGATTAAGATGAAGTAAGAACAAGTGCACCACCTTAAACCTTACTCAGATTTCAATGCTGTCTACTACTAGCTGTGCTATAACACTATTACTATTACTATATCATTAGTAGTGTTTTGTTATCAGGTCAAATTCTTCAGATCCATTAATTTTACATAAAGACGTGCAATTCTGAAATGAAATCAATTGTAGAATCTGATGGTACTCTAGTGGTAATTATTCCATGTTGCTATTTAATAATAGCAATATCCAATATAATGGTGACTTTGAGGGTGTCAACCTGATAGCTAAGAAGTTGAAATGAAACATAGTCTGTGGAAATTATGTATTTGATTATCTGCAAAGACGCGAAATAATATATATTATATATTGATTTGTTAACTAATTCTCGTTAAATATACATTCTACTAACAGATAAATTTGAAGTTAACATAACAGATCTGATCCAGGAAAGATTGGGAAATTCCATTTATACAACAATACTAGCTCAGTATACTGGCTTTCCTGAGAAATTGCTTCAGTGGTACGTAAATGGGAGGCCTGTAGGCCCAACTAATACCGTATTTGACGTGAAATCTGATGGACTGAATTCATACCTGAGATTCAAACGGGATGTTAATCAAACATATGGAACCTTTATGTTGAAAGTGAACGGTACAAAATGGAAGGATTCACTGAAGTTGTCACATCCTCAAATTTCAAGCATTTTCGAATCCACAAAAAATAATTTTAACAAAGTAGTAACTAAAATATCACATGGAAGTATTCTTTCTGATGTCAAAGTTGATTCTGATCCTCAATCTGACACATCTGTTAATCAGTTCTTATCACATAATACACATAAGCCAACTAACAGAAAGTTTAGACCTGCAGTCATTCGTTTAGGTCAAGGCAAGACACAAAAACCTAAACCAAAGAGTCATTATGTCCGTCAAAACTCAATTTTTACTTCACAAGCAAACTTGGCACCTAACAAAGACAAATATAGCGATAGGAAATTCCTAAGAGAAGTAATTCGTTTAGGACAGAACCGGAAGCAAGAAAAAGCAGTCAATGAATGGACACACCTACCTGCTCATGCTAAATCTCTAGAGAAGAATACCCACAAAAAAATTGTTCAAGGAAAAAGTATTTTACAAACTCTCTCACCAGATTTGAGTGAGTAAAAACTTAACTAACTATAACATTATTTTTATTCTATCAACAGTTACTTGAATACATATTATGTGAAGCTATGAAAACAATGAAATTTGAATACACAGTCTCATAATCAGTATCATGCTAATGTTATAATTTCGGTGCTGCATAAGATTTAGCAATTGTTAAATTTTCTTTTATAGTTATATAAGCATTACACAATGGGTATATGATCATTTCATTGTAATGTTATAAATACTAGCATCCTTACAAGTAGCAGTAAATGGCAGGGTTCAGAAATATCTCAGACATTTAGTGAAAGTTCCGTATGATGCCAAGGTCTCATTGAAGTGCATTTCACCAACTGCGAAACTACTAACGTTTGTTAACACAACTTTAGACCTGGACCAAAACTTGTGGAACGGACTGTCACCATACTTATTTGTATACTCAAATATTACAATTAATCATTTTGATGTTAAAAATAGAGGATTTTACAGTTGCACCACCAATGTCACTACTAAATCAGTAGAAAAGACACTAATCACAACTAGTGAGTTCAAAGTTTGTATTTAGAATTGTATATGCAATTATATTGATGTGTATTATTAATTGAAAATATGACAATTATAACACGTCAAAATACTATTGGAAGATTAAGTATCGAGCATGTAAGAACAAGTGCACCACCTTATTATATGATTAGTAGTGTTTTGTTATCAGGTCAAATTCTTCAGATCCATTAATTTTACATAAAGACGTGCAATTCTGAAATATGAAATCAATTGTAGAATCTGATGGTACTCTAGTGGTAATTATTCCATGTTGCTATTTAATAATAGCAATATCCAATATAATGGTGACTTTTAGGATGTCAACCTGATAGCCAAGAAGTTGAAATGAAATATGCTATGTGGAAATTATGCACTTGATTTTCTCCAATGCTGAGAAATATATATATTTATTCCAAGCTAGATATCTTCACAATGATATTTTTAGGTACTGTGAGATATCTCAGGATATCACAAAGTGTTATCTCATGGCTGTATTGAGCAAGCATATAGCAACCAGGCCTGGCGTACAAGTTTTCTGGGTTTTTATAGCCATTTTTACTCTAGTGGAGCCTACCCAGCCAGGTTAGAGTAGCTGCAATAATATCAGCTACGGTTGTGGGGAGCCCCTAGTGAGTTTTCGGTAACTTTACACCTTGAGTTAACAAAAAACTACTTCAGTGAACATATCTAGTGTGGAATAAACCACTTATTACACTCGTTGGAGTCATATGGCTAGATATTTCACTCACAGGCTTTATTTTCACTGCCTTTGACTCTTGAAAATAAATTAGCCTGCTCATGAAATATTTCACCATATCACACTCTAACTCATGTAATAAGCACAATATATATATATGTATATAATATATATTATAATATATATATTTTTTTAAAAACTCATTTTCATTAATAATTATACATTCTAATAACAGATAAATTTGAAGTTAACATAACAGATTTAATCCAGGAAAGATTGGGAAATTCCATTTATACAACAATACTAGCTCAGTATACAGGCTTTCCTGAGAAATTGCTTCAGTGGTACGTAAATGGGAGGCGTGTAGGCCCCTCAAATACCATATTTAATGTTAAATCTGATGGACTGAATTCATACCTGAGATTCAAGCACGATAATAATCAAACATATGGAACCTTTATGCTGAAAGTGAACGGTACAAAATGGAAGGATACACTAAAGTTGCCTCATCCTCAACAAATTTCAAGCATTTTAGAATCCACAAAAAATAGTGTTAAGAAAGTAGTAACCAAAATATCACATGGAAGTATTCTCTCTGATGTCACAGCTTATCCTGATCCTCAATCTGACACGTCTGTTAATCAGTTCTTATCACATGATACACATAGGTCAACTAACAGAAAGTTTAGACCTGAAGTCATTCGTTTAGGTCAAGACAAAACACAAAAACCTAAACCAAAGAGTCATTACATCCGTCAAAACTCAATTTTTTCTTCACAAGCAAGCATGGCACCTAACAAAGACAAAGATAGCGATAGGAAATTCCTAAGAGAAGTAATTCGTTTAGGACAGAAGAGGAAATCAGAAAATAAAGTCAATGAATGGACACGCCTACCTACTCATGCTAAATCTCTAGAGAAGAATACCCACAAAAAAATTGTTCAAGGAAATAGTATTTTACAAACTCTCTCACCAGATTTGAGTGAGTTAAAACTTAACTAACCTTGAATGCATATATATGTGAAGCTATTAAAACAATGGAATTTGATTACACAGTCTCGTAAATAGTATCATGCTAATGTTATAATTTCGGTGCTGCATAAGATTAAGCAATTATTTCATTTTCTTTTAGATATATATAAAGCATTACACAATGAGTATATATATATGATCACTTCATTGTAATGTTATAAATACTAGCATCCTTACAAGTAGCAGTAAATGGCAAAGTTCAGAAATATCTCAGACATTTAGTGAAAGTTCCGTATGATGCCAAGGTCTCATTGAAGTGCATTTCACCAACTGCGAAACTACTAACGTTTGTTAACTCAACTTTAGACCTGGACCAAAACTTGTGGAACGGACTATCACCATACTTATTTGTATACTCAAATATTACCATCCATCATTTTGATGTTAAAAATAGAGGATTTTACAGTTGCACCACCAATGTCACTACTAAATCAGTAGAAAAGACACTGATCACAACTAGTGAGTTGGAAGTGTGAATTTCTAGTAGTATCAGCATGTGATGTGGGTATCCATTGAAAAAGTAGACTTAATTTAGACAATACAATATTACAGTTCTAAGCACGGTAAGATAAAATAACATGCCAGCTTTAATGCATGTAAAAATGATGTGGTAGACTTCAAAACTTATCCACTACTTCATGTTAAAGCAGCTTCCTATAGAATATCCCATATTTTGAGTGATAATTCGTTTTCTAGCGATATATTTCCTAAGTGATAGTTGTGCTGGAGATGTTATATTGTGAAGCAATGCACATTAGAAATATGCAAACAATGTTAGGATTTGATTATACTGCCATGAAACATTGTGTTACTAGCATTAAATCATTGACTTATTCACCCAATCATACTTACTAATTCCAGATAAATTTGAACTGAACATAACAGATCTAATTCAGGAAAGATTGGGCAGTTCCATTTATACTACAATACTAGCACAGTATGCAGGCCTTCCTGAGAAATTGCTTCAATGGTACGTAAACGGGAGGCCTGTAGGCCCCTCAAACACCATATTTAACGTGAAATCTGATGGACTGAATTCATACCTGAGATTCAAACACGATGATAATCAAACATATGGAACCTTTATGCTAAAAGTGAACGGTACTAATATGAAAGATACATTAAATATACCTAATCTCCAAGAAACTTCTAGTCTCCTTGGATCTTCAAGATGGTTTCTTAACAAAATAGTAACCAAAGTAGTAAATGGAAATCTTCTTTCTGATATAAAAGCTATCCCTGACACCCAAACTGATACATCATCAAATGAATTCTTGTCACAAAATACTTATAAGCCTAGTAATAGGAAGTTTTTACCAGGAATATTTAGTTTAGGTGAAGGCGGGAAACAGAACATGGACTCTTGGAAAAAAAATAGAAATGGTATGAAATCATTTGTTCCAACTTCACCAACTACTCCACTAAACTTACGTAAGTTAAAACAATAGTCATTCCCATCCAAATTTATTAGCAAGGAGTAAAAGGAAGAAAGGTTCATATTACTTTTAAAATATTGACAATTTCCTTCACTTACATAAAAGCAAGCAAGTTTACCTTTACTTAGTTTGTACTTGATACTTAGCATGACTAATAGATAAATATAATGTCCTGACAATCAAATTGACAGAATTTACACAAGACATTCAGTAAAATTATTTGTTTCCTACAGCATCAGTACAAGTTGAGAAACGCACAAAATTATTTGCAAGTAGAAATAAGAATTATAACTACAAACTTGGAGAGAATATGTTATATTCAGGCCATGACAGGAAACAAGAAAAGAGGGTCAAGGAAAGAATGTCCCAATCACATCAAACTAAAGCACCCAGTCACTATGTTGATCAAATATCTCAACAACAGCAGATGGACTCGGGGAAGAACTATGTTACAACTCAAGAAGAGAATGCTTACCAAAAATATCATCCCAAACATTTTGCTTCATCAATGACTCCACCTGATGTGTGTGAGTTTTGAAGTTTTAGCTAATTGAATATTCTGAATTCGTTAAGCTGAATTGATATAAAAAATACTTAAATCAAATCACATTTTTGATTTTTATATGAATTTTGTTGAAAGTTAAAATCTATTTAAATACATAGCACACCCACAAGTTGAGGTAAAGGACAGGTTGCCACATAATAAAAACAAACAAATAAACAGCAAGTTTGAAACTGGAACACATCACTCACCTCAGTCAAAAGAAAACCAAGACAAGATGATAGAGAAATGGATGTCTAAAAGTATTCTAACTAAAGCACCAAGTGACAATGTCAATTCAGATTCAAAGACTTTCCAAAAACAGCAAATGGACTTCAGTGATAGAAACAATTATATAACTTCTCAACATGAAGACAAATACAAAACAATGGAGTCAAAAGTAACTCCTTCCACATCAAGAGTACCAGATGATTTATGTGAGTCTACATCAAATAGTTTTCTCTTAGCTGTAGCTAAGTTCAATCGAATATTATTTCTGAAAGATCTTTTGTAGCACAATTTGTTTAGTTTATAATGTGTCAACTCTGATATTGTTAGCTAAATACTTAAAATGGAATAATTTATGCCTCATTTTCTTTCTTTATTTGTAGTTTTTGCGTAATTTGTGAGGAAATAATCAATTCAGATGGTATTTACATGTATAAATTTAGTATGTTTATTCTACTCTTCTGTTTGAATGATATTAAATTGTTAAGTCAGAGTGTGTGTGTATAATTGTGCTAATTATTGGTGTACTTCTTTATAACTGCTGGACTAGATAGCGACTCATGTTATTATTTGTATGTGTCATTTTTTAATAACTGTAAAGCAGTCCACCAAGATGATGTCAATGATATTTTACCACATAAGAAAGTTAGTCAATTTGACAGTAAACTAGGAACAGAAATGTTTAACTTGGGACAAAAGAATGAAAAGCAAAACAGGATCAAGGAAAGGTTGTCTCAACTGATGGGGACAAACACAAGAAGTTACAATGTCAATCAAATGAGTCAAAATTCCAATAGTTTTCCACTACAGCATGAGGTTTCAAAAGACGAAGAGACAACTGGTATGAAGACATTTAAAAATGTGAATTATACTGAGACATTTATGTGAATTTTAGTCATATATACACCTCACCTCACAACTGAAGAAGGCTTATGAGAGAGCTGAAATGTTTTGTGAATTATATCTAATTTTAATGCTACTAAGCTAAAAATATTGAATTACCATAAATGTACTCATTTATATATGGTAGAAGTATGAGAACAGAACTGTTCCCATTCACTTTCCCTACTTGAACGCCATTGTTTAGACGTTGTGATTACTCATCAAAATACATGGCTTCAATTTGTAATTTCCCTATTCCAGGTGGCAGGGTAGCAGGAACTTCTCTAACCTTAGAGTGTAAGATAAATCACAAACAAACGCTGCTAGAGTCCTTGAGATTCAACAGTTTCACTCACAGCTAAGCATCAGCCTTAGCTCACATCATATCAGTTTTGGGCAGCTTTTACCTTTCCCTGATTTACCATGTGTCTTTAGCTGCAGCTTTCATTCTAGCGTGGGTGTGTTTGCTCGAGTGTGTGATGTCATGTATCTATTATAGTACAGAGTAGTGCTGTTTGAAAAATTTTCATTAACACTATCTCATTATAGGCCCCAAAGAGCAAAGCGTGAGAGATGGACCAATAATAACGGTAGATGGGTTTTATGTCAGAGCATTACAATATATTATACATCATGCCCCAGAGATACCTAATATGATCCAAAAAGGCTTGAACTATCTGAGTGAAAAGTTTCTAAATGTAAGGAATAGACTTCACAGTGCACCAGATCCCACAAAGAGACAGCAAGAGAACACAGAATCAAGTCCTCCTCTAAACAATAAAGATTTCCATGAAGATTACATTCATGAATCATTTCATCCAAGACGCAGACTTTCACCAGACTTTAGTAAGTATGAATTAATATATTAGTATAATTTAAGAGATGCTTCATAATTCTTTGTGAATATTGGTGTATTAATAATGTAGCAACAACTATTGCAACTAGAAAACTTTACTCTAAACACTAACAATAAGGAAATTATATTTTACGAGCCTGTCAGAGAAATTTATTAGGCCATATTATAAGTAATAATAATATTTTAGATTAATTTTGCTTCACCCAGTCTAGTCGATAAATACATTTCCATGAACAAATCTGAATATAAAAGTAATTCTGCACATTATTTTGTCTTTTTTTTTTCTTAGCAAAGTATTTGAACCCTGAAAATAGAAAGATAGAGGAGCGTGGCCAGGTTATTGAGGAAGGTACAGAGCCTGTGGCAGTGGATCTAAAGCCTCACATAATTATTGCAGTGTCCCTACTCGTTACTGGAATATTATTCTTTACTGCTAGCATTATCCTCATCATTGCATATTGTAAATCCAAGAAGACGAAAATATCTGAGACAGATGAAGAATCTGGTAATGGAAATTCATCAAGGAAAAGTGGAATGACCTCTAACAACATCAGGTATGTTATGAGAATGTTCATGTTGATAATTATATTATAAGTAAAATGAACTGACTTTGTGCAATACTGGTTATTGTACATTGAGCAGTCTTCTGCAGTACATGCAATATCATGAGAAAGATGAATGCAACATAAATTGGTCTGAAAAATATTTTCCTAACTTCCTATCAATATTTTTCGGCCGCTTGAACATTTAACTTGCATGAATAACTCCATATTGACTCTGAAGTGTCACTGTAACTGATACTAGTGATGTGCTTGAGCACAAATGGAAAGCGAGCCTGTGCACAAATGAAACACTGCAGAAGAATCTAGGAGTCGATTTCTAAAAGTATAAGTACGTAGCCATTGTGACCATACTTTATCTAACAAATACAGAACTAACTTTCTTACCTCAACTTCCCGGTACTTAGTATCTAATGCCGCATTCTGACTATCTAAGTTAGCAAGCACTCACAGATAACTATTGACAGCCGAGTTTTTAAAATATGTCTGTTAAAAAATCTCAATACCATAATAACCTTTGACATTTTGCAGCTTGAAAAGAAGAATAACAAGGTCTAAAGAAATACTGCATAGTGTTCAGTCTAACCGTAAGTTTTAAGACCTAAGTGCGTCTTGCTGCATTAAGAAATATTGTAATCCTAAAGGGTAAACAATAAAATTACTTGAATGATACGGAATCGCTAAACTGAAATATATATATATTATATATATAATACTATATATTATAAAAAATATCCTCGATTTTCAATTGTGTTACCCCTGATAGTCTCTTTCGCTTCACTTGCTCGCCAATAATATAGTTTCCAAAGCATAAATCAGTAGCAAAACCGATGATACATTGTCTAGTTGTATTCCATATTGTAAATAAAATGTGTTTTCAACTGCGCAGCAGCTTTCTTTGAATTTTTAAATTTTATTACATATTGTGTCAGCATAAATATTGAATTTATAATTATAATTATAATTTTATTTTTTTACTGCAGGAGGAATAAAGTTGCCCCAACTGGATGTTAGATAGTTAAAGAATACTCTAATAATAGACATTTAAATTACTTATTACTGTGTATATTTTGATATTTAATTAATGGGGCAACTTTAAAATTGTTGAAAAGTTTGCTTTGCTGGGCTAATCAACATTATGCAGATCTCAGTGTGAGTGCACAGGTACATGACTAACAGATTTTTTGTGAAGAGTAATGTCAAATGTTTTGTGAAGAGTAATGTCAAATGTTTTGTTGAAATGGCATCTTGTTATTATGCGGAGAGCAGCAGTATAACAGTAATGGAGAGTACTCTTGGATGGGATTCAGAAATATTACAATAGTATGTGCAGAACATCTTAAATATGAATTGAAGTTTAACACCTTTCATCCAAACAGTTAATAGAGTATGCAAGAGATCAGATGAAATGATGATGAGTTTTGATGTGTTTTCCCTGTAGACGAGGTAGTATCTGTGATCAGAGATAAGCTCCAGAATGATAAAAGTCTAGATGAGAGAACATGTCTATCTCCTGAGTGCATTACAGAATTATTAGAGGTCAGCCTTAGGTCAACAGGTACAACGGCAACTGTTATGAACAAGTAGTTGGAGGTTCTCCTGTTTCTGCAGTAGTGGTCAACTTGTACATGAAGTTATTGGAGGAAGTAGCTTTAAACTCAGCTCTAGTTATGAAAACGATATGCAGATGATATCTTTTTAATGGTTAAGAAGGGAACTCATATGACATTAGTTGGACCACTTAAACTCCGTAAGACCATCTATAAAATTGACTATGGAATCAGAGGAAGATAGTAAGCTACCTTTTCTGGATTGTTTATTGAAGAGAGAGAGAGTGATGGTAGGCTTACATTTCCACTGTGTACAGAAAACCTACACACACAGATAGATACCTTCACTTTAAGTCTCATCATCCTAATCATGTAAAGAGAGGAATAGTGAGAGGCTTGTATCAGAGAGTTAGTAGGGTAACTAATATGAGTGTAAACTTAAGGAAGAAGAGAAATACCTACACAAAGTACTTCAATGCAATGATTATGACAATGCAGCCATTAGGGCAGGCTCTAAACAATTACCTCCTAGAGATCACACAGATACTGTACATGGAATGACTTGATTTTTACTATTCCATACATAGCAGAATTGAGTGAGAGTATTAAGAGAGTGTGTAGAGACTTTGACATCAAAACAGCATTTAAGTCAGGTAAGACACAATAAGGTCACACATCTCATCAAAGTCAAAGTTATACTGTATCCTTTAGTACCCAGTTATCCCTATAGTAGTATGGCCTGCAGCTGTGGTAAATTATATACAATTCAGTCATTCTAGGCTGAAACAATTATAATATAACAGCAATTTTTCTCGTTCTAACAGCCAATATTGTTGATTAATACTTAACTAAACGTTTTGAATTCGAGAGTTCGACCTCAGTTGACTGAGGACTTTGGCAGAAGCTAAACGACAGGTTAAGTTTTAATTAACATTGGCTGTTAGAACAAGAAAATTTGTTATTATACATGTATATTAAAATTACATCTAAGTGAAACCATAGAGTGAAAGAACATCAGGATGTACATCTAAGTGAAACCATAGAGTGAAAGAACATCAGGATGCTTGTAAGAGAGGTGATGAGAAGTTATCAGCCATTGCTGAACATGCTTGGCACGGAGTTCACCCTATTCAAAGGGAAGAGATAGAGTTGTAGAAGAGCTTGTAATAATCATGAGTTAAAGATCAAGGATGAATTACACATACAGATGACACCAGACAGCAACAAGTTTAACACAGATATAAGTTTAGAGCTTCCAGATTGCTGGCTGTCTATGTGCTGCATGCAAATCACCCTATTGCACCATGAGTGACCATTCGCCAATGGATTAACTTGTGATGGGAATCTACAAAAACCATACAATTGATGAAGTGTTTAAGCTTTATTCACCATTTCATCATAATTTTAGTCAGCAGTAGCTACCATACCTATTTGCCACAACTAAACAGTAGACGTACCCAACAGTAATCTTGCTTGGTTAAATGTTTACTTTATGGTGTTTTTTTTTACTAAGCCGTAGGTATAAAACACAATAATTTCACACACACTGGTTCACTAAAAATAGCAACTAAAGACTATTCTCGAGACTTGATTATAGGACAATGAATTTTAAAGCAAAATATGGTGCCATGTGCATACCTCATCGCTTTTGGTGTGAAGTACACACCAAATTGAATGCGAGTTCATTTCTCAAGGAATAGAGAGTATCTTTATTTACAATAGCTTCAAAACTTGAAGCTGCTCAGGCTTAATTAAAGACCACCCCACCTCCTGTTCAATAAATTAGTCTTGATCATTAGATTGGCCTGCGCCACATAGATACTGCGATCAGATTTGGAGCCACATAATAACTCCAGTACAATCCGATTACTCTCGCAAGCCAGACCCTTTACCTAGTAGCTACACTGGGAATGGGGGGTGCATCTATAAGGCTGGCCATGCTGCTGCACTTCATTGGCATCCTTGGAACTTTACAGAAGTAAAAGTGCTGAGTTTATAAACGTTCGAGTGTAGTGCATCCATGAATTTGATGTTTATGTAATAAGTTGATTGCAGTTATATGTGACAGGCTCTGGAAAAGGTGGTACAAATTCGATCAACACACAGTTTTGCAGTATGGCTAAAATGATGTTTAGGTTAAATAATTTAATATAATCTGCAAGCTTTCTTTCACATCTGGACAAAGCTTGAATGTTGAATTCAGTTGACAAGCGGTTCAAATAGCTTCTTATACTAAACTGAACAATTGCATCAAAACAGGAATGACTTCCAGAGCATTGTATTTAAGAGAACAAATATGTTACAACAACATGTTCAGAATCAGCTAGTATGTAATTTACATAGTTTACTGAAATAATCGTGCTTTTCCTTATATGTCGTGATTAAGTTCCACTGGAACAAATTCAGGGAATGCGTTGTCCAGACCTTCTTTCCCCGCTTGCGGTTAGGAAAAGGGTCTGGCTTAGGAGACTAGAATCCAAGTGGAGCTCTCAGCTGTCCTTCTCCCACGCCCACATAAGGATGGAAACGGATAGACTACAGCATACTAGTGTGAAAGGCAAAATGAAGCTGGGATGGCAAAAGAGTTGCGTAACAGAACCAATGCATCATGTGATGTCAGGTACTCTAGTCTCTCCCCCATCCTCACCAGAGCCTCAATCTTGTCATCCAGGGCCGCTGATATAGACTCTACTCTAGTGGGGACCCCAACAAGGTGGCATGGGCGGGATCAACCACTTTAGAACCTGGAATCTGTGTGATGATTGCCTCGTATGGAGTGGTCATGACAGATAATCTCTGACTTGCTGTTGTTTAGAAATAAACCTAGCTTCTCAGCATCCTAGATCACATCCAGGTCATGCAGGATGTCCTCACAGGAACCACCCAACGAGATGTCATGTGAGACAAAAAAGGAGAGGGCCCATAGGATCTCCCTGTTGGACTCCTTCTGCTGAGGAAATGGTTCTGTCACCCCAACGAAGCAGAGTATGCTGTGTGAACTAGCGGATAGATAGAAGGAGCATGGGAACGGATAGCTTCCAACATACTATCCCGGCGGATTGAGTTGAACGCATTGCTGAAATCCTGTTTCACTATGGCGTGCTCCGGGTCTAAGTTAGAAAGGAACTTCCTAGCAGCATGCACTGCAGCCTCTGCACCCCCACTTACACCATATCCAAGTTGGTGGGGAGCCAGCAAAGCAGCCATATCACCCACAACTGAAACCCAGCAACTTTAGCAACCAAACATCTCAGGGTGCATCCTACAGCAATTGGCCTGACGCCCCCACATTTCTTTTGAAGAGCCACTAAGGGGGCCCCCAAAAAGAAGGGTCTGCCCTCCTCAGGAGTGCGGCCATCAAGCACTAGAGTAGCGAAAGCTACCAGGGCAGAAACAAAGGGTGACTCTTCTATATCATCTACCGAGGCAAGGAGATCCTTGAGATGTTGAAGCTGTAGTTTGTCTAGACCTCCGGCCGAGCCATTTGGAAAGGATCGAATAGTCCTTGAGATAACGCTGGCCAGGATATCAAAGGTTGCACGTGGGGTGACTGAGGAGGGGATTGTAGAGTCTGGATGCTATAGGTGGATGCTTTGATTGTAGAGCGGAAAATGTACTGTCATCATAATCAGGCAGAGTCTCATTGGAGCTTGCCAAACGTATTGCACCTCTCAAATCACCCGCATCAATCTTCCTGGAAACCCGTCTGGCCAGGGTTTCCATAGGGTCCCGGCGCTTCTTGATCTTAGACTGCCTGGGCTTGCTTGGTCTGGAAGGGGGGTGCTCCTCCTTAAGCTGGGTCTTTAGACTGCTGGCTAAAGGCTCATTAGGACTACCTTTATCTGGGAGCCTGAGACAATTGGTAGCGAAACTGAAAAGTCTGTTCCATGATGGCACATCATACCAACTCACAACTTGTTCCAATGTGGCTGTCAGCTTGCAACAACACAGCTCCCTAGCAGCCTTGGGGATTCTTTTTACAACTGTGACATCAGGAAAACACTCCACTACTCCCTGGTGAGCTTCAATTGGAATAGGCACTGGAGATTCCGATGGCTGTGACTGGCTGAGAGGGTTATCATGGTCTTGAGGTTCACTACTGTCGCTATTGATGACTTTAGGTGGCTTCCCTGCTCTTCTGCCTGCTGGCCCATGACTTCTAATAACACCAGAACTTGTCAGACAGATCTTCCTAAGGCACACTGAACACACCGCCAGTCATGCATGCATAGTTGCCAACTTTTAGATACAAAATGTAGGCACAACCGGCGAGCTTGCGCGCCTGAAATTTTTTGCCATGACCACGCCCCTTTTAAAATTAAACCACGCCCCTTTTGCCACGTCCACATGCACATCGAAAAGATTCAGTTGATCGTGAACTGATGATTTGTTTTGTGAACTGATGATTTGTTATGTGAACTTGTTTTTAGTCTTTGTGAAGTGATTGGCGAGTTGCTTTCTTGCGTTATGACTAAAAATAACTGTACTTTGACCCTACTCGGGCCATAGCTAGCTAAACTAAGTTTCGAGCCGTACTGTTACAGTTTAGCCTTCATTTCCTGGCCTCGGACCCTCTTGGTCGGTGATGTCGGGACAGGAGCGGGACTGGAGCTAGAATGTCGGGATTGCCCGCCAGAATCGGGATGGTTGGCAACTATGTGCATGGTCACTAATTTTGTTGTATAATTGACAGTTTTAAATTTTATTGTACTACTACTAATTCTTAGTAGAGGAAAGTTAGGCAGAGCGTTAGGCAAGTGTATTTCGATAAAATGAGATATGTCAAATAAAGTGAGGCTGGCCAATATATACCAAACCTGCCAAAAGGTGAGGTGAGAAATAACATGAACGTGTGTGCATAGGTATGGGTTGAATAAATTCAGGTTGTGTGAATGTAAGTACATGAATAAGATGAGTGTGAATGAATGAAAATGCATTAGGGTAGGGTGACATGGACAAGTCTAGGGTAGCATGAATAAGTTTGCTTCATGTGGGAGGAAATCATTCTACCACAGAACTCCCCATCAGATTTGTCCTCACTCAGGTACTTGACGTCAACATTGAAGACCATGTAAAGCTTGCATTCCGTGAGCGTTTTTATGCCGTGACGACGTAAGCGAGCAATCGCAGCTCAACTGTGGATCACGACTTCAACGTGAGTAGCTTAGTTTTGCTTGATGTGCCACCCAGACTAATGTGTGACGAAATTGCAGAAAGAAATTATTTGAATTGAATCCCCCTAAGCAGGAAGGGAGTAATTCTTGTTAGGTGCAGAAGCAGCAGATATATCTAAGAATTGTTTTGACTCATTTGCACATTGCACAAAAGCACAAAGTTCTGCTAACACCACTCTGTAATAGTTATACACATTATCTCTTTCACAAGCACAGTCTGATCTCACCAATTTGAGCAAATTCTATTGTTACAAATACATTCCACTCCACTAAAATCCCATAGCTAGTTAATGTTATTTCAACTCCTACCTCTCCATATATTGATTGTCGCTCTATTAGTCTCATTCTCTTACTGACAATAACAGCATCAACCATTAAATTTATATAAGAAACTTTGATAAGCATGTGAAAAAACAAAACAAAACAAAACCAAACCAAAAAAATTCAAAAAACAAACAAACAAACAAACAAACCAAAAAAACGACATCAATCCAGTTGGAAACTTGAGCTAAAGTTTTAATCAACATAGAACTAGAACTAAGAAAATTTGCTAGTATTACAAAATCATTTCTCAGAACAAACACAAACTTGCTGGGAAAATTAAAATCTAGTTATGTATTAGTATAGCTTGTGCAATGAAATATCGAGTTATGTATTAGTATAGCTTGTGCAATGAAATATCTAGTTAGGTATTAATATAGCTTGTGCAATGAAATATCTAGTTAGGTATTAGTATAGCTTGTGCAATGAAATATCTAGTTATGTATTAGTATAGCTTGAGCAATGAAATATCTAGTTATGTGTTAGTATATCTTGTGCAATGAAATATCTAGTTATGTGTTAGTGTAGCTTGTGCAACGAAATGAGCAATGAAATATCTAGTTATGTGTTAGTTTAGCTTAAGCAATGAAATATCTAGTTAGGTATTAGTATAGCTTGTGCAATGAAATGGGTAAATACAATCAAGTAAGAGAAGCTAAATATGCAAGAGAAACTCACCCTAGTCTCAGCAGAGCCTTCAATTGCAGTACTCCCATACTACTCAGCACCAAGCAAAACTACCTACCCACAAACAGCCCGTGTAAGTGCTATAAACCTTTCCACATGCGTACTTCAACGCGCAGAAAGTTAACGTGGCCACACCCATATACATATAGACCTTGAGAGTTCGCGTGATTGGTACTAGTAGCGTCTATCTTATAAGTGAAAAGTGCCGTAACAAAATGATGATCATCTTGTTACTTATATATACTTTTACACTACACATGGTTGAGGGTAAGTAACATTAAAATAAATCACAGTATAGCTAAAATTATTTTTATTTATTTAGTATTTTGTTGGTCTGGGAATGGTTAATTGTTATTTAACTGAAAACATTAAAACTATATCTTAATTTCGCAAGATATCATAGCTAAGCATTAAAAAAAAAAGTCAGTTGAATTTAATGTAAAAAGTAAAACTAAAAGATTCAAAATAGCAAATGTATCCTAGAGAAGATATAACAAAAAGTAGTTTGGATCTGTACACTTAGCCACTGTATAGCTAATAATTAAGACATGGCAATATCAAGTAACCTTCACGGTAGTGCTATTATATCTTGATTTAAACCTCGCTTTTGACTTTTTAAGTTCTTACTAAAATCTTTATGTAGGTAGATCTAGCTTTAGCTATCCTAAATGGTGTCTAAATTGGTTCATAATTTGAATAATACTGGTGGTGTTTTACCAGCTGGTGATTACAAAATTATTTCTTGGACCAAATACCAATTTTTTGGCATTACCTATAAGTTAGGTATCAGTATAGTTTGTGCAATGAAAAAGGTAGATTTAATTGTGGTCTGTATAATGGAAACTAAACATGCAAGACATACCCACTACCAGTGAGTGTGCCTTGCATGTGGTAGTCTCAGAGAATCTTCATTTGTAGCACTTGACATAGTATTCAGCACAAGCAGAACTACAGAGGGCAGCAAGAATATATTAGCTTACCTGACTACAAAGTACTCTCAGGAGGCGCTATATAAAAAATGGGTCGAAATACAAAAACCAAATCTCCAATAACATAAAATTCTGAGTAGTTAATAAAACGATTAATAACTTGTAATTTTCAATAACATTGCGTGGTGGACAGGCTATCACTAAACAGACTGGACCACTACTATATAACACTTTCCGGTGCGCTGCACAGTTAGGGTTAACAACGCGCAGAGTTAGCGTGGCCACGCCCACATAAAGGGCTTGGAGTTTGCGTCATTAGTAGTTGTAGCGTTTATCCTAAAAGTGAAAGTGCGGTAACATGATGATTTTGTTACTTATTTATACTTTTGCGCCGCATCTAGTGGTAGGTAAGTTACATTGATATGAAGGACTTTAAAGATAAGATATAGCTAATACAGTATATATTAATTTGTAATAATTGGCAATATGAAATTCATTGGTCTCGTTAACTTTGCTATAGCTAATAAATAATGATATTTTAGATTATAATATCGAACTAGCAATTTGTCTGGGCACATAGTGTTAGTAGATAGACACTCTTGTGGCTTGTGCCTATTCTCCTAACTCACTATTAATGTGTGAGGAAGCAATTATCAGAGGACTTTATCAGCCCCAAGACTTAGCCCGTTCACCTCTACACCTTTATAAGACTTACATAAATGTCTGGTACAATTTACGACTTTGCTCAATTTTTAGATTGGCATTCTCCTTTTTATACTCGGACATGGGAAAAGTTCAGAATGAGTCAACGAGGCCACAGATTCGCTTACAGGGAACTAAAATTGAATTATAAACGCGACTACTACGTTCAAATGCCAGTCCGGCGTTGGCGACCCTTTATCATACCAATTATGTGAGCGTGGGGATAAGGAAAGCGTCTTGTGGGAGCTTGTGGTATGGTGAGCTAGGTCGTGAGCCTCCTCCACAGTAGCTGCCACCAGAGAATTCAATGTCAGAATACACCACACTCCAGTCAAGGAGCTTCCTAGTCCAAGTGTCAACTTAGGTTTGGAACAAGTTGAGGCAAGCCCTTCCTATCCTTAGGTTAATCAGCCAGGGATACCTCCCAGACAGAGTTCTAATTCTTAAGAGAGGAAAGTTAGGCAGAGCCTTCCCCTAGTGTATTTCGATAAAGTGAGATCATTACAATAAAGTGAGGCTGGCCAATATACACCAAACCTGCCAAAAGGTGAGGTGAGAAATAACATGGATGAACGTGTGTGCATAGGTATGGATTGAATAAATTCAGGTTTTGTGAATGTAATTACATGAATAAGATGAGTGTGAATGAATGAAAATGCATTAGGGTAGGGTTACATGGACAAGTCTAGGGTATCATGAATAAGTTAGCTTCATGTGGGAGAAAGTCATTCTACCACAGAGCTCCACATCAGATTTGTCCTCACTCAGGTACCTGACGTCAACATTGAGGACCATGTAAAGTTTGCGTTTCGTGAGCATTTTTACGCCGTGCCGTAAGCGAGCAAACACTGTGGGTCACATCTTCAACGTGAGCAGCTTTGTTTCGCTTGATGTGCCACCCAGACTAATGAGTCGAAATTGCGTAAAGAAATTATTTGAATTGAATCCCCCAAAGCAGGAGGAAGGGAGTAATTCTTGTTAGGTGTAGAAGCAGCAGATATATCCAAGAATTGTTTTGACTCACTTGCACATTGTACAAAAGTACAAAGTTTTGCTGACTCCACTCTGTAACAGCTATACACATTATCTCTTTCACAAGCACAGTCTGATCTCACCAATTTTAGCAAATTCTGTTATGTTACAAATACATTCCACTCCACTAAAATCCCACAGCTAGCTAATGTTCTTTCAACTCCTACAGTCCAGTTTCATCTCCAGTATATTGATTGTCACTCTATTAGTCTCTTTCTATTACTGACAATAACAACATCAACCATTAAATTTCATCAGCTATTATTACTTATACTTCATATTTTCCAACCAAAAAAAAAACAAAATAACAACAACAAATAAAATACAAAACAAAGGATAAAAACAACAACGACACAAATCCAGTTGGAAACTTGATCTAAAGTTTTGATCAACATAGTGGCTGTTAGAACTAAGAAAATTTGCTAGTATTACAAAATCATTTCTCAGAACAAACACAAACTTGCCGGGCAAAATATAATCGAGTTATGTATTAGTATAGCTTGTGCAATGAAATATCTAGTTATGTATTAGTTTTGCTTGTGCAATGAAATATCGAGTTATGTATTAGTATAGCTTGTGCAGCAATGAAATATCTAGTTATGTGTTAGTATAGCTTAAGCAATGAAATATCTAGTTATGTGTTAGTATAGCTTGAGCAATGAAATATCTAGTTATAGGTATTAGTATAGTTTGTGCAATGAAATATCTAGTTAGGTATTAGTATTGCTTGTGCAATGAAATGGGTAAATGTAATCAAGTAAGAGAAGCAAATATGCAAGAGACACTCCCCTAGTATCAGTGGAACCTTCAATTGTAGTACTCCAGGTACTAATTAGCACAACTACCCACAAACAGCACATGTAAGTGCTATAAACCTTTCCCACACGGGCACTTCAACGCGCAGTAAGTTAGCGTGGCCACACCCACATACATATAGGCCTTGAGAGTAGTTGGCATGATTGGTAGTAGTAGCGTCTATCTTATAAGTGAAAAGTGCGGTAACAAAATGATGATCATCTTGTTACTTATATATACTTTTATATTATACTGGTGGAGGGTAAGTAACATTAAAATAAATCACAGTATAGCTAAAATTATTTTTATTTTGTAGCATTTTGGTAGTCTGGCAACTGAAAAAATTAAAACTAAATATAAATTTCTCAAGATATCATTAGCTAAGATTAAAAAAAAAGTCAGTTGAATTTAATGTTAAAAGTAAAACTAAAAGATTCAAAATAGCAAATGTATCCTAGAGAAGATATAACAAAAAGTAGTTTCATCTGTACATTTAGCCACTGTATAGCTAATAATTAAGACATGGTAATATCAAATAACCTTCACAGTAGTGCTATTATATCTTAATTTAAACCTCGATTTTGACTTTTTAAGTTCTTACTGAAACCTTTATGTATAGCTAGCTTTAGCTATCCCAAATGCGTGTCTAAATATTTGTTCATATTTTGAATAATACTGGTGGCGTTTTACCAGCTGGTGATTACAAAATTATTTCTTGGACCAAATATCAATTTTTTTGGGCATTACCTAGTTAGGTAGAAAAAGGCAGACTTAATTTTGTAGTCTTTATAATGGAAACTAAACATGCAAGACACACCCACTACCAGTGAGTGTGTCTTGCTTGTAGTAGTCTCAGAGAATCTTCATTTGTAGCACTTGACATAGTATTCAACACAAGCATAACTACAGAGGGCAGCAAGAATATATTAGCTTACCTGACTACAAAGTAATCTCTCAGTAGGTGCTATCTCAATAATGAGCCCCTAACCCTTTCCAGGTGCGCTGCGCAGTTAGGGTTTTTTTTTTCCCCAAAGAGGTAAAAGATCAGCTATACAACCGGTAAAAAAAAAGACAATAATAAATATATACAAAAAGTTCAGACTACACCGTCCAGGGAGGGGGGTATGGTGGGGAGACGGTGGAGCCACAGGGATGCATTGCCCAACCATAAAGTCACTGTCGCCAGGGCGGGCCTGGAACCAGGCAGTAAGCCAGGGGGTCTCCTTGGAGTGTGCCAGAGCAGCGGACTGGGAATCAGCGTGGATGGCGTCGGACAGCATTGTTAAACAACGCGCACAGAGTTAGCGTGGCGCGCCCACATAAAAGGCTTGAGAGTTTGCGTTATTGGTAGTTGTAGCGTTTATCCTAAAAGTGCTGTAACAAAATGGTGATGATTTTGTTACTTATTTATACTTTTACGCTTCATCTAGTGGTAGGTAAGTTACATTGATATGAAGGACTTTAAAGTACAAAAATAAGATATAATACAGTATAAGTAATAATTGGCAATATGAAATTTATTGATCTGGTTAACTTTGCTACAGCTAGCTAATAATGTTACTTTAGCTTATAAATATTGAACTAGCAATTTGTCAGGCACATAGTGTTACAGTTTGTCCAAGTAAAGTTGGCACGACCCCAAGCTCGGTAATTGAGGAATGCATTTAGTACTTTACTGGAAGCAATTTATTTATGTGAATCCAAGTCAATTAAGCGCTCAAACGTCAACGTTGCGCTGGGAAAAGGGGCGGTAGGCAGGTGCTCATTAATACTGTAACTATTGAAAGAAAGAAATTTGGTGAAGTTTACGGAGTTTTCGGGCGCTGTACAACTCATCTCATCTGTTTTCAATAATATTTATGTTTATTACGGGCAGATAATGTACAGCAAATGGAAATCGCAAACGGGGCTGTCGATTGTACCTACTGTGTCCCAAGAAATATTTTGATTTTCACAGGATTCAGCAGTGCAGCACTGTTAACTTGTAGCTAAAGTTACTAGACTTTCATGTTAATAAAATTATCAATTGTTTCATTTATTTATTGTATATGAAAAATTGATGAAATGATAGAATTTAAGTAATACACATACAAAAACATAGTAGTGATCCGAGTTGAAGGTGAAATTCTGCCTGAGTTAGTCCTAATCCTTACAATAAACGGCACCTATAATAGTGAAGAAAAGAAATTGGCATAAACACGGCTTTGACAAGCACACATTTTAACCGCAACCAGCCTAAGTGTGGCTGTATTACAAGTTGCTAGCTAAATGAGAACTAAATCACTTAAATATATTGGCTATACTGTATTTGTTCTTGAACAGGTAGACAAATAATCTTACCAACATCCTATCAGGTGGTCCTGTACCCTCTGTGACAACAGAACACTCCTGTTTCCACACTGCAATTTAAGCTAATCTTACATGCTACATGGAGGAATTCACTTAATCATAAGCGTGCTGTTTAGATAGAATATATTTAGACTTGGTGTGCTGCTATTAATGGTAATTTGGCTTTACTAAAACAAGAAGTATATAGGAAGTATACATTCATTCTAAGGGCTTGAGATCATAAACTCTCTATTCTTTGTCTTATTAGCTAAGAAAAGACTAAACCTAAATTATTCTCGAAGAATATAATGAAGAATCTTTTTATGTATTTTAGTATAAAATGCTTTTTGCACCATTTTGTGTTGAAAAACAATACAAAAGCGATGTAAGGTAGAACTGTACTGGACAGGACAGCATGGCCACATAATAATCAGTTGTAAAAATCAGGACTAATTGATTCTTTAAAGAATGAAGTGAAAGAAATACTATTGTAGAGATGATAAAACTTGACAAAAATTTAAACCAAAATTAAATATAATCTTTACACTGTTAAAAATGGGGTGTTTGGTGTTAAATAGGAGGTGCTGCCTGGACACCCCAGTTTAAAGCCTAATATTGTCCCCAAAGTTAGTCGCAACTAAATGATATTTGAAATGAAGAAACTAATGGATATAAGCTATTATTATATAAGCTCACTTGGTAAAGTATGCGTTGGTGTAGAAGTTATAAGGGCTTAAAGTGGGGTGTCCAGACCGCGTATCCTGGCAAACAGCTCGCGAGGTGTTATTTAAGCACGCATTTTAACAGTGTATTCATTTAGTTATTAACAATAATGATTAGCTAATCCTTTAACATAGCATTATCAGATAAACTCAACTAAAACAAAAATTGCCATCAGTTTTATTTAAATTACCAATTAATGGAGATTTGAAATTAAAGAGAAAGCTCTACCTGAACTCTTAGTCAGCACTTTTTTTTTGAAAAAAAACAACAACAACACACAAAAACAACAACTAAGTCCAAATGTCATGTATTTTTCCTGCAACGTAAAACAACATCTTGAAATGAAATGCAAATAACTGCAACAGCAACATTAATTTGTAAGCCATAAAATAACAATTGATAAACTTTTAACCAAGGTCTTAATTAATATTTTGTTCAAAGTTTATTTTAACATTTTTGAAACAGGCAATTTAGAAGTAGAAGTCAATGGAATCCCTCAAAAGTATCTGAATCACTTGGTCAAAGTTCCCTATAATGCTAAAGTGTCCCTAACTTGCAGGTCACAGAATGTGGAATTATTAACGTTTATCAATACAACTCTAGATCTGGATCAAAACTTTTTGAACGGACTTTCACCCTACTTATTCATATCAGCTAATGTTACAATTGACCACTTTAATGCAAGGAACAGAGGATTTTATAGATGTGCAACAAATATTCATTCAAAATCATTACAAAGGACGTTAGTCACAACAAGTGAGTGTATTATCATTCTGTTACTTTATTGTGCACTAATAGAGTAAAGGTTGTTAATTGAGGTTGACATATTGGTATCACTTACAAACGTACTAATAGATTGAATATATTATAGTTAGTACGTGTGGTATAAAATATTAAGTCGACTAGTCATCAGTTATTTAACAGTCTACTTTGTATACCATGAAATTGTAGTTTGGGATGTTACTTCTGGAAGGTGAAGGATAAAGTGAGAAAAGCTTGCAAATTTTGTCACTTGTAGATAATTAGCTAATTAAATTGATTAGCTCTTTTAATTATATATAATTATTGAGATTAACCTAGAATTTTTCCAAAATCGTCAAGGTTTTTTACTATGTAATCTCGGTAGTCATTTGTGCTGAAGCACTACAATCTGTTTGCATCATTAATACTAAGCTCTTTTTTGTAATGGCTGCATACTTCTCTAAATAATGTACATTATTTCAAGATTCTTCAGTTAAGGTATCATGTATTACATGATTACAGGCCAACATGAGGTAAACATAACAGATCTAATTCAGGAAAGATTGGGCAATTCCTTATATACTACTATATTAGCTCAATACGCTGGCATTCCTGAGCGATTGCTTCAGTGGTACGTAAATGGGAAGCCTGTAGGCCCCTCAAATACTATATTTCACGTCAAACATGATGGACTGAATTCATATCTGAGATTTAAACACGATGATAATCAAACATATGGAACCTTTATGTTGAAAGTGAATGGTACAAAATGGAAGGATACACTAAAGTTGCCTCATCCTCAACAAATTTCTCATCTTTTTGGATCCTCCAAAAATATACTTAAACTAGTGACCAAGATAGTAAATGGAAATATTCTCGCTGATGTCAAAGCTACTCCTAACTCTCAATCTGATATGTCTGATCAATTTCAATCACTTAATAGACAAAACCCTACGAACAGAAAATACTTACCGGATATAATTCACTTAGGACAAGACAAGAAACAAAAAATTAAACCAAAAAGTCACCTTGTCCGTCCAGACTCAACGTTTTCTTCCCGAACCAACTTGGCACCTATCAAAAAGGATAGGGATAGAAAATTTTTGAAAGAAGTAATAGAACAAAACAGGAAAGAAGAAAGTACAGTCAATGAATGGACACGCCTACCTGCTCATGCTAAATCTCTAGAGAAGAATATCCACAAAAAGTTCGTTCAAGGAAGCAACATTTTACAAACTCTCCAATCTGATTTTAGTGAGTTAAAACAAAAAGTAATTACGACAAATTCCTTAATTCTTTGTAGCTAATTGAAGAATATTGTTGAAGTTATTGAAAATGGAACTTGATTAGCTACACTGTGTCTTAAATAGTACAATGGTAATGTTATAATTTAGGAACAGTTTAAATGTCACCATTGTTAAATTCCACTTTATGATAATATAAGTCAACTAAATAATTCCAATAGTGCATCTATAAGCATGTCAGAAATTTAAGTAAGCGTATTTAACATTCTCTATGCTCCTATATAATATGTATACATGAATAGAGAGAGAGACAGACAAAGAGAGAAGGAACACAAACAGACAGATGGACAGATAGACAGACACAGACAGACAGACAGACAGACAGACAGTCAGTCAGACCGACAGACTTGCATGCTTACATCAAAAATACGCTTCCGATTATAATGCTCTGAATTTTTAGATTCAAATACAACACCTAATAAGGCTATTAAGAAGACTCCTCCAAGTAGCTTGACACTCAATAGGAACAACAATAGAGGAAGTAAAGAAGAAACTGAAGTATTTCAATTAGGTCCAAACAGGAAACTGAAAAACCTGCTCAATGAATGGATCCGTCAGCAGATTCAAACTAAGCGAACACGTCACTATGTCAACCAAGATTCATCTGTTCATCAAGAACAATTGGATCCTAGCAACAGACAACAGAATGTGAAATCTCATGATACAGACAGAGTACCTTCTCCAGCTATTCCAACAGATTTATGTAAGCAGTAGAATGGATTTACACTTTACACATTTTAAAATCCAATTCTTGAATAAACGTTGCCTGAGTATCGAGTCTATTTTCTAATTCGGCCACATTTTATACCTTCTGAACACAATATGGTAAATGGAATATTGTGAACCTTTAGGAATATATTAAAGATCGGTTTTGATAACTAATCATAATTGATTTGAAATGATTGGAAAATATACCAGTACAATACAAAAATTACAATGAATCTCAGCTTAGATTACAATTGTCATATTTTTCAATAATTTTAGTCTAATAATAATATTAAGTAATTATTGTGATTGTACAGTAGTGAATAGCTTATATAACTGTATTATGACTGGAATGAATAGCTATAAAACACTTTCATCTTCATGCATCCATGAAGTGACAAAAAGCATTACATTTTGTATCAGTGTTTTATCATTGTAATACATGGTAATAATTATAAATACTAGCATCTTTACAAGTAGAGGTGAATGGCAAAGTCCGGAAATATCTTCATCATTTGGTGACAGTTCCATATGATGCAAAGGTTGCATTGAAGTGCATTTCACCAACTGCAAAACTACTAACGTTTGTTAACACAACTTTAGACCTGGACCAAAACTTGTGGAACAGACTGTCACCATATTTGTTTGTATACTCAAATATTACTATTAATCATTTTGATGTGATAAATAGAGGATTTTACAGTTGCACCACCAATGTCACTACTAAATCAGCACAAAAGACACTAATCACAACTAGTGAGTTCAAAGTTTGTATTTAGAATTGTATATGCATGTATATTGATGTGTATTATTAATTGAAAATGTAGTTTAAGTAGTGACAATTACAACACGTCAAAACCCCGATTAGAAGATTAAGATGAAGTAAGAACAAGTGCACCACCTTAAACCTTACTCAGATTTCAATGCTGTCTACTACTAGCTGTGCTATAACACTATTACTATTACTATATCATTAGTAGTGTTTTGTTATCAGGTCAAATTCTTCAGATTCATTAATTTTACATAAAGACGTGCAATTCTGAAATATGAAATCAATTGTAGAATCTGATGGTACTCTAGTGGTAATTATTCCATGTTGCTATTTAATAATAGCAATATCCAATATAATGGTGACTTTGAGGGTGTCAACGTGATAGCTAAGAAGTTGAAATGAAACATAGTCTGTGGAAATTATGTATTTGATTATCTGCAAAG
>WLWD01002684.1_pt1:42500-54459 | contig 54459 bp, 51 predicted proteins | sample 6712731 | NCBI WGS metagenome assembly WLWD01 (sample SAMN12718690, study PRJNA576275) | sponge metagenome | isolation source: marine sponge | host: Mycale hentscheli | place: New Zealand: South Island, Marlborough, Capsize Point | collected 2014-11-01 | reverse complement strand
ACTAACTCGAATAGAAATGGAGCTCCCATAAGTTTTTGCGTTTAAACTGCACCCGCAAAAGAATTCAAAGCAGTAAACAATTCAATTTCTAAGGTGATACGGGTAATGGTCGCTAAACCGGAGGATTCTGTTTAGTGAAGTTTGGGACGGGGTCGAACGCGGAGTAAACACAAAAATACGGAGGGTCAAAGTACAAAATGACATACATACGTCCAAACATATATACTAGTGATGTGCTTGAGCACAAATGGCGAGCGAGCCTAAAGACTATAATATTTTTATATGAATGATTTTGACTTCTAACACTAAAGCTACTGAAAATAAGGTCCAGTTTGTTTATTTTAGCAACAGGGTAAAGGGATTTCAGTGCCATAGTAACAACTCTCTGCAACTGCTTGGAAGGAAAAAACAAAACAACAAAACAATACACGTTATTTAAAAGTTTTCTTTGTGATATTCTTTAGCTAAGTAGTGGTTGTAACACACAATGCTTTGACACAACTGGACATGCACCTACACAGACTTACCTTCGCGGTAGTCTAGTGGACAATGTATTTTCAAGTAAATACTGTTGCGCACGGCTTATAACCATGACAAAGAGCGCATTGACTTACCATCGCCACTAACTCGAATAGAAATGGAAGTCCCTTAAGTTTTCAAGTTTTAACTGCACCCGCAAAAGAATTCAAAAAGGTAAACAATTCAATTTCTAGGGTGATACGGGTACTGATCGATAAACCAGAGGATTCTGTTTAGTGCAATTTTGGACGGGGTCGGCAACCGAACTAACACAAAAACGCGAGGGTCAAAGTACAAAAATGCCTTACGTACGTCCATACATATATACAAATAAATAAATAAATAAATAAATAAACTAACATCCCCGATTTTCGATTGTGTTACCCCTGTAAGTGTCTCGCTCGCTACGCTCGCTCGCCAATTAAGTACAGAAAATAACGTTTCAGACCAAGGTCCGTCATCAGCTGTGCATGGCGGACCTGTTCGAGCTAAATTATAATAATTACAATTAGCTATCTGCAACAAAACAATATTAGCTAATACATGAAATTGAAAAATGAGCTACTCTAATAGCTAGCTACTTCTTTTTATATTGTTTTGGATTTTTGCTTATTATTGAAATCACGCAGAAATTGTAGCTAGTTGTTCTTACTTTGTTATTATTGTATTAAAGATAAGTCGTTTTAACTCAAAATTTAATAGTAAAACACTTAACAAATAATGAGAGTTAACTGTTGTTGGCATTTCAACAGTTTTTGGTAGACGGTGAGCAAAACTTGTCAAGATCTAGTCCTACATTTTTTTGAAAAGAAGTCCTAATTGCGGAGAGAGCACGGTCAGGAATAGCAGCAGTGGATTTAGATAGAACCAGGGCTCCTTCGTAGGTCCACTCATTCGCTTTGCCACAGTAATACACCAAATAGTAAGAGGGCCCAACGAGTTCAGTGACACGATCAAAAGGCCAGAGGGTAGTCTCCAGACGAATACCCCCGGACTCCTGGGTGACAATAAATCCCGGGTTCGGATCGAGAACTTTAATGCTTCCTACTTCCCGGACTGATTTCAAGCCTCCATTATCTAGAAAAGCTTGAAATTTACTAGTTAATGTTAGTGAAGTGAATGTATTTTCTTGGCACGGGTAACAGTCGTACACAGGATTGTAACCCTTCAGATTCCACCACGTACCTATCAAGTCTCTAACAGATATTTTCTGGGAGAAAGTGATGTTATTCGGTCCTTTGCATGTCTTGGGGAGCGGGGGTAAAACCAGACACTCCCTTCTATTAATGCAGCCCATGAAGTTGGAGTAAACCTCGTTGCCATAGGAATAAACACATTTGTTGGTGCAATTTTGCACGACGTACTTTTGGGGCGTCGTGTCCGCGTCCCAGTCCTGCCAGCACTTGTAAGCGCACTTCTGAGTCTCTTCGCAACCGGGGTCGCCCTCGCAGATCTCAAACTCGCTTGTGCAGTAAGCCTCGACACAAGCGATGTCCAAAGGATCTGGAAATCTCGAAGCTGCTGAGCGTGAAAGACCTAGGAATGCTGCCAAAAGAAACGAGGCAAAGAAGCGGTTCATTGTTGTCTCGGTATGAGTTTGTGCTAAAGCCCTCCCATGAAATTATCCTATATTCATGGTCACAATCCTAAATGAATTTCAACTAGCCCATGGTTATATAATTGTCAATAATCAGTGCTCTCTGCTATTCAGAAAAAGTGCATGCAATTTTACTCAATTCAACTATGAATTCACTTTAGCAGCTGCACACCAATATTCCCTTATATTGGTTCCTTCCTCTCCGCCCACCAATATAGTTAAGGTAAAGGGTCGAAGACTAAATTCCCAGTAAAGCTCTGAACTGAGAACCAAGCTTTAGTTCCCCAGTTATTGTTTTTTGCTTATACATTGTAGGAGCAAGCAGCATCCTTACTAAATAACCAATTTCTTCAGTAAAGAATTCACTGTCAGAGGTTTCCTTCACGTATTGGCAGACCCCATTCCCTAGTCAAGCATAGCCTGACCCTTTACCCGCTAAACGGGTAAAGGGTCTTGATACATGAAACTTCCAAACTACAGTGCAAATAAATTAATAGAGCACACTAATGACAACATACACACACCTATCAATGCAATTGATAAAAAATATTTCTTAGATAAAACAGAAATTAAAAGGCTATAAATCTTTTCTAGTGCCAGCTGAAAGTGCAGAGTGAGAAGAAGTGGGCAATGACAAAGAATTGGAGTCTTTTCTATGGACCCAAAGAACAACCGCACAGAAAGACAAGAAAGGGAGACATAAAAACCATCGAAGGTGATCTTCAAAGTGGAGATTGAAGCGAACATTCACGTATTTAGATCTACACTGCTGGTGTGAGTTGCAAGTGCGAACAGTGACGATGGCTGACAATGGCCTGTCAGGAGTGGGAAGCTGAAGTGGATGAGATGTCCTCCGCCGAGCGGCTGTCACTTCGCTCCAGTAGAGTTCCGTGTGAGTACCAATGCTCACACTCACATTATATCTGCTTCCAGTCTTGAAACGATTAGTATACAATACCAACTCTGCTTCAAACGTCTTGCCAGAGACTTCTCTAGTAGTGTTCATAGTAAAGAAGAAGGAAGAACTCTTGTGAGCGAAGAAGATGGGCCCAGTTGGTTCCATTGACCACGACTCTGTGTGGATACCAAGATTAGATACGTCCACAGCATAACAAACTATAGTTCCATCCAGTCCAACACTGAGAAGCTCCAATCCTGGACGATACGGATCAACATCACCCGTCAAAACCTCGTGTATCACATGTGATGATGCCACTGGCACGTGATGGACGCAGCCGTCTTGAGCATCCACCATATACAGCCCGCTAGATGTACCAATAACTATAGCAACAGTCTCGTTACCACTGGCTCGACCAAGGTTCCTCGTCCGCAATAACACAGCCGGGTTCTCAGTTCGAGCTCCCAGGTGGATGGGGAAGACATTGGGAGACCAATCTTTGCCACTCCGAGTTTCCAATACCCAAACATCTCCCTCCCTAGAAGTGACCACAACTTCTGATTCTCCATCTCGGTCAATGTCCACAATCCTGAGAGCAGTAGAGATGCTCTTACCGAGTTCTCTCTCCCAAACCCGTACTCCATTACCGTCAACACAGTACACATTGCCACTGTAGTCTCCAACTAGGAGATCTAAATGACCACCGTCAAACACATCCTCCACTGCTACTTGGGCTGTGATGGAGTCAAGTAGGACCGGAAAGCCGGACTTTTCCTCCAGCGTATCAGCTAGTAGCACGTGCAGTTCACCTTTGGCCGTTCCTAAAGCAATCACTGGAGACTGACCCGATGCAATCCTGATGACAGTGGGCGTGGCCAGAATGTAGTTAGGCTGGTTGTCAGTGGCACGTGTCATTCCCAGCAGCTTTTGTCCAATAATCTTGCCGGACTTGAGACCGATCACAACCACACCTCCTCCCACGTAATTAACAAGCTCACCCGCTGCCAGGCCGTTGAGTTGGGCCAGGTTACTTGGATTGCCATAGTAACGAGAATCGAAGTAGTAGCTGACGGGAACCACCATTTCAGCATGCACGCCATCGCCATCTACATCAGTGATGAGGGGCGTGGCCAATACATGCGGGTCAACATGCACGACATCAGCGTCCATTGGGTCAATGCCAGACTTCCTGTGAGTAGAGTCGTGTATTGAGTACAGAGGGTCAGAGTGGCGGCCACGCCTGGATTCAAACTCAGAGTAAGGCGTGGTGATGTGTGAAGGGGGAGGGGCCTTGTGGGGCCGCTGGGCTCTGTGGGGTTTCCTCTCCACATTCATACCCTCGTCTTCATTCTTACTTGAAACCACACCTTCTTTCACTGCCTCTCTTGTTTCCCTGGATGATTCTTTCACACCAGCGGAACTCTCTTTGTGCCACGCCCTCTTAACTTTCAAAGGAGGAATCTGGAATACAACAGAACTGAATAACTGCACACATTGCTACGTTAATCAATTAGAGTGGGTGTGACATCACACACATCTATACTTCAATAATGTTGAAACACAATGATGTCAGAAGTTGCTCCTGCCACCTCAGTTCACTCCCGGTGACAGGACAGATTCCACCACCAGTTCATACAGAATAAACTGCAGGGACAGATTCTATCACCAGTTCCCACAGAATAAACTACAGGGACAGATTCTATCACCAGTTCACACAGAATAAACTACAGGGACAGATTCTATCACCAGTTCACACGGAATAAACTACAGGGACAGATTCTATCACAAGTTCCCACAGAATAAACTACAGGGACAGATTCTATCACCAGTTCACACAGAATAAACTACAGGGACAGATTCTATCACCAGTTCACACAGAATAAACTACAGGGACAGATTCTATCACCAGTTCACACAGAATAAACTACAGAGACAGATTCTATCACCAGTTCACACAGAATAAACTACAGGGACAGATTCTATCACCAGTTCACACAGAATAAACTACAGGGACAGATTCTATCACCAGTTCCCACAGAATAAACTACAGGGACAGATTCTATCACCAGTTCACACAGAATAAACTACAGGGACAGATTCTATCACCAGTTCACACAGAATAAACTACAGGGACAGATTCTATCACCAGTTCACACAGAATAAACTACAGGGACAGATTCTATCACCAGTTCCCACAGAATAAACTCACAGAACAAATCTATCACCAGTTCCCACAGAATAAACTACAGGGACAGATTCTATCACCAGTTCACACAGAATAAACTACAGAGACAGATTCTATCACCAGTTCACACAGAATAAACTACAGAGACAGATTCTATCACCAGTTCCCACAGAATAAACTACAGAGACAGATTCTATCACCAGTTCACACAGAATAAACTACAGAGACAGATTCTATCACCAGTTCACACAGAATAAACTACAGGGACAGATTCTATCACCAGTTCACACAGAATAAACTACAGGGACAGATTCTATCACCAGTTCACACAGAATAAACTACAGGGACAGATTCTATCACCAGTTCACACAGAATAAACTACAGGACAGATTCTATCACCAGTTCACACAGAATAAACTACAGGGACAGATTCTATCACCAGTTCAGAATAAATCACAGGGACAGATTCTATCACCAGAATAAACTACAGAGACAGATTCTATCACCAGTTCACACAGAATAAACTACAGGGACAGATTCTATCACCAGTTCACACAGAATAAACTACAGGGACAGATTCTATCACCAGTTCACACAGAATAAACTACAGAGACAGATTCTATCACCAGTTCACACAGAATAAACTACAGGGACAGATTCTATCACCAGTTCACACAGAATAAACTACAGAGACAGATTCCATCACCAGTTCCCACAGAATAAACTACAGGGACAGATTCTATCACAAGTTCCCAAGGAATGACTTGATCTGTGTACCTTAATAGTCTCTCCATGAACGAGGTTATTGTCCGTCTCCACGAACACCACTTCAGCATCAGTAGTAGTCAGAACAAATTCTAACACACCATCTGAATTCACGTCGTACTAGGACACAAAACAAAACATTAAACATTTATTAAATAAGTTCACTTCAGCAATGATTACACACTGAGTAAATTATCTCAAAGTTTTTCAAAATTGAATGTTTGAGGTACACAGTCTTCCCGATGACCACAACCAACTGCATCAAATCAATACAATAACACTCAAATAGATTACGCACTATACAGCCAAATTAGCCATCTTTATCTACACTAATTGTGTCAAAAAATCTGTCATCTCCACACCTACCACTTACAGAGATGCATGGAACGCTCTATGTTATCTCCACACCTACCACTAATGGAGACGCATGGAACGCTCTGTCTTCCAAATAAAAGGGCCAGTTATCCACAATGTGTCCGTTTTCTCCATGAATACCCCACACCTCTCCAGAGAAAGATGGAACTACTAAATCGTCGTAGCTGTCTCCATCAATATCGAAAAGCAAAGGGGAAGCAGTCAAAGGTGCATCTCTCAACTTAGACGTCCATAGCTGGTCAATGCCGAATCTACACCTACAAAATATTCTTATTAATGAGCACCACATCTGTGATCGCCATTGTGGAACTTACTGGGACCCAGCGCGCACTTCATGCAGTGCTTCATGCAGTGACAACAATACCAGCAATACCCAGATCATCTATACCTTATCCTCTTAGAAAACGTTCTCATCGAAACGAAACTACCATGTAAAAAGTTTCAAAACAAATCACCCACGTGGCTCATAAATGATGGGGGAGGCGGGGTCATCCCGGACAATTAACTTCCAGCCAAAACGTTTTTTTTTTATCAGTTTTTACTCCATTACTCTGTTGGGACAGGGAGCTCCCGCGAGGCCTTCCTATTCTGGGTGTAAAAGAAAAGTTCTTGTATAGGGTGTACAGTAGCATTTGAATCTCTCTGGACCTCTCGTTGGCTGTGCTATGGCAACTCCGTTGAGTTCTCGCTATCCTCGCCCTCTGAAGGCGACGCGGACCTACCTCGGTGGCAGCCCTGGTATTGCTGGCGTTCCCTGTCGAGAAGACAGCTGTGGCGGGTGTCTCAGCAGGCCCCTGAGCCCTCCATGTTGCTGTGGGGCTTCCAAGACGCCTCTGAAGGATCTATGTCGGTCTTTTGCAGAAGAAGTGTGGGGCGGGGAAAGTTCCCCCTCGCTGCTTTGTCATCGTGAAGATGACTTCCAGGTGAAAGTAGGTGAGTTTTTCTTAATGGGATATAACTAGGGCAGGACTTCTTTTGGCTTGTACTGGGTGTGGGGAAGCTAATGGCTACGAGGTGTTTGAATGGCATATTTTAAATTCCAAAGTTGTGAGCTGCAATGTGTTGCACACTAGACAGAAGATTAATGGCATGTTTTAGTATTTGCGTGTGGTGTAAACAAACGAAGGAATGCAGTGGTTGGAGGTAGGGGCATTAGTATAATTATCACTATCATGGATGCAGTGGCTCTTGCCTGTGCCATCCTAGACGTAGCATGGGATGGAACTCTAATGGAAACTCTACCCTCGTGTATTGACCAGGTGTATTATATACTCGTTTAGTTGAAAGAATCAGCATGGGCTGTTGGAGGTGTCGTATCAATGGCCTTCGTCGTTGCTATTCTGTCGGGTCTCTAGCTCCAGAATTATCCAGCTGCTCTACTGACCCTCACAAGGTCAGTCATGGCGATGGGCAAACAGGGAAGCTAGAGTTGGAGAAATGTTGTTGTTGTTGTTGTTGCTGTTGTTGTGATTGTGTTGGTGATATTGCATGGAAGCCAGAAATTGTTTCATCTACATAGGTATATATATATATATATACTCTATACTTATTATCTTCATGATAGTATTTGAGGTTATCTTGCGGTTGTTACCTCACACTGTATCGTGCACTCTCATTTCTCAGTACCGTAGGATAGGCTGGTTAGTAGTAATAACACCCGTCCAAGATGGCGGAGGTACTAGAGGTTAATGACGAGGAGGTATTGCAGTTCATTGTAAGAAAAGAAGACTAACACGTTGAGGAAGACGAGGAGTGACTTTAACATTGGCACAAGAGGTGTGGTGTTTGACTGTAGGGGGTGTGGTAGAATGTGATGTTGAAGATATCTATTATAGAATAATCCACTGCACATTAGAGTATGATATCTAACATGTATATATTTGTGCGTATGTTTTAATTTATGTGTATTTGTACCGTGGTACTTTTCTAAAATTTCAATCAGATTGCTCAATTAGCGGTGAATGTTTTATGCCAACCTCCTAGGAGGTGAGGTGGATAAGCAAAACTTCTAATCAAATTTGTTTGTATGCACTAGAGTCATGGTACAAGTCAGTTACTCCTCTCCGTTCAATCGATACTAGATTTACACTATCTTCGTGCTTTTACCCTCAGTTGTAAATCCCATACTGACCTCCACATCGTGGAGCAACCTTTACATGTGCTGACTTATACAAGCCCTGTGAGAGAGATGGAGTTGGTGACTGGATGGCTCCATTAAGGTTTAGTTGCGTAGCAATTAATTGCATGTGGAGACATTGTGTAGAGATACACAGGGAGAGGGAGAGAGCTGTGCATGACTGGCTTCTGTGGAATTCAACTTTGTTCTGTCTGACGTGCGATTCTCTGCTTATGTTGGTCATCTCTGTGAAGTGGTGTGGGGGTGAGATCGTGTTATTGTTTTTTGCAGCGTATCTTAGTCACACGTTTGGTATTAGTATGAGGTAGCTTATAAATAACTCCTCTAATGGTCTCGACTTCTTGCTAAATTTACTGCAGGAATGAAGTTTCCTCTACTCTCTTTTCTCTTGTTCAACTTCCCTTCGTTCTACTCTCAGTTGACATTTGCTTGTGGACTGGTTTTGCAGTCATTATCAACTCCACAGGTGTATATGTGTGTGCGAGTAGGGGTGTGGCAGGTTCACGGTTCAGTGATGTAGTGGGTGTTGGTGAGGTCTTCTGAAACATGCTGACGAGTGCATGTGATTATCTCAGACCATCATGGAAGTATAGATAGGCATATGGAGTACACAGTGGTCTGGATCGCCATGGTGATGTGTCTTATATCACCATGTATTCCCCAAGTATCTGTGTTTGATTGTGGCCCCCTACGGACGTGTTTTGGGTACATATGTAGGACAATACCGGAGTGTCTCGGATAGTTGAGACTTCTAGTGTGACTCTGTCTCGTATGGAGGATAATGTTCTGAACATCATGTGTGACACGTCCAGTGGCTCGAGGCAGGGGGTTTCCCCCCGCCACGGCACTGTTGGTTTTAATGAGTTTGTTGTGTACTCCAAGTTGAGTTGTGTGTCATCCTCTCCTCTCCTAAACCATTGAGTGCATTGTAAACCTTTAGCTGAGGGATAATGATAGGTGATAAATTTACTTTCTGTAATTGAGAACATCTCCAAGGGAATCACTTGCCCAGACATCTTTTATTAATTAGGTAAGGGTCACTGTTAGAAGTACCCATAAGGTGTCAAGGGAGATAATAAGGTGTTTACATGGGAGGAGGAAGAGGAGTGGCCTATCACGCAATCCTTGTCCTAACAATACATTCTTTTTAACTTTTCATAGTGTTCAGTTACAGTTATTCAAAAACATCTCCACCCTGTGAGGTCTTCGTCAGTTTGATACAGAAGAGTTGAATTGTATTTGGTAGAATGTAGTTAATACAGACTCTTTAATTATAGAGTCCTAGTCCTGTAAAACATCCCTAGTCATTTTTCATAGTGTGATATCCCTTACCATTTGGCACCTCTCCATGTCAACTACTATTTGAGACGTCCTTTGACATCCTTGGCCGGTTGGCATTTTTGTTGACCCCTTACCGTACATGTCATGTCAGTTATTTTACTTTGTCATGTGACTTCAGAGGTGTGAAGAGAGAGACTTGTTGCTTGGAGACAATTGTGGCAATGGGAAATTCTCTCGGAAACGTTCCAAATCATGCTCCAGTGCCGACAGGCTCAAGGTGGGTGTGGTTACATTTAATAGCTCCAGTAGCTATAATAGAAGTAGCTATATAAATGCTAGTATTCCAGGTGTATAAGCAGGTGGTCTATCTGTTGAAACAATACAATATACTAACCAAGACAGGTGTAAGGATTAGTGATGTTACCTGGTTGTGTGTTTGTTGTTGTTGTTGTTGTGTGTTTGTTGTTGTTGTTGTTTCATTTTTGTATTTGTATTTACTTGTGATTCAGTTACTGTTCCAATTTTAATAATATTCTTTAAAAGTTTGTGCATGTGTTAGTTTACTCCTAGTCCACTTTTCCTTCCAGAGCTGTGGCAATAACATTGCATCCAAGCCGCCAAGGTTCAAGATATCAGTAGTTGGCCCCGCCCACACCAGGATCAGCGTAGAGGGACTCAATCAGGAAGTGTCTTCAGCTCTGGAAGGAAACCCCACCCACCTCTTTCAGGTCAGGTTAGGTGATGATCAATATATGCAGGGATTCTTAGGGGAGGGGGAGGGGGGGAGGGGCGCTCACCCCCCTTGAAGCCATTTTGCTTCCCCTTGAAATATTCTTAAAATTTCGTAAGCAAAAAGCAAAGTTTTAAAAAGTGTATAATGGAGGTGAAGGCAAATGCTTAGATCATAAGTTTTGCTAATTGAAGTTCATCTCCTTTCTCATCAGTTATGCATGAAAGTTGTGACCCCCTTGAGGTAGCTCAAGCTTAATCCTGCCCACTCTTAAATCAATTCCTAAGTGAACCCCTGATATGGTTGACAATGACAGTAAGTGGGGGTTGGGTTGGGGGAGTGGCTAGTAGACCTCATGAGGCCAGTTAGTGGGGACACAGGTTTTTAGAGTTAGGACTCAATGTAATAATTGAATTCATAGCAACATAAATACTCCTGCTCATGTGTGTGTGTTTATGTGATTGTTAGGGAAAAGCAAGAGTGTGGTATAACTCGTCCACTGGGTTGGATTCTTGTTAGCACACCAGAGTTTCACGAAGGATTTTCTGCCGGGGGCGGGGGGCACACACTTTCTTTCTTTTTTAATTGTGGGGGGAGGGAGCGGAGGAGACTTTGGGAGGGGGGAGGGGGCGGAGATCCCAGGCCCAGCCCACCTTTGTATGAAGCCCTGCACCCACTGTTAGTTCCACCGCTGGATTGTGGCAACGGAAACACTGGCCTCTAGGTCATGTGTGGCTATAGACTTAGACTAATCAACAACAAGTAATAGTTACTGGATTGGTATCTTTGTAGACCACACCCACTGATGGGCGTGCTGCTCCTGTGCGAGATCTTCTGGGGACGACTAGAGCAGGAAAGACTCCTCCCACTCTCAGCATCAGCATGGCTCATAACACTGCCACTCCTTCTTCTTCATCTAGCAGTCCACACCCACTTCCTTCCTCTCCCTCGTCAACTTCCTCCACACTAGTGTCAGACTTACTTCAACAGGGTAAGGGTCATCAATAACACGGGTCTTAAATGCAGTGTTGTAGAAGGTGGGTGGAGCATGTCCACAACTGAGGTGGTTATTTGAAAGGTATAGCTTATGCTAGTTGATTTTTTATAATCACAGGTAATGGATCGTCGTCTTTGGAAAGCCCAGCCCACTTATCACACCTTCCACCTTCACCGAAGCCTTCATTTGCCCATGACCCGCCAGTTGGAGTAGAGAGGTGCAACATCAAGATTAACTGCTCTATGTAAGAGAAGCACACGCACACATATGCACAAATATCATCAGCAAGTGTTAGTATTAGTGGTGATCAGTTGGTGAAAGTTAGTGGGTGTGAAGATCACTTGACAAGTAACTAATGTTGCTAATATTACTACGTTGGATTGACGTAATGATCGATTTTTGAACTTGTCTTAGTATTGAGTAAATAGAATGTGATTATAAGACGTTTCGGCTTCATGGAGCCTTCATCAGTTGT
>WLWD01002684.1_pt1:0-37500 | contig 54459 bp, 51 predicted proteins | sample 6712731 | NCBI WGS metagenome assembly WLWD01 (sample SAMN12718690, study PRJNA576275) | sponge metagenome | isolation source: marine sponge | host: Mycale hentscheli | place: New Zealand: South Island, Marlborough, Capsize Point | collected 2014-11-01 | reverse complement strand
CTTCTATAATGGTGCGGTGCTGGACCTCCTCAAGATGCACGAGAGGAAGCTAAACACTTTCCACCACAGATGTATCAGGTCATCCTGGGAATCTCCAACCAGCGGCAGTGGTCTGAGCGGATCACCATGAGAGAAATGAGGAGAAGGTGGGGTGACGATGATCTGGCTGCAGAGAAGGTGAAGAGGAGAAGGTTAGAGTGACTTGGCCATGTGGCAAGGATGACTGACCATAGACTGCCTAAATCGCTGTTGTTTGGTTGGCTACCACAGTCCTGTCCCAGGTGTGGTCCTAGGAAGAGGTGGAGGGATGTCATCCGGAAAGACCTGAAGGAATCCATATTTCTGAGACTGAGTGGTATAGGGAAGCAAGGAAGTCCAGAGCTGAATGGAGGGCATTGTGCCAGCATGGGATGGCCAACTACTGCGGAAGCGCAGTGGCAGAGGCTAGCCTAGGAGTGTGTGAGGTGGAGTGTGTGCAGAGGCTAGCCTAGGAGTGTGTGAGGTGGAGTGTGTGGCAGAGTCTAGCCTAGGAGTGTGTGAGGTGGAGTGTGTGGCAGAGTCTAGCCTAGGAGTGTGTGAGGTGGAGTGTGTGGTTTGTTCCAGGAGGTTCAGGAGAGAAAGTGATAGGAGGAGACATAAATGTATAGAAGAAAGGCAGAAACCTATCAGTGAACAACGTGGAGCAGCGTGATGCCAAACATGTCACTCTTGGTTCAGGAGTAGAGGTGGACTGGCAGTCCACAGGTGCAGGCCAGGGACCTAGTGCCACAGTGATACTGTTCTTAAGCTGAGTCTGTTACCCTTGTGGCTAGCATAACCGTATAACGGCAGTAATACAACAGGATAGGTGTGTGCGTGTGCATGCATGTGTGTATGTGTGTGTGTTTAGTTTGTGCATTTATTGCTGATGTTCATGTGTGTGTATGATATACACATAAGATCATTGTTTACATGCCTTGCTAGTATATGTTGTTGTTTGTATTTGTTGTTGTCGTCGTCATGGCTTTTGTTGTTATGACTCAATTGTTATTGTTGTTGTTTACCAGTGCGGAGGATGTCCAGGGCATCGTAACGGGCAAGCTAGCGCTCAAATATTCCGGTCCACAAATAGAAGCCATTCAGAGCATCGCTAAAGCTAGCCAGGACAGATCGGTGGCTGAATTTGAGAAGGTAATGATCGTCACTTAGCTGCTCTTGGTCTCGGTAAGGATTACCATTTATTTGGGAGAGGTTTTTGTTGTTGTTGTTTGTTCGTGTTTTTTTTTGTGTTTTTGTTTTTTGTTGTTGTTGTGTGTTTGTTTGTTTGTTTGTTGTTGTTGTTTTTTCACAAGATAAAATGTTTTGTATAAGCAAATCACTCAAAATACCAGCACTGCAAAACATCCCTGAACTCTCACACTGGGATATAGCACTTCATTTTGTAATATTGATGACCATTTCCTAACTCCTCCTCTTTGCAGACTGTTGCAGAAAAGTCAGAGTATGTGCAGAAGGATCCGATAGTTAAGGTGGGTTAAAGGGGTGTGGTTAATCAGGAATAATGTATGTACGTGTGTGTGTGTAGACCCACCTGACGTCTCTTTACGACACGTTGTTGGAACAGAACCTAGTACGCATCATCGAACCTTTCTCTAGAGTGGAAGTCTCGCACATTGCTAACATCATCAAACTGCCTTTGGTAAGGGTCGTCACCAGCCAGTCAGGGGCGTGGCCGTGTGTGTGCATGTGTTATATTGTCTATACAACGTGTCAGGTGATATGGCGGGAGGAGGCGTGTGAGGGGTGTGACTTAGCCCAGTGTTACTCAAGGTTGCTACATGGCACGTTGTAATCAACCAAACAAACAACTTGTTTGTTTGTGGCTTTCATAATTGAGGTAGCTCACTCATCATCTTTGCTCAAGCTCACTGTTAACTACTGTTTCAGTTTGTTTCCCCATCTCAATGGCTACTTGTATAATAAGTGTATATGTATAGATTACATTATGACGTGGAGGTTGGTAAAGGAGTTCACTACTGAGGGTCAAAGGCTTGAGGATAGTGTAATCCCATACCAACCGACCAATCACGGAGTGGTGCAACTGACTTGTACGATGGCTCTAGGCTACAGGAAACTCACAATAACTAGTTTTGATTGGATGGTTCACTATTCACCTCCTAGGAGGTGGGTATGACATATATTCACCGTGAATCTAGCAATCTGATTGGACGGTTTGAACATACCATGGTACAGACCTGTAGTAGGCTTACTTATTTGATACTTAATCACCAGCAGGTGTTGAGGTAGTAGATATAGCACATTCTCCATCTGGTACCACAACTAGAGCCAGACTGGTACCTGACTGGTTCAGATGATCTGAGGGTTCAGTTGTGGGTTTCATTGGTTGAGATTCAGAGCTGTAAGATTATCTGAGTGTAATATTTGTGTTCACCAGGAACAAGTGGAGAAGAAGCTATCTCAAATGATCCTTGACAAAACTCTGCAAGGTGAGTACCCCACTGATGTGTGTGTTTGTGTGTGCGTGTGTTGGTGGGTGGAGTGGTGTTGCATTACTGTTGTGTCTTTATCAAAGCTGTAACATCCTTCCACTTCGGATGTGTTAAGTGCAGTCACTCGTTACAGTATCTGAAGGCATCAGCTAATGAACTGTATCAATACATCTTCTCAGACTGAACACTCAACACTTTTGTTGGGGGATTAATTTAAAACATTGTGTGGGATGAAGAAAAATGTGAAGTGAAATGCCTTGTGTGTGTGTGTGTAATCTCGCTGGACGTGTCTGACAGATCTTGTGGGATGGATCAATGATGAGGTTGTGGTAATTCTTGAGCATAAGCTCCAGAAAGCTGATCACTAGCTGGCTTATGTCATCTCACTGAGTAATCACTAGCTGGCTTATATCATTTCACTGAGTAATCACTAGCTGGCTTATGTCATTTGCACGGAACCATTTTTCTTTTACTGCTTGCAGGCGTATGACTTACTGAAGTGTACTGCTGGACAATCTGTAGTGTGCTTGAGAGGAAGCTATGTAGTAAACTCTAATTCTGGAACCATATTTACACTGGAATGGTAGAACATGAGTAAACATAGCAAGTTGTACATGTGGTTTGTAGTTTGTTCCAGAATTAGAATTTACTGCACTGTAAACTAGTAATTTATAGTAAACTTCAGTAAAACAAGGCCTGGCAAGCAGTATTAACTTTGTGTGTTTGTGTGTCAGGTATCTTGGATCAAGGTCAAGGAGTTTTGATTCTATTTGAAGACACTTCAGCTGACCTCACCTACACAGCTGCTCTGGAAACCATGGGCAACCTGAGCCAGGTGGTCGACGCACTCTATAGCAACGCTCAGAAGCTTCACTAGCATGACACGCCCCCCAGGACAAGTAGGATAAATTCAATACCAATGTTTTTCTTTCTTATCTTTATAATGTTAGTATGACGATGAAGGTTAATGTATATCCAATGATGCAAATTACTAACATTTCGTTCTTTAAAAGTTTTTAAAAGAGGAATTTTAGTTAGGGAGGGAACATTATTGCTAGAGGGCGGGGCTATACAATTTTACACGTGCACACATGCTGCAATTTGCATTGACTAATTGTCTCTTGAATGAATCACATTCAATTCATGTAGAGTATGAGAATTACACAGGTAAGGGATTCATTTGGTACAGGTGGAGTTTGAGAGTCTTGGCATTGCCTTAGATCAAGTGTTCATTTCATGACACATTAGTTGATACAAACTTTAGTGCCTCAAATCCAAGTAGAGAAGATTCACACTCTGTCTACGCATGTTATGAACGTGTTACGCCCCCCAATGTGTATATGACTGCTGGTTGTTGATCAAATACAATCATTGAAATAGTTGAAGATTGAGGAATTAAAAATTGAAACTGTTGAATTGAATTATCAAGTTGTGCAAATAATTGAATGAGAGATTGGTAGAATCGTGTTACTAGGAACAGAATAACCAGTTTCTGGAGTCTCCTTATACACTGGTTCCGAGATATTTCAAGGGACAATCAGCTGCTTTGCTGGAATCAGATAGAGTAGAGTTGGAACTGGATTTACCAGAATGAGATAGTGTGGAATGAGAACTGAATTTCCCAGAATGGTAGTTTGAGTCTATGCTGATCAAGGAAAGACTGGAACTGAGGCCAGTCGACTGAGGCAGTGTGATGGGTGTGGTCTGGAGCTGTGGAATGGAATTAGGCTTATAATTGTTCGTCGTAAGAGGGGGCGGAGTTTGACGGAGAATGTTGTGCTGTCCCCGCCTCCTATGCTTCATTATTATCATCACCATGATGACCACGATGAGGGCCACCACTACAACTCCTCCCACCACTGAGATTATTATAGCGATGATGAAGTATAGATCAGTGGGTTCATTGGTGGCGTTCAGCGGGGTGGGCGTGGTCGATGACATCATTCCTACAGGACAATGTGTAATGATATTAATCTGATTAGCTACTCCTAATGGTAAATTAATTAATGTTGAATGAAAGAATGTGTAGGTGTGTGTGTGTGTATTACTACTCAAGAAACACATGTTCAAGAAGTGCCCAACACAGCAATCGTAACCACAGGTAACAATTTTAGGTAAATAATAGCTGGTGGGCGTCGGCATAGACCATAGTAAGTGTGCCATTTTCTTCAAAGAGTTATGAATTCTTAACACCAGTGCACTGCACGCTCCATAAGGCCTCACTATGGCTCTGTGCTTGTGGGGTCCATTAGCTAGTCAGTCACTCTGTCATATATTAGGTGACTCTACAATCACTACTTCAACTAGGACTAGCCACTACATATAGTTGACTAAATAGAGTTGTAGAAAAGAAAAGAATAGCATGTGACACATATACATGCACACACACACACACACACACACACACACACATAGCTTAAAATAATCCAGTGGTGGCATAGGAGAGGGGAGAGTCCCCATCCTCCCCCATGATTTTGGGGCACAATATAGAAAGTCACACCACCAATACCTTAAAACCACCACAAAGCCCCCCTTCCCTTCCTCTCTCCCCCTTTCTATCTCTTATACCACTATCATTAGACTGTATCTATAGTAACTACACATCTGGTAATATTGAATTAGGTTTCAGCAGAATGTGTTGAAGATCTTACACACGTTATGGACAATACTTAGTAACAATACAATATTCTATAACAAAGTTAAGCAAACAACATCCTCAAATATTCCCTGTATGTGTCTGAATGGAATCATATATTAAAGCAGAATAATTTGCAATTTAGTTTCATTAGTACAGGGTTAACATAATAAGGGTAAATGCCACACTCATGTGTCATGGCGTGAGTGTGTAGCACCTCATATTCCTCCTCTAGTGCTTATCTCTCACCTGAAGTGGCTATATCTGGGCTAGTGGAGGTGTGGACTGTGGTGACAGGTGTGGTTGGACGTTCTACGATTCTATTGCAATGATCATTATCGCAGCAAATACTGAGGAGACCGCATGTGGAATTGGAACAGAAATATTCATAAGATGATTCGTCGTTAGGGTCACGGAATGAAGTTACGCAGGTTGACCCCACACACTCGGTCTCGCTGCCACAACGATTACAGTTGCATGTGTAATAAACGATGCGGTCTTCTTGCTCCGGATCTGGAGTTCCTTGCTCTGGAAATAGTTGCGGAGGTTTGATGGTGTGTGAAGGAGCTGGCGTTGAGTCTTCGCTCACAGTGGCCGCTGCTGTCTGTGTGATGAATGCTGGATCGGTTATGTGTGTGGGACGTGTGACAGCTGAGAAATTTTCCGGAGTGAGGTGATGTGTGTTGCACAGGCTCGTGCTGCAGCACTGACGAATCTAAGACACACAGTTACTATGACAACCAGTTTGAAAAACGTAAGCTACGGTGGATTCTCGTTAAACTAGGGGCAACCGATAGACTTAATTAATTAGCACTGGCAGACTATGAGAATCATAACACCGCTTTTGTTCACAACTTGTATTGTAATTAACCCGTTGTATGACCCCTTACCGATCTGTTTCTATAATCAGGAGTGCAAATTGCCTGGCATCCTCGCTTCACGTAGAATGAGTTGTCTCTGGTCCTTCGTAAAAGGGTGAAACAGGACTCCCCACGGTCAGCCATGCAGGTACTGTTCCTGGTACCACTTCTAGTATCATGGACATGACACAGGAAACTACCACCTGTTAAAATAATTGATTATTAAAAAAATATTGCTGCCTGCAATTTAAGACTTAAATGCTATATATAACAGTATATACTGTCCTATTGTTAACATCTTGTGCACAAGTGACTCTGAAAGAGAAATTACAATTTTATTCTCGAATTTCAGAGTGTGTGTTTGAACACATGATATCCTTATGGAGAAGAATATCAAATTGCAACTTCTCTCTCTGGAGCTCATCTTTGAATACGAACAGCAAATACAGTTCCACTCCACAGATGTGCAGCAATTGTGTAAATGGCAGCTAAATTATTTCTTCATGAACATCAGGATTTGATGCAACCACAGTCAAATGTAATGGTATTCCATCTGTGGACTAGAAATAACCCATCATTGCTTTTGAAAATTGTCTAAAGATTCAAAATTTTATCATCAATTAAGAATGAAACATAACTCCAGTTTAGGGGAAGAAACATCACCATCAATTAATATGTAATCCCAGAAACAAACCTAGCAGGAGCCTGGCATAGCTGTCCTATTCAGCAATTGCCCGCTCCATTAACTTCCTCCCGTGCCTCTCTCCCTCCCTCTGAATTCCTAAACCCATACACGTCATATCTTATTTAGCAAACATGGAGAAGATGCTATTCAATCAGTAGTGGAGATCAGTCACTTGAATCCACCATCAGCAATTGCAACATAATCAGCTATTGGAGTACCCAACCTGAACCACAAGAAATAGCTCTAGATGAGATGTGAGATCTTTAATGTTTGACCTACCACAAAAACCAAACACTCAGACGTACTGGATGGACTATGCCATTCTCACAATTGACAACAAACAAAAATCAAAAAGAGAAAAGCAGAAATTATTCGAGGTTTTTGGACTTGGTTGCACAAATTAGAGTTGAGCAAACTTCACAGAGAGATGTTAGAAGCCATACCTTGCCAGGTCAGATAGTGGTGAAGATCTAGTCCAGCAGGGACTAGAAGTTTATACAAAGACTCTGGGGTCAAGCCACTTGGGGTGCATGGAGAATGTCATGTGACCGCTCATGTGATCTCTCATGCGATGCTTGGACTGGTCAGTATAAATTCACATATGCATTTATTAATAATCACAGTAGAAGCATCTGTTTATTCCAATTAACAAACAATAAACTTATATAATGGTATTCATAGTTGAATGCATGACGCACGATATTTAACAACAAGTTCTATGGGTACTCGTGGGTGTGTGAATACACTCAGTCTGCAACACAAGAACCATGAATCTGGTGCTGTACATTCATTATTTTATATGCAGTCACACACACACACACACACACACACACACACACTGCTTCCTCCCTTTCCTGCTGTAAACTAAGTGATATGGTCTATTGGGGAAAATGTGAAGAAGAGAGATCCCCTGAGGAGTGACAGTAAGGTGGGTGGGTCCAGCATTATTAACACTTCTCTTAGCATGACTTCATGCCCCTCCTCGTTAACTCAGAGTGAATAGGTGAGGATGAGCAAGCAGTGCCTCATTACATTCAAATATTTGTAAACTATATCAATCCAATAAAGGAGAAATCACGAACTTTACAAATCTCTCTTACACACACACATTCATGAACAAGCAATCTCACTCGCAGCAAACATATACACACACGCACTCACCAGTTGAAGGCGTGGCATCTTCGGTTGCAGCTGAGATTTGAGCACATGCTGTCACAACAAACAGAGACAAATATAAACACAGACATTAAAGGCACTCATTTGTTAGCATTTATGCAGTATAATTGTATCAATTGATTATACTGATTACCGGCGCAACTGCCTCCAATTTGTATCTATTCTCACTAAAGGGGACATCATGCCACATAGCTGTGCCACATAACTTGCTCCTTCAACAATGGAAGTTCATTTACAGTGAAGATGAAAGATAGTGAGCTACAAATTGCAGCAACATCACAGGACACAGGCTGTCTCATTGTTAGTCTCACAGAAGAGAGGCTACTCCATTATCAGACCACATTCCATACAGAAACACTTACAAACCACTTTTGAGGTTGCAAAAATACCCCATTATAACCCCAGCTCTTTCTTCACCAGAGCCCTCTCTGGAAGAACTTGCTAGAAGACTATGTCTAACTACTAATAAAGCAACAGCCAATCTTCAACTAAACTTATTTTAGAAGGACAGTACAACTCAGTAAAGTCTGCACTTAATTTCTTGAACTGTTTTTCTGTAACTTACTATTTGCGATACTCCAGCAGTAAAACACTAAAAGAATACACCTTAAACTTGCGCAGAGAAATAGGCCCTTCATTTTGTTAAGTTGATGTACAGGCGAATTCTGCGGCAGCGCTGAACTGAAACTAGCTTTTAATGGAAGAGAACGTTGAGGGTGACTGTGACGTTGCGGCGGACGGAATGTAACCCGAGCTGGAACCGCAATCTGGGGGTGGGGCTACTAGCATTGGACTGTCTCGCAGACTTTGGCAGCGAGTGGCACAGTTCGCCAAATACAAAATAAAGTGCGGGTTCCTACTGCCATGACTATAGCAGTTGGTACATATAGGGTGATACTTTGAAGACTTCTCCTCAGCTCATCAGAAATGGATTGTCAGACAAGAGAGGTGATGAATCAATATACACTGCCAGCAAGATACTGTCAGACAAGAGAGGTAATGGATCATTGCACACTCAAGATACTGTCAGACAAGAGAGGGGGTGAACATTTTGCTGGAGTAGTTGTACGGTCAAGATAGTCTGGTGCAGTAGACAGATATTCAAACAAGCCATACTTGAAAGGGTAGCTGACAGTGTTGGAATTTGGATTTGAGATTTAGGAGGGCCATTCACAGTAATTCGCTAACGGTAGTTGATCGCCGCAATATATATACGGCAAAGCAATGGTATGGCCATGTTCACTGACCCTTTGTACAAGTGGTTCAATAAAGTACCAATAAGTGCCATACAATAATACATGGCAGCAGTCGGTAAAGGGTCTGGCTACACCAGACTACGAGCAACAAACTACTTGACAATCACATACTATGTTTTTGTTATTTTGTAACACTATGTTAAGCATTCTTTAATGACAATTTATTTAAAGTAACTGTAAAAATAAATTAACAATGTGTACATTTGAAATATGGGATATGATATACAAAAAATGTAAAGTGCAATACAATGAGTGTTTTCAAATGTATGTCCATGTGGCTTTGTCAGACTTCATTCCACAATTCTATTATGCAAACCATACAATAATTCAAATACTACAATAATAACAATACACTTACTGGAGCTGTCGCTGTATTTTATCTGCTAAATGATTACATTCTCCTGTTTGGAACAATACAGTAACAAACTCCTTGAGAGCTGAGGGTCTCGATGAAAAGACTCTACGAATGTTGTCCAAAAGAGTCCTTGCTCTGTCTTCGTCAATCAGGTCTTTACGCTCACGAAGTTGGTCATAGGTATATTGTGATATGAGTCCAATACTGTAGCAGTGATCAGCTACTGTCATAACACAAGGCTTCACTGAGTGCACCAAGTCCGGATACACACTCAGAAATATACTCAAGTAATTGTCACCTATTAATAAAACATTTACAATGATACCAAATAAAAACAATAACTTGACTTACTTTCTGAGACCTCTACCACAGGATCTTTCTTCTCGTATTTCTAAAACCAAATAATATCATTGTAAGTTATTGCAAGTTAGAATACATAGTCTATTTCTTCATACCTGTCCATACCAAATGAGGTGTCTATTGGTGAGTACAACTGGTTGTGGATAATCTGGATTGAAGAGACAAGTCATAACCTCTGGAATCGTGTCTGCACCATCCACCACTCCAAGATGATTTTCTCCTTCATGTGAACGACAGTCAAAGGCAAACTGGTAGTCCATGGAGCTGTTGTAGTTCATTCTGGAACTAGCCTTCTTTAGAGTGTCCTCTATTTCTTGTTTTAGAGCAGCACATTCATGGTGAATGGAGTCTTGGAAAGTAGGATCACACGAAACTACTACTTCAAAATATTTAGATTTAGATGCAAAAGTAACATGAACTTTTTTTGTTCCATACAAAAAGTGCACCATGTTTTTCTTGACACCTTCTGTAATGAAAGTAAAGGACTTGTTGGATACGAGACATGCCATTGCAGCAGGAAAGAGTCCCATAGGAGTAAACCCACTACTGAAGTACATCAAGAGAGGTTCCACGAAACAAGATCTGCAGGATTCTTTGTGGAATAGGTCAAGTTCCTTTGCACTAGTATTTTCTAACACGCAAGGTATGATGTATTCTTTCTCTTCTTCTAAGACTGATTTAGTATCAGAAGATTCGACTGACACAATCTTAGCTATCAAGTGAAGATATGCTAGCAAAGCTACCAGTTGCTCTGGTGGAATCAGATCTCCTGAAATGTCAGCTGTAGCTGTCTTCAAATCTGTCATAGAGAATCGACCTGTCCTCCTGAATCTCTCGGATGTGGCCTGACCTACGCTATCAAAGCTCATGGCTTTAAGAATGACACCAGTGATACTGTCATACACTACCTGGATGTCTATGATGACCAGGTCCTCCAAACCAGGCACACTGGGGAAGTACATCAGAACACCGGCATGGTGGTGAAGAAACCATAGAGCTGCTTTGGTCTCGTAGGGTGTCATATTGAAGGCATTGGACAAGGCCAAGCAGGTCTCCAGGCTGGCTGTCCTCACTTCTCTCATGCGAAGACACAAGCTGAACAGAAGCCACACAGCTGGAATTTTCAGCTTTTTAAAGTGTTTCTCCATGGCATTCTCCAGTAGCTGATGCAAGTGATCGATCTCTTCTACTCCGCCTCCCATGTTGTCTAAAGAAACAACAAGCTTGTCTTTTGAGCAGAACTGAACTATGCCTTTTTTGTAGGAGTCCGTGTCTCGAATCACTTTTTGAAGCTGTGAGTCGACTGTAGCGATGACTTCCTCAGAAACCTTGTCCTTGTGAGTACCCACTATATACACTACTGACTTGGAGGACTCCAGTATCTCACCAATGGCTGAGTTGTCTGCTCCTGGCTGAGGTTGAAGATGGGTGGAGGAACTGAAGCAAGATATACTGGCCAGAGTACGCAAAAGCATCTCTTGCAGAGTAAACTCTGATTTCTCTGGTGCAGTTGTCTCTCCTGAAGCTCTCTGATAAAAGACCCGATACTCCTCATCCAGTTGGAACTCGTAGCTAAAGAACAGCAAGTAGAGGCCAGGTCCTATGGTGAGTGCTGGTAGCATGTCCATCAGCTCAGGTTGACCTCCGGTGTCCTCCATTCTCAAAAAAGCTTTAAAAGAGTGCTTCACATTTTCTGCAAAGTGTGGTTGTTTGGACACTGTTTTGAATATGGCAGTTATTTCAGAATAATCTGGTGATGATACTGCCTGATCAGCTGGTTGGTCATGTGCTGTTGAGAGTGGAGTGATTTCCTCATGCCTGGGTTGCCTATTTTGGGTAAAAGATTTCAATCTTGCCATCATCTTCTGTAATAATGAAGGCTGGGGTGGCTCTTCAACAGAGTGAGACAGCTCTGTACTGCTAGCCTGACTGACCTCTGCCCTGGTGTCACTACCTCCATGGGAATCAGCTGTAGCCTCAGAAGTGGATTCAGCTTCAGAAGTGGATTCAGTCGCCAAACTATCTTTGAGAGTGTGAAAGAGTAGAGAAGCTTCCTCAATGAGATTCTTTACAATGGTCCAGTTTGTGGTTCTTTCTGCTGTAGTTGGATCAGATTTGCCTTGGACTACCATATTGGAGCAACACTGTACTGTGCCTGTGCTGCCATGAATCTGCTCCTCTTCTTTAGCTGACAAAAGATCTATGATCTCTTTCTTAATTCTCCTGAGAGTTGTACTCTTGCCTTGTCTTGGAGGACCAAGGGACATAAACTTTAAAGACAGAAGCTCCAACACTTCTTTGGAAACAATGAAGTGTTTGTATGCATCTTCATACTTGAAAGCTATTAAACATGAAATAAATTAAGCATTACAGCTAAAGAGTTGTAAATAAACTCTAATTAGTTATTACAGTCTCATTAGTTATACTATACAAGTAACCCACACACTGCACCGGTACCATTAGCTGGCTCCTACAATACAAAGTGTGGGCAGCTGGTTTTATAGCCTGGAGCTAAGCCAGTAGAAGCAGCTGCCAGTAAAAGCAGCTGCACTCTACCTCTCCCAATTTTGGAAAAGACAATCAATTACCTTACTTATTATTATATTATCATAATTAATATAATAAATATTTAGTTTTAACATAATTAACACAATAATATATAATAATATTCTAGTAATATTATAGTACACATTTTTAATTCCTAACTTTAGATTCCCATATAATCTATAAATGGGACATTCTAAAGAGAAGCCAATATCACTGAAGGCAAGATGGCTTTCTAGAGATGCTGCTATTTACTTACACTAACCTGACAGAGTTCCTTTGTATAGTCTATCTCTATTAGCAACCAGCAACTGTCCAGTAGACAAGACTGCAGTAGCTATCCATCTACCAACTGGTCTATCTCCCTCACTAGTAGTCTCAATCCACTCCTCTGTCTTGTTGGAGTAACTTCTAATGGTAGAATAGTCATCGATGCCGATTAGATTCGATACATAGGAGACGATAGCGAAGATCTCAGTAAGTGTGGTTACTGTCCTCCATATTGTTTGTCTTCTTGTCCTGCCATTACTAGCAGATGCTGTGAGAGACTCTAAACTGCATATAAACAGAATCTTCTCCTTGTAAGCTCCTCCTGTGAAGTAGAAGTTGCCTTCATGGAATGTTGATCGCATGTTCCAACATGAAGAAGGAAGTGAGTCTGCAGTCGTCCAATGGTCGTTGAGTAGAACTTCTACTACGTCCAAGTCCTCGCCATGTGAGACACTCCCACCAGCCACGACCAGGACCTCCGGTGATCCTCCACTAACTGATGATACCAAGTAGCGAGGAGTAGGCATGGCACGTAGCGATGGCTTCCAGTCTAGACCAGTAGTACTAGTCAACAGAGAATTAGTGGGTTCATCAGTGGAGGGATGCTCTCCACCAACCAATACAAACTTAGACTGGTAGGTAGTTAGGGACGAGAGTCCATATGGTGCACTAGTATTAGTCCATGAGTGAAGGTCAGTAGAGATGTGAAGTGTGCGATAATCATCATGCATAAATATGACTTTATTATGTAGTACTGCACATTGTACAGGCTGGACATACTTACTCCATGTATGGCAGCGCTCCCAGTGAAGTGAGACTGGAGGATGGAGATCTCTCTAAATACAAATAAATAAATAAATATATAATTAAATTGATATACAAACAAGCAAACAAACAAACAGCACTAAGTGCTATTTAAACGAGACTTTAACATGCAAACACACAAACAAATTTATGGAAGACTACAAACATGTTGTAAACAAACACAATACTGTAACATAAGCATGTAAATAAACACACAAACATACAATTTTACTCAGTTTAATTTACAGAAATGTACACACACTATAACAATAGCAACTGTGTGACATACTAACACACAAACATACAATTTCTCACACAATGCTTATATACAATACAGTATTTAGTATATAAAAATAGTAAAAACAATACTGAGAAATAAACAAACACACAAACATACAACTGGCACAATGCGTATATATGTGCAAACAACACAAACACACAATAATGACATGATATTCCAAACACACAAACACATAATAAGAGAATGAGCTGTTTCTTCCTGTGCTAAAAATAATGTACAGTAGGCACCAGAAAAAATAGGTTTTCAATTCTGTTGATCAGTTGAATTTTTTTTTTTTGCACTGAAGGAGCTATTGTAGAAAAAGAAATAAAGAGAGAAAATGTTACGACAGTTGATAAAATATAGCTTTTCAGGTCGATTATGCTAAAGTTTTAATGCTCGTTTACCATATGCCACTTTCAGGAATGTAAAAATGATGCTATTTTAACCGTTGGGGTAACCATTAGCTTAGATATTCTCACTACTAGAGACTCAACTGTAGCTGGTAGAAAGACTAAAAAGTAGGGACCTGTCAGAGCAGCAAGTTCAGCGAAAATCCAGTCAGTCTGCTTAATCGAAACAAGTCAGTTATTTTTATTGTGCAAGTTGTTTAGCAAGACCCCTATAGCATTTAGAGGGTAGTATAAGGCTTAGCTTGCTGGTATAGCAGTGGATGAGTTTCTAGCTTTTAGCAGTAAACCAACAGAAACGAGAACTTGACTGTTAAAATCTTTTGTAACGGTACCAACTGTTGATTCAAAACAAAATAATAAAAAATTGTAAAAAGCTCCTTCGAAAGACACCTGCTGTGCTTTATACAAATGCTAACATGAATATACATTAAAAGAAGAACACAAAAACATAATCTTCCTATAAAAGTGCACAAACATTTAAATGTACATCCCAAATACAAATTATTTACACATTGTAAGAAACTGTAAATGAACAATAACAAGCACACACAATAGAAAAATAACATTACAACAAATATATGTTGTATTTTGCGTTATAAACACACAACTTACTGTATTTCTGGAACAAACTAGACTTCAAATGGAACAAACTAGACTTCAAATGGAACAAACTAGACTTCAAATGGCTAGAGTAAAATAGTTACAAACTATAGCAAAAAGAGAGGGATAGTCTTGTCTAACTATCCTCAAAAACAATAGCAACTGAAAAAAAGAGAGGGAGAGTCATGTCTGAGCATGCTCATAAAAATATCCTGATGCTTTTTAAGAGCATGCTCAGGAACATGACTTTTACCATGGAGGTTAACTCCCAGTTAACCGGGGTTAACATCGGCACTGGGGCTGCAGGGCAACAGGAAAAGGGTCGACCGGAAACCTAAGGATAACGGGTAAGGTGGAAGGGAGTATATAGGTTTGAGCGGGAGGCCAAGAGTCCTCGTGTTAGCAGTCAGACAAACCAACAGCAGGCCAGCCGGGCTAGTGACTGGGGAGTCGAGAAAGCGAGTTTGCGTTCACTGATAGATCGTTGGGTCAAACAGAAGAGGGGTCCGCATGGCTAGTGGCGAGGCGTCAGGTTCCGGGGCAGCCCCGGTGGTTGCAGCTATAAACCTGGACGACAGGACTATGGAGGCCATAATCGCTGGGGTTTTTGGAAAGATCCAGGAGGCACAGAGAAGCGGCGGAGGGGGAGGTGAGCGAAGGGGTAGCCTAGTTTAGGGAGGGGGGGGGGGGGGGGGGGGGGGGGGGGGGGGGGGGGGGCGGGGGGGGGGGGGGGGGGGGGGGGGGGGGGGGGGGGGGGGGGGGGGGGGGGGGGGGGGATCCCCGCGCCAGCCCTCCTCCAGCCTCTGAGGTTGTGAAATCATAGGGAGCTAGGCGGGAGCCCCCCCTCCTAGGATAGTTAGAGGGGTGCCGATGGCTTTGGCGCAGACTAGCCGGCAGGGCACAGCACTATAATAAAAGGGAGCTGGGTGGCAGTGCCACCGTGCAGTGAACTGATGCCAGAGCACGAGCATGGAGCATGGCAGAGCTAGAATGCTAGGCCTACAGGGTCAACAGTGCAAGGGCCCAGGCAAACGAGCTGGTTTGGTGCAGTGCAAGTTGGCCACAGGGCAGGCATGGACACGTTTGCTTGGCTGGGGCGTGGCTTGGGACGGTTTGCAGAGAGCCGTCGGCATGGGAGCAGTGAGAGTGGGCTAGCGAGGGCATGCCAGCAGGGCACTTGGGCCAACAGTGCGAGGGCCCAGGCGGATTAGTCCAGTGCAGGTGGGCCACAGGGCAGTCACACCACGCTAGCGTGGCCTGAGTCGGTTGCAGAAAGCCGTCGACGTGGTGCCTGTGAGAGCATGCTAGAGAGGGCGGGCCAACAGGGCATGGATATGAACCGGGGATGATGGCAGAGATCCGAGCGTGTGGCAGGCATGTGTACCCTAGCATGGCTAGTGGGTGAGCTGGTGCAGGGGCCACCACGGCATCGAGGGGGGGGGAGGGGGTGGAGGGGCGGGGGTAGGTAAAAGGGGCTAGGGTTGAGGGCTATCTGAGGTTGGGCGCTATTACGGGGCTAGACAGTAGGGGCGGCCAGCAAGGGCCATGAGCATTGCAAGTATGACTGATTTTGTTGTCTGGCTGGGCAGGTGGCTGGGGTTCACTCCCAAGCAGCAGCGAATTGGCAAGCAGCGGGGTCCGGGTGTTGCAGGCGGAGCTGGAGGAGACGGGCTCAGCCGGCAGGGAGCCAAGCAGCGAGGTCTTCCTCAGTCCAGGGCCAGCAGGGGCCGAGAGCGGTGACAAAGCGAGGTCACCCATGGTCAGCTTAGGAGCCGGTCTGCCGCCGATCTCCAAGAAGCTAGTGGAGCGTATGCAGGCCGACGAGTACATTGAGTTCTCGGAGCTGCCGCCGGCAAAAGGCAAGGGCAGGCTGAACACCCAGCATGGGGACAACCACCTAGTCGTTGTCCAAGCGGCCGACTTGTTGCAATCTAAACGGGTGATCCCGGACCTGGCTACGTGGTCCCAGTGCTACGTTCTGTACATGGCTGTGCTTTTGGCTCACAAGCCGGGCAGACTTGTTGACCTGATGGGTTATCACGCCTTGATAGCCAGGTGCAGCAAAAAATTCCGGTGGCCGTCGTGGGTCGTGTATGACCAGAACTTCCGTCAGGACGCAGCTGGTAATCCTGACCTGCAGTGGGCCAAAGTTGACCCCAGCTTGTACGCCCAGTGTTTCACGGGGCAAGAGGCATCAAGGGAGAACTGGTGCAGCAAGTGCCAGGGCCTGGACCACCAGTCCGCTGACTGCCCTTATGTGACCAGGAAGCGTCCCTGGAATGCAGGGCCGGGGGCCGCAAGTTCGCCCCAGACTAGGAGCAGCAGCTGGAATGGGCAAGAAATCTGCCAGAAATTTAACAAGTTCCATGGGGACTGTCGGCACGGCAAGAATTGCAAGTATCTGCACGCGTGCAGCGGCTGCAGGGGGCCTCACCCCATATCGAGATGCAAGGCAGGCCCTAACACCCAACAGCAGCAGGACGTATGATGCTAGACGGACTGTGTGCGGAGACATCCTGTGTATTTTGTCCTGTATCATGGTGTCTTATCTGTCGCAGGGACAGTGTTGTGTTATCATGCTTGATTGAAAAGAAAAAAAAAAAAAAAAAGTGCTGAGAACAGGAGGAATGGGTTGGTGGGGGGGGGGGGGGGGGGGGGGCAGGGACAGTGGAGTAAGGGCGGGGGGACTGTGGCAACTGGGTAAGGTGGGAAGTGGGGTTAGCAATGGGTTGGGGTGGACGCGGGCTAAGGGCTCTGGGGGGGAGTTGGCTGGGCAGTAGTGAGAGGCTCGTGGCTAGCAGATGGCAGCTGATCTCATGGCATGCTGTTGTGTCCGTGTCAGATGCAGAGGCAAGTGACGGACACCACTCGGTGCAAGGCAGGCAGGTGCAGGCGCTGGCAGATTGTGCTGGGAAGGAAGGTCCTCCGTTGCCCGAACACTTGACAGTGATATCCACCCCAATGGACTGGGGCATCTGGGCACAGGAGCTAGCGGGCCATCCCGATGCAGTGCTGGTCAGGGAAATTCTTCGCGGGATACGCGAGGGTTTCAGGATCGGCTACAGCAGAGACAGAGCTCCCCTGAAGGCGCGAGGGCAGAATATGCAGTCTGCAGCAGAGCACAGGGACATAGTAGACAAATATCTGGCCGGGGAAATGGAGTCTGGGAGGGTTGCGCTGGCAGGCACCCCCAAGCAGGCCGAAGCATTGGGCATTCACTGCAGCCCTTTCGGAGTCATTCCCAAAAAGAACAGGCCAGGAAAGTTCAGACTGATCCTGAACCTGTCGGCACCTGAGGGGTCTAGCGTAAACGATGGCATTGGCAAGGAGCTGGCCTCTCTGTCTTACGTCACGCTGGATGAGGTGGCTGAGTCCGCAGCGAGGCTGGGGCGCGGGTCACTGCTGGCCAAGATGGACATCAGGCAAGCTTACCGCCAGGTATCCGTCCATCCTGACGACAGGCCCCTGCTGGGTATGCTGTGGAAGGGCAAAGTGTACGTCGACACGACACTCCCTTTCGGCTTGAGGTCTGCCCCATTGCTATTTACTGCGCTAGCTGATGCAGCAGAGTGGGTGATGAAGAGGCGTGGCACGACGCACGTCTTCCACTACGTGGACGACTTCATCACAATGGGGGCTGACCTGGCAGAGTGCACGCAAAACGACAAGATCATACATGAGACCTGCGCCAGGCTGGGTCTCCCGCCGGAGCCAGAGAAGGACGAGGGCCCTGCGACGTGCATAACGTTCCTGGGCATAGATATCGACACCGTGGCAATGGAGCTTCGCTTACCAGCGGACAAGCTGGCACGGCTGACGTCGGAGCTGGCAGGCTGGAGGGGCAGGAAAGCTTGCAAAAAGCGAGACCTCCTCTCCCTGATCGGCGTGCTGTCACACGCATGCAAGGTTGTGAGGGCCGGCAGGACTTTCTTGCGGCGGCTAATAGAGCTCTCGACGACGACAAAGAAGCTGGAGCACTTTGTGAGGCTGAGCAGAGAGGCGAGATCAGACATCGAGTGGTGGTGGCAGTTCAGTGCGGGCTGGAATGGTATCAAGCTGCTCAGGAATCCGGCGGAGGCCCGTCCATCCACAACATTGGTGTCGGATGCCTCGGGCTCATGGGGCTGCGGGGCCCATTGGGGCTCGCAGTGGTTCCAGCTCCCGTGGGCTGGCCAGGCAGAGCGGTGGCACATCACTGCGAAGGAGCTGGTGCCGATAGTAGTTGCAGCAGTGCTATGGGGCAGAGACTGGAAAGGGCGGACGGTGCTGGCCAGATGCGACAACTCGGCAGTGGTGTCCATCATTGGCAAAGGTAGCTCGAGAGACAGAGAGGCCATGCACCTAGCTAGGTGCCTGGCCTTCTTTCAGGCTGAGTTTGACGTGGTACTGGTGGCGTCCCACATAAAGGGAGCGGAGAACGTGCTGGCGGATGCCCTGTCAAGAAATAACGTGGCTAAATTTCGTGCTCATTGTCCACAGGCAGCAACAGAGCCAACTGCCATCCCGGAGGCGCTGCTGGACCTCCTACTAATCAAGATGCCGGATTGGACTTGTCCCAGCTGGACAGAGCTGTGGAGCGCTATCGTCAGAGCAGTGTAGCGAGCTCCACGGGCAGGGTGTACGGCTCAGCGCAGGAGCGATACAAGAGGTTCTGCAGAGCAGCCCACTCCCGCCCGTGGCCGACGTCGGAACTCCTGCTGTGTCGGTTCGTACGCTACCTCCCTAGACTGTGCTACCAACTACCCCTCCCCGTAATTCCCTTTGATTCACCCACCCCCTATGATAGATATAACACTAAAATGACATAGAACAAACGAACAATGACAGCACTGCAACGGGCGAACAGCCACAAATATTGAGAAGGCCCACTGACATGATATGTCCTCAGCTCGCCGGAGAGGATGAACGTGTATTCCCACCTGCCAGTCTCTTCGAGAAGGCGGCCAGCTTCCTCCTGGGAGTCCTCACGTAGAGCTGGTACGCCGAACTCCTCCACCTGCCCAGCACCTTTATGACAGAGTCTTCCACGCCCTGCTCGGCCGCCGTCGTAGCCGCTCCGCTTCTAAAACTGTGCCCCGCGTAGGCTCTGCTGTCCACTCCGGCCTTCTCGAGAACCCGCTTCACCTCTGCCACCAGCCTAGGTCTGGTTAGCGGGCTCCCGTCTTGAAATCTGAAGAAGGGGCCCGGCCCGCTGCCTCTCCTCACCATGTACGCCAGCACGGCTGCTACGGGGCACAAATCGTCCCCGGTTCTGCCGACGAACACGTCAACGCCCCTTCTGAAGGGGTCTGTTTTAGACACCTTCAATCTCACCCTCACCAGCTGCGGGGACTGCAGGCTGTCCACCATTACATCGTTGAACGTCAAGTGCGAGTCAGGGTCGAATGAGCCTGCCGTGGGAATCGCGATCTCGCCAGACCTGAAGAAACCGAAAAAGCATAGCGTGCAGGCTGCCCACAACATCTCTCTGTCGGCCTGGTCGCCCTCGGCACGCCACGTACACCTCATCCTCCGCAGCAGGGCAGGAGTCACCGGGAGCTTGGGGGACCGACCAGCCGAAGTGGATCTCGCTTGGACCAGTTTGATGCCTTTGATCACTTGCTCTAGCCGCGGCATCTGACAGATCCCTGGGTCCCCGCAGCCCACGGCGATGTGACCGTGTCTGATCGCCGCCAGGTAGCACTTGATCGTAGCTGCAGACACGTTTTCACTTGCCAGGTGGGTTATGGTAGGGGGTGGTACCTGAGGGTTCGAGAGGGTTATGGTTTGGGGGGTGGAGGCTTTTATTTTGGCACCGGCAGCGGGTACAAAAATAAGAAGTAATTGGCCAGGCCGAGGGCCAATGTAACCCCAAACCTTTGCCTCTCTGGGCGCGGCGGCAGACCCAACCCGGGTACCGCCCGGCACACACTTAGTCTGATGCAGTTGCAGGTCCCAGACATCAGGTTCATAGAAATCTGAAGCTGTAATTACACCAGTGCAACGGGTTAAATGGAGGTTAACTCCCAGTTAACCGGGGTTAACATCGGCACTGGGGCTGCAGGGCAACAGGAAAAGGGTCGACCGGAAACCTAAGGATAACGGGTAAGGTGGAAGGGAGTATATAGGTTTGAGCGGGAGGCCAAGAGTCCTCGTGTTAGCAGTCAGACAAACCAACAGCAGGCCAGCCGGGCTAGTGACTGGGGAGTCGAGAAAGCGAGTTTCCCACCCACCACAACCCACTCTTAGCTAGGGGTTTGCACAGGGATTAGCACAAGGGGGGGGGGGGGGGGGGGCTCTCCACTAGGGTGGATCTGGCCAGGGTTCACTCTGGTGTGACAGGTACCTGGTTGGGTCTCGGGGGCTGGAGGCTTTTATTTTGGCACCGGCAGCGGGTACAAAAATAAGAAGTAATTGGCCAGGCCGAGGGCCAATGTAACCCCAAACCTTTGCCTCTCTGGGCGCGGCGGCAGACCCAACCCGGGTACCGCCCGGCACACACTTAGTCTGATGCAGTTGCAGGTCCCAGACATCAGGTTCATAGAAATCTGAAGCTGTAATTACACCAGTGCAACGGGTTAACTCTCTTTTTTCCAGTTGCCAAGTGCATTGGTTGTGAGCATGCTCAGACATGACTTCCCTCTCTTTTCCAGTTTAGTTGGTGCTCAGACATAAATTTCCTCTATTCATCCAGTTGTTGATACCTTTTATCGAATGCTCAGACATTAATCCAGTTGTTTGAAAAAATTAAGCTTGAAACTATGCTAAGCACTTGGCATGTGTGTAGGTAGCAGTGTTTTCCCTTCTTTCAACCTTTTTGCAAAAGTTATCTATACAAACAGCGGGCTAGTGAAGACTGGATCTAATAACCAAACAATGGATCTAGTAACAAACAACGGATCTAGCTAGTATCTGGGCAAACAATTGCTTTCAGCTAGCAAGTAGCTACGCGCTCACCTCAGTACGAACTTGCGACTGGCTTTCCGCCATAACTTGCTGATAGACTAGACTCGACCGTCTTCTTCTACATTCTCCATTTATTTGAACGTCTCTGACCCACCACACCCAAAATGCAGACTACAAGTGAATTCATAAAAGACTAAATAAGTGCGCGGAAGAATCACGCGAATAGAAAAGAACGACCTTATGCAAAGGATGACCTTCACCTTTGACCTCAGTAGATCTGATACCAGCTGTGCTATAACTTTAACCTTAGTGGAAGTTATCCTCTCTGTGATCTGACCCTATGATGATTGTGGGGGGAGGTGCTAACTGATACTTGATGAAGATGAGATAAAAGAGGACTAGCAAGGTAAGACAGTACCTGTTGCTATTGACTGATTATAATAGCTAGAGGGCATCACTCCAATTTAGTCTGGATTTATATAAAATAAACAACTATGCTAATTAAAAATAGCAAATCAGTTGTAGCAGTCAATGTAATATGTTTAATTAAAACTTAACCCAACAATTGGAACTCTCCATGGAACAGCAAAATAACAAGTGGGTATGCTTAGCAGGATTTCTTGCAGACTATCCGGGATTCCCCCTCTCCAACCCAATGTTAGTCCTCCCCCCCCCCCCCCCCCCCCTCCCCTTCCCTGATTTACTCTAAATCAGGTAAAATGTCCAACACATCTTCAAAATCAACAGTTTCTAGTCCTGGTTCTCATAGCAAACTCCAAGTTGTGAACATGCACATTACTTGATTTGGCTGTGGTAAATGTACTTAGTCTACTGGTGAATTACTTAATTTATTCAATAACCTCAATTGTTGATCCTTATGCTAAAAGTAGATAGTTTTGTTAACGACCCCATTTCTGTTGCTAGGTGGTTTGTACCTTCATAGCTCATGCATTCTTGCTCAAGGGGCTTGGATCACCTTACCAGGTTTATACACTCTTATATGTGTAGCTAGCACAACCTTGTGGATCGCATGAATGGGTGTGGACACAATTTTGCTCATGTAGGGACAGCCCCACACTGACTTTGGTGATGATGATGATTATGATGATGGTGATTGTGATAATGATGATGATGGTGATTATGGATTATGATGATGATGATGACGATGATGATAGTGATGATGGTGATTATGGATTATGATAATGATGATGATAGTGATGATGATGATGATGGTGATTATGATGATGATGGTGATTATGATGATGATTATGATGATGATGGTGATGATGATGATGATGGTGATGATGATGGTTAAAGGACGTGTGTACTAGTACATAATTATTGTATCACAAAAAATTATCAGTTGTACTGAGCAAAGTTTTCCCCTGAAGAAAAGCTTGTGTTAGTCTACCCCTGAGTTTCTTCTGGTGCTACGGCAGTAATCAAGTCTTTACGTAAATTGAATGACAAACTTGTAGAAAAACTTGTTTTATGGTTTTATTGGTGTTGTTATTTCAAGTCACAACAAGCTGCTGTTCTCGTAGAATTGGAAACCCTTTACCAGAATGATTTCAATAACTTGGCTACATTAATAGCAGAGATTTGTTGTCCAGAGCTACCAGTACTTGACTGATAAAAGTAAGGAATTTTTTTATGGAGTTAGTAGATGCTACAGAAGCTACCATTACTAGGAAGGATTGAGGTAAGGAAGTATTTCATATTACTAGTTATTTAATAGTAATGGCTGTGTACTAATAGAATTGAAACTACTGAACTTAGATAGTAGTGCAGGATTCATAAGCAGGAGTTCAGTATCTCAAATAAGTGTAGCCATTTTTTATTGCAGTATAATAGTGTTGTTTGTTTGCAGATCTCATGCAATAGTAAATGTCGACTATTAATGAGTGAATGTATGTACATGGTGTTGGTAAATTTGTTAATTTATACATGTATATATGGGGAGATGGCTTGTAGTTCATTAGCTATGTATTGTTTGATTACATGTAATTATAAAGGGGGTGTGAGAAGGCTTGAGTAAGGGCAGATAGTATTTTCTATGCATTCTTCCTTTCCATTTCGTATAGATTCCATCCGACTTCCTACCCTCTACCTTGAAGGGCAAGGAAGAAGTTATATTAGGCAACGTTCACAAGATACAAAAATTCCATAAAGAGTACGTCTCAGTGGGTGGGGCATAGATGGTCAGGTGGGTGGGGCATAGATGGTCCAGTGGGTGGGGCATAGATGGTTCAGTGTGTAAGGGGTAAGCCATAGATGGTTCGGTGGGTGGGACATAGATGGTCCAGTGGGTGTGGCATATTTTGTCCAGTGGGTGGGGCATAGATAGTCCAGTGGGTGGGAGATGGTCCAATGGGTGTGGGGTAGGGCATAGATAGTCTAGTGGGTGCGAGATGGTTCAGTGGGCGGGGCATAGATGGTCCAGCTGGTTGTGCATAGATGTTTGAGTGGGTGGGGATATATGGTCTAGTGCTTGTGACATTGCAGTGGGTGGGGCATAGAGTGTCCAGTGGGTGGGGCATTAATGAGTACATAAAAGGTCTGGTAGGTGTGGCATTGAGGATCTAGTGGGTGGGGCCTATGTACAGAAGAGGTCAGTCTAAAGCAAGCTATTGTCCACGGGATATAATGTATTTCACTGTTGGCACAACTTGTTTGTCTGCTCTATTATCACTGACTGATAGGACGTAATTGACTCGTCCATTCCTCTGTCTTTACTGGCTGTATTTACCAAACGTAAGAATAGGTAAAATATTATATTTTAAAGTAGGCCAGTTAAAATTACTTATTTTAGTCGTGAGATATATTCATTTGAATCAATTGTGTTGCTTGTTATTGTGTTCTGCAGAGAGCACAGAGTATGTCCAGCATAGAGACGCCATTGACGACCCTCTTCATCAACCATCTTAAAGTATCCTCTTCTGCTTAAGGTAAGCCATTGGAATGCACAAGTTGTCATCAATACGTGGGCGTAATAATCTGACACTCTTGCATAGTGACCATGTAGTAACTGTATGTACATGTGTATACATATGTGTGTGTGTGTGTGTATGTAAATGTGTGCATGATATGCAGGGTTTTATACAGGATATTTTGCTGGGGTGGGGGACACTGCAGTGCACTTACTTAGCCATACCTTTGTTAGAACCCATTTAGTCCTCCCAATTGTATACTGTGTCTAGGAAAAGGTATAATCTTGCTCAGTGACTCCAAACTATGTATGTAGTATTATCCAACAGTCCAATGCTTTGAAGCTTGTAATGATTTATTAATCTAGAGGTCACAATTTGAAAGTGTGTTAATGAAGAAAGACAGAAACTAGTGAAAGTTTACTTTTCCATGTGGATGGGTACAGCATCACTTCATGGCTTGGACTTTCACCCAGTCAGATTAGTTTACACCAAGCACTGCACTTGAGTCCATGAGATATGCTCCATTTGAACCATTTGCATTGCTTGTTATGGTGTTTTGCAGAGTGTACATAATGATGATGATGATGATAATAATAATAACAACAACAATAATAATAATAATAATAATAATAATAATAATATAAATAATAATAATAATAATAATATAAATAATAATAATAATAATAATATAAATAATAATAATAGTAATTATAATAGTAATGATATTTAAAATATAATAATAATAATAATAACCCATATAATACACTTGTGTGTCAGTAATTATGACGACTACCGATGGTGTGGATTCATGAATAATTCATGAGCATAAACAGTTTGGTAAGACATCGTCATTATATGAATGGGTAAAGTGTCCTCACATTCAGTAGAAAATGTTGAATTGTAACTAAAAAGTGGGTGTAATAGTAGATGAGAGAAGGTGGCGTAGGTTTCCAAAAGGAAGGCGAAATTAAGAAAGAGAAAAGTGATTAATTAATTAAGCGGTTGGAATTGGCAAGGTAAGGCAGCTTAGGTTCAAAAGAGAACGGAAGAGAAGGAAAAATGGCTTAGTGGGTGGCATCAACAGTAAAGGTGGTGTCAGTTTCAAAAAGGAAGGTAAAGGTACGAAAATGGAGGCAACAGTTTCGCCAAGCTTAAGTCCACTATCATGATAGTAGGACAGAAAGATTCAGAAGCAGGAAGGTAGAAAGGGCTGAAGAAAGGAAAGATTAAGAAAAGCTGAGATTGTTCAGAAAAAAAACAGATCAGGAGAGGGTAGCTAATGTAACCTTAACCAATGGTAGAGAAAGATCACTGAGCAAGATAACTTGTGCTACTGCATTCTTTCTTTGCAATATGTCAAGTGCCACTGTGTTGTGGGGCACTTGCTAGTTATTATTATTTTATTTATTACTTTATTTCAGGTTGGTAGAGTTTTTCTGTTAAATTGTTTCATTCTTTTTTTGTTCTTTGTTTCATTTTTTAACATCATCACCATTGCCACAGCAAAAATTTAATATTCCTGAGCACCATTAAATCATGGGAAGTGTGTGTTGATGTATGGGTATGTGTATATATGTTGAGTGTGTATGGTAAGTGTGTGTGTGTGTGTGTGTATGGGTATGTATGTGTATGTATGTTGAGTGTGTATATGTTTGTGAGTATGTTGAGTGTGTGTGTGTTGAGTTTGTATGGTAAGTGTGTGTGTGTGTGTGTGTGTGTGTGCCATTATCAGTCTGACCTATTTGTCACTCTGAACTGTATCATCCTCCTCTAGTTGTGCCATACAGTTCGTCCAGCTTAAAGAGTAGAAAGTTCTGTTTTTTGTTAATTGTTCTTTAAATGTATACATGTGCAGTCAGATTGATGTCAGGAAGCTGAAACTTCACACACACACAAATTAATATATATTGAAATTGATTATGTTTAAAAAAATTGTGGTTTGTGGTCACAACTGTGGTAATAGATAGAAGAAGTGACCCTATAAATGGAGGATATTTTTGATGTTTTTAAGCCAGAAAAAGAGTAAATTGAATTCGAGTGTCTAAAGATTTTGCAGACTGAATCTATGGCTCATTAATTTGATTTGTACCAAATTTTTATATTTTAATACTATTTTACTTATTTTTAATTTCATTTTTTATAAAAAACTAAACTCCCCAAATGCTTTAAGCTGGTAATTTTGCAATTTTGAAGTAAGTGTCTTGGGAATTTAATATAAAATACCTAAATAGTTGTATTTTAATCCATATGAATTTGAAACCCCTATCTTGAAAATTAAGGGAAATAAAAATGCTTTTGTGAGAGTGTTAGTATTTTCGGTGTAAGTTGTGACGTTTGCGGAAGCTCTTATCTCAATGACGACGTATTTGTGATGTCAGAGTGTTGCGCTTGCGCATTTGTGAACTAAACCAGGGGAGTTGGACACGCTGGTAAAACGCGGGAGATGGCCCGTAACCGAGCCACGCAAACAATCAATTAACTTTGGCGCCAAAAACCGCGAAGCAGGTGGACACAAACGGTCTCTGAGCTATAACTTGTATGTAGTGTACTAGTCTGAGACAGTCATTTCGAATAACATCCTTCTATTATACTTGCAGGGGAATGAAGCTGTACTTGTGAAGCCATTGGAGCAGCTTAAAACTCTGTCTCAACCATGACCAACTCCACCCTGACTGGTACCAGCTCCGACAATTCCACCAACCTTGTATTGAGACTCCGTTGCGTATAGACTCCATCATCATCACTTCAGTTCTTTCCATCGGGATTGCTACCGCTATACTCTTCAGCCCTATCGCCTACAAGTCTAAATCTTGTGCTGAACTACCCGCTCCCACTAATGAGCAACCAACTCCGAGCAACATCGGGAATACGCCATCACTTTTGCTCGAGGGACTAACTATTTCCAAAGTTACAACGGCCATCTCACGGCTCATTTGTATTTCTTATTATTGTTTACAAATGGGCTCTTTTTAGAGCTGTCACAAGTTAATTGATTATCTCTTACCAAATAAATTGCGCGTTCGCGGAGCTCAACGTTATGGGGGGCGGGGTGAAATTGCGAATCAGTTGTCAACTTGAAAATAAAAATTGATATTTCGTGGAACTGGATCACTGAATTGAATCCAAATTTTGGCACAAGCAAAATACCCCCCTTAGAATAAAGTTACAGAGAGTTTTTTTAGAATAACGCACGAGTAAAACGGCATGAAATTTTACTGTTTACAAAAAAAAAGAATATAGATATTAGAAATATGGCTCTGTAATGTTGCGAAGAAGCCCTCAGGCTACCTCTGGAAAAAAAATGAGCGCAGTAGCTCTTTCGGCCGCTTCGAAATAACTCTGAATAGTAGCCAGTGTGCAGAGCTGTATCTCGGTCCCAGGCGGGTCTTCATTCTTCAAATTTGGCTTGCTGGAGTCCTCTATTGGTGCTCATTCCACCTGTAACAACAAAGTAAGCCCACAGTACACAGAAAAAGAAATATAAAGACATAGCAAAAACAGTCAATTTGCGGTTACGCGCCTCGGTTTCCGGTGGCAGGGCACCCTTAAATAAGGGAAGTTCCCGAATAGGAGCTGCCGTGTGAGGGCGCGGCTCAAGTTTAACTACGAGTTGTGACGTAGGACGGACGAAAATGTGACGTCAAAAAAAATGGCGCTTAATGTATGGATTGTCTATGGAGATAGCGTAGTTCTTATACTTATGCTGTTTTATATGACTTAGTTTCGAGTGGATTGGGATCTAACAACACAAAAAAGGTATGGCTAAGCTTATTGTGATTGCAACTAGTCTAAGTTTTGAGATCTGTACTTTCTACTCTTTAAGCTGGACGAACTGTATAGGTTCAGGAGGGAGAAGGGAGGGAGGGGGAGGAGGAGGAGGAGGAGGAAGGGGGGGGAGGAGGAGGAGGGGAAGAATTATGGATTATTGACCCATAGCATACATGTGTTTGAGAGTTATAGTAGTCTGTTCATTTCATTTATTCATTCACTGTCAACAGCGTATCTCGAAGATGGCGGACTTTTATGCCTTGAGAGAAGATGAACTCAGACTAGAGGATTATTTAATTTGCTACTTTTTTTTAATTTTGGCTTAGTTCTTGAAGAATAAATGGAAAGGCTGATACTATAGTGAGTGCTGCTGTACGCTTCAGAATCATCCGCACTCACGTGAGCGTATAATTTTTACAGCGCCAGGTTCGATTTATTCTCTGTGTCCTACAGCAGAAGACCAAATAAACTTTCGAATTCCGTTCCATAGTACGGCCATAAATTGATAGTTTTTTACCGTAGTTTTTATCATTGCGTTCTGTACCATTTTGACTGAATGGCCGACGCTGTTTACTAAAACTAAAAAAGGTCAAGCTATTTCGTCGATTCACAGATTTTCTGGCTAGAAACGCTTCCATAACTATATCAGCAAGCTAAAGCCTTGTATCACCATGATACGCTATGGGGGTCAGTACAAAAAAGCTCGTACAAAAGTTTAACTTGCTTCAATAAAGCTGCAGACTGAAGTTCCGGTGGGCACCAACTTATAACGAGGTCCGCGTGTTAGCTACTGATGGACCTGCTGCAGTAACAATCTAAGCCTAAGTAGTAGAGTGGCTTTGTGAAGTAACTGTTACAGACAGGACAAAAGCACCAAATTTAGAGAACTAGCAGATATTAACCCAGTGACTCAACAAAGCCCTGGCTCGCAAGGAGGGAAACATATGTGTTAAATTGGTTCTTTCTTTTTTGTTCTTTGTTTCATTTTTAAAACCTCATCACCATTGCCACAGCAGCTTTGGTGTGGTACTATAGTGTCATACTATTTGGGGCTGTAATTTTGAAAGGGTTGTGAAGAAAAGTTGAACTTTGTAGAGCATTGCAAAGTAGTAGGTAAGGGATATGTAATCACATGGTTCAAATCAAACAATCAAACCACATGGTACCTGTGTACCTATATGGCAAACCTAACAGATATTGACTGGGATTTGTGTATTTTTTGTCTAAGTAAAACTAATGAAGATCTCAGATGCCCTTGCCATAACCAAATAGATGTACGTATATGAAAATTTTGTGAAGAATGTGTTCGAAAAATAGATTCATTGCCTGTAGCAGTGTTTATTAAGGAAGAAGGGTCAGCTTTGCTGGAAAACCAGGCCAATGGCACAAATAGTGTAATCAGAAGTTTAATAATAGCAGACTAGAGATGGCAAAACTTAAACGACAGTAGGAAGAGAATATGCATCAGCAAATGATCCTCCTTTGAAAAGATCCATTAGAAAAAGCCCTTAACTGGAACAAAGATCTCTGTATTATTTCTCAAACTAACATTTCTCTGCAAGACAACTTCAAATAGGACAGCTTCAACCTGTAACAAAAAGTCGGAACGTTTTATTGGATAAACTTTTTTTTAAATTTCTTTGAGCAAGGCATGCAGTAAATGAGAAAGATTAAATGGAAAAGCCGTTGTTGTTTATTTTTTACCAAATGACGTACCATTTTTTTCCCACGTTTTTTAACCCGGTGCAGGAAAGTTCACCCTTTAGAAAAAGTATGTAAATAGATTTTAAAAATAATAACAAATTAAACATTGAAAAAAGTACCTACCAACCATATATTCATGTAGCATCTAGTTAGGGATTTTGAAAAAACCACATGTATGTTGCCTAGCAACAAACCACAAACATTTAATTAACGTTTCATACTAATTTACTGAATTATTTTAATATACAAGTGATATATGTTGATTATACAATTAGATTTGCATCTAGATGATTGAATTATATATTTATAATGAAAAATCTAAAGTTTTACAAAAAATATTGCTTGTAATGAAAAATCTGTAAGAGTAAGATATTTCAAAAAACAGTTACGTTAAGGTACAACACATAAATGGACCCAATATGTAAACTGCATAACCTAGCTTACTATGCTCTATTAGCTAAACCTAGAACTAACTATTACTAAGCACAACCTATAGCTCTATTTTGGTGTTTAAAAACAAGTCGATGGCATTAGCGGTTCAATTTTTATAATTCCTTTTGTGTCGATGGGTACCTCAACCGCCATATGACGGATGAAAGAGTAATCGTGTGATGGACATCCTGTAAAACGGAATTCGAAACTTTATTTTGTCTCTATTGTAGTTCCAGTGCTGATCATATTGTCTGGTGTATCTTATGTAGGAAGTCAAAGTCGTACTAGCCATGTGGATAAGTGTCAAGCACAGCTTTAGCAAGTGTGGATCAGTCCTGGGAGCATAGAGTAGCTGATTTAAATTAATTCATTGTTGTAACAACATAATTAGCACTGATGGTTTGCACTTCTTTGAGTCCTAGTTGTTCAGGACAGTCACAAGAGAAACCCTGAACAAGCAACTACTCATTCACTCCAATTGCAACTCACTCAGTTACTCACCACCTCACCTAACAATATTGCATAATGATATTCATATTCCCATTCACACACTCTATCACACATATCATCAATGCATAAATGTAATGTAGTAATATGCACGTTTTTTGCTCTGAGTTAACCCTAATGAGATTTTAGTCGTGCATTACGCCCGAGCGAGCTTCTTTGTATCCCGTCAGTGTACCACCATAGTTGAATTAGGGAAGACTTGGATCAATCTGGTCCTTCGAACTAGCTCGAGGGAGTTACGCCCCTTGAACACTAGTTATTGGTTGTATTTGTTGTTGTTGCTGTTTTAACTTATCCACAATTCTTATGTTTTGGCATGCTGTTTTTTTTGTTTTTTGTTTTTTTGTTGTTGTTGTTGTTTTTTTTTCCATTTATTAATGTGTAGTATTTAACTAATGTGTAGTATTTAATATCATTGATACATTAAATTCCATAATTCTAGTACATAAAATTGTAGTATCTTGCTTGTGTGTTTTCATTCACTCTACAAATTTGTATGTTATTGCTGCAAACATTGCTGGTGACTATTATGTGTGTGTGTGTGTGTGTGTTGAGAAGGATTGGATGTGGTGGCAGAATACAGGAAGAGGAACACTTGCATTGCTACTCCTCTTGGATTTCAAGGGATGACCTTCCGGCAGGTATTGGGAGTCTTGGAGACATGAGAGACATTATCAGACGGAATAAAAATCTGTTCTTGTAAGGTGTAAATGCTAGCTCAAGCTAAGCAAAGGATTGCACTATCATGATGGCCAGACTATGGGAAGTGTCGGGCTTTCAAGGTGTGTGTGTGTGTGTGTGTGTGTGTGTGTGTTTATGTCTGTGTGTATAATGTGTGTATGTATGCATGTTGAGAGAAGGAAGCTTTGATTTGTGGTTCCTCTATCATGAGGAATGTGTTGGATGAATGCCCAGTTCATGTAACATGTTTCCAATAGGCACATGCTGCCTCTGGTAGTGTGTACATGGATGTTGCATGTTGCCTGGTTTGTGAAATGGTTACTCTGATGTGGTGTGTGGGAATGAAGTCGTGCCATTTTGTTATGCCATATTGGAGTGTGCACTTCTTATAAGAGAGTTATTTGAGTAAGCTGTAGTGAGTGATCTATATCAGGTATCATACACCATCCACCTAATTTTAAATATTTACTGCTGGCAAACCTTTTCTTGAATAGCCAAGCTTTTATGTCAAGTCTTGTGGATGTATCTGGTGATCTGTGTACCATAACATATTACTACTACTACTACTACTACTACTACTACTACTACTATTATTATTATTATTATTAGGCTACCTCATGAGTATTAATGACTATCTTCTCTTCCCGTACGCTATGCTTTAAAGTTATATTAAATACCGTTGCTATATTGTTGTCAGGTGTAATAACTTGGCAAGTGTGCAATAACACTTGCCCGGTATTTAAACTAGTTAAAGCATGAGCGCTTAGTGCCTAGTACATTTATCGCACTCAGTCCTCGGGCCTACGGCCCTCGGGCTGTCGTGCAATAAATCGACTAGAAACTAAGCGCTCATGCTTTAACTATAACGTAAAACTTCAGTTGTCCAAACTTCAATTATTCAAGCGCTTCAGTTAACTGAACACCCTAATCTAATCAATTGCAAACACAAAGAATCGCTTGACCACGCCCCTTTATTAGTGCTTTAAAATACATTTTCTATGGTGTTTGATTGATTTTTTCTGGGGGGGGAGGGGGGGGAAGAGTTTAGGAAGGAGGGGGGTGGGGCCCACACTTGTTTGACCACACCCACTTTTGCTGAAACCACACCCATTTATTAAAATTTGTCTCGGGTCTAGAATTAGTGACATCAATCTTTGAAGACTAATGCGTATTGCAATTGAAGGACCTCAATTAACTGAAGTGTACTTTCATTAGATATAATACAAACAACAAAATCACAGAATACCATTATAAATCATAACCACAGAATACCATTAACCCATTCACCGGCACAAGCGCCTATAGGCGCTCAAGAATGACGTAATGCGGGGAAAAAATATTTTTTCCCTAAACGATAAACGCTAAAGCTTAGATGCAGCGTCCAGAGCACGGCTAATGCGTTGTTCTATTACATGTATTTTTAGAATAGAAATAGCTACTACGTAACTAAGGTAGTCGGGCTAAAAATAAACTTGACATTAGTTCGAAAAAATGGTGATAAATTTGTCTGCAACTGAGGCGGTGGATCTTGTCTGCGACGATGTTTTCGACTGCGAACTTGAGAGGGAAGGGGCACAGGAGCTATATAGCTACCGCAGAGGTTACTACTGTCGAGGATAGAGAGTTGGACTTTCCTGCTAAAGCTGTCATTTCGTTGCCAGTTGAGGAAACTACTAGTTTTCAACTTGAGAGCTACTTGAGCACTGTAGGTAGCGAACATACCAGCAGCTATGTCGAATAGGATATGGAACTTGATATTCCAGGTAAGAAAAACTATTTACGCAGTATATTGGAGAAAAAAAGTAGAAATAGCTTTCCCGGGAACATGGTGGTAAGTTTTATTATACCTAATAGCTTTCCCAGGAATATGGCGCTAATTTGGTCACAGCTGTAAACTTTTTTTACAAACTCCCAGCAATGAGTTATGATTTGACTGAGCTACCTTTGCTCTCTGAATTACTTTGGACTTCTCTAGACTATTCATTCTACGTCTGCAAGGTCTGAATATTGAGATGATGGTAATACTGATTATGTTGAAAGCATGAAGAAAGTAATGAATGGATGAAAAATGAAGAGTATGAGAAGAATAAGGCTAGAGGGAGTGAGTGTGTGCAGAGGACTGGAATTGTTAGCAAAATATTATTAGCAAAATATTCTTTTATTCTTGATGTTCTTCTGTCCAGCTATCAGTCACACCTCTCCTAGTGTCATCAGTGAGCAACAGCATTGCTGGCTGAGATAACTGTCTATTATAACAGAAAAAAATATCTAATCATGCACAAACAATTGCAAATATTGCACTGGAACTCATACTGATCACTTTGTTATGATATAGTAACATTCTGGTCCCAATAACCACTTTGTGGTTTGTTGCTAAGCAACCAAATTTGACCAAAAATGTTGAACAATACATGTACTTTCACGTGATATATGGTTGCTAGGTACTTTTTTTTTTAACTCCTGATTTTTATATTTTAAACATTCATATAGAAAAAATAAAATTACTGGATTTTATCTGCTGGTGAGAGAGTTAATTAGTAATTTATTTCATGAATTTCTGGAGGGGGGGGGGGGGAAATCCCAGGGCGCCCCTAGCTCTGTATGAATCTCTGCTACTGTATTTCTTGACTTAAACTGACCTAAAAAAAACAAAGAATGCACAAAGAGCTTTCCCAGAATCTCACAGTTAACTTCATATTTCCTATTCTAGGGTCCTGATACTAATTTTTATGCTTTCAGTTTTCTGTGTCAGTTACCAGTAATCAGAGTCTCTCTTATCCTGCTCTTCTAAGAAGAACAATACCCACCACAAGTCCAGATACAGTCATACTACAATAATCAATGCTGTAAGTAACTAGCACACTCTCCATTACTTTCATGCAAAGAAACATTTTCCTTCACAGCCCGGAGGAGAACCTCCACGAGTAGCTATGGTCACCCCCTTGTGGGAGTAGTACAGGAACTCCTCCCACATGCCTGCAGAGAGGTGGCTGCAGAGGGAGCTGCGCCCTGAAGAACGAACTATTGGGTGTATCCGATGTGGTCATGAACTTGTAGTAGTCATAGTATTTCTTTTGTGTATTCATGTCCTTTGTGTATTCATGTAGTAGTCCACATCATTGTGTTGTATCTTGTAAGGGCTGGGGGCCCTGCTCACTAGTTGTAATTTAGTGTTCACTGCATAGGTTGTACAATTATACTAACTAGCCTAACTCTCATCCTTGGGGGGAACAAGCTGTGCGCCGGGAGGCAGAAGGTGGCACTCTGGTGGCAGCGACTCATAAGCTGTCCTCCAATAATCTGTTGTAGAGTGGTTCAGGGCTTCGGGTCTGGACTCCCACACCCCTCCCCCCGAAAATAGATAGCGCTGCCCTGTCAAAGGGATAAGCTACTCATGGTGATGGGAGCAACGCTAGCCTGCTCTTGGATAGGGCGAGCGTGGCAGCTGTGGTTGTTGGGGGTGTGGTGGTACTCATGCCTGTTGCTGGTGCATTGAATACTGGCACTTTGACCATGGCTGACACTGACGGCAGGGTCACTAGTGCTGGAGAAAGAGAGAGAGGGATTCATTAGGATGGAACTTGCCACCCGTACTACTTATGCTGGGCCACACGCCCACCCACCCATACTACATGTCGGGCCACACGCCCCCACTGATATACCGGGCCACATGCCCACACTGACATTCCGGGTCACGCGCCCACACTAATATGCCGGGCCACACGCCCACCCTAAACTGCCGGGCCACCCGCCCACACTAATCCACCGGGCCACACGCCCATACAAGATGCTGGGACCCACGACTGCACTTCTATGTAGGGCCATGCACACATGCTGGTGTGCTTGGACACACCCCTTTTATTTTTTTGTTGCCCACTCCTGCCTGCACCCTATCCTGCACTAGCTGATTTTTTTTTATTGCCACATGTAAATCCACACCTTTTATATGATACTAGTGGTGTGCTTGAGCACAAATGGCGAGCAAGCCTTAAACTACACTATTGTTAAATGATTGATTTTAACAATTAACACTCAAGCTACTAAAATAAAGTCGAGTTTTTAAATTACGTATGCGGTAAAGGGGATTCAATGCCATAGTAACCGTTCCCGCAACTGTTTGAATTGAAAAAGAAGCAACAAAATCTAGTCACGTTATTTAAAGTTTATTTTTGTGACATTCTTAATAGTAATTGTAACGCACAATACCTTCACACAACTGAACATACCTACGCAAGACTTACCTTCGTGGTTTGTCTAGTGGACAATGAATGTACAAGTTAATGCTGTTGAGTAGGGCTTATAATTGTGACAAATAGCGGCTAACTCGAATAGAAATGGAGCTCCCAGAAGTTTTTGCGTTTTAACTGCACCCCAAAAGAATTCAAAGCGGTATACAATTCAATTTCTAAGGTGATACGGGTAATGGTCGCTAAACCGGAGGATTCTATTCAGTGAAGTTTGGGACGGGGTCGAACGCGGAGCGAACACTGACCCTCCGTATTTTTGTGTTCGCTCCGCGTTCGACCCGTCACAAAATGACATACATACGTCCAAACTATAAATAAACAAACAAACATCCCCGATTTTCAATTGTGTTACCCCTGTAAGTGTCTTGCTCGCCAATTATACATTGTACTCCTTCTAGCACGTACTTAGCGTCCCCCTAGTATAGTACTTCACCATCCTGCTGCCTTATGCTAGCCGCCTACCGGTGATGCTTCCGGAACTTGTGCTGCTTCTCTCTGCATTGGCCGGGGATGACTCATATGCCGCTGGACCAGCCGAGGGCAGACCCACGTGTGAGTTGATGAGGCTCTCGATCCACTCCTGCTGGGCGTCAGTAAATTCCTGTGCATCTTCTGACAACGTATGTGAATACTCGTCTTTCTCCTGCTCGGTCATCTCGTGGCTGCATTCTCCCTTTCCGAACACTCGCGCTGTAATCACCCGCGATAACTCTTAGGAACTTTTCTGTCTGCTGCTGCCTTGAGCTGGTAGATTGTGCCTGCTGAGCATGTGGGCTTACTTTGCGCATGCCTGCCTACTGCCTCCTCCCTCCGTTAACTACGTTTAATGATGTAGTCTTTAACCACCTTCATTTGTTTCATTGCAATGACTTATTTGGTTCCAATGGCAACTTGTATATCTGCACATATCAGATTACTTGTTGCACTCTCTGATTACAATACTACTGAATATTACACACAAACAGAACATGAAGCTGTTTCTTGCAAATTTTCTCCCATTTTGCTTTGCTCATGGAAAGTACATGTATTGCATAATGGAATTTCATGTTCCAGAGCTAAAGCAGTGGCAATTGCGTATATCTAATTCAGATCACTGATTTGTAAATCTTTTGTGTAATAAAATAAAAATTAATTTTTGTAGGAGACCAGATATTTGTTTCGTTATCAGAAAACGAAACAAATCGCCTCCCTTCCCGCCTCCCCCCCCTCCCCCCGCCTCCCTTCCCCACCCCAATTTGTTCATATAAATGTTTCTCCAATACGTTAGATCGACGTGACGACTCAAGGCAGCAATAAGAGGTCACTAACTGAAGGAACCTTGAGTACTATGTTAGTTAGTCAACTTTATTCTGAAAATGCAGTCTGTTTGTAAGCTAGTATAACATCTCCAATGCCATTGACAGAATACTAATGAACTATTCGTTGGATTAGTTTAAGAGTTTAGTTGTCCTCAATACAACAGTCAATTTTCCTTCAAACAACGATTGAATTGTCACTGGAAACGTATCCACAGCAATTCCTTGGACACTCTTGCATCTCAAACCTGTAACAAAGAAGGGAAAGTAATTACATGTTACTAAAGGTCCACTGCTCCTTTCAGGAACACAATGCTGTTTTCA
>WLWD01003419.1_pt1 | contig 54472 bp, 14 predicted proteins | sample 6712731 | NCBI WGS metagenome assembly WLWD01 (sample SAMN12718690, study PRJNA576275) | sponge metagenome | isolation source: marine sponge | host: Mycale hentscheli | place: New Zealand: South Island, Marlborough, Capsize Point | collected 2014-11-01 | reverse complement strand
ACATGTATTACCATATGACCCACACACTCCACATTGAGTTAGACATGTATTACCATATGACCCACACACTCCACATTGAGTTAGACATGTATTACCATATGACCCACACACTCCACATTGAGTTAGACATGTATTATTATATGATGTACATGAACTCAGTCAGAATAAGATGGATGACTACAGACATTTGCTACAAGAAAGTTCAAACTATTTACCTGTGATTCTTCGACTTCTTCATACTCCTCGAACTCTTCCTCATCGTCGTCAAATTCTGCAGCCATGTCAGCACTGTCGTTGGGTTGCTGTGTAGTCTCTTCTTCAACTTCTGCCTCCACTTGATCACTCTCATTCTCCTCCTGTTCCTCAGGCATGACCATCATGCGTCTATCTAGAGGGAAGTCTGATGACACTTTAGACAGAATCATCTCATCCTCTGTCATACTCGGGTGATCTAAACAAGGGGCGGGGCAACACTCAAATGATCATGACACACGCCCACACATCGATCAACTCACTCTTGCTGTAGTTAATGGTGTAGATGTTGATGAACGCAGCTATGGCAATGAGTAGGGACAGAGTGCCTGAGGCCGAGTAGATGAGATAATGGAGGTAGTCTAAGTTCACTCCTTGGAACTCCTGAAGGAGGTGTAGCCCCAGCAAGATGGCTCCAACTGCACACACATACACGTGCATGAATACATTAGAGCAGCACTGCACACTCTATCATAGACCACAAGGGAAAGGGTTCTATGGACTATCATCCTCACATGCAACTGTCTCGCCAAACAGAAGTCCGACTGATCCATGCACCCAGTTATAGATCCACCTCCTGCAAATACACACAATCTGTCTGAATGAAATGATTCTACAAAAGTGTATTATATTACACACTGTACATGCACATTTATAGCATACAAATCGATATGTGAGAGGAGGGTTGCTTAGGTAGGTGGAGTTCATAATGTATAAAGTAGGCATGGCTCACTGGTGGGTGGAGCTGCTCTTACCTTGGACTACTTGGGTCACAGCGGCAAATAGAAATAAAAGGCTACATCACAAAACATGCATCACATCAAATATGAGAGTAGGAAATTTCACCAACTAAGGATGATCAAATAAACATAATTAAAGGGGCTACTCACATTGACTCCTAGAGCTAGCAATGCTACACAACCCATGATCTGGTGAGGCAAGTTCAGATTCTGGAGATACAGATATTATGTACATAATATACACCAGGGAGAATTGAACCAATGACATACAGTTGTATTGAGCCAACGTCCGTCACCATGGTAGACTATTGGGACCACACCCAGACAGGCGAACACTAGTGTTGCCAACATGATACCTATATGAGACTATACACATAACAACAACAACAATAAAAATAACAACAACAATCGTCTAGCTAGTGCAATTAAAACACTCTGTGATCTAGTGAGTGCAATTGAAACACTCTGTGATCTAGCTAGTGCAATTGAAACACTCTGTGATCTAGCTAGTGCAATTGAAACACTCTGTGATCTAGTGAGTGCAATTGAAACACTCTGTGATCTAGCTAGTGCAATTGAAACACTCTGTGATCTAGCTGGTGCAATTGAAACACTCTGTGATCTAGCTATAGCTAGTGCAATTGAAACAATCTGTGATCTAGCTAGTGCAATTGAAACACTCTGTGATCTAGCTAGTGCAATTGAAACACTCTGTGATCTAGCTAGTGCAATTGAAACACTCTGTGATCTAGCTATAGCTAGTGCAATTGAAACAATCTGTGATCTAGCTAGTGCAATTGAAACACTCTGTGATCTAGTGAGTGCAATTGAAACACTCTGTGATCTAGCTAGTGCAATTGAAACACTCTGTGATCTAGCTAGTGCAATTGAAACACTATGACTTTAGTCACATGACTTGCACTGATAGACTAGTTGTAGTCACATGACTTGCACTCACATAGAACCATTGTCCATTCGGGCACACAACTTTGTAGAGGAGAGATAGCATGATTCCCACTGGAGCCAACACACCCCAGGCAAAGAACATCATTGACCCTGATAATAATAACATAGCAAGTGATTTTTCATTAAAAAAAGTGTGGTCACGGCAATCTATCCACAATTCTGTAACATGATTAAGTTCTTAGTACAATAATACAATGATCTTTGAAACTAGCTAACGTTGCGTTGTTCTGATGCGTCTATAAATGCATTTAGAACAACATTTTAAATCTAACACATCTAACACATCTAACACATCTGTTCATTTCTGTTCTTATTATTTGAGTTTGTGCAGAAGTTCTTTCCAAAATTAGTTGATGAGGTTGTTCTGGTGAGTTGCTCAGCTTGGAAGCCATACACAAGGCTGCACATGGCCACCGATGGCTACCCCTTACCTAACCACACCTCTTATCAGCAATTGTACATGCACTGAATAATAAATCAGAGTGGCAAAGAAAGTGATGCATCCCAAGTCACACCCTTTGCTAGGCAGGCTGTACAAGTCACACCCTTTGCTGGCTGTACAAGTCACACCCTTTGCTAGGCAGGCACTGTACAAGTCTCACCCTTTGCTGGGCAGGCACTGTACAAGTCTCACCCTTTGCTAGGCAGGCACTGTACAAGTCACACCCTTTGCTAGGCAGGCTGTACAAGTCACACCCTTTGCTGGCTGTACAAGTCACACCCTTTGCTAGGCAGGCACTGTACAAGTCACACCCTTTGCTAGGCATGCTGTACAAGTCACACCCTTTGCTGGCTGTACAAGTCTCACCCTTTGCTAGGCAGGCTGTACAAGTCACACCCTTTGCTGGCTGTACAAGTCACACCCTTTGCTAGGCAGGCACTGTACAAGTCTCACCCTTTGCTGGGCAGGCACTGTACAAGTCTCACCCTTTGCTGGGCAGGCACTGTACAAGTCTCACCCTTTGCTGGGCAGGCACTGTACAAGTCTCACCCTTTGCTAGGCAGGCACTGTACAAGTCACACCCTTTGCTAGGCAGGCTGTACAAGTCACACCCTTTGCTGGCTGTACAAGTCACACCCTTTGCTAGGCAGGCACTGTACAAGTCTCACCCTTTGCTGGGCAGGCACTGTACAAGTCTCACCCTTTGCTGGGCAGGCACTGTACAAGTCTCACCCTTTGCTAGGCAGGCTGTACAAGTAGTTTTAATTGTTCAAATTTAACAACAACAGGATTGAAGTAAAGGAATAAAAGAAACTATTTTTCAAATCTTGCTTAGATAAGTCCATATGGTAAATTATCGTCTATAGCTAATCGGTTTGCTGTGAATTGTGCCTATGAGAGGACGTCATCCCTAGACTGCCACACCCTCACTCACACACTGCTATATCCCAAATAAAGTCAACTTTGCTCAGTCTGATTTCATCAAGTTAAAGTACCAGGAAATATTTTTTTCATTATTGTATTCATTTCCTACTCTCATGGTATGTATTGGCTAAATAATTTAATCCAGTCAACCCCTTACCATGCAGTCTACCCCTTACCATGCAGTCTGACCATGATATCAGCAGTTGCTGCTCTTTTTAATGGAATACTTGAATCTGTAGTCTCAGCTGGACCATCTCCTGAAGAAGCTGGGGGACTATCACTCACTGAAGTAGCTGGAGGACTATCACCCACTGTAGTAGCTGGGGGACTATCACTCACTGAAGTAGCTGGAGGACTATCACTCACTGAAGTAGCTGGAGGACTATCACTCACTGTAGTAGCTAGGGGTGTGGCTGCGGCCACAGGCACTGGTTGTGATGCTATCATTACCCAGTATTCATTATACGTCTGCACTATGGAGTAACTGGAACAAACATAAAACAATTTAAAACAACATTTGTCACAAGAATGTCAATTATAGCTACATTATAGCTACTAGCTAGTGGCTCAAGTCAGGTGAGTTGGTTTTGTAAATCAATTTCTTTAAAGCTGCAGGAGTAGCACTCTCAAGAAAGTTCGCCAGGAGTTGAGCTAAGGTCAACTAGTGTTGCTGTGATTACAATGCCAGCTCAAATGGGCAGCTTGAGTCAGCTCTGCTTTATTTTAACAAACAGGTGCAATTACATTTCTCTTACTAAAATGTGAAGGCAGCGATATCATTTGGTAAGCTCGCAACATTCCAATTTGCCATGACTTCTGTGACACTTTGCGGGTTCGCATGGCCGGCTGAGTCCTAAATAACAAACAATAACTTAACATACCATCCCGCCCACGCACAAACATATAGTGGTAGTTACATTCGGCAGGTCGCAGGTGAGGGGCTTAGATTTCGTCCCAGAAATAATTGAAAATGTTCCCAATGGAGTGCCCTCTGCAGTAGCACGTGCTTGTATCATGAATCCCTTGAAGTCGGATGTTGAATTGATGTAAACTGTAACCATAGCATCTTAAGTTATATGCTTGAATTTGATAACCACACTTATATGCTTACATATATCACACCCATTTCTTAACGCACCTTCATTTCACCACAGCTAATGTAAAATGAGTCTGATCATCAAGAACTCAAAATTATCCCCTCTCTTAAAGCTACTATTTGCCATAGGAATGTGTCTAGTGACTAGCTAGTCTCTGTCCTTTCCTATGCACACCTAAGACATCATTGCTACCAGTTCACAATGGCTTACACCTTTAAAATTAAGACAGAATTTTTATTTTGATTAAAAAAATATCTTAGCCATACCAGTGATTGTAGAACCCAGTACATATCCTCCCTGCTGCAGCCCAGAGACTTGAAGTTGGAAAGGTGAAGGATCAGTTCTTGCCGACCCAGGGTGACCTGGTCGTAGATCCCTACAAGGTGCGGGTACGGGTGGACCGAAAGACCTTCCTGAGGCGGTCCTGAAAACAACCAACAGAGCTAACAGCAATGAGTAATTCATTTCAGAGCTTCTGTATCTAGTTGCACCGAGTTCAGAGGTGGGGCTGCACTTGCATGTAGTGGGTAGGGCTAGTATTTGGAGAGCCGCGCCCCTCCCTCCACTGCCCTGTAGCTCCACCCCCTATAAAAAATGGCAGATAGCGGAGTATGAATGACATTAGTTAGTCTGAGTACCCTTTCTGTTGAAGTTGAATGTAGCTGAAGTATCTTAGTGCGCTGCGCTAGTGCAGAAGACCTTTTCCCGCTTAATTAGGGGGGAAAAACGGTGGGTGTGGCTTCCGAATTACTATGGAGCCTCCCGCTAAGGTGAGTTGAAGTAGCTGGTGCTATGAGAATTGAGCCGCTCTGTATTAGGGTCGTCAAGGAGGGGGAGAAGGTGCCAATGGCCGGGGAAGCGGAACCGGCAGTCCTGTGGTCAGGTAAGGTGTGGTAATGAGATAAGTGTAGAGGTCCTGGTATTTGACATGTTAATGGATTACATGTTACATCTCCTCACAATTAAATTAGGAGTACATGTCAACAGGGACATGTTAGCTCACCTGCTATGATGTAATAATGACTTGCGAGCATGATGCATTTGTAAGTCTGTTTATTATAATATTACTAGCGATGTGCTTGAGCACAAATGGCGAGCGAGCCTAAAACTACACTATTGTTATATGATTTCTAACACTCAAGGTACTAAAAATAAGGTCGAGATTTACATTACAGTAAAGTGCATAGTAACCACTCACCGCAACTGTTTGAATTGAAAAAAAAAAAATTCACGTTATTTAAACGTTTTCCTTGTAATATTTCTTTAGCTAAGTAGTAGCTGTAACGCACAATACTTTCACACAACTGAACTTACCTACACAAGACTTACCTTCGTGGTTCGTCTAGTGGACATTGAATTTTCAAGTAAATATTGTTGCATAGGGCTTATAACTATGATAAATGGCACATTAACTTATCACTGCCACTAACTCGAATAGAATACAACTCCGGCAAGATTTTGAGTTTTAACTGCACCGCAAAAGAATTCAAAGTGGTAAACAATTCAATTTCTAGGGTGATACGGGTACTGATTGATAAACTGGAGGATTCTGTTTAGTGAAGTTTGGGACGGGGTCAACCACCGAACTAACACTAAAACGACAGGGAGAGTACAAAAATGACATACGTACGTCCAAACATTTGTTTTATATGCTTATGTTTGTTTATATATATATATATATAAACAAATATCCCCGATTTGCAATTGTGTTACCCCTGATAGTGTCTCGCTCGCCAATTATGACCCCTCAATGCACATGCGCAAGAGGGCTATCGTAGTCATCCTGTTTGTTTGTCATTTTGTCTTTCATGCTCTGATTTTGGAGACTACTGACTAGTAATTGCTGATATACTAAGTCTTAATGTATACCCGTAGCCAGGGAGGGTTCGAGGGGTTCGGCCGAACCCCCCCTTTAGAGTGATCGGAAGTAAATATTTAGCCACACCCCACATATAACTTCTGGAATATCATCATCTGTTCAATCGTACAGATAGTAAGTGCACTATCTAGTGCAAATGATTTTTTAAAAAAGCTAGCCTACTATTAGCGAGTGATAGCACGGGTAACCTGGATCAGTAGCGCTCCCAAAGCTATTGAAACAGCACTCCGATTTGCCTCGTGTTATTTTAATCGCATTGTTCGTGCTATTAATCCCGAATAGCATGGTTACTGCGCTATCACACGCTAATAGTAGGCCAGCTTTATAAAAGCTGCACGAGACTACAGTAAGCTAAAGATCATTTACAGTGTGGCTACTATGTATAGTGCAGTCACTATCTCTGTACTTCAGGATAAACTTTCTCTTGAACTTTGCTTTAATCGATGGCTCCTCCAAATCTGTTGATAAAACTCTGTCTAATAGGGGTATAGCTTCTGCGCTAAAGAATGACGTTGTCTCCAACTAGAAACTACAACTGTACATTTCCAAGGCTAGAACTGCATGCTTGCGCACTTACTCTTACTTAAGCTACCGTGGCATTTCACTCTGTCCCGTGCTATTTCAATTAATTATAGCGATTTTTTCCAATAATTTTGAACGGGAAGTTTACACGCCGTACTATTAAATAACTTGTAGTACGAATAAGGCGTATTAATGTTGCACTGTTTATATACAGCTCACCATAGTGGTTAGAAGCCCGGTTACACGAGATTAATACCGCTTTTCTCTCGAATATCAACAGTGAATTATAGTTTTGAAGTAGAATACCTAGAACAAATCATAAGCTTTAGTGCACTTATCTTTTATTGTAGAAGAAATAACGAGGAAACAAAAGTAGGTGTGGCTTTTTGAGTCTTAAAATCCGAACCTCCCAATGTGAACCTCTGGCTACGGGCCTGTAATGGTACTACTTTTTTTTTTTTTTTTCAGGCTGTTTTTTGAGAAGACGCGAAGCACTCAGTTCTGTGTAGGTACCAGCATTTGTGGCTAGCACTCCTATCATCACACTGCAGTGTTTCATACAGGGGGGGGGGGGGGGGAGCCCTGGGATCTCCCCCCCCCAAACCTCTGATCTCCCCCCCAAACTCATTTCTTTACACTAACTTTTATAATAGAATAATATACCAATTACAGTCTAATGTGCCTATTTTTTTCTTTAAAAATGTCCAGAATTTCATTAAAATTAACTTCACTTAAGTCTGGGCCTTCAATGGCCATTCTCATAAGGTGAGTCAAGTTTTCATCAGACAAGCGATTCCTTAGCCTGGTCTTCATCATCTTCATGTGACTAAACAATCTTTCGACGGTTGCTGTTCCAACTGGAAGTGCTAGTAAAATTTTGGCCAGATTATAAACTTCTGGGAAAATTTCACTGAAAATTCTCCCCCCCCCCAAACTGAAAATCCTGTATGAAACTCTGCACTGTGATCACATGAGCAAATAGTTTCTTTCTGCTTGAGTTTTTATTATTATTATGCTGAGAGGTTAGCTGAGTGCTGAATTGGATTTTCATGAAACTACTGGTGAGGTGAGTGTCTCTTGCATGTTCAGCTTCTCCTGTGAAGACTGCATTTACATCTGCCATTTTCTATATTTACACCTGACTAGGTATTGGTCGAATCAATTATTCTTTTGGTCTGAGAAAGAATTTTGTATTTCTAGTGAATAGTAGTGCTGAGGGCTCGTACTTTGAGCTAGTCATCTAAACATTTAACACTCTGTATCTACCCAAAGTTGTGCATGCCTAACGTGACTAGAGCAGCACCTGGCTCCGCTCTGGTCCATATGTACTCCATTGTTTGATGACTCTGTACCAGTGTGGTGGTGCTTAAACATTTAATGACCCTTTACCACTAGTGTGTGTGTAATAAATCCTTGGTGGGATTGTAACTGCAGCACTTTGAAGCTTCTGCCAAGTTGAGACTGACTATAATAGCTTCAGTGAATGCTGGCTACATGAGTAGAGTAGGCAGCAAAGAAAGGAAAAAAAAAGAAAAAGAAAGACAGTTTAAAGATATTTACTGAAGATAAACTACTGAAACCTATACTAGCTCCATTGCCCTAGCTCCCATTGCCCTAGCTCCCATTGCCCTACTAGCTCCATTGCCCTAGCTCCATTGCCCTACTAGCTCCATTGCCCTACTAGCTTCATTGCCCTAGCTCCATTGCTCTAGCTCCATTGCCTTAGCTTCATTGCCCTAGCTCCATTGCCCTACTAGCTTCATTGCCCTAGCTCCCATTGCCCTACTAGCTCCATTGCCCTAGCTCCATTGCCCTACTAGCTTCATTGCCCTAGCTCCATTGCTCTAGCTCCATTGCCCTAGCTTCATTGCCCTAGCTCCATTGCCCTAGCTCCATTGCCCTAGCTCCATTGCCCTAGCTCCATTGCCCTACTAGCTCCATTGCCCTACTAGCTCCATTGCCCTATCCATTGCCCTACTAGCTCCATTGTCCTAGCTCCATTGCCCTAACTCCATTGCCCTAGCTCCATTGCCCTAGCTCCATTGCCCTAGCTCCATTGCCCTACTAGCTCCATTGCCCTAGCTCCATTGCCCTAGCTCCATTACTAGCTCCATTATGCCTCTTGTCACTAAAGGCCTAAGGTGAATATTAAAGGTCTTGAACAGCCTCAACAACAGGTGGAAGGTGACATCTGATATATCTGGGTGTGTCTAGGATAGGCTGGGGTTTTTTTTTTTAGTTACAATTTATTTTCTTGAGGAGGTTTTAGGGTGTGTATGCTTTGTTGTCACTCGCCATCATTTTACTTGGACTGATTAACTTGAAGGTATTTATCTACCAGAGCTCTTAGCAACGTGGCTTCCCTAATGGGACCCAAAATGGCCATTTCTCTTTTGGTGGCAGCTGGTCTAGTTTTCTTGAATGTGGATTCTCTTCACACATTCCGTAACCAGGTGTTCAACGAAAGATATTTAGGAATGTTTGTGGGATTAAAAAATATTATTTGATTCTGCAGAGTGCAGTAGTCATTTCCTGGCAGAGAAATAGAGGGTGGGTTGCCTAACCCCCAGCTGGGGACATTGCGGCACTCTCTCAGTGGTCAGTGAATGACCTAGACGGATGCTTGCAACATCCTAAAAGATAATGTCTACTTGTTTTAAGAGTTTGGTTGCCATTACTCTATTAGCACTGTCAATTACATGCAGCTGTGAATCTGTTTACTGTTAACTTATTTCAGTGGTGTACACTTTGTGTGGGGATCTTGGGGGGATACTTGAACTTCAGAAATGTCAGAATTACACAAGTTTTCAGGAATTATGTGATTCAAATATTGTATGCCATTACTTTTTACATCCTTTGGAATTATATGAATTTATGAATGACAGCTTTTTTCTAGTGTATATTTAAATATTTCTGAGGTTAAATTTAATCAAGACATTTCTTCTCTGTGGAACTTCTTGATTAAATTTAACTGGTGATGTGCTTCAGCACAAATAGCGAGCAAGCTGGTTGGACTGAAATTCAAAATTGAATGCTAGCCACTTCTAATATTTCTTTGTTAGTTCAATGTTTTTGTTAATTTATCTGTGCTATTCTTTAGCAACACACAGCACTTTTGCACACACATACACACTTTTTCCCTGGATATATCAGCACAAGACTTACTATGTATTCTCTTCGCGACTTATGTCATTATTTCCTAGTCTTTTCTCCTGGATCTCTTGTGCCCATGCTATGTATTTTAACGCTTTAAAGTAGCCTCCAGGGGTGGACACGTACTGACCTTTCTGAACTTTGTCATTGATGAGTGAGCGAGACACTTACAGGAGTTACACAATCGAGATTCTGTGGTGTTTATTTATTAATTTTTTTCTTATTTATGTGGTACATGCGACCCCTTTTTCGCCCGTGCCACTAATTACATAAGTTGGTAAAGCATCTTGATAAAATAAGAAATGGCTCTGCCGAGCAGTGAGTTGTGGGTCCAAACTATTATTGGAGCAGACCTAAACACCTGAACTTTTTGTTTTATTTATAAAAGTATCGCAGACCCAACAGCACTATATATTTCTTCATCATCATTGAATGTGTAAGTTAAGTTAGCACATTTCAATTTCAACAACTACTGAAATTATGCCACGGGGTGTAGCTTAAAGCTAGGCTAGCTTGCCATTCGTGCTGCAATATACCACTAGTATATATATACCAAAATCTCAATTAAAACTCGTTAGTGAGAGTCTTGTTTTGCTCTCCCAATTATTGTTGTTTTTATTAATTTTTTCATCATCATTTTATACATACCTCCACCCATCCCCCCTTGCATTCTCACTTAATTAGGAGTTAGTCTGTAGAAATGGGAGCTTCAGTAATTGAACTTCACTGGCTGGTCTGGGGGCCCTGTACCCCAGTGCAGGTAGTACAAAATTTATATGGTATATATAAAAACTACAGATTTTCTGAAAAGTGTCAGTTTGCTCCTAAACTGTCAATGATGGAATACTTAAATGCTATGTATCACATTCACCTTACCTATTTCTAGTGACCCTGTACCCAGTGTGTGGGCGGAGTCTCGAAGGAAGGTTCATGAAGGACTAGTGGTAGTACAGACAGCTGTGGACCTGATGAACAACAACTGCTTCAAACAAGCAGAGGATCTTCTCAAACCCAAGTTAGTCCTGGGATGGGAATGTGGGTGTATTCAATGAACGCAAATATACTTTACCATAGCTGTAGCTGCTTCTTTTAATTTTTTTCCTCCTCCTCCTCCTCTCTCTCTCTCTCCCCCTCCCCTTCCTCTGTGTCATGTGTGTGTGTGTGTGTGTGTGTGTGTGTGTGTGTGTGTGTGTGAGTGAGTGTGTGGCTGTGTGGTGTAGTGGTTGTGTCCTGGGCTCAGGGCCCGAGGTCCTGAGTTCAAGCCCAACTCAGGCAATTTTTCCATCTGATTTTCCATCTGCCTCCCACCAGCCCCACCAGTCCACCCAGCTGTGATTGGGTACCTGGCATTTGCTGGGGTGCAAAACAGCAATGGTCCAGGTGGGACTTCCGGTGCCCACACCACTTGCTGTGAGGAAAGGTCTGTTCTCCTGCGAGTTCCTAGCCCGGCTCCAGGAGCTTTGCTTGCACGGCTCACAGTGCCTGCTTAGTGCACAGGCATCCTGGCTCTGCCAGGTGCGCGTGACCGCCTAGTGGCAGCAAGAAAATTTGCATTTGCATTTGCATTTGCATTTGTGTGTGTGTGTGTGTGTGTGTGTGTTTGTTGTGCAGGTCGCATCAGTGTATGTTCCACTCCCTGGCGTATGGCACGGTCATCTTCCTGCAGGCAGGCTTCTGTATGGATAGGGTGAGTGACAGAGAGAGAGAGAGAGAGAGAGAGAGATGTAAGTGAAGTTCAATAAGTTTTGACTCTGTTGTAAATTTTATGGCAAGCTAGTGAGCCCAGCTATATTTTAAGGATTTACTAATATCATTAACTTTTAAAAATATTGATTTTATCCTCTTGTTATGATTAATGGTCGAGCTCTGAGCTACACCTTAGCATAAATGATTAGTTTTATCGCCTTTAGTCCATGCGTATTGTTTTGTACCAAAATTTCACAGCACGTGTGAAGTCTGCAATTGCATTTTAACAGCACTAAATTGGTCTTTTAGGGGCTTTTTTATTTTCTACTTGTTAAACAGTAGAAGTGAAAGGCTCGAACTGTCAATGACACTAGAAAAGTCGTGCAGTCTTATGTTGGCTCTCCTAGTCAGCTGTACGCCATTGGTCACAAGGGTGTAATTAGGAGCTTGTGGAGAAGGAAGAATAGAATGTTCATGTCACTACATAAGATATATCGAAATCTCCATTAAAGTTAGCCAGGAGAATGTTTCGCTTGCCAAATTTTTACTTTTATTTTCATCCAAGTTTTTGTATGTAAATAGTAATGTATTATGATAATTGGGCGAGCGAAGCGAGACCCCCACTAATGAGTCTCAATTGAGATTTATTTATTATATATATGCCTCAAAGAGGTCAATGTGTGTCCACCCCTGAAGCACATCACTAGTAGTTTATGATTGTCAAATTCAGTACTTGATGTGGGTGAGCTCCTGAGATTAGTGGTATTTAATTGGATGTAGGAAGTCATAGAGAAGGCCACTGAAGTGCTCACTAACACTGTGCAGATATGTAGCAGGTGAGGACGCACACACATATATACATGCACACACATACATACACATGCATGGTCTGCAGCACGCACATTTATTCATTCATGTTGCGTTAAAGATGTCGTCGGTCTAAGGGGATGATGGAAACAGTGACTAGTTGGATGTTTGGCCAGAAGTTAGATGACTACAATCCAGAGGAACTCACTGCCGAAATATTCCATGCAGAGGCCAACCTTCTCCTCTCATTCCTCACATTTCTCCAGGTCAGTCAGTCAGTGCCCATTTTTTGAGTTTTTACTAATTATTTGAAAGTAACCCTCCAGCACATTATTATTACTGGTAAGCCTAGCTGAAGCACAAGTGTTGACTCGATGTACAGTACTTGATTATTATTACTGGTAGGCCTGGCTGAAGCGCAAGTGTTGACTCGAGCACATTATTATTTCTGGTAGGCCTAGCTGAAGCGCAAGTGTTGACTCGATGTACAGTACTTGGTTGAGCAATAGCCAATGAGTTGTGCCTTGCATTCCATTCGTTAATCTTTTTCTAATATTCTTATAAAAATTAGATTAAGGCATCCTCCAACAACTGTTAGTGTAGGTGTGAGTGGGTGGAGTGTTACCATGGAGGTGTTGTTTCCTGAGTATGTGAATTCACAGTGGCACTACCTTACCTACATGAAGAACTTTCAGTTTGATGTATTATGTAGCAGTTGGAGGTTGTTGTAGCCAGTCCCTGTGGAGGAGATGTCATGTTATAATCTTGGGGAACTTTATTTCCAAGAACTGTTAATTCTCTGTAACTGAACTTTGGGTTTACCGCAGGTTTCCCCCTCTGCAGTAAACACTAGTGAGTGTTATACAGACATGTGTTGATTGTGTGTACGTGTAGGGGTAATTTCTGACTTTGCTAGCTGGTCTGTTAGTTATAAACAGGAGTAAGTCTGGAATAGCTGGATTGTGTTGTTAACTCTGTACAGGGGGAAAGTGTTGAAGCTGTTGATTACTATGCCATACGTAATATTTATTTTTAATAATTAACTTTGTGTGGCTTGACTAGAAGATATTTCTGAGTCAGCAACTAGTAAGCATGTATGCCACCTTATTTCCTTATTACGTGATGAAGCTCAACAAACAACTTAACAACATATTCCAACTACATATAGAATTACAACAGTGGCTATTTGGTATGCCCCTATTCTCCCCTTGGTTCAGGGGCAGAGTAGTTGAAATGATAGAGGTGTGAAACACATTCTTTTATTCACACTTTTTGACACACATGCCTTTTTTCACACACTTGTTGTTTGTTTGTTTGTTTGTTGATGAATTGCCTTTTGAATATTATTATTATTATTTGCTCTGTCACAAGATTAGTTTTGCAGTGCAGGGTGCAAGCTATCACATTAAGTTAAAATATACACTACCGGTGTGGTAACAGCCAGACGGTGGCTATTGGAGGTGTTGTCAGAAGAGTGTAGCTATACTTTTATCATTCTATATAGCTATATAGAATATTTAATACTTATTACATGAGTCAGAAGGTGATGTGTTGAGATATTTCATGTTTATTTCCAGTAGCCGCAGGTAGAAATAAAGCCTGAGAGTAAAATATCTTGCCATATCACAGAGCAGCATAATAAGTATTAAATATTCTATATAGCTATATAATTTAGGATTGGACAGAGAAAATTCTCAATGACTAATCAAAAAAAAAAAGTTACAAACAAACAAACAATAAAAACTAAGAGGATTGGGTTTCCCACAATAGTATGGGAACAAGGAAAGTCACATTTAACAATTACTCAGCAAGAAAACAATTATTACTGTTAAATGTGACTTTCCTAGTTCCATACATTTTAGGGCAACCCAAAATCCCCTCTTTTTTTTCTTTTCATTTTTTAATCGGAGGGGGGGGGGGTTTATTAATATTATAATTATTGTTGATGGTGTGTTATCACTTGTCTGGTGAAGGCGTGGTTAGTGATATAAGATAGGTGTGGTTGTCTGGCAATGTCTGGACATGTGCTGGTGACACTTCTTGCATATTTTCATCTCAGAGGTCATAAAGGTTCAAACTCACTGGAAACAAGTGATGTAATAGCATCTTGCATTTACCTCTATTTGCTGCACAGTCCTTTCTTATTTACCAAAGTGAAACTATAATGATCCCATGCTGCCTTGGATATTTATTCATGTAACAATATCTCATATATGGCAGACATATCCATTGTTGATGGGTTTGACTCCTCCCTGATTGACAATAATCTGTTGGTGGTGTGCCACCCACATCCTGACCCTCAGCCTCAACATCACAGTGAAGTGTGCACACAAACACATACACATAACAGGGGAGGAGCAACATATTTTAGATTGGTCAGGCCATTCACATCACTTGTCTGTGGTAAAGTTCGTCAGTAAGACTAAATTAGTAGGACATTGCATGTATTAATGATATAACCATTAAATTAATAAGTAATAATAATTATATTTCAGGAAACAAATGAAGATGACTGATTCATGAAAAAAGTTTCAGGACGTTAATGTACCAAATATTTGCATTCTGTGTTTGGAATCACTAACTAATTCAATGTAGCATCCTTCCTGTTTGCATATCCTCTATTAATCTATACATATCCTCTATTAATCTATGCTGAAAGCACCTCTGTACTATATTCTCTGTACTATTAATCTTACAAAATATTATTTAATGTAGCTAAAAAGAAAGTAAAAATTGAACTAAGTGAACTTACAAATGCTGCATCAGCCTTAGAACAAGATTTTTTTTCTCTTTAAACATCTTCAGGCAAGTAAAACAGAACACAGTGTCAGTGTCTTCCTTGTAGTGGAGAAATGGCCACATTTCAAACAAGGAGTGCTGAAAGCACCTCTGTACTATATTCTTTTTACAAAAAGAGCGTTTGGGAAATTTAAATGCAGGTCCTGGTTGGTTAGGCTTGTCGAAGGTCATACAAGGAAGATAAATCAATGCCTGCCATTACACAGTATCCTCCACGTGAAAACGCCGATTCCCGCGCGACCGACTAACTCTCAATCTTTAACGATTCCCGCCTAATTAACGATGCGTACCATACAAATCAATTCATGCCTAATGCCACCCATAGAATATTGGTCAGGCCATGGCCTGACTGGCCGGACCACTTGCGCCGCCCCTGCATAATGCCATTAACTTGCATGCATCAGACTGGGTCCCCGTGGCAACTGAGCTATTTCGTGGTAGGCCAGCTAGTTTTTTCAGGCCATATCTGGTCAAGTAATACACTGGGCGTGTCCCTTGAATCACCTGTGTCACTTCCAGGGTAGAGGATTGTGTTTCCTAATGGATAAGTGCACACAGACAGCCACACTCTCTAGCCACTGCACATGTGACTGTCTCATGTGACTGTCTCATGTGACTGTCTCGGCGTTAATTCATTAGCTTCAATTTATGTAGTGAATAAGAAGTAGTTTAAAATTGATTTACCAAACTTTAAGTCTTATTTATTTTATTTTATTTATTCACTTATTTATGTTTTATTTGTTGTATTGGTTGATTGTTGTTGCTTTTTTTTTTAAAGTGTAACACAGTTCTGTCATTGTGTAGAACATTGCACACTTATTGGTATAGCTACACTTGTGTGCATGCACTTATTGGTATATGTAGCTACACTTGTGTGCATGCACTTATAATACTCATTGATACACACAGGCTAAATTCTTCTTATGAAATTAAATGGAAAAAACATTTCTTTTGAAAGGGAAAGTGAATAGAATGCACTTCTCTTCTTACCTTCCAATGCATGAGTGGCAGACAAATACAAAAAAGAAAGTGTATGTCTTACACAATGACAGGATTATAAAGTTCTAATCCTTCATAAAAACTTAACTGAACCTTTTCTCTTTTCTTTTTTTTCTTCTTCACATTTTACCTTTGCGTGTTACTATCAATAAGCTATGTAGATTATGTGTTCTTTAAAGTCTGTTGCTTGAGGTTGTACACTTGTATTACAATTGAAGACAGGGACTAGGATGGAAGTCTGGAAACTATGGGAAGTGTACAGCAGAGTTAGGTTGAAGGTGGAGGGAAGTACTGTGGAGCTATGATTGAAGGATGGCCCAAACAGGCCACCATACAACTGCTCATAAGTTAACAACTTCCAGTATGTGATACTGGACTCCCTGTAGCTAATTCCAAGTCCAGTGAGTATGACCTCTTTATCCTATACACATCTTCACAACTAGCTTTGTTTTCTAAAGCTGTAGTCAAATGCCTGAGTCTTCACAAAGCAACTTGATGTCTATTGTATATTGATGAATCTATAATGTTTTGTTGTTTTTTGTTGTTGCTTGTTGTTTTTTATAATGTACCTAAGTTACTACAAAGCTAGCAATTGTACAGAAGCCACCAGTTGTAATGATTAGCAGAGAAGACTAGGGGGATCTAATTAACGGGTGTGTCTTGGTGGGACATGACTTGGTTGTAGTGAATGAAAGAGTGTATAGAATGAAAAGAGGTTCACTGAGTGACTCCATACTTCTGTGGAATAGCCACAAGGCATCAGCTTGCCACTGATTGAGCAGCATTGCTAGGTTACTAATTAGATCATTATTGCTTAGCTACTAATTAGATCAACAATGCTGGGGCACTAATTACATTATAATGGGTACTTGTTTCAAAGAAGTGGAAGTTTATAATTCTCTAATTAGTCCAATATTCTTTGCCTAATGACTTTGTGATGGTTCCAACCTATCAATAGCTTAATAACCCCTTCCCCTGCAGCATCAGTCCATGGCATTGCCTGTTTGGTCCATTAAAGGTACAAGTTAGTCTGTCTCTTGAAAGCACATTACCACAGTGAGTCCCCAGGCTAGGTCCTTGAATGCCAGAGAGGGTCCTCTCCTCTGGTACCAAAGAGGCTTGTATTAAGGGTGGCCGCACATAGCAACGCGCACCGCCTGTAGATCCGGACATTAATTTATTCCCCGCCAATACCCCACCATTCGATAATACGCGAGCAGAAACAATCGCGCAGTAGTAGCAGAAGTATACTTTGCGAAGTTGTGGTGTTTTAGTTTAGCTTCTTGTTGTCTTATATTCATTTACAGCAACTCTCCATACGTCGTCTGAGCTCACGTGGCAAGGTGCACCAGGCTGCCTCTCCTCCAGTAGCCGTTCTCCGGACTCTGCGCACCTGAACTCAAGCGGATGGATCCACCAGGCTCGATTTCTGCGGAGCGAAGACTTCCCAAGCTGCGCAGATCTAATACCTTCACCTCTGGCTATCTCCAATAAACTGCTCTCTCTTCTGACTCTCTTGTTATTGTTGTATTGATGTTTGTTTACTCTTGATATAGGCGGGCTCTTTTTAGAACTAATACAAACTAATTGAAAAAAATTGCTCGCGTACTCGTAGTACGAGATATGGGGGTGGGGCTATTTCTTAAAAAATTGCGAGTGGAATTAAAGTTCCAAATTTTGTAGGAGTTTTTCTTGGAATCTAATAATGAGAACGACACAAACATTTTACACACGGGTAAACCCCAAAAAAAAATGAACTGCACCATAACGAGAATTTTTCAAGATATCATAAAGTAATATTGAAATGGATAAGAACTCATTATGTTGCAGTAGAGTATCGGCTCGGCTAGTAGTGCACCAAATTGCGGAGCTCCAACTTACCGCACCGCTCCAAAAAAGTGCTACAAAGTTTTATAACCAGGCCCCGATATTTCCTCCTGATTCGCTCTAAAATTAGTGAGCGGCTCCTTCGGCAGGTACTTTGTCCTTGTGTAGTAGTGGAGAAGCCCCTGTAAGTATACAATAGTAGTAATCGTGCATAGCAACCATCAACAAAAACTTGCGCAGGCGGTGTGCGGCCACCCTTAAGCCGATTGGCAGCCTCTCTAACAATGCTCCCCACAGCTGGATAAACAGGTTCCTACTTGGCTGGTTGTGGGGTTTTATGGGAGCAGATGCAGGTGTACATGAAGCTGCTATGTCCTGGACTTGCCTAGAGGAGTTTTGCTTGTCTGTATGTGTATAGTTATAAAAAGGGGTTCTCCTTTTAATTTTTGAGATTGAAACTAAGCCAGTGTTGACACATTGTGAACAGATAGTGAGTCTCACATAGCACTGATAGTTTAGTTTGTGTGTCTGGCTTCCAAGAAAAGATAGAGATGAGATAGGTTCAATCCTTGGATATCCCTCTCTCTCTTGGCTCTGGGCTGACATGATGGGATTCATTGGGAAAGCCTGATCATAATTTTATAACTTTGTGTGTGTGGTACAAAGTTTATTTACCGTAGATAATGTACTCTTTCCAGCTGGTTAGAGTGCTAGCTTTCTTACAGGGGAAATAGTACCATGGCAGATGTATGCACCAATCTTACAGGGGAAATAGTACCATGGCAGATGTATGCACCAATCTTACAGGGAAAATAGTACCATGGCAGATGTAGGCACCAATCTTACAGGGGAAATAGTACCATGGCAGATGTATGCACCAATCTTACAGGGGAAATAGTACCATGGCAGATGTATGCACCAATCTTACAGGGGAAATAGTACCATGGCAGATGTAGGCACCAATCTTACAGGGGAAATAGTACCATGGCAGATGTAGGCACCAATCTTACAGGGGAAATAGTACCATGGCAGATGTATGCACCAATCTTACAGGGGAAATAGTACCATGGCAGATGAAATAGTAGCCATGGCAGATGTATGCACCAATCTTACAGGGGAAATAGTACCATGGCAGATGTATGCACCAACTTACAGGGGAATAGTACCATGGCAAGTAAGCACCAATCTTACAGGGAAATAGTACCATGGCAGATGTAGGCACCAATCTTTCAGGGGAAATAGTACCATGGAAGATGTATGCACCAATCTTACAGGGGAAATAGTACCATGGCAGATGTATGCACCAATCTTACAGGGGAAATAGTACCATGGCAGATGTAGGCACCAATCTTACAGGGGAAATAGTACCATGGCAGATGTATGCACCAATCTTACAGGGGAAATAGTACCATGGCAGATGTATGCACCAATCTTACAGGGGAAATAGTACCATGGCAGATGTATGCACCAATCTTACAGGGGAAATAGTACCATGGCAGATGTAGGCACCAATCTTACAGGGGAAATAGTACCATGGCAGATGTATGCACCAATCTTACAGGGGAAATAGTACCATGGCAGATGTATGCACCAATCTTACAGGGGAAATAGTACCATGGCAGATGTATGCACCAATCTTATTGCATTTAATGAATAATTCACTGAAATACTTAATAATCTGAAGCTATACAATTAGATCACAAGTAAGTGTGCCGCATTAGCACCTTGAGATGGACTTTGAAAGTTCTCTCTGTCTGTCAGGGGTTTTCTGAATGATGTATTGATTACTTATGACAGGTGTTTGTGTGTATGTATGTATAGGATGAGAGTCTGCTGAGTTTTGTGAAGGGAGCTATTCGCATTAGGAACTGTCACTCCATGTACAAGTATGTATATATCCTATTAATCTAGAACATGCCAGGGCTTCATGCAGACTACGGGAGCCCTGGGATCTACCCCCTCCCCCTCCCCCTGGGATCTACCCCCTCCCCCTAAACTTAGTTTCCCTCTCCCTAAAATTTTCGTATCCCAACTGAATTAAAAAAAAAAAAATCATTATAAGATATGAAATTTTAGTGTTATTCTACTGCTAGTTTGTTTAAAAATGTCCACAAGATTTTTTTTTTTAAATCAACACTTTTTAATTCTGTCCTTCAATAGCTAATTCGCACTAAGTTTTCATCTGACAGTGTGTTTTGTGTGGCAAAACAGATTTTTGTTACATGTACTTTGCATGCAAGCACATGTGCAAGACAGAGTCTTACGTGTGACATAAAGTGAAGTCTTCAAGTGCTTATTTGGCAAATTTTCTGATACCTAATCTTTTGAAATTTCTTAATCTTAGCAAGGTTCCCAAGTATTAGAGCCAGCACTTATATTGTATTCTGACTGCAATCAACACTACATTTCTCATAGCGTTCTCAGATCTTTGCAATATAAATTTAGTGTTGATGATCCTTACCACATTCTACCATCCTATAATCAGCATTTGTAATACTCGCCAATGTACAGGACATGTGCATGGTCACCATGCCAACAGCCTGATTAGCTTGCCGCATGTATATTGAATGATAATAAAGTAGGTGAAAGACTAGGTTCTATTACATTATGTTATACATCAAGTTATAACAGCAGACACTTAAAAAACATATCATTATTTAGTAATATAATATACTCAATTACACACTTTAGGATGAAGACTATGCAATCAAAAATGTTCTTGCAGATCAATGTCAGGGGGAAAATAATTTAATTAATTAAGATTTATTTGAAACAGTAATAAGTGACAACTAAACAGGCACATTACAATGGGAACATTTATATAGTAGGTGATAAAACAATAACTACATGTGGTCGTTAGCTTAATGCTCTTTAAGGTTGTACAGTTCTGTTCACTGACCACTCTAAGTAGCCCAGAACCCAATACAGTAAACAGTTTAAATATTAGGTATAGTGTCAAAGTGCTTTGTTCAATAATTCCATCAGTTGCCATAACTTGGACAAAACAGTGTACACCATGCACATTTTCCTTTTAGTTACATCAGCTATCCATTTCCTGCTCATGTGTTAAGTATTTTAATGAGCAATTAGTTGAGGGGTGGAAGGATGCAAGCTTTAATAGTCAGGTGAATTAGTTCCAGTGGGGTCATGCCAGCTTCTCTCATGCCTTGTTTGAGTGACGTGTGTCCATCCATACTTAGTCCTGCATGTGATGGATCAAGGATGTCTGACACAACAATAAAACACATAAAACTGCAGCTGCTCTACCTAGAGGATGTGGAGGTGTCGACTGTATCTCAGCTGTATGAGGCTATGCTGCATACATTGTGTTCATATAACTACTTGCATAGGTATTCCAGGTGGGGGGTAATTATGCAGTTAAGACTAAAGTGTTGTTGGTGGGAGATTGTTAAGGCTTCTTGATGTGTACATTTCCACCCATTGAGGCAGCTGTGTGTGTGCATGTGTTTGCGTGAAGGAGGATTCTGTGTGCAATATGTCTGCTGTATGCTATCATGTGGTGCTGGAGCATGTGTCCATGGCGGAGTGTCAGCTCCAACAAGAAGCACCACAGGCACGCTGCAGTCTGAGAGCTAGCGTGGCTTGCTGGAGGACAATGCTGACCTGTAACTGGCTTGCTGGAGGACAATGCTGACCTGTAACTCGTGGGAAACTGAAAGTTTACTCCCTATTTTGTTTCCCTTGACATTTATTATTGGGTGTTGGTCTCTCCCTAAGGAAATATGGGAGAGAAACTGTCACTGGAATGGTGCCAGGGGTCTAAAGGAAATGTGGAAGAGAAATTTAGCTAGTTTAACTGTGCCGTACAGTAGACTCAATATTGGCAGCTGCAAATAGAAAGCTAACTACATAAGTCTATGCAGTCAAGGAGGTTCATCAATTTTGTTAATGTAAGGGGCATCACTCTTTATGCACAGCAAGACAACCATCACATCACCTGAATTTTTTTCTCTTGAAAAATGAAAGTAATGGTGTACTGTGAAAATAAATTAAGCAAAATTTGTGGTTATAATATGCTTATCAATATTTTATGTCATAGTTCACCATTTGCAAGATATTGAGTAGTAATTTATGCATCTCAATAAAAGATAACAAACACATTTATTGTTAATTGGGTGGAAATAAAGTGAAAGTTGTGGTGAAATGTGGCAAATAATGAAACTTCCATTCATGCAGAGAAGTGTTATAGGTCATTTTGCTAAAAATTTTAAGATAACATGAGATTAAAATGGTGCTGTGGGAAAGTTGGTATTTTAAAGTCAATTAAAGTGGTTGGAAGAGAATTAAAAAGCAAAATTTAATTTATCAGAAAGAACAAAGAAAATATCGGGCAATAAATAATTCAAAATTAGAGTTAATCCTAAAGTTAAGGTTCCTGCCAAAGCTGTGCGTTACAACATTTAAGACACTTGCAAATGAGAGGCTGTAATTAGAGATCAGGTGCAGGATTCAGAGGAGATGTAGACAAATCTAGTGGGAACAGAGTAGTGTCATAAACCACAATGCATCATGCACAGATTTAGATGTGGATGTGATAGTCACTTCATGTGAAATAGTGGAAATGTCACATGAGTTACAGGAATGTCACACACATCCCAGGTGTGAAGCCATGCAATGCAAACTAGCTTTATGTGTAGAGCTCATTACTTACTTGCTAGAGAATTATAATTTATGCAAATTGAAAATGTGAGGAAATAGGAAATGCCAAGTAGGATTGTTGACTGTTTCTCAGTAATTCAATTACGTGGGCATGGTACGTGGGTGTGTGGGTGTAAGAGAAAGTGAATTGGGTATTTTTGTGCAAGTCTTTCTCTTACTCTAGCAAGCGTACTATAGGTTAAACAGAAACTCTACAAACTTAGACAACCTCCAAGTTGAATTTTAATTTCCCTGAATATTAGCTGGAGCGTCGCAGTGCCTGACAGTGACTCATAACCCATAACCGCACGCTTACCCGCAACTGTTTCACACCTCTCAGTAGAAATGATGTCAGTGTTGGGTGTGTCTGAGTATTTACCAGCTCTGCTCGTAGTAAAGGAGTCTAGCCTTGTAAATATCACGTGAAATTCACAGAATTAGATCCCAATTGTTTGTTTTTTTTAACTCTAATTTGCTCCGCTCTTACTGATTCAGCCATTCTTAGCTGAAATAATTATAATAATAGCAAATTTTCTCATTTCAAGTTTTAAGTGAGGGGTTTATAGCTTCCTGGATGCTGGCTGTCTATGCTGCATGCAAATCATTCTTCAGATATATTTAACAGTAAGCTTACCTTCCTGTTACTATGCTGTTTACATTGTGTTCATCACCATGGAGCGGTCAACCTCAGTTGACCTCTGAAGAGGATTTTGGCAAGAAGTCGAAATGTTGGGTTAAAGTTTTAATTAAATTTAGGACTGAGACTGAGAAAATTTGCCATTAATTTACTACTCTTGTGGAAGTTGGTAATTGTAAAGTGGTGGGGGTGGTATTGTGATTGTTGTCATGAGAAGTTAGTAAATTAATTAAAACAATATTCATACAAATTTACTAATTGCATTAAGACAAGGGCATTGTGGTTTGCTGGAGTTTTAATTAGCAGAAGGAGCAGCTGCAATACCAGTTGCTGAACAGATATTTCCAACCACATGAGGTCTTGGAGCACATGTGGGTTGGGATTAAATTAAATCAGATGTGCTAATTGGTTTGCTTAACGCCTTTTGATTTATCTGGCTTATTTATGACTAGAGGAAATTTTTATCAAGTCCATGTTGGTATTTGATTAATTCTGGTTGCCAAGAATGCACCCCCTGGCTAAATATTGACCCTTAACTCAATCAGGTAGCCACAAATGGATTATAAAATACAGCATCCACATCTGAGGATACTTTTCTTGCATCATCGATTGGCTATAAATCAAAGCTTGGTCCTTCTGTTCAAAGAACAGCTTTGCCCACTGAAAATGATAGCTAAAAAAGGATCTTTTGTACTGACCTAAGGGCCAGCCTGCACAAAACTTGGGCGTGGAGAACCACAGTTTGAAGCGTAATTTATCTTTTGGGACCTGTGATGTAACATGGGTTTGACCAAACCTAATATTACGATTTAATTTTTACTGACTTAATATGCGCTGGTTGAAAATCAATTCTTGCAAGTCCTTATGAACTCATTATCTTGAGCTCTGGGAGCTGAAGAAACAGGAGAGGTCTGATAAGGTGAATGGGTGACAGCTTGGGGAGGGGGAAAGATTTGCAACCATTATTATTCTATTTTATCTTCCTTGCTATGGACTCTTTCCCGACATTTAAAAAAATATATATAAGCAGATCATATTAACTGTGCTTTGTTGGGAGTTTTTCAGGCAGCCCTACAGTAGCTGTGCATGTGAGGGTCTGACAGAAGTTCTGGTCACTCATTGCTGGTCACTGTGATCTAGCTGGACAGCTATGGGGATTTATCTCTAGGGGGTCAGATGAAGGTCGCTGAAGCTCACTCATGACAGGATTAGGTAGGTGGTGAGAGAGGGAGGAGGGGGAGGGGAGTGTGAGGAGATATTGACTGCATTGGATCAGAATGACAGGGAACAATGAGCTAGTGACATAACTTCCTGGCAGAGTGTGAACAGTATCATATTGGGTATCAATCTGCCTGTTAGTGCACGTGCCTCTGGATGACCGTGCCAGGCACATGTGACATGTGAAATGCAATGGTGCATGAACCTCAGCACAGCCAGTGTACATCATTTAAAATAGGGGTTCATTCAATTATTAGAGAGTTTCACACAACTACATGAAGCTTTAGATTCAGTCATTGGAAATGCATTCTAAATATTTACACGATGTAAATTTGACACAATTTTATCAAAATATTTTAGAAATTTTTTTGAACATAGGATGCCAGTAGCTATCATTGGTCACTGTCAGTTGGGTTTGAGAAGGCAAGAGGGAACTCTTAAATTAATGGAACTCTCTTTACCTCCCATGCACACTACTGATATGTTTACTCAGATGCATAAATATGTAACAGTAAAGCTTAATCTCGGTTACTGGTTTTAAAACACTTGTAAATTAACAATTCCTTAAGACATACCAACTCCTTCAGAGTTACAAAAGATCTCTTCCAAAGCTGGGACAAAACTGCTCCACTTGAAACAATGCACAGTGAAAAATGATGTAATTTTATAGTGGAGTTACCTGCAGGGCTAAACTTGTGTTGATTAGCCAAGAGAATACAAAACATTTAGAACTTAAACTTTGGTGTATGGCCACATCTGTTGTTGTCAGAGTGACTGGTTGTCTATTAGTTTTATTGTAGTTAATAGTACGGTGCGTAAAATGCCCATTCAAAAATGTATGGGAAAAATCGATGTTCAATTGAAATTGCACAGGGAAATGAAATAGCGCGGTAGCTAAGTGAAATTGTACGGGTGAGTGCACATGTATGCAGCTTTAGCCTTGGAAACTTACAATTTGAGTAGCTTCTAGTTGAAGACTATGTCATTCTTTAGTGCAGAAGTTTACCCGTATTAGACGGGGATTTTTTTCCAACAGAGTGGAGTCATAGGTTGAAAACGAAGTTCCAGAAGAAGCTAATCCTGAAGTATAGAGATAGTGTGTAACTACACAGTGTAGTTACAGTGCAAAGGATTTATAAACAAGCTATTAGCGAATGATAGCACGTGTAAGTGCTATTAGGGATCAATAGCACTCTTAATGTGCGCTTAATCCCAAATAGCTCTGTTCACTGTTGCCTGTGCTATTACTCACAAATTAATCCCAATATGGAAAACATTGTGCAAAATTAAAATAATATAATTTTTTTCTGTCACAATCTCTTAATTTCCCCCCAAAGTTGATTGTTTAAGTCAATGAATAAGTCTCACGAAGGGATTGACACTTACGAGAATTCAGTTGAACACTAAACAAACATTCCTGAGTAGTCAAGAGGAAGACTTCAAAAATGCACAGAGATGGAATGATAGTGAGTGATGGATGCCCTGGTTAGGCGAGGTGTGATGAGAGGATCGTGGATGCAGCTTGGAGAGTGAGGGTGTTAGACAGTAAACACACACACACACATACACAGAGCATTGTGAGGTTTCAGTGAGAGATGACAATATACATCGGTTACTAAACTATCTTGGAAGATGCTGGAGAAACCCATGAAGCTATAGTGAACACATAGCAGTGTGGTGAGGTTGCAGCACGCATTGATACATTGTGCTCTAGTTCAGGAAAGATTCCCTACCTCTCGCCGGTACACCCTCAGGCCATATGCATCATGGGGAAATGACGTAATTAGGGAAATTGCATAATTGCATATATATATATGTGTGTGTCTTATTGATACAGGAGAATATCACGAGACTGTTGGCTGAGTATTTGCATGAGTACCGCAGGCACGAGTGTAAATACGGCCAATCAGACGAGTGATGTTGAATGAATAATTACTTTATTATGCACTGCTTTTGTGACAAGTTTCTTGTGCAATAAACACTTGTATTACGTGGGGGAATGGGACAACCCAACATGATAACTCTGAACACAGGTGATATGAGAAAATATTGCCTTAAGCCACATCCTGTTTTCTTAAATGCATTTCCTATGTGGCAACAGGTATTAGGCCCTGTTCAGTGCATAAAGTTAAAACATTGGTTCGAGGAATTATTGCTGATCTAGCGATAATTCCGAGAGTTGCCGTGGTTTAACTATTTATACCATAGTTACCATTTTGAACAGAGTAAAAGACCAAATAAAAAGAGCTGATATTGTTGTTTTGAGGGGAAACATACGTCCAGCCAACCCACAATGGTGATTTCAAAATACTAGCAAGATAAGTGCATTTTGTTCCCTTTCCACCGCTTGCTTTCAAACAGAAACAGTGGTGATTGAGTTGTGATGTCCAGTGAGGTTCACAAGATATGACTTTATACTCCAGTAAATAATTCTCCGTGTCAGTTATACAGGGATGAAGAAGAAAGCTTCAAATTAAAAAAACAAACACTAAGTTTTCAAAAACACTAAGTTTTCATTCGTAGCTTAAAAAACATGATACATTGTCACTTTATTTGTGCATCTCACTCTATTTTGTCAACAAATATTCTTCCGTGTGCAATTTAAACTCTCTTTGTGGTACAACATTTTTTCCCCCTGCAGGTGATTGGAGGGGAATAACACAGGAGAGTTACATTTTTAATCCATGGCTGTTACCACAACAACTATGGTATTAATATCTCTATCTGGAACCCATATGAATAATGCTACCCTGTTATTATGAGCTACCAGCCAGCCTAATGAGTTGCATGAAATCTTTCCTGGCCAATAATTGCTCTGTAGCCTAGCTTCTTGGAGTTACTACCGACTTTACATGCACAGTTACCAACCTCCGGGATATCGTGTTAATTAGAATCATATTCTAATACCTACCAATCTGGATGAGTATCCAATATTTGTTCCAGCGCTATAATATACATACATTATTACTAGTGGTGTGCTTGAGCACAAATGGCGAGCGAGCCTTAAACTACATATTGTTAAATGATTGATTTTAACAACTAACACTCAAGCTACTAAAATAAAGTTGAGTTTTTAAATTAAGTATATGCGGTAAAGGGGATTCAATGCCATCCATAGTAACCGCTCCCCGCAACTGTTTGAATTGAAAAAGAAGCAACAAAATCAAGTCACGTTATTTAAAATTGTCTTTGTGATATTGTTGTAACGCACACTACTTTCACACAACTGAACATACCTACGCAAGACTTACCTTCATGGTTCGTCTAGTGGACAATAAATTTTAAAGTAAATACTGTTGAGTAGGGCTTATAACTGTGACAAATAGCGTATTAACTTACCACCGCCATTAACTCGAATAGAAATGGAGCTCCCATAAGTTTTTGCGTTTTAACTGCACCCGCAAAACAATTCAAAGCGGTAAACAATTCAATTTCTAAGGTGATACGGGTAATGGTCGCTAAACCTGAGGATTCTGTTTAGTGAAGTTTGGGACGGGGTCGATCGCGGAGCGAACACAAAAATACGGAGGGGTCAAAGTACAAAATGACATACATACGTCCAAACATATATAAAATAAACAAACATCCCCGATTTTCAATTGTGTTACCCCTGTAAGTGTCTCGCTCGCCAATTATTATTACTACTATTATTATTATTATTATTGGCGAGCGAGCGAGCGAGACACTATCAGGGGTAACTCAATTGAAAATCGGGGATATTTGTTTATATATATGTTTGGACATACGTAAGGCATTTTTGTACTTTGACCCTCGCATTTTTGTGTTAGTTCTGTGGTCGACCCCGTCCCAAACTTCACTAAACAGAATCCTCCAGTTTATCAATCAGTACCCGTATCACCCTAGAAATTGAATTGTTTACCATTTTGAATTCTTTTGCTGGTGCAGTTAAAACGTGAAAACTTACGGGACTTACATTTCTACACGAGTTAGTGGCGGTGATAAGTCAATGGCTCTTTGTCATGGTTATAAGCCGCACTATTTACTTGAAAATGCATTGTCCACTAGACTAACCGCGAAGGTAAGTCTCGTGTAGGTGTATGTCCAATTGTGTCAAAGCATTGTGCTTTACAGCCACTACTTAGCTAAAGAATATCACAAAGAAAACGTTTAAATAGCGTGTATTGTTTGCTGTTGTTGTTTTCCTTCAATTCAAACAGTTGCAGTGAGTTGTTACTATGGTACTAAAATCCCTTTACAGTGTATGCGTAATTTAAAAACTCGACCTTATTTTCAGTAGCTTCAGTGTTAGAAGTCAAAATCATTCATATAACAATAGTATAGTCTCTAGGCTTGCTCACCATTTGTGCTCAAGCACATCACTAGTTATTATTATTATTATAGGTGATTTAGTCTTGTATCAAAGAATGATGAACCTTTACTGATTCTATTGTAATTTTTCTGAAGCGTTTCCACTAATTTTCACTTTTTGTTTAGAAAGTAGTAATAAGGTTTCTTTCTTTATTTTTTATTCACCTCCTCCTCCTCCGCCTCCTCCTCCTGATACAGACAGCTTCACCAGTGGCTTTCTTCCTGTGAGCAGAAGGGTTTGGAGATAGACCCGACATTTGTGTCAGGAGTTCGCATGGGCTTTGGCTGTTTTAACTTGGTGAGTGGTTTCTCTGAATTATTGCTGCATATGTCAGTATGTGTTCATGTGTTGTTAATGTATTCCCATGCACGAGGTCGAGTCGATCTGTTTCACACACTTTCAATACTATCTGATGTCACCAACTATTTATAAGCTAACAAGCTCATTATGCTCCAACATTTCTTCCTAGAAATTTCTTCATAGCTTCAAGCGTTTATTATTACATTCTTGTTGTGTTTTCATAAATATCATCGCAGCAACACTTCCCGAAGGCCACCCGCCACTATTTGAGAAATGGTTTTCTTTACAGTTTCCTACTTTAATTCTTTGCATATGTTGAAATACAGAGTTTGACATGCCTAACCTATCCTGTCAGTATTCACTGTTACCTGAACAGAATTCTAAATCATAGAGTTCCCTTTAAGCCCTTACTTCATCAGCCTGTCTGCAATGTAGAGTTCCCTTTAAGCCCTTACTATATCAGTCTGTCTGCAATGTATTGAATATAATTCTCACGATTTCTTTTACTTGATTCATTTATGATAATAGAATGGTTAATTGTCAGGGATAAGGTTGTGAAACATGAAAGGTTTTCGTAGTTGATGAAAGGCAAGTATTATGTCCATCTCAGCACATCAAGCCACTACAGAAAGTAGTTATGTATCCTGAATTGTGTTAGTTTGTAATGACTAGAGGAAGGGCATTAGCTGGTCAGGATCAACTCACTGTTGGTCTAGTCATCACAGCATCACCTGGTGTAGCTGGATCTCCCAGTGTTTCCCTGTACCAGTGAGTCTGAGGACCAATTATATCTGCCTCAGTTGCCCCAACAAGAATCCCCTGTACCAACTAGCAGACTGTTCAACGCTTCTTTCTCATGATGCTGTTTAACTATCCATGTGTGTTTTGGGGGGGCCCTGCTAGAAATTGTGTGCTGGTATGTCCATATTAGGCAGGTTGTGTGATTCTGATTGTCTTAGCTCTCCTTTCATCCTTGTGGGGTTCTACACCCGCTGGTGGTAATTGTGATGCTAATTGATGATAATTGGTGGAGTGTTTGTATTGGTGCTGCAGTAGGTTGGTATGGTTGGTGGCTGGACAGCCTTGCCACAGAATGTAGCTACAGCTTCTGTTGTGTTTGTACATCTCCACAGTCACACTGCATTACAGCAACAGTGATGGGACATCTCCACAGTCACACTGCATTACAGCAACAGTGATGGGACATCTCCACAGTCACACTGCATTACAGCAACAGTGATGGGACATCTCCACAGTCACCCTGCATTACAGCAACAGTGATGGGACATCTCCACAGTCACACTGCATTACAGCAACAGTGATGGGACATCTCCACAGTCACACTGCATTACAGCAACAGTGATGGGACATCTCCACAGTCACGCTGCATTACAGCAACAGTGGTGGGACATCTCCACAGTCACGCTGCATTACAGCAACAGTGATGGGACATCTCCACAGTCACACTGCATTACAGCAACAGTGATGGGACATCTCCACAGTCACACTGCATTACAGCAACAGTGATGGGACATCTCCACAGTCATGCTGCATTACAGCAACAGTGATGGGACATCTCCACAGTCACGCTGCATTACAGCAACAGTGATGAGACATCTCCACAGTCACACTGCATTACAGCAACAGTGATGGGACATCTCCACAGTCATGCTGCATTACAGCAACAGTGATGGGACATCTCCACAGTCACCCTGCATTACAGCAACAGTGATGAGACATCTCCACAGTCACACTGCATTACAGCAACAGTGATGAGACATCTCCACAGTCACACTGCATTACAGCAACAGTGATGGGACATCTCCACAGTCACACTGCATTACAGCAACAGTGATGGGACATCTCCACAGTCACGCTGCATTACAGCAACAGTGATGAGACATCTCCACAGTCACACTGCATTACAGCAACAGTGATGGGACATCTCCACAGTCACACTGCATTACAGCAACAGTGATAGGACATCTCCACAGTCACGCTGCATTACAGCAACAGTGATGAGACATCTCCATAGTCACACTGCATTACAGCAACAGTGATGGGACATCTCCACAGTCACACTGCATTACAGCAACAGTGATGGGACACCTGCACAGTCACACTGCATTACAGCAACAGTGATGGGACATCTCCACAGTCACCCTGCATTACAGCAACAGTGATGGGACATCTCCACAGTCACACTGCATTACAGCAACAGTGATGGGACATCTCCACAGTCACACTGCATTACAGCAACAGTGATGGGACATCTCCACAGTCACACTGCATTACAGCAACAGTGATGAGCAGTCACACTGCATTACAGCAACAGTGATGGGACATCTTCACAGCCACACTGCATTACAGCAACAGTGATGGGACATCTCCACAGTCACGCTGCATTACAGCAACAGTGATGAGACATCTCCACAGTCACACTGCATTACAGCAACAGTGATGGGACATCTCCACAGTCACACTGCATTACAGCAACAGTGATGAGACATCTCCACAGTCACACTGCATTACAGCAACAGTGATGGGACATCTCCACAGTCACACTGCATTACAGCAACAGTGATGGGACATCTCCACAGTCACACTGCATTACAGCAACAGTGATGGGACATCTCCACAGTCACGCTGCATTACAGCAACAGTGGTGGGACATCTCCACAGTCACGCTGCATTACAGCAACAGTGATGGGACATCTCCACAGTCACACTGCATTACAGCAACAGTGATGGGACATCTCCACAGTCACACTGCATTACAGCAACAGTGATGGGACATCTCCACAGTCACCCTGCATTACAGCAACAGTGATGAGACATCTCCACAGTCACACTGCATTACAGCAACAGTGATGGGACTTGTTATATTTACTACTTATAATTTCTAAATAACAAGGCAGAAAATGAAGGAAAAAAATTGGTGGGAATTTAATTTTCCAATTATAAAAATATAATTATTATGTAATTCAAACTTGAGAAATCTTCTTCTCTAAAGTTATAAATAAAGCATAGAAGTTACATAATTCATTATTCATGCTTTATTAAATATCCAGTCTTTCTCGGCTGAAATAGTAGCAGTTTTTCTCAGTTTTAATAGCCAATATATAATATATTCAAACTTAACCCGTCATTTCAACTTTGTGCCTAAGTCCTCCTCAGGGGTTAGTAAAGTTTAATGTTAACAGTGTATAATAAATATGTATTTGTTTATCAAGTAAGTTGGTTTACTGCATTGTTGAACTGGGAGTGGATATAATACCTCGTGCAATAATTGAAACAGAGAATGGAGTCAGTAAGAGTGATTTTATCCAAGCAATGCATTGGCAAGACTTGCTCTGATGTGAAGTGTTTGATGCACCACAGGGATGTGTAGGGACACTGATAATCTCACCAGAGGGAACTGACATTGATTCAAAGTTTTGTTGTTGCAGTTTCTGTCCCTCCTTCCTGGAAAAGTATTGAAATTGCTGGAATTTGCTGGTTTTTCAGGAGACAGAGCTGTGGGTCTGCAGGAGTTAGAGCTTGGAGCAGGCAGTGACACTTTCAGAGCTCCTCTCTGCACTTCTTTCTTACTCTTCTTCTACACTGTGGCTGCTGTCATCACAGGTGAGCCAAGGAGGTGGTTGGTGGGTGTGGTCTCACTGTAGGCCGCATGTGGAAAATTATAATTCAATTTAACTAACCATACCTATTAACACTGCAAAGTTTTTCATTTCTTTTTATTACTATTATTATTATTTCTTTTTATTCTTTTTAAAATGAATTATTCATTCTCGTGATTGCCCCCTGAGCTGCCCCATAAGGCAGTGGTAATAATAGATAGAAATATTCTCTTTCGCAGGTGTGATTATTCCAGATAAGATGTGGTAGAAATCTGAGTTTTTACCCACGGCTGTGTAGCAGCTCCTGTAAACACTATAATTGTTAATCCAATAACCTGTGCGTGAGCACGGGCTACTAGCCCAACCTGTGCATGACCCAATCTGCTGGCTGCAGGAGGCATAGCTTTGATGGTGTTCCCAAAGCAGTCAAACTCTTTGAATGGTGGACTTTCACCTGTTGTGCTGGGAGGATGGTCCTCCAACGCTTGTTCCGGAGGCCTACGCTAATGTTGTTGGGAATGAATTTGTGGCTTAGAGAAATGATCTTCAAGGTAATCACAACAAGGCACTTGAGAAGCTTCTGTTTGGCTGGACTAGAGCTGGTGAAGTGTTTGGGCATTTCTAGTCCTTCAAGAAATTCTCCTCCTGGGAGATGCAAGGTAAACACTGCCTGAGAAACCAATTTCCAGGCAGGATCGTGTGGCGTAACCTCTTCTTCCGTTATTTATTGCTCGTGTGAGAATGTGCACAGTAAGGCAAGAATCATGGTCGAGTTTGTTCGGCAGACTTGAAAGAGATAATGTTTTATTGGTTTGTTTGTCTTCACTTAAATTGCTAAGGCAAATGGGAATTTAATTAGTCTGGTAAAGGGTTACCTGTATTGTCAGGACAGTTGCTTTATGGTTGGTGGCCTGTGGTTAGATAAGCTTGCTGTAACTGGTCAATCTAATTATGGAAGTTGTTGTTGCATTAGACATGCCTAGCAGGAAGCGAGGAGTTGCTCTGAGGCGAGGGGGGGGGGGGGGTTGGGTTTATAGCAGAATACTCTAGAGTGGTAGTTATGTAATGACAGTGCAGCTAGCTCAAGGTGATCATCAAGGTCATTGGAAGTCAAATAGGTTGATGTGATGACCTTACAGCTAAAGTGTCCTTGTACTTCACACCATAGCTAACATATGCCTCAACTGCACATGTTGGTAAACTTCAATACGTCATTCTAAAGGTTTCAATAATTGTCTGCTTAGTTTAATTTAAACAGTAGGTATTGTTTTCAGAAAAAGGGTTTTTTTTCCTCCCCTAAATATCTGTAAGGTTCACTATAGCCCAAGTCATTGGCATACATTACACCTGAGTCAGACGTAGTCCTGTTGGTGGAAGTTGTAATTCCTATGATGTCATAACTCCAGTGGCATGCATGCAATAATGACAGGTATTTACACTAATCGAATACGTCAGTGTATTTCTTCCATTGGTTTCCTGCATATGTTCAAGTTATTTAGAATTCAATGTCAGTTTTTCTCACATTACAATTTTGGAATATTCTGTGTACCCATTGCTTGTCTGCTAATCGAGTCATTTCACTAGCTCATAAATAGTTTCAAGAGAAAGATGCCCTATCGTCACTACCTCCCATCAGTACCTGCTGTTCATTACTACCTCCCATCAGTACCTGGTGTTCATGATTTATATTATTTTCAACCCATACAAGCAAAAGATTGCTACAATTCCACACAAGTGTGATCAATACCACTCACCAGTAGGGGTGTGTGTAATAATACTGCAGCCTCAATGGGGTAGCAGTGGTATATTAGTATTAGTCTAATATTTGCACTATGCGATACCTTGGTATATTAGTATTAGTCTAATATTTGCACTATGTGATACCTTGGTATATTAGTATTAGTCTAATATTTGCACTATGTGTTACCTCGCTAGTTAATATTCAGTGTTTCATACAGGGGGGGGGGGGGGGGGGGGAGAAGCCCTGGGATCTCCCCTCCAAACCTCTGATCTCCCCCCCCCCCCCCCCCAACTCATTTCTTTACACTAACTTTTATAATAGAACAATATACCAATTACAGTCTAATGCGCCTGTTTTTTTCTTTAAAAATGTCCAGAATTTCATTAAAATTAACTTCACTTAAATCATATGCTGGAAAATTTTTAGTAATCTAACTTCACATTTCTAAGATATTTCTTCGCTATTAGAGTCATTTGAGAGTTATTTGTTACGTTAGTCAATTACCATTGGTTATTGGTTACTTTAATGACTACCAACAGCAGAGATTTTCTAATTGTATAATGAAGTGATAATAATTTTTAATATTGAATTCCCATTTAAGTGATGTGTTTGTAATTTTATCACACCGGCTGCCCCCATATTGAACTATTAGCAGAACCACAAGAGTTACTCACAATTTAGAATGATATGAATCATTAAGTTGTGGCATATGGATGCCACCAGCTGTCATTATCAAACAATCAGATTGAAATGTTCTTCAATTAGTAATGCAATACAATAGAGCAAGTGATTGAGTACCAGATCCAAACTTGGCTACATTTCATAGGCACTAATTCAACTAACCCAGCCAGCACCATCTCCTCATTACATTACATCCTCACATAGACAGACATTGAAATCCATGTATGGTATTTACTTCTCATTGCTAATTATTTTGTACAATTCTTCTTTGTATCTTGTGTGGTGCTGCAATCAGTACATGTACATGTAGCTTGTGCTCATCAAGTGACCTTCTAAGAGAATCTTTCTTTTTTTTTTCTTCTGATTTTTGAGTAATGATGATGATTATAATGATGATGATGATTATAGTGATGATGATTATAATGATGATGATGATGATTATTATTATTATAATGATGATGGTGATGATTATAATGATGATGGTGATTATAATGATGATGATGATTATTATTATTATAATGATGATGGTGATTATAATGATGATGATTATAATGATGATGGTGATGATTATAATGATGATGATGATTATAATGATGATGATTATTATTATTATTATTATAATGATGATGGTGATGATTATAATGATGATGGTGATGATGATGTTGATGATTATAATGATGATGATTATAATGATGATAGTGATGATTATAATGATGATGATTGTGATGATGATTATAATGATGATTGTGATGATAACATAAGCCAAGTTAAAATAGAGTGTCTAGGGTTACTGGTAGACTTGTAAAGAAGCGGTCATGTAAGTATGCACACTTATCCTAATATCAATAGTCTGTCTGTATGGATAAGAGAGTATGTTTATGTGTGCAGAAATTAAAGTCCTAGATGTTACATAACAGGAGAGAAGGGCATGATCAACGGTTGTTGTATTCCAATAGTCTCAGCTGTAGAGCTCCAGTTACTGGAATGGTTTGTGTTGGGGTTCACTCTGGAACTATAGCAGAAGATCAGTTGTCAGTTTTGGTCATATTTCATTACAATTGTAGATGGAATGGAATTGTGCCAGTAATCCCCCCACAAGGCGATCAGCTCTTCCTCTGTAGATTCTGGGTTATTTATTCTATGGAGTGCACCACCAGTCTTAATAATGCTTTTTTAACAGTGTGGGTGTGGTTTCTATTGTAATTAATACACTTCTTCTACCCACTATTTTTAAAGCATATCAAAATATTTAGTTGTTGCTAAATTGGATTTTCATGATGGTACATTCTATTAGCCACTAGAGGTCAGCAGAAGGTGCTTCAAACTCTGTAACCATTTCATTAGCAGAGGCTTTGATGCGTAGAATCTTCTGAGTGTGTCCTTCACAGTATTTCTAAATTGTAATGAGATTTGACATCAATGTGTGCGTATAGCAAAGCAACTTTATGTTTTCTGAATGACTGTTAGCTCTTGTACAATCTTAGGCAAGTATTTGCCAAGTTTCTCAGCAATGGACACAGCCTATCTTCATTAGACTTGTACAATGTGTTTCTCAGCAATGGACACAGCCAATCTTCATTAGACTTGTACAATGTGTTTCTCAGCAATGGACATAGTCCTCCAACGTGGCTGTGTTGTTTTCTACATATAAATATCATATAAGGTTAAAGTTTAAAAAAAAAAAAAAAAAGTGGTTCCCCAGTGTGCAAAATTTGGGGCTAAATTGGAGTTAATCTGTAGATCCTCACACATTCTCACTCTTTTCCTCCAAGTACTGATCTTATGACCGTCATTGTATATACATATGTGATGATACTCATTTAATTTTGCTGTGAACCAATAGAAGGTCAGGAATTCACCATTTACACTTTATGAATATTATTTTGTTTAGTCCCAATGTGTTCAGATGAGTGCAGTATACTGTAGACTGTACACTTATGCTACAGTTCAAAGGTGAAAATACATCACAGGTAAACTATATTTGGGGCACTCATGCATGGCCTAGGGTGACCAGGTCATGTGACCAATGTGCTTGCATCAGTTTTGATGATGGTTTACTGAGAGTGAAATAATTCTTCATTTTAGCCGGCTACTTTGATGTGGTAGGATGTGGGGAAAGTCACTAATAACATATTGGGATATGACAATTGAAAAATGACTCTGCAAAGCTTAGTTGTTGTTGTTGTTTTTTTAATCCAATGTTCGCTGAGATCATTTTCATTAGGCAATATCACAGGTGTATTACTACAGAGTTGGTTGTTGAAGTAAGTCTAGATAAGAGATAAGAAACTCAAGGTTAGAGTCGGTGTTCATGGGCACCCCTGTGATATTATGTCGTTGAAACAAATCACTCAGTTACTATATTTAGCTTTTCTTACTTTACCAGGAAGTAAGGAGCACCAATGTCCTGGCACTAGTCTGGTTTCTGACACCTTTAGATTTAGGAAGAGGCTAATGTTATTGAGACCAGCAATAACATCTGGTTGGTTAGCTGCTGATGGTTTAGGTCAATAGGTTCACATGCATGGCAACAGGGATGTAGTTGGGTTGCCAGTGGGTACTGCTTGGTTACCAGTGGTGGAAACTCTTGTGCTGATAGGTTTTCGTGGCTACAAGGTTTACCTTGTAATGATACGTTTTCATGGCTACAAGGTTTATCTTGTGCTGATAGGTTTTCATGGCTACAAGGTTTATCTTGTGCTGATAGGTTTTCATGGCTACAAGGTTCATCTTGTAATGATGGTTTTCATGGCTACAAGGTTCATCTTGTGCTGATAGGTTTTTGTGGCTACAAGGTTCATCTTGTAATGATAGGTTTTCATGGCTACAAGGTTCATCTTGTGCTGATAGGTTTTCATGGCTACAAGGTTCATCTTGTAATGATAGGTTTTCATGGCTACAAGGTTCATCTTGTGCTGATAGGTTTTCGTGGCTACAAGGTTCATCTTGTAATGATAGGTTTTCATGGCTACAAGGTTTATCTTGTGCTGATAGGTTTTCATGGCTACAAGGTTCATCTTGTAATGATGGTTTTCATGGCTACAAGGTTCATCTTGTAATGATAGGTTTTCATGGCTACAAGGTTCATCTTGTAATGATAGGTTTTCATGGCTACAAGGTTCATCTTGTGCTGATAGGTTTTCATGGCTACAAGGTTCATCTTGTGCTGATAGGTTTTCATGGCTACAAGGTTCATCTTGTGCTGATAGGTTGTCATGGCTACAAGGTTCATCTTGTGCTGATAGGTTTTCATGGCTACAAGGTTCATCTTGTAATGATAGGTTTTCATGGCTACAAGGTTCATCTTGTGCTGATAGGTTTCGTGGCTACAAGGTTCATCTTGTGCTGATAGGTTTTCATGGCTACAAGGTTTTGCTGATAGGTTTTCATGGCTACAAGGTTCATCCTGTAATGATAGGTTTTCATGGCTACAAGGTTCATCTTGTGCTGATAGGTTTTCATGGCTACAAGGTTTATCTTGTGCTGATAGGTTTTCATGGCTACAAGGTTCATCTTGTAATGATAGGTTTTCATGGCTACAAGGTTCATCTTGTGCTGATAGGTTTCGTGGTTACAAGGTTCATCTTGTGCTGATAGGTTTTCATGGCTACAAGGTTCATCTTGTGCTGATAGGTTGTCATGGCTACAAGGTTCATTTTGTGCTGATAGGTTGTCATGACTACAGGTTTTACCTTGCTCCAGACCCAGGATTACTGGAGTTATGATGCTTTGCTTTGTTTTTTGTTGTTGTTGTTGTTGTTGGTTTTGTTTTGTGTGTGTTTTTAATTCTTTTTTAGTTGTGACATTTACAATTAAAATATTGCCTTTAAAATAAACATATAAAGTGTTTCCTGGTAGTAGCAGTAACTTATTTAGAGGCTTGTACGATATTTAGTAGAATTGTTATTTGCAAGCTAGTCTACTATGAATGTAATACAGCACAAGTGTATGTGTGTGTGTGTGTGTGTGTATGTGTGAGTTAGTGTGTATGTGTGTGTGTATGTGTGAGTTAGTGTGTATGTGTATGTGTGTGTATGTGTGAGTTAGTGTGTATGTGTATGTGTGTGTGAGTGTGTATGTGTGAGTTAGTGTGTATGTGTATGTGTGTGTATGTGTGAGTTAGTGTGTGTGTGTGTGTGTGTGTATGTGTGTGTGCTATGGTCCTGTCCATTAATGCTCTACGTGCACATTTAGTCTGTGTGTATGTGTGTGAGTTTATATATCTATGTGGTTGATAGCATGTATACATTTCCGTGTGCATGTCTCCGTGTATATATAGCCCGGCTCAGGAGCTTTGCTTACACGGCTCACAGGGCCTGCTTAGTGCACAGGCATCCTGGCTCTACCAGGATGACTGTGAGAGAATTTGCTTTGCTTTGTGTGTGCATGTATGTATGTATGTGTGTGCATGTCTCTGTGCATGTACGTATGTGTGTGCACGTCTGTGTGTATGTATGTGTGTCACATGCATGCAGGAGGATGTCACAGTCGTTGCAAAAGAGTCTAGGAACTTTGGTTGTTTTTCTTAATTAGATTATGTCCGTGCAGTTCAGCATATCTACCTGTGATGTCTGTCTTACGAAGTTTCAATTCCTACATTACTTTATCTGGGAAATAATTCAGATGATGGATATTTACTAGGGCCCTAGCAACGGATGAGAACTGGTGGAAGTGGTCACCATTGGGTTCCTAAGTAGCTCTGCAATACTTCTTCATGCTTCCTCTTGTTGTTCTATGCAAGACCAGAGTGCAATTCACAGTGTTGTATTGCATTCAGTGGATTGTGTCAGTTCTGTTGCACTTTCTCCTTTACCTATTCAGTGAGGTGTCATAATGTCCTGTTGTCCATATGACCATTATAGCATTAGAGGAGAATTGGAATGTGTGTGTGTGTGTGTGTGTGTGTGTGTGTGTGTGTGTGTGTGTGTGTGTGTGTGTGTGTGTGTGTGCACCTTGCCATGTGGTGACCTTAGACATTGGAACATCACTTTCAAGTCTCTGTCTTGGTATGGAAAGGATCAATAATTAGTTTATGGTACAATATTTTATGAAGTGTCAGCCCACGAGTCTTCAGTAGATATGTGGTGTACCAGTGATCATTGGGAATAGGCATATTCTATGAGATTATTCCAAGCATTTAAAGACAAGTTTTTTTGTTTTTTTTGTTTTTCATCCATTTTTTTAACCTCACAGATGTTATTTCAAGATTTCTTGCATTTTGCCAACATAAATAGAAGTGCAAGGGAATGACTGCCTTCATTTAGACACAGTGCAAGTTGCTTGACTTCTCTCAGAGTGGTTGATAGTTGAAATATCAAATGTTTTGATTCACTACAGTTATTGTTACTAAATTTTCAGTGTTTAAAATTGACACTTTTAGTCCATAACTGAGTGTAGACAGCCATTAGCTAAGAAGTTCTTCTCAGCTGGTTCGATTCTTTCTCTTGTTTTCAGAATCCCTTTTTTTAGCTAGTGAATTCAAGCATTGGAGTACTGACTAAGTTCTGTGACGAATCTGTAGTTCAGATAACAGTCATTGTGGGGTTTCTTTCTGTGATTTGATGCGATTAAATTATCACTTTTATTTCAACATCTAGAAATAGTGGTGTGTTGTTTTCTGTGTAAATTGAATTGATGGTGTGTTTGTTAAATTAATCTTTGTAGGAGCCGTCTTTCTTCAAGTAGTTCCACATACCTCAACTGATCTAGCCCCTCCCACAGCTACAACTAATTTATTTCCCCCACCCCTCCCCCTTTTGACCTAGCCCCTCCCACAGCAACAGCTGACTTCTCTCCCCCTCCCCCACTGTCCCAAGTGTATATTCATCCTGAATTCCTGCCTTCTGCAGTCACTCTCTAGTTTATGAGATGTCACAGAATATTGACTAGAGGGAGTTTCTGGGAGTGACTAGCTGAGGAAGAAGCTGTGGGATGAATGTTTGCCTCCTCTCAGTCCTCCTTCACTGGCACTGTGGGGTGGGGTAGGTGGGGGCAGGTGGGGGTAGGTGGGGGTAGGTGGGGTAGGTGAGGAAGCCTGTCACCTGTCAACAAGAAAGACTTCCATTATCGCTCACAAGCAACAAACACTACAAACACTCATTCTTCCTGGATAGCTAGTAGCCAGATAAACCACATCTATCTTCATGTTGACAGCTGATGAGTCCTCCCTCATATGTGATCACCCTCTGGTACTGAGCCGGGTGAGGTTAACGAGTGATTACCTTCAGGTGGGGTTCTTTTTGAAGTTAGCGGCTGTCACTTCATCTAGACTGCATCTGACCCATGATGGTGCTGCTATTGGTCTAACTACTAATTCAGGTCTAGATAGTATAGCCATGGTTGACTTCAGACCTTAGGTTGTGGCTTCCTTGGGGCAGACATAAAGAGCTGCGGCCATGGGCATTGGCTACCACAAGTATGCTAACAGTATTGCTGGTTACTTGAATCACTCGCTGGCCCAGCTCATGCAGGATAGAGTGGCCTGCTCTCCTCGTGCAGGATAGAGTGGCCTGCTCTCTTCGTGCGTGCTCCAACAAACAAACACATTTAATCTAATAGACTCGTCTGTGATCATAATTAATGCGTACAGAATACAGCTTTTTTTAAAGACTACTTTAGCATAACATTTGTGGCTTGTGTTGCCACATCTCAACTTATCAAAATACATACTGAGGATAAAATTGGTAAATTTTAGACTATTTTAAAAAAACACATATCGTTTCCAAAAACGCCCGATACGGTTTCAGTGTGGGGTCACACTCCTTTCAAACAAGACTGTTTTTCCGGATCATTGTGAGATTTTGTGCAACTTGATTTATTTTTACAACCTTTGTCTGAGGGCTTCACTGTTTCAATATGTCATCATAGATTTCAGCTCTACTAACAGAGTCTGTGAAGCACTTGGCCTGAAATGGACATTCTTCTCTGGACTACTTTAGCTTGTGATTCCACATTCTCTTGGTCACTGTAGAATTCCAATAAGAGAGAGCAGGAAAGGTAGCAAAGCAGAGACCACTAAACTGTTCCTATAGGCTGTGGGCTGCCCCATAAGGCTTTGTGTGTTAAGACATTCAGACAGACAGACAGACAGCCACTCGGACACTCCCTCCATATCCTGGATCCAAGATGGTCTATATTGCCACAGTGTATGCTATGTATAGAGATGAACAAGAGGAAAGGGAATTCTCTCAATTTGTAGAATGGATGGAGGTGATGTTGGAGCAGTCATGGGATGAGCCTGGGGCAAGACATGGTGACTGTCATTCACATGGATGGGGGTGATGTTGGAGCAGTCATGGGGGGATGAGCCTGGGGCAAGACATGGTGACTGATGTCTTCTCTTACTCAACATGATGATGGTACTGATGTGTAGTTAGAACATATCAAAAGTACTCTTTTGACTGTGTTGCTTTGAGCATTGTTGTACATTTCTCAATCCTCTCCCAGAGCTGCATTTTAAAGGGGGTCGAGGAGAAGGCATAGAGAGCTTGTTTCCTGCTAGGAAAGCCTTCGCCTCCTACAAATTCCTGTACTAGCATTTGGACCTTGCTATATGAAATCTGCTCATTGGCGAGCGAGCGTAGCGAGCGAGACACTTACAGGGGTAACACAATTGAAAATCGGGGATGTTTGTTTATTATTATATATATGTTTGGACGTACGTATGTCATTTTGTACTTTGACCCTCCGTATTTTTGTGTTCGCTCGGTGTTCGACCCCGTCCCAAACTTCACTAAACAGAATCCTCTTGTTTAGCGACCATTACCCGTATCACCTTAGAAATTGAATTGTTTACCGCTTTGAATTGTTTTGCGGGTGCAAAAACTTACTGGAGCTCCATTTCTATTCGAGTTAGTGGCGGTGGTAAGTTAATACGCTATTTGTCACAGTTATAAGCCCTACTCAACAGCATTTATTTTAAAATTCATTGTCCACTAGACGAACCACGAAGGTACGTCTTGCCTAGGTATGTTCAGTTGTGTGAAAGTATTGTGCTTACAATACTACTACTAATGTCAAATCACTGAAGGAAGTAATTTTTGTGTTGGTACATCAAGTGAACAAGTGTATGTGAAGGTGCTGTGTGTTGCAAGGACTGCTTAGCTGATGAAAAATCTTTACCTTTATTGACAGGTTAGGTTTTTGTCTCTGACCTATCTGATTTTTTGCCTACACAGTTACGTCTTGTGTACTTATTGAGTCCATTTTCTAACTGATAGCATTCAAATGGCAAATTTACATTTGGTCCTATATTGAAGAGAACAATTGTATCTGTTTAATTTGTAGGACTTGTTCAAGGTGTGGCCACTTTTAAAACCATGGAGGGTGCTATGCCCATAACCACAAACTTCTGAGTTTTGAGCTAGCAAGATAGCCATCACATAACTCTTCATGATAATACAAAGATTACACATTTTAAAGCATATATTATATATTATTTCGAAGGGTCATTCTTGACGTGGAATCGGTAATTTCTAGATTAAGTTAGTGGACTACACACGTAAATAAAAAAGACGTGTGTAGTCCGCTAACTTAATCTAAAAATATATTATATATGTTTATAAGTGGTTAAAATATATATTTATAAGTGGTTAATATGGACAGTTAAGATAGATAAGTTATTTAAATACTATGACATATTTGCTCTTCTGGTATTGCTGTCTACAAAAAAAAGTGCATCATATCATAACAGCTACAGGTTAAACCATAAGGACTTACCTATTTCTTTTTCTTCTTCTTTTTTTCTGTATTAAAATGAAGTAAATTATGAGAATTTTAATACTATATATCTACTCACTTTATTGTTTAAAACTTTTTTTTATTTGCTGAGCCACTGGCTCAGTCTTCTCTTCATTCTGTCTTCCATTCTAACACAATATATCACAACTGATACAGTTCTTCTCCTAAATAAATCTACTCACTTGTTCTGCCTTGCCGGTTATCTCCATTGGTTCCATGATAAAACAATACTGATAGCAGGTGACAAATCTAACCGCTAAGTAGCCACTGATCATGCGCAAACTACACAAAACCGATGGTAGTCGCGCTGAGAACATTTCTCCCGCCTTTTACTCTTGCACGTACTGCGCAGCTATTTTTCTGAGTTGTATAAAAACCAGGTAAACTGAGCACCCACGTCATTGCTACCTGGATACGAGATTCCTAAAGCAATTGTGGTGTGGATTAGGCAAACTAAGGCTAAGTTCTATAATTTGTGTGGCTGTTTGATTTAAATTATCATACAGTGTACTCATTTTAAATTGCATTTTCTCTAAGTGGCATTATTTCATTTTTTTTTTTCCAGCTAGGCCAGCTCGCTCGCCATTTGCGCTATTCGAGCGCACCACTAGTATAGTCTTGCATGTGTTTAAGCACCGCAAGAATCTCTTACACACAACAGCATGTGTCCTTACACACAACAGCATGTGTCTGTAGTTTGCTCTCATTGACCCTCCTAAAATCTAAGAAAGTGTTGTTCTTTTTGTTTGTTTGTTGGTTTGTTTTCCCCCTCCTAGATTCATTTTCTGTATTTTTCTCTGATGTGGATATGTATGTGTGTTTGTTTGTTTGTTGTATGGGGAGGTGTGAATTGGAGGGGGCGTGGCACCTGGTGTATATATGGTGTTGCTGCTGGCCAGTTATTATATTGGAATGTGCCAGCAGCTACTGCTCTTGTGTGTATTAGAATGAGTTGGTGTTTGCCCACTGAGCACGATCAAGTTACAAGAGATAAGTAGCTAAGTATATCAGGTTACACTTAAAGAGGAGTTAAGAGTATCTTGTAATGTTTCTGCTTATTTAGTGGTAATTGTACATCAATCCAGCCCCTCCCTCCTCTCACTTGCACTTTAGATCAGCTCAACCCTCTCATTTCAACCTTCCTCCTTGCTGAGAGATCAACCCTGCACAGCAGTCCAGCTCCTCCCACTAACTCTGTAGATCAGACCTTGCTCCCTATCCATCCCCACCCACAGTGCTATGGATCAGTCCATGACCTCGAGAAATCAGAGTGGATCTAAAATCAGTCAAGATCTTGCTGCCTCAATTAGTTCCAATGTTAGCACTTCTGTGTTTGATATCGTCTTAGCCATCAATCCATTCTTTTCTTTGCTTGATCAACCCAAACCTACCTCTTTATTATCTAGCTGCTATTGGACAGGTGATTCATGAGGGGTGGTTGGAACTTTTTCACTTGGTCAAGACGGTCTCAGTAATAGTGACACAAGTAGAGATCAACTTGACATGCACTCATGAATGAAAGTGGCAAAGATTGATGGTAGACAGAAAAATGGAATCATAAAAGCACACAGTGACTGTCAGGCTTGTTACATACAATGTAAACTTTATCCAATGTAGTGATTTTGTGCAGTGGTCCTCTTTGTGGGTTTCTATTGGTGTTCTATTATTTGTGGGTTTCTATTGGGTGTTCTATGTAATAGTTAGAGCATAAGCGCATGCTCTAACTATTTTAGATCCCATTTACCTGCCACCCATGCCCAGTTTCCACTAGCAACTTTGTTTATCAGCATTTTCGCAGGTGTGTTTCCGGCCCAAAATTAAAATTCAATTAAAATTCAATTGAAGCACACTGGCAAGTTTACTTTAGCATTTAGCTGCCAGCTGTTATCTCCAGATCTAACTCTACCCTGGGCTGCTCTGCCGTAAGCAGTTAAGCAGCTAGCTATGGTAAATTCCTGGGGGTCAGCAGGAGAGTTATCCAAACTAGGGCTGGTCCCATAACCTGGCCTCACATAACCCTATCCTTATCCGGCCTATTCTATTAAACTAAAACTCAAAAATGGCAATACCCCAAGGGTGGTTAGTATGCACAGTTCATATACCTAAAGGCAAAAAAATAGTGCACACTTACCAAGTTAGTACACCTAGTAACAATATAGCAACGGGATCTAATATTTGTGGGTTTCTATTGGGTGTTCTATTATTTGTGGGTTTCTATTGGGTGTTCTATTATTTTGTGTGTTAATGCTTCTATACTACTAGTCATCAATCCTCAATGACTGAACCTATGAAGTCAGGTTTGAAAAGACTGGTTTCCCAGCTATGGGAGGTTGATATTGTTGTTTATGATCCTCTGTCAATCCAAATCAGGTTAAAATACACTTCATAAATGAGTGTTTCAGTATTTACCGATGGCGTGGGTAGCAAAGAAAAGTGAGTACGTGTGATAATATCACACTTGACATCCTACTGTGTGTCAGATAGTACATTAGCAACATTTTTAACTTTTTTTATAATCACTATCTGGTTTTTTTTTTATACTACTGCTTCAAGTAGGTATGAGGGAACATTTAAAAGTTGCCATTACATTTTGTTCTGTTTCAGGTATACAAATTGATGCTGAACATTCTGAGGCTTTGCTGTTACCACAGCTCCACAAATATCCTTCTGTAAGTCCATTATGTGTGTGTGTGTGAATTATTAACCCTCAGCGTGCATGTGCAAGAGGGTTATAGTAGTGTCTGTCTGTCTGTCAGCATTGAATTCATGAATGACTGAGAGCTAACATTTAAAACAAGTATGACCTGACGCAGTACTGTAGGAGTATTTAAGTCCCTTAAATTGACCACTTTTTCAAATTTCGAGCTAGTTTCCGAGTAAATGCAGAGAAACTTCAGCTCCATACAAGCACAAGCTAGATGCAACAACCCTTACCTTTTCAGTACATTGGTTTACGTTATACAACAGTCACGTGATCACTTATAGTTCGCGTATTTTCTCTTAACTGTGCGTGTCCTCGGTAGTTAGAAGTTGAAATAATCCGAAGAAATCTTAGTTGTGTAATAATGCGCTGAGGGTTCGCACCTGCACTGGGTGTTCTGGTTATCATGCTACCAATCAGAAAGGTTGTGAAATGAAGTGTTGCCTTCTGAATCAAAAAATGAAAATAATAATAATAATAATATTATAACAACAATAAAAATATAATAATAATTATAATAATAAACAACAACAATAATAATAATATAATAATAATAATAATAATAATATTAATAATAATAATAATAATAATTAAACTTTCCATGTTTGGTAAAGTGATTTAATTTATCGCTGTATATCTTTATAAATGACCATGTGGTCAGTTAGATCAAGTAGTGATATTACTTAACACTATAGATATTCTATCAAGTGGTCACATGATATAACCTAACACTATAAATTGTCTTTCTTTTATTGGGTTTAGTGATATAATCTAACACTTATTTAACTATAGGTCATGTGATATAACCTGACTCTATAATTGTATTTTATTAAGTCAGTGATATAATCTAACACTAAATTGTCTTGGTGAAAAGGTCAAGTGATATCGTTTAACACTGTAGATGATATTGCCATGGGTTGGTTCAAGTGATATAATAGTGGCATACTGTATCAGTGACCTCTACAACACTAAACTGTTTGTGTAGTGGAAAAAAAAAAGTGTTTTTTTTTTTTGAATTCTGTTGAGTCCTCACCAACAACAATATTTGAGACCATTCAAATACAATTATGTCATTTATTCTGAGTGCACTCATGAAAATTTATACAATTTATACAATCCTATTGTTATGTAGTAAAAAAAAATATGAATGACTTGAAAGTGGGTGGCCCTTGCTCTGCTTCAATATTTTCGGGATTGTATTTTGTTCATGTAAATTTTGTGAAGCTGTTTATGTGTGACGTGAAGTTGCCAGTGGCTGACTATAATCTCCAACTTGGTTGTCAATTGTGTGTGGATATTGCTGGGAGTCTCCACCCACTTGTATGGGTGTGGCCCTATTGATTTGGTCGTTCCTGTAGTTTTTTTATTTGTTATGGTATTGAGGGAGGAGACACTCACCCATCAGGTCAGGTCGGGTCGGTCTGCTAATATTAGTTTGATGGCAAATAAGAGCTAAAGTATAGGAGCAAATAACAACCTTGGAGAAGCTTGTGGAATAACACCGTGTGTGTGTGCGTGTGTGTGTGTGTGTGTGTGTGTGTGCGTGTGTGTGTGTGTGTGTGTGCGCGCGTGTGTGTGTGTGTGTGTGTGTGTGTGTGTGTGTGGTGATTGTGGATCAGATCCTGCCTCTTATCCCTCCCTCCCTCCCTCCCCCCCACCCCCACCCAATGCTATATTGAAACCTGAGAGTCACAAGACTCTGTCTCTGCAAGACCACAATGCACTTGAGTAAGATGCCAGAACAAGCAGTGGTTCCTAAACAGGAGGCCTCAGTCCCATTTGTGGCTCTATCAGCTGGAGCAAGAGTGATTCCTCCCACCTGTCCGCCCACCTACACTAGGTAGCCCTTCACTTCCATGGGTCCTGCCAACAGACTATCCCTTTCTCTTCTCCTTGAACTCTGCCAAGATCGGGAATGAACATGCAGCTAATGTCGGGGTGGGGACCAAATATGTCAGCCCCGTATCCCCAATACCGGCAAACCGAGGAAGACTTACTCTTGTATGAAGTACTTAATGTTCCAATTATGTAGCCACTTGAGCCAATTAAAGCTCAATATTGTCAATATTACTGCCGAATTGTCCGTCTAGTCTAAGCCCAGGTGCTGTAGGATTTCATATTAGTCTATATGTAGCATCATTTTGTCTATTAAAGAAACCTAGAAAAGTACTTCACTTCCTCCTCAGCTGCAGCGAGTCAAGCTGTCTTAATGCAATCAGGTTCTCCTAAAGGTGATGGCTAGCTCAGCTGAAGGACTAATCTGAACTTCTGTTGTAGCCAAGCACATATTAGTCCTCCTACAGTACATCCCTGAATTTGTATTGGGTCACCAACTGTTTTACCCAGTGGCACCAAATAATACCAATATTAAATTTCGTTGGTCATAAGTTAACTAGTTATTCAATTAATATGTCTCTTGAACTAACCTTTTGGCTTGCTAATCTGTTTGCTCTGATTTGGTGGCTAAATGCAGCAGCTCTGTGTGGACACTTATAAACTCATTATTAATATTATTACTAGGTAGGCAGCCTGACCTGGCATTAGCACCAGTTGCTTCCTTATTAGGTAACATAAGATCTGAACTTTAATTCCTATTGAAATCCATAGGGTACCCATAAATCACTGAGCTTCCACAGGATACAGTGTGGAGATACAAGATGGTTTAGTTATGATGGAAGTGATTCTGAGTACTGCTGCAGGAAAAGCTCAAGGATGTGGGAGTCATGCCATTTAAATTGAGGGGTTTTTGTTTTGTTTTTGTTTTTAAAGCATGCACTCCATAATTCTGAATTTTGGAGCTAGAGTTGATTAAGTAATTAATTAAGTTGTTTGTTCTTGGGAGGTAAACTGGACATAATTGGGAGGCAATTTGCTCTTATATTTTTTTTTATTCATTCAAATTTTGACTTTTAAACGATCTTAACACAAAAATCTGATTTTACAACCTGGCCTTTAAAAGTGAATGAGGCTGTGCTAGGATAAACACGTTGTTTGGAATGAGAAACTTATCATTAATGCATGACAAATACCCAATGAATATTATTATAAAGTGATAAGCAATAAGCAAGTGTTTGTATTACTAGAAAAGTCTTCTCTATCTGTTATCACATGTCGTATTCCATGCCATCTTATCCACCATGGACTAATTATAGCCGTTGCCTCCTCTGGATTAGTGTCTAATAGACTTGTAGTCAATAATAACTGTTTGAGCGAATTCTTGTGTGTGGCAATTGTGTTGTTAGGATGTATTGTATAGGAAGTGATGGTGTGAAATGGATGCACATGTTGATGGTCCATCAAGTATTTGTTAGGTATTGCTGCCAATACTTGGCTTTGTTCATTCCATCTGAGCAGGAAGTGACACATGCGCGACTAAATCCATCCAACAATGTGGAGCTTCCAGCTTCAGTGGGAAACTTCCAGGAAGCTTGGGCAAGAAGAGTTCCTGTTATCATTGTGTCACTATCTTTACCACCACAATGACCTGGGTTGTTTTGAATAGCTTGTAGTCTATATAATGCCATTGGCTGGCTATAGCTGTGTCAATATCTCTACTGCACTTTAGTAGTTTGTTACAGAACCAATGGTTGACATAGCTTAACAATATCAGGATTTGAAATTGAACACATTTAGATTTCCATTTTCTATAAGTAATGAGAAAAGGAGGAGATCTGAGAGCTTTTCTACAAGCAGGTCTAACTCCAGCAGGGCTAACTCCAGCAGGTCTAACTCCAGCAGGTCTAACTCCAGCAGGTCTAACTCCAGCAGGTCTAACTCCAGCAGGTCTAGCTCTAGCAGGTCTAACTCTAGCAGGTCTAACTCTAGCAGGTCTAACTCCAGCGGGGCTAACTCCAGCAGGTCTAGCTCTAGCAGGTCTAACTCTAGCAGGGCTAACTCCAGCAGGGCTAACTCCAGCAGGGCTAACTCTAGCAGGTCTAACTCTAGCAGGTCTAACTCTAGCAGGTTTAACTCCAGCAGGGCTAACTCCAGCAGGTCTAGCTCTAGCAGGTCTAACTCTAGCAGGTCTAACTCCAGCAGGGCTAACTCTAGCAGGTCTAACTCTAGCAGGTCTAACTCCAGCAGGTCTAACTCCAGCAGGTCTAGCTCTAGCAGGTCTAACTCTAGCAGGTCTAACTCCAGCAGGGCTAACTCTAGCAGGTCTAACTCCAGCAGGTCTAACTCCAGCAGGTCTAGCTCTAGCAGGTCTAACTCTAGCAGGTCTAACTCCAGCAGGGCTAACTCTAGCAGGTCTAACTCTAGCAGGTCTAACTCCAGCAGGTCTAACTCCAGCAGGGCTAACTCCAGCAGGTCTAACTCTAGCAGGGCTAACTCCAGCAGGTCTAACTCCAGCAGGTCTAACTCCAGCAGGTCTAACTCCAGCAGGTCTAACTCCAGCAGGTCTAACTCCAGCAGGGCTAACTCCAGCAGGGCTAACTCTAGCAGGGCTAACTCTAGCAGGTCTAACTCTAGCAGGTCTAACTCCAGCAGGTCTAACTCCAGCAGGTCTAGCTCTAGCAGGTCTAACTCTAGCAGGTCTAACTCCAGCAGGGCTAACTCCAGCAGGGCTAACTCCAGCAGGTCTAACTCTAGCAGGGCTAACTCCAGCAGGTCTAACTCCAGCAGGTCTAACTCCAGCAGGTCTAACTCCAGCAGGGCTAACTCCAGCAGGGCTAACTCCAGCAGGGCTAACTCCAGCAGGGCTAACTCTAGCAGGTCTAACTCTAGCAGGTCTAACTCCAGCAGGTCTAACTCCAGCAGGTCTAGCTCTAGCAGGTCTAACTCCAGCAGGGCTAACTCCAGCAGGGCTAACTCCAGCAGGGCTAACTCCAGCAGGGCTAACTCCAGCAGGGCTAACTCCAGCAGGGCTAACTCCAGCAGGGCTAACTCCAGCAGGTCTAACTCTAGCAGGTCTAACTCCAGCAGGTCTAACTCCAGCAGGTCTAACTCCAGCAGGGCTAACTCCAGCAGGGCTAACTCCAGCAGGGCTAACTCCAGCAGGGCTAACTCCAGCAGGGCTAACTCTAGCAGGTCTAACTCCAGCAGGTCTAACTCCAGCAGGGCTAACTCCTGCAGGTCTAGGCCGTGAAGTTTTTACCACTTTGTCATCTCATGTGCTACTCTGCTCTGCAGGTACTTGCTAAACAGCTTACTAATTTACATAAACAGCTCAGTACTCTAATTTACATAAACAGCTCAGTACTCTAATTTACATAAACAGCTCAGTACTCTAATTTACATAAACAGCTCAGTACTCTAATTTACATAAACAGCTCAGTACTCTAATTTACATAAACAGCTCAGTACTCTAATTTACATAAACAGCTCAGTACTCTAATTTACATAAACAGCTCAGTACTCTAATTTACATAAACAGCTCAGTACTCTAATTTACATAAACAGCTCAGTACTCTAATTTACATAGACAGGTCAGTACTCTAATTTACATAGACAGGTCAGTACTCTAATTTACATAGACAGGTCAGTACGATACCAGTACAACAATCGAACACTTTCTCTTAGATTGATGTAAGGTATTTATGTTTTTCACACAGAGAATGTCAGCATATATACCCCACAAATACAGCATTTAAAGATTACATAAACTACAAACAAATTCAATTATCTGCAATATCTATATATATTTATTTATATATATATATATTATGTCATTGCCAATTAGGTTCTAGTTTGGGTATACACTACTGAATCATTATATACTGGACATTGTGTACTTGCAGTTGTTGAAGCCACTGCATGTTATGATCATAAATACTAATTTACATTTGAACTAATTCACGCCTTCATTCACTCACTAGTATTCCTATTTCTGCCATACCCCCTCCCTGGCCGGTGTAGCCTGAACTTTTTGTATATTTATTGTCTCTTTTTGTATATTTATTGTCTCTTTCTGTCTCTCACACTAATTACTGCTACCTAGAATTACTCTCTTATACTGATTGCTTTCTCTTCCTTGTTCAGTTGTTGGTTCTCTCTCTCTAAAACTTTGTGATTTGGACTTTTCTCTCTCTATTATTTTTGGTATCATCTCTCATTTTGGAAGGTTACTACCTCTACTAGTTCGTTTTGTGCTCACCGACTGCCTTTGATGTTGTTCTTGTAATTTACTATTAATAATATTTATTCGTAAATTGTATACACTTGAACTAATTCTGAAGGCGAGTCAAACGGCTGGAATTTACAACCCAGTCAAGGGTAGCTTTCATCAGTTTATTTAGCCATCGGTTGGGTCAAGTCGGTGGTCTAATTCATTGTAATGAATTAGTTCAAGTGTAAATTAGTATTTATGATCATAAGTTAGTTTTCATGCAGCGGCTTGAACAACAGTAACATGTGATATGACTGGTCATGTACACTGTATAGCTAGGCACATGTAGTGAAGCTAACCCTCACCACCACCTGTGCTGTATGCTAGGAACATGTAGTGAAGCTAACCCTCACCACCACCTGTGCTGTATAGCTAGGAACATGTAGTGAAGCTAACCCTCACCACCACCTGTGCTGTATAGCTAGGAACATGTAGTGAAGCTAACCCTCACCACCACCTGTGCTGTGCTCTATGTTGTTCAGTCAGTTCAATTCCAATACTTCAAGGGGCGGGTCCATTTGATGAAAGGACAGGTGGATCAGGTGAGCAAAGATTATGTGTTTGTATGTAATCAGTTGTGATGATGAAGAAAAAAAAGATTTTGTGTCATTTTAGGGAATTTATTTATTCCTGTTAGTTGTAAGACAATGCTTCTTTAATATTCTATTTAATGATGATGAAATTCACAATAATTAGTACATTTAGTTCACACACGCAAACACAAACTCACCATCCGTCAGCAGGCCACGAATACAACAGGTAAGGCATCCCAGGAGAGTCCAGAGTATGACACATCATAACACAGAACTATGGCTGGTCATAGCAAGTCTTCTACATGCTGAAACTATCACCTCCAGCCTTGAGTTAGCACAAGTGGCCAGAGAGTTGATGCAATGTATTGCTCAGTGTGCATAGCTGTAGGTGTGTATGTGTGTGCGGGCATTGTTGACGAGGTTTGTGGAAAGGGGGTGGAATATTGCGTTATGGGTGACGTATAGTCGTGCCTGGTACGGCCTGTACGCTGGCTATCTATCACACAGATAGTGTTATGGTAACAGAGGCTAACAACCAGAACATGCAAGCAAGTGTTGTTGCTACCCTCCATGCGATCCCAGCTGAGAAATACTCTCCTGCTGCTCCCTCTCTCTCTATGTTGTAATATGAGTATCAGACCAATGATAGCTTCAACAATGACACCAACACTTGCAATGCCGGCTGCACATGTGCAACATTTAATACAGCATGTATAATACAACATGTTAAAATTATAGACATAAAGATAGACTTCCTCCGAACAAAATAAGAAGAAAAAAAGAAAGGAAAAAAACAACAACAATAGAACGCTAGAGTCTTAATTGAGGTTTTAATGACTTGAATTTCCAATAAAATTATTCTTCCAATTTAACATAACTGTGATGCTGAGTTCCCTGCATTAGTTCTCTTCTCACTAAAACCTTCCCTGCATTAGTTCTCGTCTCACTAAAACCTTCCCTGCATTAGTTCTCGTCTCACTAAAACCTTTCCTGCATTAGTTCTCGTCTCACTAAAACCTTTCCTGCATTAGTTCTCGTCTCACTAAAACCTTTCCTGCATTAGTTCTCGTCTCACTAAAACCTTTCCTGCATTAGTTCTCGTCTCACTAAAACC
>WLWD01002957.1_pt1 | contig 54501 bp, 34 predicted proteins | sample 6712731 | NCBI WGS metagenome assembly WLWD01 (sample SAMN12718690, study PRJNA576275) | sponge metagenome | isolation source: marine sponge | host: Mycale hentscheli | place: New Zealand: South Island, Marlborough, Capsize Point | collected 2014-11-01 | reverse complement strand
ACCATAGATGTCCAGAAACGCCATAAATTGTCCATCCCATCCCACAGTCCCATGGGACAGTCGGACATTTCATGGGATGTCCACCTGTCCCTCTACAGATGCGTGTGTGTCCCACTGTCCATCCCATCCCATGGTCCCATGGGACAGTCCATTGCATCCCACGGTCCCATGGGACCGTGGGATGGGATGGACAATTTACGGCATTTCTGGACACCCCACATTCTGACTACCAATGGCTCTTGGCAACCAACAATTGGCACTTCGTATCCCCCCCCTAAAACGGCGAAGTTTTGAAATTAGGAAAAGGGTCTTCAATGCCATAGTAACCGGTCGCAGCAACTTTTTTTGTCTTGAAAAACAAGCGTTTTCGCAGGAATTTTCTCACACTTTGGAGCTTAAGTTTAAAGTAAGGCTTGCTTAATGCTGTTGTTTCAGAACAAACTGGGGTTAAGCCTAAAAAGCCGTGTTTTTAGGAGAAAAAAGGGAACCCACGCGCGCGTTTAAGGGGCATACGTATCATCCATACACACACATATATTATAACATATACCCGATTTTGCATTATCCACCCCTAACGGGCTCGCTCACTCCGCTCGCTCACCAACAAACTATCAATGTAAATTATTTTCAAACTAATGAAATTGTCACAGCTTTGCAAAAGCGGTAAAAAAATACCTAAGATATTTTCAAAACTATTATTGCTCGGCTATAAGTTGCAACTATAGCCGTAGGTGAGTGTTTCTAAGTGCTGCCAGGCGTGATTCTAAGTGAATTAGATTCAAGCAACGGACCAATCAAATTGAAGTATTTAGTCATGCTCTGTTCTAAGTCCAGTAAGAATGGAAGTCTACCTATTCTAGGTATTAGTAGGAAGGGGTGATGAATCTGTAGTGGTAGAAAAAGTGCTAGGAGTATGAGAGCAGCAAGCAAGAGAAGGTTTGATCCAGTTTATTGGAATATTAGAAATGACTGCCATACTATTCTGTGTTGAAACCACTTATTTACCAATATAAAGTTGGATTTTATTATTCTATAACCTTATTGTACACATTAAAATACTTTATTCACATTATATATATATGATTGGAAAAGAAAAGAGAATAGAAAGTTGGTTTAAAAATTCAAACAACAAAGAATAACCGTGTGTAAAACCTCGGTACTTAGTTGCTAGGGAACCAAAACTACATCATGTTCATTAGGTCCACAGCTTTCTGTTAATATATACTTGTGAGGGAGTTCATGAAAATAATATCAAGATAATAATGATGTTGATTTGCCTGTTCAAAATTCCTGAATAAACGGTGAAAGGGTTAACTTCTCAGCATAAAGCAAAACTACCGCACACTGCAAGAAGTTATCAACTCTATGATTATGATGAGACAAAAGGGGCATTACCCAAAAAGCTATAGTACCTACTGCAGAGCTGATAGCTTCGCATTGTCTAAAAAAATCAGCCCGAATTTTTAAAAAGTAGCAAAAGGTCGTTCTGAGTAAGTTCACACCTATTTAAACGGGTAATTGTCAGTAATATCCAAAATCAGAGTGTGACAGACAAACAGACAGGACGACCACTATAACTTCCTCGTGCATGCACGTTGAGGATCCTCGATATACTAAACAAACTGCACTGCTAATTCTGGAAAGCACAGCTTTGTTGCAGTTTTAAAGTGCAGAACAGTCCAGGTAAGTTAGGCAGCAGGCTTCAGCTATTACATACTGTACCCAGGTTAGCTCAATAGCACTTATATAAAATTAGCATTTACAAAAAAAAACAACAACAAAAAACAAAAAACAAAAAGAGAGAGAGAGAGAAATCAAGAAAACCTCAGCAAACGACCTTCACACCAGGGTTGGGGTCAAATACTTTGAATACAAATACACATACTTTGAAGAACTCAAATACAAAATACAAACACTTTCTTAGATGTAGTATTTCAATTACAAATACAAATACTTTTGAATTGCATCAAATTGTCGATGAAGTGTTACATGGAAAATAGATTGCACCTGACAAACATTAGTTCTTTAAAAGTTTTGTCCTTTGAACAATATCTTGTTGGGTTAAAACATCTTTCCCGCTATGATATAAAATCTTTGAACTGGCGCTAAAGATACAGGACTGCATAAATACACTGGAATTAGTGTTGCAAGTATGCGGTGGTTGTAGGTGTGATTATGATTCAGAGGCTCAGTGGGTTTTTCTCTATTACTTGAGGGCGCTGGTTTGATTCACATTGAAGCAACTTAGCCACAAGTATGCCCTTTATTCATATACATTCAGTTCATTTAACAGCAACTCTTCACAATAGGAGGTGGAGCTATTGTTCAATGTAACTATGCCAGCATGGACCAAGCAACACTTGATTCTGTACTTTCCAGAACTAAACAATAGAGAATGAATCTGTCCCATAGAAATATGTTCAGGAAATCTTTTATTTTCTACTTTTACTATTACAAAAGCTCGCATTCCTACCTATGATTTAAAAAAAAGTATTGGAAATACAAATACAAATAATTCACTTTTTAGATCTTAAAATACAAATACAAATACTCCAAAAATTATTTATTTACAGCATAAATACAAATACTCATGTATTTCACCCCAACCCTGCTTCACACATGCAAAACTTACTTTCCAAGCAGCCGGTCGTATAAAAAAAATTTGAGGGAGGTGACTGCAGGACCCAAGGTTACTAGGCTCTACAGCTAACTCCACATTGCAAAGATCTGCAGTGAACTTTACCAGTATTCTGAGCATGATGCTGGGTCAAGGGTTATGTTTATAAAAAGGGGACTGTTCAACAATGTGATATCAATGGAAGTGTAGAACGACTTACTTGAGTGATAGGTTTAATTGTCACTGGCCTCTTGTTCACCAGGGCAATCAATCGGTCCCCAGCAGCTCTGGTGACAACGCTGCTCAGCTCTGCTAATTGTGGAGTGGGCACGAGGGCCTTGATTTTTATCATGGGGTCAAAACACTGATAATTGAGAGGGGCAAGTTTCTGGACACATTCCACTCCCAAGATTTCTGCTGCATTCTCTTCAAAATTAAATCGTTGTGGTTTTAGCCAGAGGGTGTGGCTATCATGACGCAGCTGGAATCGGACTGAGGGATGAGCCAACCCAAAGGCTAGCAGGTATTCTTCAATCTTTTTCAAACTCTCCTTGCACCTCCTCTTGTTCTTGTAATACTGCCTCCTGACAGGCACAGTATTGAATAGCCCAGACAAGGACACAGCAGTTCCTGGGTCTCCTGGACAAGACTTGGACACACCCACTTCACCGGCTCCGGTAAACTCATACGAAGTAGCCACAGGATCATTAGCAGTTCGAGTAGTAACTCTGAATTTGCTCATCTTCATCAGGGAATACAATGCTTCTCCACGGAACCCATATGTTTCAAGAGAGTTCAAATTCTGGAAAGAAGAAATCTTTGAGGTACAGTGAGGTTTGACCATGGCCGATACATCTTCCTGCTTCACACCTTTGCCATTATCCTTCACTTCTATCAGGTCTAATCCAAAGTTTTCCTATCCACAGTAACAGAGAGATGCTTATAGCAAGCTATAATTACAAATTATATAAACTCACCAGCCTCACAGTAATGTTGGTCGCATCAGCATCTAGGGCATTTTCCACAAGCTCTTTAACAGCACTTTCAATGGACGTGATGACTTGTGAGCAGGACAGGAGTTGTACAGTTTCTCTTTCAAGTTGACGTATCATGATGGCGCTCAAACATGCATGTAACAGCTGATGATTCTTTCAACGAGTTTGTATGGAAGGCCGTTTGTTTCAAAATTAATTTCCGGAATTGGCGATAAATACGTAAAAAAATACCGACCCGATAAAAATATCGGTTCGGTTTCTGGAAGAATCGGCTTGGTTTTAAAAAAATAATCGACGCGGTAAAAAAATAATCGGACGACGTTATGTGCAGAACGGCTGACCCTCACCTTTGACCTATATAGCGCGGCCAATCAAACAAACTTTGAACCTTAAGCATTCGCGCATGCGCAAACGGACGACCATTGACCATTGCTGCGGGACTGACCATTTCTGGGTGGCTGACCATTGCTGTGGGGCTGACCATTTCTGGGTGGCTGACCATTGCTGTGGGGCTGACCATTTCTGCGTGGCTGACCATTGCTGTGGGGCTGACCATTTCTGAGCCAACAGACCCACCTCAATCATGCTGAAGTACATGATCACTTGGAAAAATAGCTGTGGGTACACATCAATATTTTGCAACTGTAGTTTTTTAATAATAATAGCTACTTGTTCACACAACAATCAAAGGGTGTGGCTTCAATTTTGGACGCGACTGCTTATTCTAAAAGTTGAAGCTAATATTATACTGTGTGACACATATTCTTAAGTCAACAGACTGCAACTCCATGAAGTTCATGGAGCAATCTACATGTGTATGTATCTAGAGTATCTAGTAGCAACAATGAGAGCAGCATACAACTTTTCCTGGGTCCATGCATCTCACTCGCCTCCTCCACATCTCCTCTCCCACCCACCCCCTTTCCCCACCCTTTGTTCATAGATTAAATACAACTTCAGTACGATCAACGTGACGACTCAAGGCAGCACTACGAGGTCACTAACTGAAGGAACCTTGAGTATGTTAGATAGTCAACTTTATTCTGAAATTAATGCAGACTGCTCGTAAGCTAGTATACCATTCCCAATGCCATTGACAAAATACTAATGAACTATTCCATAAAAATAAAATACTGTAAATTTTCAGTATGAAGACGCTTTTAAAGGTTGGATTATGACAGTGTCAGTGATAGGTTTAATTGTCCTCAATACTCCAGTAGATTTTCCTTCAAACAAGGATTGAATTGTCACTGGAAACGTCCACAGCAATTCCTTGGACAGTCTTTCATCTCCAACCTGTAACAAAGAAGGGAAAGTAATCACATGTTACCAATTTTTGGTGTTCCTTTCAGGAACACAATGCTGTTTTCACTACAGTACAGTACAGCAGTTGATGTTACACTGCTTATCTCTACTCGATAAAGGTCTCAATAATAACCTTTATAGGAATACTTAATTAGAAAACTAAAATATACATTATGAATGTAAGAACGTAAAAAAAAAAAAACAACAACAAGAAAAGTACCTCTTACTAAGATGAGTGAAAGAGACCACAATGGCACTTTATATACTGTACACATATGTATATGTAAGTGTATACAATATATGAGTTTGTACACGAGGAAGCCAGGTGTGATGAGCCCCACAACAAAAACTTAAATTTGTACAGACATAGCAGCAAAAGCTCTACAATTTACTCATGGCTGATACACAATTTGTAATAACTGAAACTATCATTTCTCAATGATTTTACATGCCACAGTTGTTCATGTATGTGCATGTGATACAGAGAGTACCAGTACTTATGATTGCAACATTGTGCTCGCATCTATCAGGGGAATCCTGTACAAATGGCATCAAAATGTTGGATAGCTTCACTGAACTTTGCTCTAATTACAAAAAAGGGGTGTTGCTTGCCAGTCAGAAAGCATTCAGATGGACTCCTTTGTTACAAAAATGTAAAAGTAGTAAATTTAAGAGCAAATGCAAACAGTGGTGTAGGAAGATGATTTGGTATGGGTAGGCTCGAAGGGCCAGTTTTTTTTTTTTGGTTTGCAGGTGTTCATGGGAGAAATCACATTGATTCTGGCATACACGCACTACACTAAGCAGAAACAGAGTAACTATAGTGCAGTGAAGACCCACTAGTGGGTATGGTAACGTCAGAGTTCCAGTTAAGAACAGTCAATGACAGTGTTGAGGTGATAAATATAAACAAAAAACGAATCATTGACGATGCACGACGGTACACGAAAATAAGAACAAATGAGCATGCGTGAATACTAATGATGAAATAAAGTGTAATGTTATAGTTGTTCTGGCAGTCAGAGAAAACATGAAAGTATGAGAAAACATGAAGCTGTTGGCTTCACATAGGGTACTAACTGTTGTGGAAAAAGCCCCCCTATCGTCACGTCGTAATTATGTGAGCAAATAATTTCTTGCAATTTGAGATAGTTTTGCTTAATCCTGAGAATTTAACAGAGAGCAAAATAAAGATAGATTGCAAAAGATTCTACTAAACTTTTCTAAGCAGTACGAAACATCAGAACCATCTTTACATAAATATTTCAAAGAATACTACATATGTTGCACTTGTAATACGTAACTTTGTTGCTCAACAATGTAATACACGTACATTACATGTTATTTCACAAAATGGGAAATGTGCTAGAAAGATTGGCCTTGCTGATGTAGATACAAGCATGCATATTGAAAGACATGTTTGCAGTAACATTTTTAACACATGGTGGAATTTTGCTTCCATCAGCTCAAGATTCATGAATGGCAAAGTAAACAAAATAGTTGATGGTCTCTTTCATATTTTGATGCACACATTCTCCCACTAACTAACAAAAGAACTGATTTGCCTTATTGGTATGGTTGCCTGGTGTCATCCTCCTAAACTACACATTGGCAGTCTGTGCTGATGTGAGCCCGTGGTCATGTCTGCGCATGTTCCTTGTGCATGAGGCAGTGGTATGACCCTGGACCCACCCACCCCCTGTGTGGCCTTGGGGGTGAGATACTCGGCAGGTCAGTGGCAATTAGCGTTAATTGCCCTGCATTGCCGAGTCCCCAAAGGGCTGCAGGAGGCGGCCTACACCCCCAAGGCTATAAGTGATAGGTTAGGAGAGGGGGTTGGCAGCTCTCTTACCAATGGTAGTAGGCTGTATACCTGTGAAAGTAAGTACAGACTAGCATACACATTGAGAACTGAGCATTATGACAAGAGTACTGCTGAACTACCCATGACCCCCAACCTTCTCCCTCTCACTGGCTTTGTGATGTGGCCATCCAGTGACTACGTATTGGTTCCTTAGAGAAGGGAGTGGTGCCACCGACCTTGGAGTTGTGATATCAGTGCCTGGTACCTGGATGACTCCAGCCACCATGTCTATCTCGGGTAACCAGTGGGCACAGCTTCAGTAAACCAGGACTGGTGAGTCCTGTATACTCCCATCTCACCTGCTTTCACTGCACACTGGAGTCTAAGTAGACTCCAGGAACACAACCTGGGTAGTGGTTGTCGAGTAAGGGGAGAGTGCCCCCAGCAGTCGTTAATAAGTGAGGGACCACATGCCCAGGTAAGAAGACCTGAGCAAGGGCAGAGTGTACATATCACACTTAGTAATTAGCTGAAGGGCTGCTTGCCCTAGCAGCAGTGAGGGGCAGTACACAGTAGTATTAGATGTTGAATGAAGGGCAGCCTGCCCTGGACAACTACATTAAGGTGGTCTGTCTGACTGTCACACCACTACCGGGTGGAGAATCTAACCTCACATGCTAAACAGTACCATAACTCCTCTCTACACCACTCTTGCCATAGTCAAGTGGCTTGTGACTCCAAGATTTACTCCTATAAATGCGAGTGAGACACTCTCAGGGGTAACACAATTGAAAATTGGGGATTTTTGTTTGTAATTTATGTGTGGACGTACGTATGCCATTTGTACTTTGACCCTCGCATATTTTTGTGTTCGCTCCGTGTTCGATCCCATCCCAAACTTCACTAAAAGGAATCCTCCGGTTTAGCAATCATTACCAGAATCACCCTAGAAAGCGAATTATTTACCAATTTGAATTCTTTTTGCGAATGCAGTTAAAACTCAAAAACTTGTGGGAGCTCCATTTCTATTTGAGTTAGTGGCGGTGGTAAGTTAATACGCTATTTGTAAGTTATAAGCTGTATGCAACAGTATTTACTTGAAAATTCATTGCTCCACTAGACTAACCACGAAGGTTAAGTCTTGCGTAGGTATGTCAGTTGTGTGAAAGTATTGTGTATTACAACTACTAAGAATATCCCTTCCCTGTTGCATTATCTGCTCCACATCCCTATTCACATGGAACTTCAAAAGTTGGCATTAGCTATTAATAGTAACAGTCGGTGTGCCTGGTGGAGGCAGCAACAGACACAAGTGAGAAGGAACATGTCCTGATCGCGTGACGGGGTAATTGAGTGAGTGCCATGCAGATGCATATGTGAGCCTGAGACAGATAGGCAGTGAGCCTGAGAATACATAGGCAGTGAGTCTAAGAATACATGGGCAGTGAGTCTAAAAATACATAGGCAGTGAACCTGAGAATACATAGGCAGTGAGCCTGAGAATACATAGGCAGTGAGCCTGTGACTAGATAGGCAGTGAGCCCGAGAATACATAGGCAGCAAGCCTGAGAATACATAGGCAGTGAGCCTGAGACTAGATAGACAGCAAGCCTGAGAATACATAGGTAGTGAGCCTGAGACAAGATAGGCAGTAAGCCTATGAATAGATACATAGGCAGCGAACCTGAGAATACATAGAAAGTGAGTCTGAGAATACCTAGGCAGCAAGTTTGAGAAAACATAGGCAGCAAGCCTGATAGTGCATGCAAAAATAGATACATAGGCCCTGGGGCTCAGTGCAAGGTTACGTAGGCAAGTCTGATAGTGCAAGATCAGATGGCAGTGAGAGAGTGCACAGATAGAGTATGACGATGTGCAACTAGTTGGCAGCAAGTCTGAGTGTGAGGATGGGTAAGAATAAGAACAAATACTACTCAAGCATGACAATACATTGGTGGTGAGTCTGGCTGTGGCAAGGCAGCACACTGAGTGCGAGATAGGTGGCGAACCTGATAGTTGAAACTAGATATCTGGATGTGGGACTAGATAGGTGGCTAGAATGAGAATTGATAGGCAGTGAGCCCGAGAGTGCGCACGAATACATTGGTGAGCTAGAGAGCAAGAATGCTTTAACAGCATTGGGTGTGAAAACAGATAGACAGTAACATGAGTGTGAGAATAGATTGGGTGTGAAAACAGATAGACAGTAACATGAGTGTGAGAATAGATAGAAAGTGAGCCTGATAGTGTGAGAATAGACAGGCAGCGAGCCTGAGTGAGAGTGAGAATAGATAGGCAGCGAGCCTGAGTGAGAGTGAGAATAGATAGGCAGCGAGCCTGAGTGAGAGTGAGAATAGATAGGCAGCGAGCCTGAGTGAGAATGAGAATAGATAGGCAGCGAGCCTGAGTGAGAATAGATAGGCAGCGAGCCTGAGTGAGAGTGAGAATAGATAGGCAGCGAGCCTGAGTGAGAGTGAGAATAGATAGGCAGCGAGCCTGAGTGAGAGTGAGAATAGATAGGCAGCGAGCCTGAGTGAGAGTGAGAATAGATAGGCAGCGAGCCTGAGTGAGAGTGAGAATAGATAGGCAGCGAGCCTGAGTGAGAGTGAGAATAGATAGGCAGCGAGCCTGAGTGAGAGTGAGAATAGATAGGCAGCGAGCCTGAGTGAGAGTGAGAATAGATAGGCAGCGAGCCTGAGTAAGAGTGAGAATAGACAGACAGCGAGCCTGAGTGAGAGTGAGAATAGACAGGCAGCGAGCCTGAGTGAGAGTGAGAATAGACAGGCAGCAAGCCTGAGTGAGAGTTAGGAATAGATAGGCAGCGAGAGTGAGAATAGATAGGCAGCGAGCCTGAGTGAGAGTGAGACTAGATAGGCAGCGAGCCTGAGTGAGAGTGAGAATAGACAGACAGCGAGCCTGAGTGAGAGTGAGAATAGACAGGCAGCGAGCCTGAGTGAGAGTGAGAATAGATAGGCAGTGAGCCTGACGGAGTGAGAATAGATAGGCAGCAAGCCTGAGTGAGCGCAAGAGAATAGATAAGCAGTTGATAGTGAGAGAATAGACAGGCAGTGAGCCTGATGGAGTGAGAATAGATAGGCAGCGAGCCTGAGTGAGAGTGAGAATAGATAGGCAGCGAGCCTAAGTGAGAGTGAGAATAGATTGCAGCGAGCCTGAGTGAGAGTGAGAATAGACAGACAGCGAGCCTGAGTGAGAGTGAGAATAGACAGGCAGCGAGCTGAGTGAGAGTGAGAATAGATAGGCAGCGAGCCTGAGTGAGAATGAGAATAGATAGGCAGCGAGCCTGAGTGAGAGTGAGAATAGATAGGCAGCGAGCCTGAGTGAGAGTGAGAATAGATAGGCAGCAAGCCTGAGTGAGAATGAGAATAGATAGGCAGCGAGCTGAGTGAGAGTGAGAATAGATAGGCAGCGAGCCTGAGTGAGAATGAGAATAGACAGGCAGCGAGCCTGAGTGAGAGTGAGAATAGATAGGCAGCGAGCCTGAGTGAGAGTGAGAATAGATAGGCAGCAAGCCTGAGTGAGAATGAGAATAGATAGGCAGCGAGCCTGAGTGAGAGTGAGAATAGACAGGCAGCGAGCCTGAGTGAGAGTGAGAATAGATAGGCAGCGAGCCTGAGTGAGAGTGAGAATAGATAGGCAGCGAGCCTGATGGAGTGAGAATAGATAGGCAGCAAGCCTGAGTGAGAGTGAGAATAGATAGGCAGCGAGCCTGATGAGAGTGAGAATAGATAGGCAGCGATCCTGAGTGAGTGAATAGATAGGCAGCGAGCCTGAGGATAGGAGAATAGATAGTCATCAAGAGAGATAAATAGACAGGCAGCTGAGCCTGAGTGAGAGTGATAATAGATAGGCAGCGAGCCTGAGTGAGAGTGAGAGAATAGATGACAGCAAGCCTGGGCGAGTGAGAGTAGACATGCAGTAAGCCTGATAGTGAGAGAATATGAGCCTGATAGCGTAAGACTAGACAGGCAGCGAGCCTGAGAATGACGGTCGTGAGCCTGATAGTGCAAGAATACACAGGCAGTGAGCCTGAGAGTAAGAAAATAGAGACAGGCAGCGAATGTGATAGTGTGAGAATAAGTCCAGTACCAATAGCGTGAAGGGCAGTGTGCCCTGCATAGACACTATTAAAGGGCCCCCGGTGGACCGTCACACCTCTAGTAAAAATATAACTACAATATGCACTAGAACCTCCTACCTATGCTCTATATAATGCCACACTGGCCATAGTGTAGTGTGGCTTATGAGTCCTAACACACATCCAGCACTAGTTCATTCTCTAATCTCTCTCATCATGTAACCCCTATTTTCTCCACCTCCCTTCTCATGTAACACTCACATCAGCATAAATCTCAATTACAGCATGCACCTGACTGATTCAGGAGTTTCTATGCTTTCGAGAAAACTGATCACTTTGACAGAGCCAATCTTGGCAATACCGTGAGAGGGTCGGGCCATTACTAAATACTGCAGATCCATTACTAAATACTGCAGATAGTTACTAATATGCAATGGACAATGATGATCATAAATTTTGCATGAAGGTTAGAATAAGAAGAGTGGGAGCCGGCCATGCACCCCACACCTGTAACGAAGCCTATGCCTGACCATAATGAGGGTTGGCAGCATGCTCTCAGTAACAGCATCAGAACTATAGTCCAACTCTTAACCTAACTGCACTAGTTAAGCAAGGCAAATGGACCGGCAGCATGCCCATGTATTATCAAGCCATAGAACTCCTGTTTTCGGCTGATTACATCTGTAAGTATCTATTGTGTATGAAAGGCCATAAGCCGGGTACTGATGATTTCACAATGAGGTGGTGGCTTGATGATGTAGATCCTATATATCCAACCTAGCTAAGAAAGCTAATTATTTAGAGTACAGACAGTATATCTCCAGCCACTTACTATTAAAAAAAAACAAAAACTACCACTGATGAGCAGTCATCCTTAGAGAGCTAATAGTGTCGGGTGAATCAGCCATTCTGGCAAGGCAGTAACAGGTAGCTGCTAGGCTTAGGCTACAAGCACTGAGAACAGTGGCTATTAGGACTAATGTAATTGTGCCCGGGTGCCATTGCTCCACATGTGACACACCACATGTGACCACTTAGCCGCATGGTCGCAGTATTTGCAGGTCCTCTGCTGACCTTTACCTGGGTTCGGGTGATGTGATGGTGGGCTACATCTCCGTTAACTTACTCACTCATCACATAGTTAATTGAGGCTTAATTAGTGTGGGTAAAACCCCTAAGATAATAGCAAATTTTTCTCGTTCTAACAGCCAATAATTATTTCAGCCGAGAATGACTGACTACTCACTAAGATTGTCAACATCTTGCGATAGTACTGGTCTCATATACTGATTACATAACTTGACATACACATTTACATGTATATTTATTGTCATACAAACACTTGTGTCCTAGGTGACCACAACAAGCTAGCCAGAGCCACTAACTGCTCTGAGTGCTGGTGATACATTCTAGCAATGTAGACCTATTGGAACCAATACTTCCTTATATTACGAACACACTCTAGAGAACACTCACTTGCCATCATTACAGCAGTATCAGGTAACTCCATGATCATATGCTGACACTTCTTGAGCCATCATTCACAGCTGGTCTAAGTCAGAGACATCGAAAGCAGCTCCACCCACTCCATCCCACTACAAAGAAAAGCAATAGAAAAAGAAAACACACTGAAGTGAATAAATGCAATCATGAAATTTCAACTCATATTCTGCAAGCTAATCCCCCCAAGAAATTGTTAGAAACAGTTCGAGAGGTATAGAGCCACAGGGAAGAAATCTCAGCTCTATCTAAATGATAGACCTTATAATAAATAAAAATGCATTATCCTAAATTAGATAAACTTAGCGGAAGATATAGAGTATGCAACAGTTGCAAATCCCCGATGTGTGGACAGTGTATATTTCACATGGGCCTCAATTTGGTGGACCAGCATAAAGGAAAAAAATTGCATTCATTGAAAACATCATATAAGAAATTGAACATCTGAATAATTCAATATTATCCAGGAAATCCCATCATATTGAACTACTGCAAACTAACCACTGTCCCTACGATAAATTTATCTCTAGCCAACTCTCAGATACATTTCTGAGGATCTCATGATTGATACTGATTGTAGACATGTTCAATACACCCTATTATCCCTACTATCATTAGGGCTCTTCCGGCTTTTCACCCAGGGGGGATCTAAGTTAGACAGCAATCGATATTTTAAATTAATCGTGCAATATACTTTATAAGATGTAATTCTGTACCAAGACTTAGAATAAAATATTACCCCCATTCTCTTTTTTTTTGTGTGTGTATTATTTATTTTTCTAAGCCTTATACCTTAGCCACTTTCATCATGTATACCACTGTTAATAACAACAACACAATCTCACTAAGTACTATGGAGGTTGGGGGGAGGAATTTTATTAGGTACAGTGGCTGAGTGTTTACTGTCATGCTTGTAATCACAAAAAATCTTACCTGCCGATGACATGGAAGATGTATATGGATAAGAAAACCAAAAAGGAACATGTTTTGACTTTGTTCATGTTAAGTTATTGAATGTGCTTCATTATTACCTTTTCAGTAGGTAACAAATTAACAATTTCTAAATTTAATAGTACGGTGCGAAATTGCCCATTAAAATGTATGGGGAAAATAGCTGTTCAATTGAAATCGCACGGGGAAATGAAATAGTGCGTAACTAAGTGAAATAGCACGGAAACTAAGTGAAATACCACAGCTGCTAAGTGAAATAGTATGGATAAGTGTGCATGCGTGCAGCATTAACCTTGAAAAAGTACAGTTCGAGAGATTCTAGTTGGAGACAATGTCATTGTGTACCACAGAAGCTCTACCCATATTAGATGGAATTTTTTCAACATTTTAGGATGAGTTGTAGGCTGAACACGAAATTCCAGAGGAAGCTAATGCTGAAATACGAAGATAGTGAGTGACTAATACAGTGTAGCTACAAGTGCAAATGATAAAAAAAAAAGCTGGCCTACTATTAGCGAGTGATAGCACGTGTAACCTGTGCTATTAGGGATCAATAGCACTCATAAAGCATTCAAAATAGCACTCTCCGAGTACAATTTCAATTGCTTTACGAGTGATATTGATCCCTAATAGCATGGTTACCCATGCTATTGTACTCACACTAGTAATATAAAATGGTATTCGATAACCCACACTTTCAGCAACGAATTGGCAGCACATTAGTTCAGACAGTTACATGCTTAACAAGAGGGGGAGGGGAGAGGTGCTTAAAGAAAACTCTGTTTTTTTGTCATTGCAAACAATCTGTCATTCACCATAGCTCTACATGCAATTCATTAGCTATCTATTACATCAGAGTATTTAGTACACTTACTTGTTATCACACAGCATAAGTGAATTCCTGCCGTTGTAGTCCTCTCTTCCGTTATCATCACTCACCAGTAGCACAAAATGCAACCTAGCCAACAACGAGCAACCAACCACGAGCAACCAACCACGAGCAACCAACCACTACCTACTTCAATCTTGCAGGGTCACCAAGGACAACTTCCACAGAGGTCGAAGGTGAAAGCTGGCACCAAGAGCGCGCGCAAAGACATTGCGTGAGGTCAAAGGTGAGGGTCAGCCGTTCTGCACATAACGTCTTTCGTTTAATTCTATTCGCGTGATTCTTCCAATAACGCAATACTTTACATTCTGCATTTTGGGTGTGGTGGGTCAGAGATAAACAGAGAATGTGGGAACGCTCAATTTTGGAAAGCAGTAGAATCTAGTCTGTAAGCCAGTTATGGCGGAAAGCCAGCCACGAGTTCCTACTGAGGATGAGGTGAGTACACATAGCTCCTCCCTAGCTGATTAATAGATCGAGTGTTTGACTTACCTAGTTACTAGATCCATTGTTTGTTTATTAGATCCAGTCTTTTTCACTGGCCCACTGTTTGTATAGATAACTTTTACAAAAGGTTTGAAAGAAGGGAAAACACTGCTACCTACACACATGCCAAGTGCTTAGCATAATTTCAAGCATAATTTTTCCAAAAACTGAAATAAAAAAATAGATAAATTAAAGTCTGAGCATTCGATAAAACTAGGCATCAGCAACTGGAAAAATAGAGGGGAATTTATGTCTGAGCATGCTCATAAAAATACTAACAACTGGAAAAGAGAGGGAAACTAATGTCTGAGCATGCTCACAACAAATGCACTGGCAACTGGAAAAAAGAGAGGTAAAAGTCATGTTCCTGAGCATGCTCTTGAAAATAAACACCAGGTTCTTTTTATGAGCATGCTCAGACATGACTTTCCCTCTCTTTTTTTAGTTGCTAGTGTGTTTTTGAGGATAGTTAGACAAGACTATCCCTCTCTTTTTGCTATAGTTTGTAACTATTTTACTCTAGTCATTTGAAGTCTATAATAGTTTGTTCCATTTGAAGTCTAGTTTGTTCCAGAAATACGGTAAGTTGTGTGTTAATAACACATAAGCACAATATATATTTGTTGTAATGTTATTTATCTGCTTAGTTGTTTTTTGGGTTTTTTTTTTTGTTTTTTGTTGTTGTTGCTGTTGTCGTGCTTGTTATCGTTTTATTTAAACTTTCTTACAATGTGTATTGAATTTGTATTTGGGAGGTATTTGTATTTTTGTGCACTTTTATTACGATTATGTTTTTTTGTAATTTTTTAATGTGTATGTTTGTGTTAGAAATTTTATAAACAACAGCAGGTATCTTTCGAAAAGAAAAAAAGCTTTTTTAAAAAAAATTTTCATTGCATTTTGACTAAACAGTTAGTACCACTACATGAAAATTTTAACAGTCCAGTTTTCGTTTCTGTTGATTTAGCTACTACAAGCTAGAATTCTTCCACAGCTATATCTGTAAGCTAAGGCCTTGTACTACCTTCTAAATGCTATAGGGATCATGCTAAACAGCTTGCACAATTAAAAAAACTGACTCGCTTCAATTAAGCAGACTGACTGTATTTTTGCTGAACTTGCTGTTCTGACAGGTTCCTACTTCTTAGTCTTTCTACCAGCTACAGTTGGGGCTCTAGAAGTAAGGATATCTAAGCCACTGATGGCCCCAATATTTAAAATAGCATCTTTTTTTTTCATTCCTAGAAGTGATGCATGCGGTAAACAGTGAAGATTAAAATATTAACATCGTCAAACCAAAAAACTATATTTTATCAACTACCATATCGTTTTGTTTGTTTTTAACCCTCAGCGCGCATGCGCCCAGAGGGTTACAGTAGTCCTAGTGTCATTCATTCATTCATTCGTTCGTTCTGTCACTCTGTCTGTCAACAGGCACTTCTGGAAGGTAGGAACCAGCCAGGCTCTGAAAGCGGCATCAAACAGCAGTATTTCACGAAGTAAGTTCCTTTAATGTGCCAGAATTTTGATTTTGGACTTCATTTTCCAGAAAAAAGTGAGTCTTTCCAGAGCCTTGCGATCGTAGGCTTACAGCGGGAACCGCCCCTTAAAAAACGTGCTTGTCACGTGAGCCAGCTTGCAGGTTGCAAATCACTTTTAAATAGCTAACAATTACCTGCGTTCAGCGTGCGGTGTTGCGCTGCGTAGTTGTTGAGTGAGCAAGTACCTAACCTAGAAGTTGGTGGTTCAAATCCTAGTCGACGCTAATTTTTTTTAAATTTTTTTAAAAATTTTTTATCCTATTTTCTTTTCTTTTTTTCCTTTTGTCTTCTTGCCTTATTTTTCTTTATTTTCCTCTTTCTTCCTACTGTTTTTCTTTCTTTCCTACCTTTTCCTTTCTTTTCCTCTTTCTTTCGTGTACTGTTTTTCTTTCTTTCTTCTTCCTTTTTCTTTTCTTCCTACCTTTTTTTCATTCATTCTTCTTTCTTTTCATACTAGCTAACTAGCGCTGAGGGTTTGCACTTCAGTGCTCTAGTTTCTACTATAGCTCCTGTGCAAAAATAAAATCATTCTACTGAACAAAATTGAAAACCTATTTTTTCTGGTGCCTACTGTACATTATTTTAGCACAGGAAGAAACAACACATTCTCTTATTATGTGTTTGGAATATTGTGTGTTTGTGTGCACATATTTACGCATTGTACCAGTTGTATGTTTGTGTGTTTGTTTATTTTAAAATTTCTCTGCATTGTTTTTTACTATTTTTCATTTATTAAAATATTATTGTATTGTATTTAATCATTGTGTGATAAATTGTATGTTTGTGTGTTAGCATGTCATAGAGTTGCTGTTGTTATCATTGCTGTATAGGAATAAAATTGTTTGTGTGTTTGTTTATAAGATATTTGTAGTCTTATATAAATTTGTTTGTGTGTTTGCATGTTAAAGTCTCATTTAAATAGCACTTAGTGCTGTTTGTTTGTGTGTTTGTTTATTTATCACTTTAATTATATATTTATTTGTTTGAATTTAGAGAGATCTCTATCCTCCAGTCTCACTTCACTGGGAGCACTGCCATACATGGAGTAAGTATGGCCAGCCTAGACAATGTGCAGTACTACGTGATAAACTGGTAGTTATGGATTATAATTATCTCACACTTCACATCTCTACTGACCTTCACTCATGGACTACTACTGATGCACCATATGCACGCTCGTCCCTAACTACCTACCAGTCTAAGTTTGTATTGGTTGGTGGATTTCATCCCTCTACTTATGAACGCACTAACTCTCTGTTGACTAGTACTACTGGTCTAGACTGGAAGCCATCGCTACGTGCCATGCCTACTTGTCGCTCCTGGCCATCATCAGTTAGTGGAGGATCACCAGAGGTCCTGGTCGTGGCTGGTGGGATGGACTCACATGGCAAGTACTTGAACGTAGTGGAAGTTCTACTCAACGACCATTGGACGACTGCAGACTCACTTCCTTCTTCATGCTATGGCATGCGATCAACATTCCATGAAGGCAACTTCTACTTCACAGGAGGAGATGGCAAGAGAGAGATTCTATTTATATGCAGTCTAGAGTCTATCAAAGCATCTGCTAGTAATGGCAGGACAAGAAGACAAACAATATGGAGGACAGTAACCACACTTACTGAGATCTTTGCTATTGTCTCCTATGTATCGAATATAATCGGCATCGAAATCGATTCTACCATTAGAAGTTACTCCAACAAGACAGAGGAGTGGATTGAGACTACTAGTGAGGGAGATAGACCAGAACATGTTAGTATAGAGATAGCTATTGCAGTCTTGTCTACTGGACAGTTGCTGGTTGCTAATAGCGATGGAGTATACAAAGGAACTCTGTCAGGTTAGTGTAAGTAAATAGCAGCATCTCTAGACAGCCATCTTGCCTTCAGTGATATTGGCTTCTCTTTAGAATGTCCCATTTATAGATTGTATGGGAAACTAAAGTTAGTTATTAAAACTTGTACTATAGTATAACTAGAATATTATTATTTATTATTGTGTTAATTATGTTAAAACTAAATATTAATTATGAATTAATTATAATAAGTAAGGTAATTGATTGTCTTTGCCAAAATTGCAAGTGCTGGAATGCAGCTGCTTCTACTGGCAGCTGCTTCTACTGGCTTAGCTCCAGGCTATAAAACCAGCTGCCCACACTTTGTATTGCTGGAGCCAGCTAATGGTACTGGTGCAGTGTGTGGGTTACTTGTATAGTATAACCAATGGGACCTTAATACCTGTAATAAGTGTTTTGTTTGCAATATTTTATAATTCATATTTTATTTATGTTCAATAGCTTTCAAGTATGAAGATGCATACAAACACTTCATTGTTTCCAAAGAAGTGTTGGAGCTTCTGTCTTTAAAGTTTATGTCCCTTGGTCCTCCAAGACAAGGCAAGAGTACAACTCTCAGGAGAATTCAAAAAGAGATCATCGATCTTCTGTCAGCAAAAGAAGAGGAGCAGATTCATGGCAGCACAGGCACAGTACAGTGTTGCTCCAATATGCTAGTCCAAGGCAAGTCTGATCCAACTACAGCAGAAAGAACCACAAAGTGGACCATTGTAAAGAATCTCATTGAGGAAGCTTCTCTACTCTTTCACACTCTCAAAGATAGTTTTCATATTGAATCCACTTCTGAGGCTACAGCTGATTCCCATAGAGGTAGTGACACCAGGGCAGAGGTCAGTCAGGCTAGCAGTACAGGGCAATCTCACTCTGTGGAAGAGCCACCCCAACCTTCATTATTACAGAAGATGATGGCAAGATTGCAATCTTTTACCAGAAATAAGCAACCCAGACATAAGGGAATCACTCCACTCTCAACAGCACATGACCAACCAGCTGATCAGGCAGTATCATTACCAGATTATTCTGAAATAGCTGCCATATTCGAGACAGTGTCCAAACAACCACACTTTGCAGAAAATGTGAAGCATTCTTTTAAAGCTTTTTTGAGAATGGAGGACACCGGAGGTCAGCCTGAGCTGATGGACATGCTACCAGCACTCACCATAGGACCTGGCCTCTACTTGCTGTTCTTTAGCTACAAGTTCCAACTAGATGAGGAGTATCGGGTCTTTTATCAAAGAACTTCAGGAGAGACAACTGCACCAGAGAAATCTGAGTTTACTCTGCAAGAGATGCTTTTGCGTACTCTGGCCAGTATATCTTGCTTCAGTTCCTCCACCCATCTTCAACCTCTACCAGGACCAGACAACTCAGTCATTGGTGAGATACTGGAGTCCTCCAAGTCAGTAGTGTATATAGTGGGCACTCACAAAGACAAGGTTTCTGAGGAAGTCATCGCTACAGTCGACTCACAGCTTCAAAAAGTGATTCGAGACACAGACTCCTTCAAAAAAGGCATAGTTCAGTTCTGCTCAAAAGACAAGCTTGTTGTTTCTTTAGACAACATGGGAGGCGGAGTAGAAGAGATCGATCACTTGCATCAGCTACTGGAGAATGCCATGGAGAAACACTTTAAAAAGCTGAAAATTCCAGCTGTGTGGCTTCTGTTCAGCTTGTGTCTTCGCATGAGAGAAGTGAGGACAGCCAGCCTGGAGACCTGCTTGGCCTTGTCCCATGCCTTCAATATGGCACCCTACGAGACCAAAGCAGCTCTGTGGTTTCTTCACCACCATGCCGGTGTTCTGATGTACTTCCCCAGTGTGCCTGGTTTGGAGGACCTGGTCATCATTGACATCCAGGTAGTGTATGACAGTATCACTGGTGTCATTCTTAAAGCCATGAGCTTTGATAGCGTAGGTCAGGCCACATCCGAGAGATTCAGGAAGACAGGTCGATTTTCTATGATAGATTTGAAGACAGCTACAGCTGACATTTCAGGACATCTGATTCCACCAGAGCAACTGGTAGCTTTGCTTGCATATCTTCACTTGATAGCTGAGATTGCGTCAGTTGAATCTTCTTATACTAACTCAGTTTTAGAAAAGGAGAAAGAATACATCATGCCTTGCGTGTTAGAAAACACTAGTGCAAAGGAACTTGACCAATTCCACAAAGAATCTTGTAGCTCAAGTTTTGTGGAGCCTCTCTTGATATACTTCAGTAGTGGGTTTACTCCTATGGGACTCTTTCCTGCTGCAATGGCATGTCTCGTATCCAACAAGTCCTTCACTTTCATTGGAGAAGGAGTCAAGAAAAACATGGTGCACTTTATGTACGGATCTAAACGAATTCGTGTAACATTTATATCTCGATGCAAATATTTTGAAGTCGTAGTTTCGTGTGATCCTACTTTCCAAGACTCCATTCACCATGAATGTGGTGCTCTAAAACAAGAAATAGAAGACACTCTAAAGAAGGCTAGTTCCAGAATGAACTACAACAGCTCCATGGACTACCAGTTTGCCTTTGACTGTCGCTCACATGAAGGAGGAGGGAATCATCTCGGGATAGTTCATGAAGTCGAGTCTAATCCTTCAGCCATGACATGTGTCAACAATTCCCAAGGAATTGCACTTCAGAATAGACACCTCATTTGGTATGGACAGGTATGTAGAAATAGACTAAATATTCTAACTTGCAATAACTAACAATTATTTTATTTTGTTTAGAAATATGAGAAGAAAGATCCTGTGGTAGAGGTCTCTGAAAGTAAGTCAAGTTATTGTTTTTATTTGGTTTCATTATAAATGTTTTATTAATAGGTGGCAATAACTTGAGTATATTTCTGAGTGTGTATCCTGACTTGGTGCACTCAGTGAAGCCTTGTGTTATGACAGTAGCTGATCACTGCTACAGTATTGGACTCATATCACAGTATACCTATGACCAACTTCGTGAGCTTAACCTTATTAACGAAGACAGAGCAAGGACTCTTTTGGACAACATTCGCAGAGTCTTTCCAACGAGACCCTCAGCTCTCAAGGAGTTTGTTACTGTATTGTTCCAAACAGGAGAATGCAATCATTTAGCAGATAAAATACAGCGACAGCTCCAGTAAGTGTATTGTTATTATTGTAGTATTTAAATTAATATTGTATTGTTTGTGTAATAGAATTGTGGAATGAAGTCTGACAAAGCCACATGGACATATATTTTAAAACACTCATTGTATTGCACTTTACATTTTTGTATATTATATCCCATAATTCAAATTTACACATTGTTATTTTATTTTTACTGTAACTTTTAAATAAATTTTCATTAAAGAATGCTTAACATTGTGTTACAAAACATAGTATGTTATTGTCAACTAGTTAGATAGTTACCAATGGTCGCTCGTAGTCTGGTGTAGCCAGACCGTTTACCAACCACTACCCTGTATTATTGTATGGCTTGGTACTTTATTGAACCACTTGTAGAAAGGGTCAGGAGACATGGCCACATATTATTGCGGTGGTGAACTACCGGTAGCAAATTACTGTGAATGGCCCTCCTAAATAAAAAATCGAAATTCCAATACTGTCACCCACTGTTTCAAAGGAAAAGACCTGGCAACACTATCATCATTGAACCAGTTTACTTTCTATATAGTTACCATACTATTGCTGTTGAGCTTGTAGTCAGGTTTGTGGCTGTGATTTTTGAGGCTTTATTTACTCAATTCTATGTGGAAATTACTATAGATAACAGCACTTTAAAAGTACTGCCACGCCCCTTTACAGAATGAGAAGAGATAGTAATAATGGTAGGATTGTAAGCCTTTGTAGGGTTCTTTCCGTGCCACCAAAATAAAACAAACTTTTTGTCACCCGCACTTTATTTTGTATTTTATGTCTGTGAGACAGACCAATACTAGTAGCCCCACCTCCAGATTGCGGTTCCATTGTTTCAGTTCAGCGCTGCCCCAGAATTCGCCGGTACATCAACTTAACAAAATAAAGGGCCTATTTCTCTGCGCAAGTTAAAGGTGTATTCTTTTAGTATTTTACTGCTCGAGATCTCAAATAGTAAGTTACAGAAAAATAGCTGAAAATAAGTGCAAACTTTACTGAGTTGTAATGTCCTTCTAAAATAAGTTCAGTTGAAGATTGGCTGTTTCTTTATTAGTAGTTAGACATAAATAATAGTCTTCTAGCAAGTCTCCAGAGAGGGCTCTGGTGAAGAAAGAGCTGGGGTTATAATGGGGTATTTTTGCAACCTCAAAAGTGGTTTGTAAGTGTTAATTTTCTGTATGGAATGTGGTCTGATAATGGCTCTCTTCTGTGAGACTGACAATGAGACAGCCTGTGTCCTGTGATGTTGCTGCAATTTGTAGCTCGCTATCTTTCATCTTCACTGTACATGAACTTCCATTGTTGAAGGAGCAAGTTTTGTGGCACAGCCGTGTGCGATGATGTCCCCTTTAGTGAGAAAAAAATACAAATTGGAGGCATTCACACCAGTAATCAATATAATCAATTGATACAATTATACTGCATAAAATGCTAGCAAATGAGTGCCTTTAATATCTGTGTTTATATTTGTCTGTGTTTTTTTTTGACAGCATATGCTCATATCTCAGCTGCAACCGTAGGTACCACGCCTTCAATTGGTAAGTTATTTGAGCTTCTCAAAGAAACTCTTCTTGAATATAGCTTAATGTATAAGCAATCCCAAATATACAATTGTGATGAATCAGGAATGCCCCTTGAGCATAAACTCCCTCGTGTTATTGCAGCTAGGGGGTGCCAAAAATATTCGACAGGCAACAAAGCACAAATTACTATTCTTGGCTGTTGCAGTGCTACTGGTCAGACCATTCCACCCATGGTTGTATTTACAGTGTTCGGGACCAGAGGGACCAGATGCACCACCGAACAACCGCCAGTAAAGTGCATTTCTGTGTGTGAGTGTGCATGCTCATGCCCCCTTTGTGTCATTCCACTCATTAACACTTCTATTCACTCATTAACACTTCTATTCAGTCAGTTCTCTGTTCAGTTGCAGTTCAGTTCAGTTCAGTTGCTGTTCAGTTGTTATTAAAGATATATCTCTAACTGTAACTTATATATATAGCTAGCTATTCTAGCTACTACTCGCACTGTGCCTGTGCATGCTAGTTCTCCACAGGCTGGTCCTTCGGATTCTCCTGCTAACCCCGAGCTCAGGGACTTACAACCCCTGAACATTGGTCCTTCGAGCCGGATCTGGAACAGCAAGGCCAACATTCCTTAGCTCTCCTCTACTGTCGAAGTACTACTTAGGCTGTGCTGGCTCTACTAGTTAGCTAGCTACCTACGTCTCGTTTGATTGTTGACCTGCTGCAACCTTCAAACTTCGTACGCCGTCTCTGCAGACACCCTACCGTCTCTTCAGACACCATATCATCTCTTCAAACAACTCTACGCGTCTCTACTGAAGTTCCGACTCTCATCCATCCATTGACTCCTCATTGAAGGACGCCAATTTTTTTTTTTTCTCTCTCGGGACTCCTCCCACATTGAAAAAAAATCCTACTCTCCGATCGACCCTTTCCCGGTTCGTTGGCGCCTCTCTGCCTCGGCCTTGGTTGGCGCTTCTTCAACAGTGTTCAAGACTACGTCGATTGCGTGAGCTGTAAAAAACAAAACAAAACAAAGTTGCAAGTTGGACTACTTCAGCCTGCAGATCCCTTCAGTATTTAACAACATCTTCAAGACTTCTCCTGTAATTTTACTTCATTCCAGCTCCCAACCACCATGTCTGATGTTTCTCGTGCGAAGACCAGACGTGCTTCTGCTCGTGGTAAAATCACCAAGCTTCTTAAAATGATTGACAAACTTCTCTCTGACAATGTTAGGGAGCTCCGTCCTGATGAACTTCAGAGGAAACTTTCACAGATCAATGCTGCTATCACAGAAGAACAGGAGGCTCAGGAACATCTTCTTGAGCAAATGGCTGTGGAAGGATCCACTGAAGAAGAAATTCAGAAGGAAGTCGATGGAAACCTCACCATTGAGGCCACCTACGACGAACGCATAGATGAAATCACTGAAGCCATTCACATGAGCACCCAACTTCTCCGCTATCAGGAGCTCATCACACAAGCTGAAACGTGGCTCAACTATTCAGCCCCTTCATCCACTGAGTTCTCCTCTACTGGGAACAAGATTGTGGAAGGCATTCAAGCCCTCATCAGGAGTCTTACTCCTTACTCCTCTCATGCCGTCCTGGGTCCACTGTTGGCTACTGCGAAGGATGTGCTTGAGAAGGTGCTGATCAACCTAGCAAAGAAAGCACCGACTTCCACTACATCTCCTGCACCTGAGGCTGCTTCCTCTGTCAGGAGACAGGCGCCATACTCTATCAAAGCGCCAACCTTCTCTGGGAAGCCCATGGACTTCCCCCAGTTCTACGAACGGTTTACTGAAGTCATAAAAGCGCATTGGGAACACTACACAGATGGGGACCGTTGCTGTCTCCTAGCTGATGCCATGACTGACCCTTCAGCCAGAGAGCTTGTGGAAGACTACTCTTCTACAGGCTATGATTCAGTACTCAAGCAGCTGAAGGATAGGTACGGGAGGGCATCTGCCATCTTTCCAAGATATGTGGAAGATCTTGTAACCAGGGCCAGGTATAGCTACACCCAAGAGTCGATGATGCAGATTATCAAGCGGGTTGAACACACTCTCGAAGCAATGGCCAAGGTGAAAGGAGCAACCATCGGACAAGTAGCAGTGGCATTAGCCATCCGGGATTTCGATGACGAGCTTGCTAAAGAGTGGGCTAAACATCTTGGCCCCTCTGATCAAATCCCGGATGTTGCTGATCTGATGAAGTTTGTGCGTCCACTCTCCCACAATTTGCCCTCCAAGCCCAAGTTTTCAACTTCTTCTCAACAACAGTCTTCCAAACACTACAAGAAGGAGGACAACAACAACCACAACAAAAAAGCAGCTGCTTCTGCCAACACTTCTCCTAAGAACTGCCCTCTCTGCAAAGGGCCTAACCATGGGTGGACCAGATGCCAGGTGTTCCAAGATGCCGACAACAACCAGAGATGGCAATATGTACGTCAACACAAGTATTGTGCCAACTGTTTGCATGGCAGCCACCAGGTGGGTAACTGTGCCTCCACCTACACTTGTCGCGTCTGTCAATCCAAACATCATTCCCTTCTTCACAAGGGAGATGATCCTGCCAAATCCAAACAATCTGCCAAGTCACTGCTGACCTCTGCCAAACTTCAACCTCAACAGTCTCTTCAGACAAACAGCTCCACTCCCAAACTCCTGAAGGGAGGCTTCATCCATACTGCCCTGCTCACAGTCTTCAACGGTGACAGAGCAATCACAGTCCGTGCTGCTATTGACTCGTGTAGTACTCATTCCATTATGACAGAGAAAGTCGCTTCTTACCTCCACGTCACCAGGTTCCCCATTAGTGTTCAGATGACTGGCTCCGTTTCTTCAGCTACTCTGAAACATGGCACTACCATTGGCATTCGTCCTGCCTTCCCCTCTCCGGAAAGGGTGGAGCTGGATGTTGCCATCACTCCTTTGCCATTCAGCTCCACCCCTCCAGACAACACAGAGGATGTGGTCAACAACCCCATACTACGTGGTATTCGACTGGCAGATGGTGAACTTGGGGGCCCCATCGATTTAATTGTTGGGACTTATGACCAACCTCACTTCCTGCTGAACGACCCCCTCAAATCCTGCCTACAGTCCCGAATCACTGCCGTCTCTACCATCTTTGGGTGGACGGTGGCAGGCCCCTCTACTGATGGAACAATCACTACTCTATCGGTGGAACTTCAACAAAACAACCTGGACACACTGCTAACCCGGATGTATCTGCTGGAGAAAGTTCCTGCCGTCTCTCGCTACAGCCCGGAGGAGGAGTCAGCTCTCCACCAGTTCAGGCATACAGTCCAAGTCCAGGCTGATGGACGCTACTCTGTCAGCTTACCAAGAGTAGACAATCCACCTGCTTTGGGAAAGTCACGTAAAATGGCCACCAGCCGCTTCCTAAGCAATGAGCGTTCACTCAAGAAGAAGGACAGACTTCAATCCTTCAACAAGGAAATGGCCTCTTACCTTGAGCTGAAACATGCAGAAGTAGTACCAGAACCTGAGTTGGGAAACGACCACTACTATCTCCCAGTCCATGGGGTTTTCAAGGACCACTCAACAACTACAAAGGTCCGCCCTGTTTTTGATGGATCGGCGAGAACTTCCACTGGGGCATCCCTGAATGACCTGCTTCTTCCGGGGCCCAACCTCTATCCTCACATCGAGGACATCTTGCTGATGTTCCGGCTACATCCCATAGCCTTTTCTGCAGACATCAGCAAGATGTTCAGGGAGATTCAGCTGCACTCTCCCTGTTCAGGTGCCTGAACAGGGACCTTAAGAACTCAATCATAATATATCACACTCTGTAGTAAACATTCCCATATATGAACTTGGTCGTCACTTGTACTAATCATATTCGTGCTAATCATATTCACAACACGTAGTCCCCAGACCCACCGCAGGTTTGGACTACGTGCTTCACATTTAATGTATTGTAATCTCTTGTAATGTTGTTGATAAGTATAAAGCCCAAACCTCTTACGTTTAGGGGAGTTAGCCACTTTAGGGGTTATTTGGCAAGGCTGCAATTGCCATAGGTGACAGCGGCTGCGCCGGTAACATTCCCAAGGCCATTGGGATCTTATCACCTGGTCCTTCGAACTAACACACACACCGCGAGCTCGGGATTTTACGCACCCCGAACATTGGTCCTTCGAGCCGGATACCTACTCCGTGGAAGGAATCAGTGCACAGCTCTGCTGGACTATCGAAAGACACTACGATCATCCGTCGCCATCTTCTCGTCTACTCGTTGTCGAGCCAGTTGGGTATAACTCTCATAGTTATCCGCTGCCTTCAAACGCCACCATCCTCATCTCTCAACCAAGAGCAACTTGCTCTACCGCCACTCATTGGTACCTCTCAAGCTCGGGTCATAGAAGCAGCACCTCAAGCTCATTCTCTCAGCCCAGCAATCGACTCTCATAGTCAACCTACTCTTCTCAAGCCATATTCAGACTATTGAAACGTAGCTTCTTAAGCTTTCAACAGTCAGTCCAACTCATACTATTTCGACTCGTTCATCTCGAATCTACTCGATCAACTACATTCCCTCATGGAAGAACTACAAGCTATCAAAGCCATTGCCTCTATGGAGACAGTAATGCTCAGACGCTCCGCACGCAAAGGACGTCTGACGCGAATCACCAACAAATTAGCCGACCTAGAAGCAGCCGATTGGACCGAGCTCCGAGCTGCCACTCTGGACCAGCTTAAGGAAGACCTGGCAAAGGAATCCAAGCTCTTCAGCGCCCTACAAGCTAGACTGGAGCAGCTACTGGAAGACGACGAAGACTCCACGGTAGAAGTCTTAGCCAGAGAGATCAATCAAGGCATCGAGTTCAGCGAAATCCACACTGAACTGATGCTCAGAGTAAAGTTGCTCAAGAAGACACTCACCCTATGCTCGGAGGCCACAGCCCTCCAGGACGAGGTCCACATCATCAAGGAGAACTACGACCCCTCCGAAGGAGAGTTCGAGAAAGACGCCTCCAAATTACGACATCGAATCAACAGCTTTTTACACGACAGTTCATCATCATCATCGCCCGTCGTCGAGGACTTCAGAAGGAACTGCAAGGATCATCTGACTGATCTCGCCGCTTGCCTCAGTCAAGGTCGTGCCAAGAGACGCGAGAGGAAAGAGCGTGCAGAGCTCGAAACCTCTCACACAGAAAAGCCTGCTTCATACAGAGGAACCAAGTTAAGGCTGGACCTACCCACCTTCTCTGGTCACCCACTGGACTGGCACCACTTCTGTGAGCTGTTTACCGCCGCACTCGACAGGGCCGGAGACGACTATTCGGAACGCGAGAGAGCATGCTTCCTCCTCAAAGCCATGCAGGGGAGTGAAGCAGAACAGATCGTCAAGTCTCATGCCACCTCGGAAAAGGGCTACACTAACGCACTCAAAGCCCTGAGGAGCCGCTACGGCTCGGCGAAGAAAGTCTTTCCCCACCTCGTAAGGAAAATGATGACCCAGGACAAAATCCACTTCAATCAGGACGGATTTGCCAAGCTACGGCAGAACTACACGCTTCCACTCCAGGCGATGAAGGAGCTGGGTTGCACCGACGCTTCTCAAATAGCTGCAGCCCTGGCTCTCTCTCAGTTCGATGACAGCCTAAGGGAAGAATGGACGAAGTTCTTCAAGACATCCAGTGCCGTGCCTACATTATAAGAAATCGAAGCTTTCGTAGAACCCCTGGAGAGCAATATACAAGCCTTGACACCAGTAATCCGCAACGAGCCTGCAGTCCTGCCACCAAGGAAGACTGCTCCTCGTCACTTCAAGGGCAACTCGATGGAGTGTCCTCTGTGCAAAGAACAGCACAGGCTATACAAGTGCCCTGTCTTTCTCGGATACGATGTAGACAGGCGCTTCAAATCTATCAAGGACAAACGCGGCTGTACCAACTGCCTGTCCACCAGTCACTCTACCCAAGACTGTACATCCTCCTACACATGCAGAGAGTGCGACGCCAAACATCACACTCTCTTGCATCGATCATCCAAACAAGCTTCGACCAAGACTTTCACCACGAACAATACCTCGTTCAACAAGTCTGCCAACGATCTCATGGCCATTGGAGAAGCTGATTCCACTTCTACGTCGACCACGCAAGAACCTCCTAAGATTTCCTTCCTCCACACAGCTATAGCTAAGGCAGTGCATGAGGACAGAGAGATCGACCTCAGGATAGCTCTCGACACAGGAGCTTCGGCCTCCCTTGTCACAGAAACTGTAGCCACTCAGCTCAAGCTCAAGAGACACCCCAGACGCTTGAACATCAAGGGCGCCTGCGGAGGAGGAGTCAGCCGCCACTTCGTCGAGATAACACTGAAGTCTATACTTTATCCGGACAAGTACATGACTACCAAACTTCAGGTGGTCAAAAGCTTGCCCGAGGTTCCTTCTCCCAGGGACATCGAACAAATCAAGGCTGAGCCTCATATTCAAGGCCTGCCCTTGGCGGACCCTCACCTTGGGGGAAAGCTGGATATCCTTCTGGGAGGAGTAGATTATACCAAGTGCCTCGTAGGATCTCTTACCACGGGTCTGGAGTCTGAAGTCGCCGCACAGCCTACGCTCTTCGGCTGGACAGTTACAGGACCTCTGGAGTACCAACCTAAGAACTCCTCCGTGCTCCAGATTCAAACGTCCGAAGACACCCTCAAGGACGATTTATCGCGACTCTGGGAGCTAGACAGAACCCCAGAATCTGCACACCTCTCTGTAGAGGACGAAGAAGTCACCCAGCACTTCCTCGATACTCATCGACGTGATGAAGACGGGAGATATGTCGTTTGTCTTCCTCGAATCACACCAACTCCACTCTTGGGCGCCTCTCGAAACTTAGCTGTTCGACGCTCCAACCAAAACGAGAAATCTCTAAAGAAGAAGGGAAAGCTGACAGAATTTCAGGCTGCGCTGGAAGAATACCCCCACCTAGAGCACGCAGAAGAAGTACCTAACGCTGATAGAGACTCTCCTCACTATTACATGCCCGTCCATGGCGTGTTTAAGGCCTCCTCAACGACCACCAAGGTCAGACCGGTGTTCGACACCTCTGCTCCCACTAGCAATGGAGTATCGCTCAACGACACCTTGAAGCAAGGCCCCAACCTCTATCCTCAGCTCACGGACATATTGCTAAAGTTCCGAAAACATACGATTGGCTTCTCCGCGGACATCAGCAAAATGTTCCGAGAAGTCAAGCTGCACCAAGACGAACGTGACGCCCACAGATTCCTTCTAAGAAACGAGCATGGCCAGCTCAAAGATCTAAGGATGAAGAGGCTCACCTTTGGGGTAAGATCATCACCCTATCTGGCTACTCAAGTCATTCGTCACCTCGCCGAACAACACTCCTCCTCACATCCCCAAGCCAGTAATGCGGTTCTGAAACACTTCTATGTTGACGACTACTTGGCTGGAGCCGAAACAGTCGAGGAAGCTACCCACCTTCGTGAACAGCTCTGTGGTCTACTCAAACTCGCAGGCATGACTCTCAGGAAGTGGCGTTCGAGTAGTGACGACTTCAGATCCTCCATACCTCCAGAAATCATAGAGACTGCAGATCTCCTCATCTCATCAGCGGAGAAACCCCTCAAAGCACTGGGACTCCACTGGAACGTCTCTCAAGACAGCCTATCTGTCTCCACACCTACAGTTCAATCAGACATCGAGTTCACCAAACGAAGTATCGCCTCTAACTTAGGCAAGGTCTATGATCTCCTAGGATTCTACTCTCCATACACTGTCACTGGAAATATTCTACTCAGGAGACTTTGGGAACTAAAGGTCGGTTGGGATGAACCAGCGCCACCCTCAATCCAAGAGTCATGGCAATCATGGACCTCTCAGCTCGACATCATCTCTCAACACTCCATACCCCGACGATATTCTACATCTTCAGCAACAGCTATAGCACACCACTTGCATGGGTTCGCAGACGCCTCCCAAGAAGCCTACGGAGCTGTGGTCTACCTACGACAGACCTTCTCCGACAATTCCTCGACGACTTCCATAGTCTTATCTAAGGCCCGAGTACTGCCGCTCAAGGAACTTACAATTCCGAGAGCTGAACTCACCGCGGCCCTCATTCTGGCGAAGCTACTAAAGTATTGCTCCAGTCTCCTGGACATCGATGCCATGACGGCATGGACTGACTCCTCTATCGTTCTCTGTTGGCTGAGGAAGTCACCATCGTCACTCAATACCTTTGTAGGGAATCGCGTCAAGCAAATCCAGACCCTTATACCCAACGCTCGATGGAGCCACGTCTCTTCTGCCTCCAACCCCGCTGATATGTTAAGCAGAGGCATGCCCGCAAACGCTCTCCTGGACGCCAATCTCTGGTGGAATGGACCTCCATGGCTCAACATTCCCCAAGAGGAATGGCCTCCGCCACAATTCAATCTGCCTGAAGTCATACCTGAGATCAAGACGGTGACACTCGCTGCAGTACCAGAACTCCAGGAAAGGCCATGGCAGAACTTTTCCAATTTTTACCACATGGTCAGGACTTCTCCTGGTGCAGAAGATATCTGCATAACTCGAGTTGTCCTTCAGATCAAAGGATCAAGACCTCCACACTCTCAACTTCTGAATGCCAAGCGACTGTAGACCACCTCATCGCTATGAACCAGCAGGAATCCTATCCTCAAGCCGTTCAGGCAGTCAAGAAGAGCAAGCAACTCCCCAAGGGTCACACCCTCAAGAAATATAACCTTTCGCTCAGCGACAGTGGTGTCCTCCTCATCTCAACTAGAGTAAGAGACCCACACAATCCTTCACGAGACAAAAGAATCATTCCACTCTCTATTCAATCCAACTTCACCAGACTACTTCTCTCATCTCTGCATCAGAGATACCTCCACCCAGGAACCAACACTTTGCTCGCTATAGTGAAGGACACCTACCACATTCCCGGGATCAGGAATTACCTTAAGGGACTTAGCAGACGTTGTACTAAATGCCAACGGGCGTATCAACAAGGCACAACTCAACCCATGGGACTCCTACCCCAAGTCAGAACTACTCCAGCTGCTCCCTTCCTTCACACTGGTGTAGACTTCGCTGGACCTTTCATTACCAGGCAAGGATACACCAGGAAGCCGGTTAGAGTCAAGAGCTACGCCTGCATCTTCATATGCATGGCCACCAAGGCTATCCACATTGAGCTTTGCCTCAGCCTCTCCACGGACGAATTCCTCGCCGCACTAAGGAGATTCTGCTCCAGGCGTGGATGCCCTGATTCGATGTATTCGGACAATGGCTCGAACTTCATTGGAGCTCACGCAGAACTTCTGCATATCCAAGAACTACTCAAACGATCAAAGACATCTCTCTCCCACTTCACAACTCAGAATAGCATAACGTGGCACTTCTCTCCTCCTAGAACCCCTCACGCAGGTGGCTTATGGGAAGCTGCGGTGAAACAAATGAAGCTCCTTCTCAGGAAGCTCGTCCAGCCGCATCAACTCAGGACTGAAGAACTCTCCTCTATACTCATCGAAATAGAAGGTATTCTGAACTCCAGACCCCTCGTCCAGATCGACTCAACGGATCCAGACAATTTAGCCCTCACTCCAGGACACTTCTTGGTGGGCCGGCCTATCAAGGCTCTACCTACGGATGTCCCATCCAAAGTCAAACTCTCCTCACTCCGCCGTTGGCAACTCACCCAGAGGCTCTCTAACGACCTTTGGACAGCATGGAAGGAGCATTATCTTCACACTCTCCAGACCAGGCAGAAATGGACCTCCACTCAGCATGTCTTCAAGAAGGACGACGTTGTTCTCCTCAAGGAAGACTCTCTAGGCTACAGACACTGGCCATTAGCAAGAATAACTAATATCTTCCCAGGCGACGACGGTGTTGTTCGCGTAGTGGAGCTCCTCTGTGGTGGGAAGATCTACAAGAGATCAACTCATCTCGTCATTCCACTGCTCAGCGAAGAGTCTTCGAAGCCAGCAAGTTGAACAGACCAAACTGAAAACGTGTCGACTACTTCTTCCCCCCCCCAGTATGTTCAGGTGCCTGAACAGGGACCTTAAGAACTCAATCATAATATATCACACTCTGTACTAAACATTCCCATATATGAACTTGGTCGTCACTTGTACTAATCATATTCGTGCTAATCATATTCACAACACGTAGTCCCCAGACCCACCGCAGGTTTGGACTACGTGCTTCACATTTAATGTATTGTAATCTCTTGTAATGTTGTTGATAAGTATAAAGCCCAAACCTCTTACGTTTAGGGGAGTTAGCCACTTTAGGGGTTATTTGGCAAGGCTGCAATTGCCATAGGTGACAGCGGCTGCGCCGGTAACATTCCCAAGGCCATTGGGATCTTATCACCTGGTCCTTCGAACTAACACACACACCGCGAGCTCGGGATTTTACGCACCCCGAACACTCCCGAACGAGACCTACATCGGTTCCTGACCAGGGACTCTTCAGGAAACATCCAGGACTGCCGGATGACACGCCTCACCTTTGGGGTGAAGTCTTCCCCATTCCTAGTGTCCTGCTACACTTGGCTGACTCCCATCAATCTTCCCATCCACTAGCTTGCCATTCCATACGAACACATTTTTATGTGGACGACCTCCTGACCGGTGCCAACAACCTCCAGGAAGCTGTGGCCATTAGAGAGTCTGTTTGCTCTCTCCTCTCTGAGGCAAACATGACTTTGAGGAAGTGGAGGACAAACAACGACTCCTTCCGCAACACTATCCCACCGGAACTAGTGGAAACAGCTGACTTGGAGATTCCAGCTGCCCAGGACTCTATTAAGGCACTCGGCATCCACTGGGAGGTTTCCTGTGACTGTTTACACGTTTCTTCACCTAAGCTGCCACAGTCTAGCACAGTCACCAAACGTATCATCTCTTCCATTGCTGCTCAAATCTATGATGTGTTGGGATTCTTTGCGCCCTTTGTAGTTATAGCCAAGGCTCTTCTTCAGGAACTTTGGCTCAAGAAGTTAGGCTGGGATGATGAGGTTCCTGATGACATTCTTCAACGCTGGCTCTCCTGGACCAAGGAACTTCCTCTCATCACAGACCATGCCATCCAAAGAAAGTACTTTGACATTACTGCCAAGGTTGCCTCCACCTCTCTACAAGGTTTCTCTGATGCCAGTGAGGTGGCCTATGGTGCAGTCATCTATCTACATCGTGTGTTTGAGGATGGCACTATTTCCACTGCTTTTGTCATGGCAAAGGCCAGAGTCAGACCACTGAAGGTTACTACTATCCCGAAGTTGGAGCTCCAAGCGGCAACTCTAATGACGGAATTGCTCGTCTACTCGGCAAGAATCTTCAACATCCCTCTGTCAAAGGTTCAGCCCTGGACTGACTCAACCATTGTCATCGGCTGGCTCAGGATGATGCCTCACGCCATCACTGAGGTTTTCGTCAGGAATCGAGTTGCTGCTATCCAGGAAGCCCTGCCAGATGCTTTCTGGAGGCATGTGCCTTCCAGCTCCAACCCAGCAGATCTTGCCAGTCGTGGCTGCAACGTTTCTGAGATCATCAACTCCTCACTGTGGTGGTTGGGCCCTACATGGCTCAGCTGCCCTGAACACAGCTGGCCTGCTACCAAGGCCACACCTCTGCCGAGGTCCTTGCCAGGGGTGAAGGCAGCAGTGCTTTCCACAGCATTGTTGCCTGTGGAGGTGTGGGACCTGTGGTCCAGGTATAGCAGCTACACTGCTCTGGTCCGGGTACTGAGCTGGTTACGAAGGTTCATACACAACTGCAGATCTACTTCTCCTCCAATCAAAGCACCCATTCTCACTTCTGAAGAGCTAGCAAGCAGCAGAAAACTTCTCATCCTGCAGCAACAGCACCAGTCGTTTCCAGAAGTTTTTCAATGGCTTAAGAAAGGGAAGTCCATCCCCGGTTCACACTGCCTGGCCGGGATGGTCGTCTTCCTAGACGAAACCACCAAAGACGAAACCTCCAACATCATTAAGGTCACTGGCAGAGTTAGAGCTGAAGCTTCTTCTAAGCCCCGAGAGCTCACTCCCCTTTCTCTCAAGTGCAACCTCACCAAATTGCTGGTCACCACAGAACATCAGAAACAATTGCATCCGGGCACTTCTATCCTCATCAGCATTCTGGGCCACTCCTTCTTCATTCCTGGTCTGAGGGCATTCCTAAAGAAGTTGTCCAAGAAGTGTGCCACCTGCCAGCAAGTCAATGCCAGGCCAATCTCCCAGCAGATGGGCTTGCTTCCATCAGCAAGGACTTCTCCTAGCCCACCATTCTCAGTGGTTGGAATTGACTTTGCTGGCCCCTTCATTCTGAAGAGAGGCCACACCAGAAAGCCAGTCAAGTTCAAGGCATACAGCTGCCTCTTTATCTGCCTATCTACGAAAGCTGTCCATTTGGAAGTTTGCTCATCCCTAGAGACGGAAGAGTTTTTGGCAGCCTTCAGACGCTTTGCTAACCGCAGGGGCACCCCCCATGCAGTTTATTCCGACAACGGCTCCAATTTCATTGGAGCCAAGGCCGAGCTTAAAGCAACACAACGTCTTCTGTTTAAGTCTTCAAATGCAATCTCCCACCACTCTGCCGCCAAGGAAATTGAATGGCACACAATTCCCCCTCGCTCTCCACACTTTGGAGGATTATGGGAATCTGGGGTTCGGGAAATGAAGAGGCTGATGAAGAAGATCATCTCACCTCACCCATTGCGTTTTGAGGAGTTTGAATCGGTGCTAATCGAAGTCGAGGCTTCCCTTAACAGCAGACCTCTTGTTGCCATGGGAACTACGGAGTCTGATACTGATTTGACTCTCACTCCTGGCCATTTCCTCATCGGCAGGCCTCTGCGAGCCCTGCCCTCCAAACCTGTAAGTACAGCACAGCTGCCTCACCTCAGACGTTGTCAGCTGGTCCAGCGTCTTCAACAGGACTTATGGAGCGCCTGGAAAGGTTTCTATCTGAGTCATCTACAATCAAGAAGAAGGTGGAAAGGAGGGAAGACAGACATCTCTGTCGGTGACATAGTCTTTGTAAAGGACGAAACCCTCGCGAAAGGACGCTGGCCACTAGCCAGAGTTACAGCCATCTATCCAGGCGAAGACGGGAAGACTCGAGTGGTCGACATCCAGTGCAATGGTTCTACATACAAGAGGAGCATACATTGCTTGGTGAAACTCCACCTGGAGGATGACACGACTCCGACCACTACTACTACATCCAGCTCTCCAGCTGCTACTACTCAAGCTGCGCCTGGCCCCCCAGCATGTTCGGGACCAGAGGGACCAGATGCACCACCGAACAACCGCCAGTAAAGTGCATTTCTGTGTGTGAGTGTGCATGCTCATGCCCCCTTTGTGTCATTCCACTCATTAACACTTCTATTCACTCATTAACACTTCTATTCAGTCAGTTCTCTGTTCAGTTGCAGTTCAGTTCAGTTCAGTTGCTGTTCAGTTGTTATTAAAGATATATCTCTAACTGTAACTTATATATATAGCTAGCTATTCTAGCTACTACTCGCACTGTGCCTGTGCATGCTAGTTCTCCACAGGCTGGTCCTTCGGATTCTCCTGCTAACCCCGAGCTCAGGGACTTACAACCCCTGAACATACAGAAAAGCATTTTTATCCTGATCTCTGCGCTGGTGATGTTCCTGGAACATTGTACGGCATGTCTGATTCTGGCTGGATTGACCAAGAGCTCTTTTCTGACTCTGGACATGTTTATATAGCTTTCAGCAAGGCATATTCAATTAGCGAGGTTTCTGATGTTAAATTATTGATTTTTATTATATTTATTTATTTATTATGTATTTATTATATGTGTATTAAGTTATTCCTTTATTTTATCATAGCTATATATTTACTAATAATTTATTTATTCATTTGTTGTATTAAATTTATTTTATTTTTCACATCGTATAGCTATATTATTATTTTTCTCCCCTCCCCAAAAACTTTATTTCCCCCATCCCTCCCCTAAACATAGCAAAAAGTTCAGTATGAATCCCTGTAATGTGCTTTCTTATAACCACTTGTCCATCAGTTCCTTTAAACGCATGTTCCAGTTGTCCGAGTCCCCTTCCTGTCAAGTCTACATTGGTCAATTGACTGACTGTCCTTTCTGTTGACTCAGCACTTGTTTAAGTCCATCCTGTTAATAAATCAACTATTGTATAACTCATGACATTTATCAAAACTAATAATTGGATCACTGACTGATTAATTTCAAAATAAGTCACAAGTTGATGCCTAATGGTGATGCACAGAATTGTTTGATGTAGAGTATAAGATATCACACAACACCATACACACGCACGTATGCACACACATACACACACACACTGTTGCTATCTTGAATGGTCAATGTTCTTGTCTCCCCCTGCAGGTATGCTGTTTTGTGGCAAAGTCGGCCACCCATGCCAAACTCGGAAAGAAGAGCTTCATCTCGTACTAGCAGCTTCACTTCACTTCCATTGCAGGTGAGATAAAACAGACTTTTAAAAGTGCGAAACACTAGATGTTGCAATGAACTGAAATGCCTTCCCTCTTGTACAGTGTAACTATGCCATTGTTTGAACCATGTGAGCTGAGACAGTAATAGGCAGTTTACGATTAGTTTAAACAATTTATGTGTTTGTGCTTGACTTCAATGCATTTCGGATCGTAACTTTTGTTGGTGGTACCCCACCCCCCTATTGTCACATGGTAATCACCTGAGCAAATAATTTCTTGCTGCCTGCAGTAGTTTTGCTTTGTTCTTGGTGGTTTACTGAAGTGCTGGAATTGGAGTTCCCCATTGAGACTAGCAGTGAGGTGAGTGTCTCTTGCTCGTTCAGCCTCTTCTATGAAGAAGCATTACGTCTATCATTTCATTACATGAACTACATATCTGCTTGCATGAAACCACGTATGTATAACTAAGTTATATAGTAGGGTAGCTTAGGGATTTTATAGTTACAAAATTGACAAAATCACCAAATTTTGTCAGTAGATAGGAGACTATATGGACTATCAGAAATGGTATGGCTGCAACCACAAATAACAACTGCAGTAGACTTATGGACATTAACAATAAAAAAACGCGAAAATTAGCGCGAAATTAGCGTGAAAATAGGAAGATGCTTTTTAAGGTGTGTAAAGCTGGACTATATGCATGTGTTAATAAGTCTAGTTATAGCTGCTACATGAATGCTGATTAGGCTACATGACAGGGCTTCATCTGGAGTACAGTTCATCTGGACAGCATGGCCCACAAGATTGACTGGAAACTGTGCATAGTCTGTCAGGCTAAGTCAGAAGAAGATTTGCGTTGTCCTTCTAGAAATGCTTTGGATGTGTACAAGAACTTCTTGAAGAATGTTGAAGAACTCCAGAAAATCAATTCTTTGCCAGTCAGAATAGACTTTGGAGATGAAGGAACAGCTACCAATTCTTGAGCAACAAAGCCTCATGGCACAAGCAGTGCCATCAAAAATTCAATAATTCAATGTTGGAACGTGCTAGATTGAAGAGGAAGAGGGAATCAACTGAAATTGAAGATGAACATCATTGTCCGAAACGTCACAGTAGCATGCTAAGGGACCTTTGCATATTTTGTGATGAAATCACAACAGAACAGCTACATGAAGTCACGACTTTGAACGTTGATAAGTCCGTTAAGGGTATGGCTACCGAGATGAGTGATCATGAGTTTCTTGCAAAAGTTAGTAGTGGAGATTTAATTGCTTTAGAAGCTAAATATCACCTTAACTGCTTGACAATGTATCGAAATCGATATCGTACCTTTTCAACACAAAACTCCTAAAAGCAAGCTAGAGGACGTGCATTTTCTGAGGTTGTTGTGCAGATAGATGATGCCTAAGTCAGGGTATTTACTCCTTTAAGTTGGGTGAACAACAATGTGGGGGCCTCGCTCTTACGTTCGAGGCCTTCGCACAACAGACTCTTGGTGGACAGCTTATAGTCCGCTGCCACCAGAGTTCAGCGACAATAATGTCTTAGGTTATAATTCTTAGATCACAAGTACTGAACTGAACTACAACACGTGGCAAGAGGCCTGATATACATATTCCTCTTGCCAACAACCAATCAGAACAACACAGCCAACACACACACTGTACGCATGAGCACAAATAAATATCCTGCAGAGTACATGCACAAGGGCTGTTCCTGCCCAAGGGCTGATTACTACACACAAATGTTAACACATCACACCACACACAAATAATGTTCTATTCTCTTCTCTTTAGTCTTCTTCTTTCTTCTTCATCCTTCTCTCTCTTCCTTCATGTGGGAGGGACTGGGTCTGCACTCCCACATCTCCCCCCTCCTCTTGAAATCTCTCCTTCCCCTCTTCATCCTCATAGCATCGGCTCAGGGTGTCCGCCACTACATTATCCTTTCCACTTCTATACTTGATGATAAAATCAAATTCTGCCAGCTTTAGAGCCCACCCGTGAACCCTCCTGTTACATTGTTTGCCGGCCGCTAGCGACTCCAAACTACGGTGGTCAGTCAGAATCGTAAATCTCTTCCCGTAGAGGAAGTAAGCGAAGTGGCGCACTGCCTCCACTACTGCCAAGCACTCAAGCTCCTGAGCGCTGTAACGTTGCTGAGCCCCCTTCAACTGTTGGGAGAAGAAAGCCACAGGTCTCCATTCCTCATCCCTCTGCACAGACAGCACCGCACCGACACCCGATCCACAGGCATCACATTCCAACATAAAACAATCCTCCTTCTGAGGAACACACAACACAACAGAATCAGACAAACAAACACATAACTCACGGAAAGCCTCGTCCATCAGGTTCGTCCACATAACCCTCCCACTCCCTGGACCAGACGTATGGGGCGTCAAAACGGCAGTCCAACGGTGAATGCCGCAGACGAACCGACGATAGAAACCCACCAGCCCCAGGAAGCCTCTTAATTGCTTCCGACTCCTCGGTTTTGGGTGCTCCAAGATCGCTCGCACCCTAGCCTCAGGAACAGAGACTACACCATCCCCAACAAGGTGGCCCAGAAACTCCAATTTTCTCTTCCCAAATACACATTTTTTTCTCTTAACCGTCAACCCTGCCACCTTCAACGCCTCGAAAACCTCCTCCAACTGCCTCAAATGTACCCTCCAACTCTCCGACACCACCAACACGTCATCAATATAGACTCGAGCGTACTCCCAGCAATCCTTCAATACCATATCCATTAGACGCTGGAAGACAGACGGTGCGTTTGTCAGTCCGAATGGCATCCTCTTGAATTGAAATTTACCAAACGGACAGACGAACGCTGTCTTCATCCTGTCCTCCACATCTACCACAACTTGGTGGAACCCTTTCTCCAAGTCTAGTTTGGATAGCACCCGACCAACACCCACTCTCTCGACCATTTCGTCAAAGCCGGGTATATAATAAGGTTCCCGGACAGTGACGGTATTTACTCTTCTGAAGTCTACACACAGCCTGATGCCACCATCCTTTTTCTTGACTGGCACCAGGGGAGAAGCCCAAGGACTACAACTCCTTTCGATTATGTCACTCCTCTCCAGCAGTTCCAACTCTCTCTTAACGTCCTCTCTTACACCTAGCGGCACCGAGTAAGGCGTCTGCCTAATCGGTGGAGAACTACCCGTATCGATCTTCAGTTGCACCAGACCAGTGCAACCCGGCTTCCCCACAAACAAACACTCATACCTGCTCAACAACTCTTCCAATTCAGACTCCACATAACCTTCACATTCACCACTCAGTACATTTCTCTCACTCGTTCCCTCTTCTAACACTACATCTATCCTATTCACTTCCAACCTCTCTTTGTATTCCTTTAAACAGTTAACGTGCACTACCTTAGCATGCTTCTCAGTATCTACCTTCCCAATTCTGTAATTTACCTCTCCCATTCTCTCTCTCACTTTATACGGACCTTCCCACGAGTCAGCCAGCTTGCTTTGCATGCCTGGCACCCTATACAATACTAACTGTCCTACCTTAAACTCTCTTAACTTACACCCTCTATTCGCATAATTCAACCTACTTTGCTTGCTCTTCACCATCTTTACAGCAGCACACTCCCTCATTCTCTCTAACCTCTCAGCCATACACCTCACCCACTCACACACATTTAGCTTCTGACTATCTACTTCGTACAACCCGTGATACAGCGCATCCAAGGGCGTTCTAACCCTATATCCGAATACTAAATCGAATGGGCTGAACCCGCTATCTGCATGGGGCATTTGCCTCAACACATACAGCACAAAGTTCACCTGTCCTACCCAGTCTACACCCTCGCTCACACACTTTCCTAATATCCCTTTAAACGTACCATGCATTCGCTCGACCGCCCCGTTCGTTTCAGGGTGATACGGCGAAGTCCTCATCTTCTCTATACCCACTAAACTACATAACTCTCTCACTACCCTCCCACAGAACTGGCTCCCTTGATCCGATAGCATCCTCTCCGGGATAGAGGTCCTGGAGAAGATAGCCCACAGACCTTCTGCTACGGCCTTAGCGGTGATGCTCCTAAGAGGCACCGCTTCAGGCCATCTTGTAGCTAGGCAAACGTATGTTAAGAGGAACCTACACCCACCCTTCCCTTTGGGCAGGGGTCCCACCAAGTCTACCGCTACGGACTCGAAAGGCTCCGTTAACACAGGCCTCTCCACCACTGGAGCCTTCCTGGGTTTGTGCTTGCTACGCACCTGGCATAGCCCACACGTCCCACAATGTTCACATACATCCTTACTCATACCTGGCCACACAAAATATCTGGCTATCATCCTTGCCACTTTCTCACTACCTAAATGACCCCCCTTATCATGCACTAACACCAAGATCCTCTTCCTAAAGCCCTTTGGTACCACTAGTACGTCCCTGAATTCATCCCAAGCTACGTACTGACCCTTAACCAAGACACCCTTCTTCCACACGAATCCCCTCTCCTTCTTTTCGCCTAACTCCCTCCATTCTCGCAAACTCTCATCCTCCCTTAACTCCTTCCTAAACTCTTCCCCATCCTTGCCTTCTCTCACTGGACCTACTTCACTAGCTAACCCTCTCACTTCTCTCTCAATCTTCTCCTCACTTACGTCTACTCTATCTAGTTCCACTGGCACACCTTCGTCTTCCTTTCCCTTCGTGCTCTCGGTCGCCAAGGAAGGGTCAGCTTCAACCTCAGTCTCGCCTACCTCGGATTCCCGGCTACCCGATCCTTGCACGTCCTCAACTGGCTCAATCACACTCCACTCAGAAACTAATGCATCATCCTCACAGGCGTCTAGTTGCTCTTCCTCCCGAGCTTGACTCCTGGTCAACACATTCACGGCCTTACTCTCAGACCTCCTCATCACACTACCCTTATGTTCTTCAATAGCACCCTAAAGGCTTCGCTCTCAGTTTGGTTGGTTACGTCAAAGGGCACGATGCTCACGACATCGTCCCCTATTCTATCGTCTATCACGGCCAACCTAGCAAACTCCAACCCTCCAATTTTGTAATTCACCACTGTGCTATCATGGGTCTTTGTGTTGCCATGTACATCAGCTATATGTACCCGGCCACACTCCAAGCTATCCTTGGTCACTAGAGACCTAGGAATAACTCCTATCTCTGCACCTGAGTCTATCAACACACTACACTCCTTGCCATTCACAACGCCCTTAGCCATATTACCCCTCTTTGCCCCTACTATAATCTTCAACACTCTACCCCCATTACTCTCCTTCTTAACCGTACTTCCCACTCTCTTACTCGGGCAGTCAGGGCTGCGGTGGCCCTGCTTGTTGCATGTAAAGCAAGTCACAACCCCACCTGTAGCCCTACTATTGACACTCGACCCACCCGATTTGCCCTTCCTGCATTCAAAGGCCCTGTGGCCCCTTTCGCCACAATTAAAACAATTCGGCATAAAGCTGCCTCTATCGCTCGACACACTTCCCTGACTCCTGACTCCACTATCTCTAAAGCTCTTGCTCCCACTATCAATACTGCTTCCCAACACCTTGTAAAAATTCCCTTTCATCCTCCCAGACATCCACGTCTCCCATGCATCTCTTATGTCTTCTAGCTTACTGAGTTTCTTACCCTCCAAGAACGCTTTGCCCCCAGGTGGTATAACTCGTCTGGTGAGTGCTGCGGCTAACGCCCCAACACATTCCTCCAGCGTACTGCACCCCTGTAGGACACCCCTACATACCTTCTCTATCACTTCCACTACTTCAGACACCGATTTGGTTTTAAGGGCCTCTCCTGTCAACTCAAAGAGCTGATGACCGTAGGTGAGACTCGTCTCTCCCACAGTCTTCAAGAGGACCCTCTTAACCTCATCATAGTCAGCCCCATCATCTCTCAACCCTGATATTCTATTACATAAACGTTCTGGCAGGCGAGGAAACAGCCTCTCTGCCCACCTACCCCTACCGATTCCACACTCAGACATTATTCTTTCGAATTTGTTGAGATACCCCAACAACTCATTTCCATCATTATACACTCCCAACACCTTTAGCTTCTCTGCCTGCAATTCTCTCCTCTCCCTGTTATCCTCCTCTCTCTCTCGCTTTCTAGCCTCTTCAGCTCTACTTCTATCCTCATCGTTCTCCCTCAACTTACTCAACAGCTCTAACATCTCCAGCCGCCTAGCTTTATCTGCCTCAGCCCTGCTGGCTGCCTCACGCTCTTCCTTATCCGCCATGTACCTCAGCAATTTGTCAACCTCAGACTCTCTTCCCATCGCCATGTTCTCCTCTGAATTTGATCCCGTCTTCTGTACTAATTCCTCTCTTCCTTGACCTTCCTCTTCTCTACTCCCCTCCTTTACTTCCTCTACCAACAAATGGCTCACCTCCGAACCCCCCTCGTCAGGGTAATGCACCCCGTCCCGAGATCTACTTGGGTACGGCGACCGTGAAACACCCTTTGGAGGAAGATGTGACGGCCGGTAAGTATCCTCGCTGTCCGCCGTTGGCGCACGCCGAACCGTCCGCTTCTTCCCACCAGCCACCTGATCCGTCATGGGAGGGAGAGTGTACTCGCCCTCTGAACAGACCTGTACAAAAAGAAAACACAATGATCACACTGGGCAAAAGACCCAATTAGAAATAGATGCACGCAGAGAGGTTTACAAAAGGTAATCACAATAAATCGTTCGCAACACAACACAACACCAATGGAATGGATGCCAGTCCCTCAGGTTCAGCAATACTGTCTGTGGTCCTGGATTCCTGTGTCTTCCGCCTCAGCTCCAACACTGAATGAGCTCCTCCGCCTCAGCTGGAAGCTCCTTATACGTGGATTGGTTTTAGCTCGAGTTCCGCAGTCCTCTTGCTTGGCTTGTTCTCCTCGAGACGTCTCCCAAGAAGTGTCTGGTTCCAGTCTCCCTTCGAAGTTCTTCGCTGGAAGGTTGTGTTTCGTTCGAATTCCTTCGTCCGAATTACACACGCCTAGTGGCTCGATAGGAAGTTCTTCCTTCTCGTGTCCCACCGGATGTTTGCAGTAGTTCCAACGCTAAGGTCTTAACGCCAGAGCCTACCACGGTTCGTAGTTCCGTCGGGGAAGTTCTTCCACTTCGGATCCCACCGCTGCCACCAATTTTCTGTGGGGGCCTCGCTCTTACGTTCGAGGCCTTCGCACAACAGACTCTTGGTGGACAGCTTATAGTCCGCTGCCACCAGAGTTCAGCGACAATAATGTCTTAGGTTATAATTCTTAGATCACAAGTACTGAACTGAACTACAACACGTGGCAAGAGGCCTGATATACATATTCCTCTCGCCAACAACCAATCAGAACAACACAGCCAACACACACACTGTACGCATGAGCACAAATAAATATCCTGCAGAGTACATGCACAAGGGCTGTTCCTGCCCAAGGGCTGATTACTACACACAAATGTTAACACATCACACCACACACAAATAATGTTCTATTCTCTTCTCTTTAGTCTTCTTCTTTCTTCTTCATCCTTCTCTCTCTTCCTTCATGTGGGAGGGACTGGGTCTGCACTCCCACAAACAACGAATAAAGTACTTCATCCCTGATGCAACAGTAAACAAAACCCGGTTTAAAGGTGAGCTTCTCGATCACTATAAGCAGCATCGAATGCAAGAACATTCTGATGGAAGACATGTTGTCCTGATTTTTCCTGATGGGATGAAAACAATAATGCAAAATGCTTGTTTTCCATCTCACTCTAAAAATGAAGCCACACAATTGGCTAGTGTTGCAAAGCTGGTTCGTAGTGAGATATCTAATATAAATAATTTCATGTTTGACGGCAATTTTGCCAATGACTGTCAAAAGGATTCGGTACCATATACATAACTTGAAACTCTTAATTTCAATGATCTTGTATGGTCCTTGTGTTGATTGCGTTGATACCCAAACTTGCCTTACTATATCTCAGTTGATTTTGTTTAACTACAAGAAAAAACAACAAATGGCAAAATCTGTGACTATTACCCATCGTCACACACTTGATCGAGAGCCCCCCCTTCATATATATATTGGCCTGAATATTCATTCTCATTTGCGCAGCAAAAAACTTATTGAAAAGTTTAGTAGTCTGGGTATCAGTATCACTTATGACCGGGTTCTCCAACTAGAAGAGAGCATGGCTCTTTCAATGTGCAGGCAATACCGCCTAAATGATGTTGTTTGTCCATCGCATTTGCAAAAGGGGCATTTTATAACTGGTGCAATGGGCAACATAGACCACAACCCGTCATCTACTACTGCTGACTCTTCATTTCATGGTACAGGTATTAGTATTGTTGAGTACCACTCTGAAGATACTGATACTATTGTTGAAGATGGTATCAACCTGCTGCAGATGCTACTGATGAGCTTTCTCTTCCAGCTTCCTATGCCATAGTTCCAGCTGTAGCTTTGAATGAAAGTAAGACATCTGTGCCAGCTAGGCTCTGTTTTGAATTTCATGGTAACCTAGAGAGTGCAAGGTTACAGGAGCAGAAGTGGCTCAAACATGCTATGATGGCATTAGAGTCAACCATGGAAGAGTACCAGCCAATGTCTTGGGCAAGTTTTCATGCTTCTCGTCAACCTGATGTACTTAACCAATGCAGTTCTTTTGCCACTCTTCTATGAGAAGGCAGATAGTCCAGCAATGATTAAGCATGCTATGGACATTCTGAAAATGTCACATATAATTATTATTTTTGAAAGTCAATAATGCAGTTTTACAAATAAAAGGTTGCTCACTTTCAAAGTTATGATGGTAAATATAAATTTTGGTAGGATCAATATAGACCACTCAAATTCAAATATTGGACACAAATATATATATATATTTTTAAATAAAACTTTGGCTCATTTCAAAATTGAGCTTGCAGCCTTAGATTTGGATAGTCTATGGATATACAAAATACTAAGAATTGTATTTAAACTTCCATTCAAAGTTTATCTTACATAAACTAATTTTGATCATTGAACGTCACTAAATTGGTTTAATTGGCTAATTTCCGTGGCTCCTTTCAAATTTGTGCTTGCAGCCGTGGATTTTTCTAGTTAGTATGATCATATAGACCACCAAAAAGAATTTAGGACTTTTGTCAAAGATGCAACTAAGTCCCCACTTTTTTCCTCTAAGCCACCCTACTAATACTAGTAGTATACATACTCTATGTAATCTTGATGTTTAATTGTGGTGTATAACAGAAGTATAATCCACATTAGACTGCCCAATGTATTACTTAGTGTGTAACAGCATCATTTAGTAGCTATACACATTAGGTGAAACATTGGACTTGAACATCATTTAGTATACACGCCAGGATAAAACATTGGACTTGAGCATCATTTAGTATAACTTGGGTTTAGTTTTAATTAACAATTGTGGCCTATTATAATAATAATTTAGGAAATGTAAAGCAGTATTAAGGATAGCTCTACTTGCTCATTGTTAATTCCCTCTTCAAATTGTATATCATCATCACTTTCCTGAAAACTGTTGTCACCATTTTTTAATATTCATCTATGAAATCACAGTCTTCCTCACTACTGTGGTCATCAAAGTTAAAAGGCACTACATGTTTCTTCCAACTTTTAGTGGTAGGGCAATAAAATCTATGATGATATACCAAACATTCACAGTGTCTGCAATATAATTTTTCATGCTTCCGAACTGTTTTCATCCTTTTTGAATTACTAGTAGTGGAATGATCACAGCTAGTGTTGCCAGCGATACAAGCTCCAGTCCTGCCGTTCTCTACGCAACCACTGTCGCCTGTCATCGAGTTCTGAGAATAACTGGCAGAAAGGCTGCTCGCCAATGAGTTCTGAGAACTAGCGGCATGCTCGCTAACTTGACTAAACGCTCCATCTCTCTCGATCCCTTTTGTGCGCTCAACAGCCACACGTAACCCCCACACGCCTCTTTTCCCCACCCCAATTTGTTCATAGAAACGTTTCTCCAACACGTCAGAGTAAATGGTAGGATTGTATTACTAGTTAAATACAACTTAAGTACTATCGGCATGACGACTCAAGGCAGCACTAAGAGGTCACTAACTGAAGAAACTTTGAGTACTATGTTAGTTAGTCAACTTTATTCTGAAAATGTCGTCTTCTTGTAAGCTAGTATAACATTCCCAATGCCATTGACAAAATCTATTCCATAAAAATAAAATACTGTAAATTTCCAGTATGAAGAATCTCTTAAAGAGTTGGACTATGACAGTGTCAGTGATAGGTTTAGTTGTCCTCAATACTCCAGTAGATTTTCCTTCAAACAAGGATTTATGCAATCTCTTTTACTCTATAGATTCACTTGAAAAGTTGAAACAATAATACATGTACTAATATTTACTGTTTCCCATATCTTAACTCACCTCTTGTACATCTGCAGAATCATCACAATATAGGATATATTTTAAGACACTGACAACAAATCCAGCAGTAATTATGAGCATTCATATTATACTTATCATAAAAGCAGTAGATATAATACATACACACATACAGCTGATGCTAAATGTACTCACTACAACCTACAGCTGCATTTTCAACTCTCTTGTGTAGTGCTGCTTTTAAGTTCAAACACACACTCAAAAAACAAACAAACAAACTGAAACTAAACACAAAGACCACCAAAATCTATTATCAGTAATCTCCCCACTTACCTCCTTACAATCAACTGAAATGCACAAAATATAGTGAAATGTACACAAAGCGTAACTTGCTTTAGTTGACATCTCTGAAGATGAAATCATCCATGTATCCGTGTACCCACCTCAGTCTAAGATGTGTACACTGATGACATGAAGATGAGAAGCGCACCAGCAGATCATAGCCAACAATAATAACTGTCTCAATGCAATGTTTACACACATTCACGTGTCTCCATACAATGAGTTCTTGAAATACCAACACAATTTCCATTAATCATTCTGCTTGCAGCATAACACGAAGCATGTCATGCCTGCCTCCTGCAACATACACACACACATACATACACACACGTCAAACTCATACACAGTTTTGGTAGACATGGTACAACTGCTATTCCTCTACTCGTTGCACATGGGCAATGGGCCCCATGTACAATAAATTCTAAGTAGTTGGCTTTCCAACCAGTTTGACCAGTTTTCGTCTAATAATCTGCTTCATAGTCGTAACGTCACCATTTACATGTAACTAAAGACGAGTATCTCACAGTTCACTGGATGTAAAAATCAAGAGCATAGAAATACTCAGCCTTTTTTTTACTCATTAGACGTATTCTCTCTCTTTAACAGGCTTTTTAAAAACAACACAAGAAAAATAGAAGTTTGGCTCCAGGAATCAAACATGAGACCACTAGGGGATTCTCTGGCATTTCTAAGTGGTCTGGCCAGGAATTGAGTGTAGTGTAAGAGGTGTGACATACCAAACCACAGTAAACAACATCTGAAGCATATAGTAGTGCTGACATTGTTCGAAGTGCATCTATTGCGTATTTATCCCAAGCATCTTAGCTTAGCCCGAGTATTGGTAGCTTCTTTAGAAGCCATTCTGACTACCAGTGGCCCTTGACAACCAACAGGCGGCACTTAGAAGCTCAAAAAAAAAACGGCGAGTTTTTATAATTATGCATATACGGTAAAGGGGATTCAATGCCATGGTAACCACTCCCCACAACTGTTGAATTGGAAAAAAACAAAAATCAAACAAACAAAAAACAAGTAACATTTTCTTTGTGGTATTCATAATAGTAGCTGTAACCCACAATACTTTCACACAACTGGATATATCTACACAAGACTTACCTTCGTGGTTAGTCTAGTGGACAATGAATATTCAAGTAAATACTGTTGCGTAGGTTTTATAGCTATGACAAATAGCGTATTAACTTACCACCGCCACTAACTCACATAGAAATGGTACTCAGGCAAGTTTTTGAGTTCAAACTGCACCACATGTATAGTATGATACGGGTAATGATCGCTAAACCAGAGGGTTCAGTTTAGTGAAGTTCGGGACAGGGTCGAACACCGAGCTAACACAAAAATGCACGAGGGTCAAAGTACAAATGACATATGTATGTACCCACATATAAACTAGTGGTGTGCTTGAGCACAAATGGCGAGCGAGCCGGATAGTTAGGTAACATAAAACTACAGTATTCCCGATTTTCAATAGTTACCCCTAATAGTTACCCCTAATAGTTACCCCTAATAGTTACACCTAATAGTTGCCCCTAATAGTTACCCCTAATAGTTGCCCCTAATAGTTGCCCCTAATAGTTACCCCTAATAGTTACCCCTAATAGTTGCCCCTAATAGTTACCCCTAATAGTTACCCCTAATAGTTGCCCCTAATAGTTGCCCCTAATAGTTGCCCCTAATAGTTACCCCTAATAGTTGCCCCTAATAGTTGCCCCTAATAGTTACCCCTAATAGTTGCCCCTAATAGTTACCCCTAATAGTTACCCCTAATAGTTACCCCTAATAGCCCTAATAGTTGCCCCTAATAGTTGCCCCAATAGTTGCCCCCCCTAATGTTGCCCCTAATAGTTCCCCTAATAGTTGCCCCTAGATTTGCCCCTAATAGTTGCCCCTAATAGTTTCCCCTAATAGTTTGCTGCCCCTAATAGTTTGGCCCAATAGTTACCCCTAATAGTTACCCCTAATAGTTGCCCCTAATAGTTACCCCTAATAGTTACCCCTAATAGTTGCCCCTAATAGTTGCCCCTAATAGTTGCCCCTAATAGTTACCCCTAATAGTTGCCCCTAATAGTTGCCCCTAATAGTTACCCCTAATAGTTGCCCCTAATAGTTACCCCTAATAGTTACCCCTAATAGTTACCCCTAATAGTTACCCCTAATAGTTACCCCTAATAGTTACCCCTAATAGTTACCCCTAATAGTTACCCCTAATAGTTACCCCTAATAGTTACCCCTAATAGTTACCCCTAATAGTTACCCCTAATAGTTACCCTTAATAGTTACCCCTAATAGTTACCCCTAATAGTTACCCCTAATAGTTACCCCTAATAGTTACCCCTAATAGTTACCCCTAATAGTTACCCCTAATAGTTACCCCTAATAGTTACCCCTAATAGTGTCTCGCTCGCTTCGCTCACTCGCCAATTAAACTTATAATGTTCAGTTAACTGAAGTGTTTGGATAATGACATTCTATTGTGTTACCAAATAGCATCTACACTCAAACCTCTCTTATCCGGACAGTCTGAGACCAAGGGGTGTCCGTAACTAAGAAATGTCCGTAACTCAGAAATAGTTAATTTATTCGGTGATGAACTGTGTATACAATTAATTATTTGATAATTGAATTAGTATTATTACTTAAAAATAACAAAAACACCTGTAAATATATGAATCAATTTAGTTAAAATATGAAGTGATTTTAGTTTGCTTCATAGATTTCAAGCAACGCTGAGCTGCATCGTCTCTCCAACTTTTTACCAGCATAAGATGTGCAGGGTGTGTGTTGCCTTTGGACTCCAACCACTCCAAAGCAGTATCGAAAGTAGCACAAGCTTGCAATGGAGTAACTGTATTTGAAGAAGCTTCATCTTCATTTTCGGACTCAGATTCTTCTCTCTCTTGCAACACATCTTCTACAATTTCTTCATCGTTCATGTCCAAATATCATTCACTGTAGATTTTGGAACACCAAACTGTCCAAACACTGCCTCACTGACTTCCCTTTCTTAACTTCTGATATTATCTCCAGCTTTCTTTCTAGAGTTAAAACGCTACGCTTGCGTTTAGTTACCGCGACCTTGCCTCCACCACCGCTGGTCGTTGAGTTCTTAGAAGAACTAGCAGCCCCACTGCCTTTCAAAGAGTTTTGAGAAGAACTAGCGGTAGACGCACTAACTGCCTGTTGATTTCCCTGCTCCATCTCCGCACACAACGCTATGATCGAATACACTCGAATTGCCACGCGCGAAACATTTTCCCGATTTTATTCGTTTAATTTGGTAGCTTTCCGACTACACTGACGATCCGTACGCAGTCAATAATTTTAGTCACTGGTGTCCGGTAGACAGAGGTGTCCGTAACTTAGATGAACGGATAAGAGAGGTTCGAGTGTATTTTTTGGCAATTGCAGAATTAATTTCAGGTGCAAAGCCACACCTCAAAAACCACAAGCAAAACATTTTTTAAGTCACTGACTTAAAACACCGGTAGAGCTATTTTACTTGGAAATATACACCAGCACAGTAGACATTGAATTTCCTCGTCAATTTTTAGACAAAGACTTTGTAGTGTCTCCTTTGGAGCACTTGCCACAAGAGTCTTCATTATGATCAGATCCTCACTTTCATTTGTATTCAATACTTTACAAATGAAGAGTTAATGTGTGTGCAGTGTATGTATGTGTGTGCGTGCGTACATGTGTGTGCAGTATGTGTATATGTGTGTGTATATGTGTGTGTATGTATATGTGTGTGCAGTATGTGTGTATGTGTGTATGTGTGTGTGTGTGTATCCCCAGCCACACATACAAAATGTTTCAAAGGATTATGAAGTGACAAGAGTTCGAAAAGTTTAGACTCTAAGTCCGTTCCCTATATATTTCAGGTAGTCTAAGTGTGCATTAAATGGTAATATCCATAAGCCAAATACAATTATGAGTAATAAATACAGTAATCACTAAAAGACAATTTCAAAAGGCCTCTTTCTTGTTAGTGTAGTTAAGAAGTCATTCTAGAGTTCCTCACCTCTAGTTGCATTGAAGTCCAGGAGTCATCAGTGTGGAGTCAGGCGGCTCCTCCCCTTACGGAGAGAACAGGAAGGAAGAGGAAGTTCATCAGGATGGACTATGAACGTTTATGTGTCGTGTGCAATACGTTATGTGCCGTGTGCATCAGTAGAGTGTTTGCTGTGTGCGTGTCTGATTGGCTGGAGACGGACCAATAGGATACGTACACAGGTAGATAGCTAGATCATATATAGTTGGTTTGTGTGAACCTTTAGTTCAGTTATAGCAGTTCAGTTCTAGTTCAGTTCTGTATCACATCAGTTTGTGTCTTCATTTTAAGAATTGATTTTAAATAGTTAATTTCTTGAGTGCTGGGGAAAGTCTACTTACTTACTGAAGGGAGCTGCTAAACTCTGGTGGCAGCGGACCTTGCAGACTCTAGGGGAAGCTTTAATCAGTATCCGTACCTTGGGCGTCCACAATCAGCACTCGTGTAGACCAGTGGAGCTCACCACAATATACACCTCCCACTTCACATTCCTACATTGAAAGTGTACACCATAAGTAAAATTAGCTCAACATAATTCAAGATTCTTGGATTTGTGTTTTCGTGCTTGTAATTCTAACATATGTAGACTTTTTTTTAAAGCAAAATAGGCTAGTTTAGTACAGTACGAGCAGGTGTAAGGCGCCCAGGATAGAAACGATTAATCAAGCGACAATCGAAGGACCAGCTATCTAACACACTACTCAATTCTAAGGCCTAGCTATCACCTAAGAACTAAGCTATGAACCAGACAGCACTTCTGTCACTACTAAAGCTCAGTCTATCTAGACACAATAACTACTACGATGGCTAGAACACTAACTGAACTAAGTAGCAAGACAGAGATCTCTACTAGCGAGGGAGCAGAGATCTTGCACTCAAACTATGACTGCACAAGGACAGCTAGGAGAGAGAGAAGATAACTGTGACTTTCAAAACTGTAATAATACTACAAATCAAGAACTACATTACAAGAGTATATGAAGGGAGTGACTAGAACCAAAGTAAACAGTGGGTTTGTATGAGTTAAGGGTGGCCGCACATAGCAACGCGCACTGCCTGTAGATCGGGACATTAATTTATTCCCCGCCAATACCCCACTATTTGATAATACGCGAGCAGAAACTATCGTGCAGTAGTAGCAGAAGTATACTTTGCGAAGTTGTGGTGTTTTAGTTTAGCTTCTTGTTGTCTCATATCCGTTTACAGAAACTCTCCATACGTCGTCTGAGCTCACGCAGCAAGGTGTACCAGGCTGCCTCTCCTCCTGTAGCTGTTCTCCGGACTCTGCGCACCTGAACTCAAGCAGATGGATATACCAGGCTCGATTTCTGCGGAGCGAAGACTTCCCAAGCTGCGCAGGTCTAATACCTTCACCTATGGCTATCTCCAATAAACTGCTCTCTCTTCTGACTCTCTTGTTATTGTTGTATTGATGTTTGTTTACTCTTGATGAAGGCGGGCTCTTTTTAGAACCAATACAAACTAATTGAAAAAAAAATTGCTCGCGTACTCATAGTACGAGATATGGGGGTGGGGCTATTTCTTAAGAATTGCGAGTGGAATTAAAGTTCCAAATTTTGTATGAATTTTTCTTGGAATCTAATAATGAGAACGACACAAAAATTTTACACACGGGTAAACCAAAAAAAAATGAACTGCACCATAACGAGAATTTTTCAATATCTTATAAATAGAAAAAATTCCGAATAAATCATAAAGTAATATTGAAATGGATAAGAACTCGTTATGTTGCAGTAGAGTATCGGCTCGGCTAGTAGTGCACCAAATTGCGGAGCTCCAACTTATCGCACCGCTCCAAAAAAGTGCTACAAAGTTTTATAACTAGGCCCCGATATTTCCTCCAGATTCGCTCTAAAATTAGTGAGCGGCTCCTTCGGCAGGTACTTTGTCCTTGTGTTGTAGTGGAGAAGCCCCTGTAAGTATACAATAATAGTAATCATGCATAGCAACCACCAAAAAAAAATTGCGTAGGCGGTGTGCGGCCACCCTTAAGTTTAGAATGGAATGCATGGGAAAGAACAAGATCTAAGTCTATAATTGAATGATGCTTGGAAGTGTATTGGAGTTTCTATAGGTGATAATGGATGAGGGTTTGTGTAATGCAGAAGTCATAGATGGGAGGGGTTTGTTAACTGGTTGGCTGTGGCTGTATGAACACAGTATAAGTTGTTAAAATTTACACCTTCCATATTATATAATATTATATTTATATTAACTACCACAAAACTTTATGAAAAATGTCTCCAGACAGTCAAAATAATATCTGGGATGTGTGTGTGCATGTGACCGTCTATAGGAAAACCAGGCACAATGCGGCACCCTTCGAAAAAAATTTTTTTTTGCACTTACAGAGTTGTCGGCGTCCAGATATTGAGCTCTCCAAGTTTTATCGTCGTAGCTTAAGTCGTTCCCACTATAACAGACCTAACCGTTCCCTTCCGTCGGCTTGAAACAATACATTTTTAAGAATCGATCGATCTTTTCTCGATATTTACGCACGCCGCGTTGTGCCCGGTTTTCCCGTAGACGGTCACATATGTGGATGACAGGGTGTGT